>JAEEGL012204528.1_pt1 | contig 13492 bp, 10 predicted proteins | sample 9134231 | NCBI WGS metagenome assembly JAEEGL01 (sample SAMN16246548, study PRJNA631951) | gut metagenome | biome: gut microbiome; feature: rumen; material: fiber-attached | host: Bos | place: Iran: Karaj | collected 2018-10
CGTCCTTTACGTTAAACATTAAACAATAAACAATAACCGAATCGCGGCGGATAACGGTTAACGGTTATTGGATATTGGTTAACGGAATAAGTGGCTGGAGCACGACTGGCATGGCGAGATAAAATCTTTCAAAAACATGAAAAAAAACTCTTAACGATAATGCGGCGGTATTGGGCAATGGTTAACGGTTATTGGTTAACGGTTATTGGTTTTAATATCTGTGGAATCCGAGAAATCTGTGTGACATAAAAAAGAAGCCCCACACTGCGGCGGTGTGGGGCTTTAGAGTATATTGCTATCCGTGTGAGGGGGTTCTTAGATGAGGTACTGCGAGGAGATGCTCTCGTTGTTGATGACGCGGCGTATGGTTTCTGCGAACATCTTGGAGCAGCTGAGCTGGCGCACCTTCTTGGATGTTCCGCGATAGGGAATGGAGTCGGTGAAGATGATTTCGCTCAGTGGCGAGCTCTCCACGCGCGTGTCTGCGGGGCCAGACATGATGCAGTGGCTTGCCATTGCGCGCACGCTGCGTGCTCCGTTGTCTATCATGAGCTGGGCGGCTTTGGTGATGGTGCCGGCAGTATCTACGATGTCATCGACGATGATGACGTCCATGCCTTCCACGTCGCCGATGATTTGCATGTCGCCGACCACGTTAGCCTTCTTGCGCGTCTTGTGGCAGAGTACGAGTGGGCAGTCGAGGTATTTGGCATAGGCGCTGGCGCGCTTCGAACCGCCGACGTCGGGGGATGCCATGCAGATGTTTTCGAGGTTGAGGTTTTTCAGCCAGTCGAGGAATACGGTGCTGGCGTAGAGGTGGTCAACAGGTACGTCGAAGAACCCTTGCTCTTGGTCGGCGTGCAGGTCCATGGTAATGAGGCGATTGATGCCTGCAGCGGAGAGCATGTCGGCAACGAGCTTTGCGCCGATGCTCACGCGCGGCTTGTCCTTGCGGTCCTGGCGCGCCCAGCCGAAGTAGGGTACTACGGCGTTGATAGTCTTTGCGCTGGCACGCTTTGCAGCGTCAATCATCAGCAGGAGTTCCATCAGGTTGTCGGCACTGGGGAAAGTAGATTGCACAAGAAAAACGTCGCGACCGCGGATGGATTCCTCGAAGCTGACGACAAATTCGCCGTCGGCGAAGTATGTCACCTGCATGTTGCCAAGAGGGCATTGGAGGTCTGCGCAAATTTTTTCGGCAAGGTAGCGAGTGCGTGTGCCGGAGAATACCAGGAAAGAGTTTTTGTTCATTGGGAGGAGAAGGTTATGTGGTTAATGGTCAAAGGCTTTGCGGAGTTTGCGAAAGTGAGAGATGAGCTCTTGATAGTCTTGGTCGGCGTAGATGTTGAAGCGGTTCCAGAGGTCTGAGAACACGACGGCACCTGTGACGCCGAGGTCGCGCAGCTTGGGGATTTGCTCGAGTCCGATGTTTCCCTGCGCGATGATTTTCTTATCAAAGAAACCCTGCCTCGCCAGTTCCTCGAGGGCAGGCTCATGCAGGGGTGTATTGTCTTGGTAGAATCCGGAGAGCAGGACATAGTCCATCTGTTTTTTTCGCATCTGTGCGTCCTCAGCGTTGTAGCACGTACAGCTGATGTGTCCGCGGTAGTGCTTGGGGAGGTCGGGATTGCGCTGGTTCAGGTGTATGCCGCGCAGCGAAAACTCCTTTTTCAGGTGGAAATGGTCGTGGATGACGATGTTCCTACGGTATATTTCGGGGATAAGGCGCAGCAGGCGCTCCGTGAAGACGGCTTCCGTCGATGGTTTTCGCACGTGAAGCGTCTCCAAGCCTTCGTCGAAAAGCGCCGTCAGTATTTGGTGCTCTTCAACGAAGAAATGAGGGGTTGTCATTACGATGAGCTTCATCCGCCTTGTCCGTTTGCAGCGCAAAAATAATACTTTATTCTGAAAGTTTTGCAAAAAACAGGCATAAAAAGTCGTTTCCTCAAATCTTTTACGTACTTTTGCCCGTGATGAAGTACATACTTCGCGCAATTCGGACATAATTTCCAGAATAAACATAACTCTTAAACCACAACAACAACCATGACAGAAAACAACGAGAAACAGTACGTGATTGGCCTTGACATGGGCGGAACGAACTCAGTATTCGGCCTCGTGGACCAGCGCGGAACCGTGCACGCTACGAGTGTTATTAGCACAAAAGCCTATCCCGACGTCAACGACTACGTGGCAGCTGGCGTCCAGGCCCTGCAGCCTGCCCTCGACCTCATCGGCGGCATCGAGAACGTGAAGGGCATGGGCATCGGAGCCCCCAACGCAAACTTCTACAGCGGCATGATCGAGCATGCGCCGAACCTCCTTTGGAAGGGACTTGTGCCCATTGCAAAGCTCTTCGAGGACGCCTTGGGCATTCCTGCTCGCGTCACGAACGATGCCAACGCAGCGGCATTGGGCGAAATGACCTACGGCGTGGCGCGCGGCATGAAGAACTTCATCATGATTACGCTCGGCACGGGTGTGGGTAGCGGCATCGTCGTCAACGGCGAGCTGGTCTATGGTTCCGACGGCTTTGCCGGCGAGCTCGGACACGCTATCGTTGACCGCTCCGAAACAGCCCGCGAATGTGGCTGCGGCCGCAAGGGATGCCTCGAGACCTACTGCTCGGCAACGGGTGTGGCTCGCACGGCACGCATGTTCCTTGAACGTAGCGACGAGCCCAGCGCTCTTCGCAACCTGAAGCCCGAGGAGATTACGTCCTTCGATGTGTATAAGGCTGCCGAAGCCGGCGAGAAGATTGCCAAGGACATCTTCGACTACACTGGCGAAATCCTCGGCGCCGCATGTGCCAACTACGCTCTCTTCAACGCTCCCGAAGCTATTGTATTCTTCGGCGGACTTACGAAGGCAGGCCACTGGATTATGGACCCCATACAAAAAGCCTTCGACGAGAATTCGCTCTTCACGTACAAGGGAAAGTGCAAGCTCCTCGTCAGCACGCTGAACGGCTCGGAAGCCGCCGTGCTCGGAGCAAGCGCCCTCGGATGGGAGTAAGCCGCAACGCACTCTCAACACAAACAAATGCGCACCTCACTTGCTGGGGTGCGCATTGTTTGTGCGGAACAAGTGCTCACGGCATCGAGCTACGCGGGTCGTGGAGGTCTTCCTCGGGGACGCGCCCACAACCGAGGTAGTGGCGTTGGTAGTAGGAGCCGTCGAGGTGGCTCACGACGACACCACGCGAAGAACTGGCGTGTAGAAAGTAGCCGTCACGGAGGTATATGCCTACGTGGCCGCAACGTCCACCACTGCGCGGCGAGGAGAAAAAGATGAGGTCGCCCTGCCGCAGGTCGGTGCGCGAGATGCGCAGGACGTCCTTTTCGTACTGGTCGATGCTGCGACGGTGGAGGCGTTTCCCATATACATCTTTATATATCGCGAGCGTGAGCGCGGAGCAGTCGATGCCCTTGCGCCCGTTGCCACCATATACGTAAGGCGTGCCGAGCCAAGAGGCGCAGGCGCTGAGGAGGCGTGCGTTGTCGCGACGCAGGTCGGGTTTCAGTCCGAGTTTTGTGGCGGCGGTATTGAGCATCTCTGCGCGCGAGGCGTTCACGCTGCGAGTTTCCTGCGTTCGCGGCGTGTGGCGAGTGTGAGTGCGATGCGGCGTCGATGGCGACTGCTGCAACTGGCGCGAGGAGTGGCACGACACAATAAAGCAGGAGAGGGTAAACCACAATGCGGCATACCCCATCCTGCGTCCTATGTGTTGTGTAGGCCTCAGCATCGGCATTCTATTCTTCGTTCGGAAGTGTGCGTTAGAATCCGTTCTCCTGAATGTAGCGCTGCGCCTCGATGGCAGCCTTGCAACCAGCGGCGGCAGCCGTGATGGCCTGGCGGTAGAGCGGGTCGGCAACGTCGCCGGCGGCGAATACGCCCTCAACGCCTGTGCGCGGCGTTGCACCTTCGGTCATGATGTAGCCGTTCTCGTCGAGTTTGAGCCACTTGGCGAAGAGGTCGCTGTTGGGCTTGTGACCGATGGCAAGGAAGAAGCCGTCGATGGGAAGGTCGTAGCGGCGCTCGTCGGCTTCGCCGCGACGATGTACGAGGTGTGCACCTTCTACGCCGCCTTCGCCGTAGAGGCCTTCGGTGTTGGTTTCGAAGAGCACTTCAATCTTTGGATTTTCGAACACACGGTCTTGCATGGCCTTGCTGGCACGCAGGAAAGGCTTGCGTACGATGAGGTAAACCTTTTCGGCAAGGCCAGAGAGGTAGGAGGCTTCCTCGCAGGCTGTGTCGCCGCCACCAACGACGGCAACGACCTTCTTGCGGTAGAAGAAGCCGTCGCATGTGGCGCATGCGCTCACGCCGACGCCGCGATACTTCTCCTCGTCGCTGAGTCCGAGGAACTTTGCAGATGCTCCCGTGGCGATGATGACGCTATGTGCGGCAACCTCGCTTCCGTCGTCGAGCGTGAAGCGGTAGGGGCGCTGGTCGAGGTCGGCTTTCGTGACGATGTTCGAACGGATGTCGGCACCGAAGCGCTCTGCCTGCTTGCGGATGTCGTCCATCATCTCGTTGGCATCAACACCTTCGGGATAGCCAGGGAAGTTCTCCACTTCCGTCGTTATCGTAAGTTGTCCGCCTGGCTGCAAGCCTTCGAGGATGACGGGATTAAGTCCTGCGCGTCCGGCATAGATGCCCGCCGTGTAGCCAGCAGGGCCAGAACCGATGATGAGTAGTTTGATAGTTTCCATGATTATTTGTTTGATTTCTGAGTATTATTGGTTCTCTGAGTTTATCTCAAGTCGATTACTTCCACGCCGGGGTGGTCGCTCTCCTTGTATTGGAATGTGGCGGCGGAGAAGCTCTGGCGCGTCTTCAGACTTGAGATACGGAAGCGCATCCAGTTGCCTTTCTTGTCCTTGAGGCGCACGTTCAGCGGCGTGTAGTCGTCGCTCAAGAGTATCGTCATGCGCTGAATCTCGGCACCGCGCGACGTGGCTGTGAGGTCCACTTTGTGGACGCCCTTGCCCTGATACGAGGAACGCGAGTTTTGGAGCGTATATCCCGACTTGTAGAGGTTTACAAAGTAGTAGGGATTCATCTTCTGCACTTGTTCCTTTGTGGGAGCTGTGACGTTCACCTCGTCACTGCCTGCGAGAAGCGTCCATTGTGTCTTACCGTCGAACCATACGTCGGCACCCTGCGATGCCACGCGGAATTTCTGTCCGCTTATCTGTATGGTGCCGCGTGTAGTGGATTGTTCTTTTGTTCCCGAGAACATTGTTGTCTCGAAAGAAACCTGCATGCCGCCAGCCTTCTCAAGCTTCGATGCTGCGCGGTCCATAATATCACGTGCCGTCTGTGCGGATGCGTTTATGGAGAACGTGAAGAGCACAGCCAGCGATGCGATGGCGATGCGGCGTAAACGCTTAAAATTATTGTATTTGTTCATTTTTATTGAATTTGTCAAATGGTAAATCGTCCAATCGAAAGATTCATTGAGCCTTCTTCGACGAGCGAAGCGAACAAGTTCGAACGTCAGCTGTTGTCAGCCCGTCGCGCATAGTGCGTCGTAGGCTGGAAGGCGATGGGCAAGGCGAGATAAATCGTCCAATTTGTCAGATAAAATTTATTTGCGGGCTTCGAGTACTGCGTTGAGTGCAACTTCGTCGGGTACGAGGACTTCGCGCGGCTTGGCACCTCGCGAGGGTCCCACGATGCCCATGGCTTCAAGCTGGTCCATGATGCGTCCTGCGCGGTTGTAGCCGAGGCCCATCTTGCGCTGGATGAGCGACGTGCTTCCCTGCTGGTGTATGACGATGAGGCGTGCTGCTTCCTCGAACATGCTGTCGAGAGGTCCTGCGTCGCGTGAGCCCATGCTGCTGTCGTCGGTGTCGGCTACGACCTCGGGCAGGTAGTATGGGTGAACGTATCCCTGTTGCGCGGCAATGTACTCGTTGATGCGCTCCACCTCGGGGGTATCTACGAAGGCGCACTGCACGCGCACGGGCTCCGAGCCTGCCAGGAAGAGCATGTCGCCGCGTCCTATGAGGTGGTTTGCGCCTGGTCGGTCGAGGATTGTGCGCGAGTCAATCATCGAGCTAACTTTGAAGGCCATGCGTGCTGGGAAGTTCGCCTTGATGGTACCAGTGATGATGTTCGTCGTAGGACGCTGCGTGGCAATCACCATGTGCATGCCGACGGCGCGCGCCAGCTGTGCGATGCGAGCGATGGGGAGTTCCACTTCCTTGCCTGCCGTCATGATTAGGTCGCCAAACTCGTCGATGATGATGACGATGTAGGGCATGTACTCGTGACCCTTCGCGGGGTTGAGCTTGCGTGCGCGGAACTTCTCGTTGTATTCCTTGATGTTCTTCGCGCGCGCCGCCTTCAGCAGGTCGTAGCGGTGGTCCATCAGCTGCGTGAGGCTCTTCAGCGTGGCAACGACCTTCGTCACGTCCGTGATGATAGGCTCGTCGGTGTCCTCGGTCTTGGCGAGGTAGAAGTTCTCGATTGGGGAATACAGGCTAAACTCAACCTTCTTCGGATCGACCATGACGATTTTCAGCTCTGCGGGGTGTTTCTTGTAGAGCAGTGACGTGATGATGGCGTTGAGGCCCACGGACTTACCCTGTCCCGTAGCACCGGCAACGAGCAGGTGCGGCATCTTTGCGAGGTCCACCATGAACACCTCGTTCGTAATGGTCTTGCCTATGGCGATGGGGAGGTCGTAGTCGGTTTCCTGGAAGCGTTTGCTATTGATGAGGCTCTCCATGGAGACGATTTTCGGCTTCCTGTTCGGCACCTCTATGCCTATCGTGCCCTTGCCCGGTATGGGTGCAATGATGCGCACGCCGATTGCCGAAAGTGCAAGTGCGATGTCGTCGGAGAGGGTTTTTATCTTGCTTATGCGCACACCCGGTGCCGGCGTCACCTCGTAGAGCGTGACGGTGGGACCTACCGTGGCGCGTATGGCGCTAATCTTCGCACCGTAGTCGTCGAGGATTTTCACGATGCGGTCCTTGTTGGCGTTGTGCTCCTCCATGTCGATTTGCTGGTCGCCGGTGTCGTACTTCTGCAGCATGTCGATGGTCGGGAACTTGTAGTATTCGAGGTCCTTACGCGGGTCATAGGGCGGCAGTTTCTCGTAGGCGTCGTCGCCAACGGTATTGCCGTCGGCCTCTTCCTCTTGCTCGCCTTCGTCGATTTGCATTTCCTGCTCCTCGGCGTCGGTATCCGTTATGGGTTCTTCGCCTTCGATGTTCAGGTCGAGGCCTGTGCTGCTGTCGGCAGAGGGCTCAATGCCGAACGTTCCGAGGTCTATGACGCGCGAGCTTTCGCCGTCGCTCGGAGTATCGGTTTTGTCTGAGTCCTCGGAGCCCTCAGAGTTCTCGGAGTTCTCAGAGTCCTCAGAAGATTCCTCATCTTTGTCGCCCGTCTGTTTCTTCAGTTTGTCGATGACCTTCTTAGGACTGCGCAGCAGCGACTTGATGACGCGTATGGTCTCGCCGCTGAGATATATGAGGTATAGCAGGGCGCAGAGTCCGAGGATGATGAGTGTGCCTATGAGTCCTACGTTCTGCATCAGCATGTCGCGCACGCTGTCGCCGTGTTCGCCGCCCCATTTGAAGGGCACGTCGCGAAGGCTTGCGGGGAAGAACTCGCTGGAGCATACGCTGAGCGCCACGGAGCCCCACACCATGATGAATCCCAAGTTGAGGAACCATTTCCAGATGCGCACCTTGTAGGCACCCATTATCTTCATGCTTATCTGCACGAGGAAGATGGGGATTAGCAGCGAGCACACGCCGAAGTAGCGGTCAACGAGCGTGTGGGCAAGCTTTGCGCCGAGGCTTCCGCCCCAGTTGTGGTATTCGCGTGCGGCACCCTCATAGACGGCTTGGTCGTGAGCAGCCGAGGAATACAGGGAACACATCGCCACGATGGCGAACAGCGCCAAAAGCAGCAGCACGAGGCCAACGATGAAGCGCAGGGTCTCGCCTGTCAACAGGTTCTTCCATCCGCCTTCGGGTGCGAACACGCTGCCGACGTCCTGTCCTTTCGCGGACTTCTTCGTGGCCGACGTCTTGCGCGGCTTGGCGGTCGTTTTCTTCGTATTTGTCGTTTTCTTGGGCATATTGTCTTTTTATGATTTTCGTTGGTGCTATTTCTTTGGGCAATAGAACTCTACGAGTCGTTCGATGGCGCGCTGGCACACTGGGCAGAACTCCGGCCAGTCGTTTATCTTCATGCGGCACTCCTGCGCGGGGCGATAGACACCCTTGCTCTGGTAGCCGCCGCCCTCGAAGGCTCCTACCGTTGCGGCATATTTCTTCGTGGCGGGAGTGGGTATGGGCGTGCCTTTCGGCACCATGTCGGCCCACTTGCTGCCGAAGTCCTTCAGCGTTGTCAGGTTCTGCTCCCACGGCTCCGCGTCGGGATAGTAGAACTGCGTGTATTGGTCGTCGTAGAAGTACTCGTCGCCGAGTCCGCCGAAGCTATGGCCGAACTCATGGACGACGACGGGACGGAAGTAGCGGTGCTTCGTCATCGACAGCGTGTAGCTGTTGTAGATGCCACCGCCGCCGTAGTTGTCGGTATTTGCCAAAATAATAATGTGTTCGTAGGGTATTCCCACGAGAGCATCGTTCAGGCGGCGCAGGTTCAGCGTCGTCAGATAGCGGTCGCTGTAGAACGTGTCGAACTGCGAGCCGAGTGCCGTCTGCTTCCATACGCCCTTGCCGGGAATGCTTACGCCGCTGTCCTTGCTGGGCAGTGCTACGGCGATGATGTTGAAGCAGTCCTTCAGGTGCTTGAAGGGCTCGTGGGCGAAGAGGGCCTGCGCTGCTTCCTCGGCTTTCGCGTAGAAGTCCTCCATTTCTGCCTCCGTATATCCTTCCGCCACCATAACGACGTCGATTTTCTCCTCCGAGTCGCCGCTGCGCACGATGTAGCGGCTGGGCGGCGGTGTCATGCCGTCGAGTGAGCGTATGAGTATGTCGTTGGGGCGCACGGTATGCTCGTAGCATACGATGAGGCTGTCGTGGTTGCCTTGCAATTCGACGCGTATGCGTGCCGAGTCCTTCGGCATGGGCATCAGGAATACGTTTTCGAAGGCCTTTCGCGTGTGCGTGGCCTCCTCGGAATTAAGCCATTCCTGAAAGAGCGTCGAGAAACTGTGGCGGTAGAGCACCTTTCCCGTGCGTGCATCCGTCATCGTCAACTGCCCGAAGCCTTTCAGGGGCAGAACGTCGAGGTTATGGCGCCGCCCATACCATCCGCTGAACGTCGTCAACTCGGATACCGACACTTCCTGTCGCGTGGCATCGCCGCTGAAGATGTAATCGACGCGCAGCGTGCGGCTCATGTCGAGGTCCTGAGCCATCATGCTCATCGGCAGCAGGGCGAGGGCGCAGATTTTAGTGATTATCTTGTTCATGTTCCGGTGTGCTTGCTGGGTTTTGTGCTTGCGCATGTTATGTTGAAAACATACAACGCACATTTTGCCCGCGAAATTACGAAAAAAACTGCGAACACAACTCTTTCTCAAGGCAAAAAAAATCTTCGACGCTACTATTTTATATATTTGTCGTATATTTGCGCCCAGAATAACCCTATTACACTTGCAAGTGACCATGAAAAAATCACATTTTCTCGCAACATTTCTTTTTTTCGCCCTGTTCTCCTCGCTGGTATTCACCTCGTGTGGCAGCGACGATGACGACAATGGTAATGTCGGCAACGTCGGCGGCAAGAACCTGAAGGAACTTGTTGTCGGCAAGTGGTATGTGACACATACGCGCTACACGTCTTCGACGGAATGGAAGGTAGATAACGCGCATGCCGAGGTGCTCCACATCAATGCCGACGGAACCATCATCGCCACGCTGAACGGAGTTGAGCGCATGGCGGGTTCCTACGTTCTTAAGGGAAACAGTCTTGTCATCTCCACAGAAGGCGGTTCGACGACAACGTACGAGCTACTCTCCATCGACTATCTTCAGGCGGAAGTGGCCGTATATAGCGGTTCCACGACAGAACCACAAACCTACAAGCGCCTGAGGCGCATTTCCGAACAGGACCTCACGGACGAAGGCATCACAAGCATCAGCTTCCCCGAGCCATCGGCAACGATGAAACAAAGCGCTACGGCTGTGTACAAATTGAAAGTCGAGCCGATAACGGTGTATAAGCCCAACATCTCCTTCACGAGCAGCAACGAGGACGTCGTGGAGGTCGTTTCCTCCATAGGTGCGCAGGTTACTGTCAAGGCACTGAAGGCAGGAGAGGCGAAGCTGACGGCACGCAGCACCAACGGGCACGAGGCGTCTGTTGTCATCACGGTCGAGAACGACGTTTCCATATTCGAAACGAAAACCATCGTTGTCGGCGACGTGGAGTTCAAGATGATTGCCGTCGAAGGCGGACGGTTCTTGATGGGAGCAAATTATTCCGACGCTGCCTTTTCCTACGAAATGCCGAAGCACGATGTGGGGGTCACCGATTTCTACATCGGCGAGACAGAAGTGACGCAGGCATTGTGGAAAACTGTAATGGGAAGCAACCCCAGCTCGAAAAGTGGCAACAAGCTTCCCGTCGAGAACGTCTCCTGGGAGGACTGCCAGAGCTTCCTCGAGAAGCTGAACGCTATGACAGGACTTGAGTTCCGCCTGCCCTTGGAGGCAGAGTGGGAGTTTGCCGCACGCGGCGGCTTGCAGAGCAAAGGCTATTTGTATCCTGGAAGTAATGGCCTCGACAACATAGCGTGGTACGCAGAAAACAGCGACAACAAGCCTCACGAGGTGGCTACGAAAGCGGCCAACGAACTCGGACTCTACGACATGAGCGGCAACGTGTACGAGTGGTGCAACGACGGCTACGACCCCGACTACTATAGTAAATCGGATATGACTACTAACCCACGCGGAAATGTGACGGACAACAGGTATGTTTTGCGCGGAGGTTATTTTGCGAGCGAATCCCGCTACTGCCATGTCCATTCGCGCTACGCCGATGAAAAATACGACAAAACTAATTATACAGGGCTCCGACTTGCGATAAAAAAGAAATAGTAAATAAATAAGATAAACACTCTAACAACAAAGCATTAACAAGCAGATTATGAAAAAGTTTATTTCCTTTGTGGTATTCACAATGCTGATGGTCGCAACGTGCCTTTCCTTCGCTGCCTGCGGCGATGACGACGGCGAGGAAGGTGGCGGTGGCAACTCCACGACGTCGCCAGAAAAGTTCAAGGTGATAGATCCTACCGCTGAGGACATCGAGGGATTTGCGTTCTGGGGCGACAATCTCGAAAGTGTGAACGAAGGCGAAACAAAAACGTACTACATCGTGTGCAAAAAGGTCAACAGCGAAACATGGTACCGTCCCTCTGGCGTTACGTTCTCAAGCAACAACGACAATGTCGGCTTTGTCGAAAAGAAGGGCGAGGGCATCGTAGTTTTCACGGCTAAGTCCACGGGCAAGGTTACCATCACGGCAAAACTGCCAGGCGGCAACGGCTCACGTTCTATTACCATCACCGTGATTGGCAAGAAGCCCAAGACCGCCGATGAGGCTGGACAGATGTTGCTCGAAAAATACTGGACCACAGATGATTTAGACGAACTACCCTCAGACCTCACGTTTAAGATGAAGCTGGCTTCAGACGGCACAGTGTGGCACTTTTATTACGTAAAGGCTTTTCCCGAACCAACCACCCAATGGTGGAAGGACTATGGTGGAAAGACTGTAGCCTACACAGTCGGCAAATACACCCTGCAGCCCGACAAGAAAGACCCCACGCAGGGCATCATCGTATATGAGTATGAAAAAGAAGGCAAAATAGAGGCGTGGAAGTATAGAAACCTCTGCGCCACAAGTTTTGAGCAAATCTCCACCAGCGAGTTGGACGAGGAGGAAGCCAGGTGGATGCATTATACCCTCACCACAAGGCCTTCAAGTGTCACCTACATAAAGAATCCGTGGTAAACAAAGTCCGCGGCTTGCGAAAGCCCCGAACTTAAACCGCCATACGAGAGAGCTTCCTATTTCAGGGGGCTCTCTTTCGTCCCTGAGCGCCTCCGGTTCCCATTGCGCTGAAGCAAGCGGACTTTTTTTGCGCACCATTTTCATATCCCACGCTTGTGGGATGATTATCCCACGTCTGTGGTTTCCATATCCCACGCTTGTGGGATATTCATCTCACGTCTGTGGTTTATGAACTTTGTTGCTTTTCCGACGCATATAATCACACACATACGGCCTGTTTTATTTCACACGGAAAGCACAATAACCACAGTAATTTTCAAATAGGTTTTCGAAAGATTTTGAGCGAAGCGACCAATAATGTCACACAGATAACACTGATTACACAGATATTTTTGTCATTTTCGTGATTTTAGATGTTTTAGGAATATGTAAATGGATTCCGAAAAGCCCGAAAAGCCGAAAAGAGTCGAAAAAGACAATCATAAGCTTTCGAAATAAAGGATTGTCGCCATAAGCGCTGTGTATCAGAGTGTTATAGCCTGAAACTAATCGGCATTTCAAGAATTTGGGTGCAAGATGGGTGCAAGATGGGTGCAAGATAAATTCGCCTAACTTGCTGAGAGTCAGTATTGGGTGCAAGAAGTGCAAGATTCTCGCGCGTTTTGTCGCAGTATTTGTTGTTATTAGTGGTCAACCTAAACCAGGAAACCACAGTTTTTGCAAAGCCGCTGAGGCTTTCGGAGGCAAAGAAATTCCAAATTTTCTACATGAAAAACAAGCCTTCTGGGAGGCCTCATTCATAGCCTATGCTAATAAATTAAAATTTATTATGCGTAATTCAGTTTTTATGCTTACCTTTGCACCGCATAAAAGTGGACATAATATAACCTGACGGCAGAAAAGTCCTGAAAATGTATAACTTTTGTTGAACACGGAACACTGTTGTGAAGAAACCAGACAAAGAACATTGAGCCACTCCTATAAATGGAAAAGGCGCGAACGCGAAGAAAACATCAACAAAAATGCCAAGTACCAATATCAAGAATAGACGTCAAGTCGCTGCCCGCCAACTGCGCGGCAGCAGGCATGGCTATTGGCATTGGTGCGAGGCGACAAAGCATCGCATTATGACTGCGATTGCTCTGATGGCGATATTCTTCATGACGTCTGGCCGCACGATGGGACAAAACGTGGACTCCGTGCAGCATGACGAGAACTTCGTCACGGCGTCGATTATTGTTGCCGACCCGGGAAGGATTCTCTACGAGCGTGTTGGGCACATTGGTCTTCACATGCAATGCCCTGAACACGATTTAGATTTAGTTTTCTCTTACGAATCGGAAGACGTAAGCCACAAGGTACTGTCCTTCCTGGCTGGTAACTTAAGGATGGGAATGTTTGCCATCTCAGCAGACGAGTACATCGACCAATACCGCAAGGACGGCCGTGGTGTACGCGAATACCGCCTCAACCTTCCCATCAAAGTCAAGCAAGAATTGTGGCGGGTGCTCGACAACCACTTGCTCGAAGGTCCCAA
>JAEEGL012256568.1_pt1 | contig 13492 bp, 6 predicted proteins | sample 9134231 | NCBI WGS metagenome assembly JAEEGL01 (sample SAMN16246548, study PRJNA631951) | gut metagenome | biome: gut microbiome; feature: rumen; material: fiber-attached | host: Bos | place: Iran: Karaj | collected 2018-10
CGTCCTGGAGAAAGCCCTCGAGCAGGCGCGCCAGGGCCGTATGCACATCATGGGCGAGATGATGAAGACCATCAGCGAGCCCCGTGAGGACTACAAGCCGTTCGTCCCCCGCATCGAGCAGATCCGCATCGCGGCCGAGTTCATCGGCGCGGTCATCGGCAAGGGCGGCGAGACCATCCAGAAGATCCAGAAGGAAACCGGCACCACCATCACCATCACCGAGGAGCCCATCCCGGGCACCAACCTCACCGAAGGTGTCGTGGACGTCGCTTCCGCCGACAAGGAGGCCATGCAGAAGGCTCTCGATTGGATCAAGGGCATCTGCGCGGTTCCCGAGGCCGGACAGGTCTATCACGGCAAGGTCGTCAGCATCCTGGAGTTCGGTGCGTTCATCGAGATCCTCCCGGGCAAGGAAGGCCTGCTGCACGTCTCCGAAATCGCCTGGACCAAGACCGACAAGGTCGAAGACGTCCTGAAGGTCGGCGACGAGGTGGATGTCAAACTCCTCGAGATCGATCCCAAGACCGGCAAGATGCGTCTCTCCATGCGCGCCCTGACCGAGAAGCCGGAAGGCTGGAAAGAGCCCGAGCGCCGCGGTGGCGACCGTGGCCCGCGTGGCGAGCGCGGTGACCGCGGTGAACGTCGCGGTGGTGACCGTGGCGAGCGTCGCGACCGGGGTGAGCGCGGTGAGCGTCGCGGCGGTGACCGTGGTGAGCGCCATCGCAACGGCGGCGACCGGCACGACGGCCAGAAGAAGCAGTTCGGCCAGAAAGTGAACGGCCCCAAGCCGCTCGCTCCCGCCGCCGAAGACCTCTCCGAACCCAAGGAGGAAATCTTCTAGTCATCGCTGAAAGGGCTGTTTCAAACGAAGCCAGCCCAAAGCCCTGAAACGGACAGGCCGACCCCCCGCGGGCCGGCCTGATTGTTTTTCCGTCCACCCTGATCCACCGGGCCGCCCGGTTGATTCGCGCTGACTCTGACCAGTCCATGTTGAGCCATACTATGAAAGAACCCTGGCCGCCATTCATAGTATGGCAAGAGAACCTGGTGTTTTATATCTTTCCTTGCCATAATATGGATAGCCATGGCGCCACATTCATAATATGTCCACTAAGTTCGGTGCTGGAAGGAGTATTCGCAGTCATCCATTCAGACAGAGACAGCGGCGCAACTGGGACTGGGAGACAGACTTCCCACCAAGGAATTGCCTGAACCGGCGATCCCTTGGCGATTCGCTGCCTCTGACGCTTTCCTGCCACAGGCCCTCGGCAATCCGAGCCCTCACTTCATGGGAAAGGGCGTAAACAGAACCGTGTCCCTGACCCCGGAAATACCTTGGAACTATTTGTCTATCAATAATTCCACACAGCTCCAAATCCGACATCTTCGAAAGATTGACCCGCCCTTGTTCGTTGAGCAAAGCCTGCCGCAGATCAAATCCCGGAACACCGCTTTCGACGACATCCAAGGTGACCGGAGGAGTATCATTCTCTTTTTTCTGGTTGATAAGGTCCTTTTCGTCAGACAACCGGTTCATCTGAAAGAGATAATTCCGGGGTGAGATGTAGATCTCTTCCACGTACGCCGTATCCAACACATCATCACGCAGCAACAGGCCGGATTTGTCCATCCGGTATTTGACAGGAACCCGGATATTGGAAGGAAGGTAATGGTATCGGCAGGCGTCCGGCAGCAATTCCGGTTCCGGCCATTTTCCCAAGTCTTTCCTGAAGAAAGAGTTGGCCGAACCATGCGGGTATGAAAAAGGAGTCGGGACAAGACCGTGGTGCAATCCCTGGCGAAGGATATAGTTCAACAGGGCTGTCTGATGGTGCAGTCCTTCAACCTCCAAGGAGAAATAGTTCTTCTCCCCCAATCTCCCGCGTCTGCCATATTTCGTATTGAAATAGCGGGCGTAGATGGTCCTGAAACGGAACATGACTTCCTTTGCATGATCGGTCTGTATCCCACCATGGAAATGTGTCGTCATGAAACCTTCCGCAAGGGCGCGGGACTCCGTGGACAACACGGCAACGGCAAAGGCGTTGAAGCCCATCTTCAAATCGGCTTCACTTCTGAACATGACTTCGTCGTGGGATGAAAGACACAGATGATACGTCTTTCTGGCCATAGTACTTCCTCCTGTCTCACATATCTCCAGCACTTATCCCGTTCCGCGAACCGCTCGCCTCTTCGGAGAATACTGTCCGGGATCAAAAATAGGAAAAACTCCGGAAACGGCAAGCACGTTCCAGCCATTCTGGCCATAATATGAAAAGGACGACTGCAGCTTTCATATTACGGCCGATAATTCTCTACTTCAACCGATATCCATGCCATACTATGAAAGAACAGAGTGCGACGTTCATATTATGGCACAGGCCGAGAGAGACATGCAGAGAGACGAGCCGCGAGCCGCGAGAAACAAGCCGTGAGCCGGGAGAAACAAGCCGTGAGCCGGGAGAAACAAGCCGTGAGCCGGCAGAGACAAGCAGAAGGACGAGGGTCGAGGGTCGAGAGAGACGATGCCGAAAAACCAAGGACAGGGTGACGCAGGGTATCGGAGACAGCATGGGTAGGGGCAAGGGAATCATCGGCAAACGTGGGAGAACGACAAGATGATAAGGAGCAGGCCGGGGCGGCTTGGGGGGAACGGGAGAATTGTTTATTTTTGTGGTATGAAGAAGATTGTGAGCATCGTTTTCGGGGTGGCGGCGTTGTGGTTCGCTGCCGGAATCCTGCCGGTTGAAGGATGGGCTGCCGAAGGGTGGTCGACCAAGACACAACCGGCCCAGAGGCAGTACGGCAAACCGGAGAGGGGTCATAGCAGCGTGCGTTATCATTTCGACGGGCCGGCGGAGATTTGGGAGGCGTGCTTCCCGCTGGGCAACGGACGGATCGGAATGATGCCGGACGGCGGGGTGGACCGGGAAAAAGTCGTGCTGAACGAGAGTTCGTGCTGGTCCGGAAGCGTGCAGGATGCGGACAATCCGGAAGCGCGGAAGTATTTGCCGGAAATCCGGGCGCTGCTCTTCGAGGGGAAGAATGCCGAGGCGCAGGAACTGACCTATAAGACTTTCACCTGCGGCGGACCGGGAAGCGCCGGTCCGAAATACGGCAAGTTCCAGCTGCTGGGCAACCTGGTGCTGGCGTATGATTACCCTGCCGGACCGGCCGGTTCTGACAATTACCGCCGCGAGCTGGATCTGGAGCGGGCGGTCGCAACGACCTGTTTCACCCGCAACGGAGTCCGGTTTACACGCGAGTACCTCACTTCCCACACCGACGACATCGGAATCATCCGGCTGACGGCGAACCGCCGCAAAGCCCTGAACTTCACGGTCTCGATGGACCGGGAGTCCAACGTCATCCTGCCGGAAGCCTGGAAGCCCGCCTGCCGGGTCCAGGACGGCGACCTGCTGTTCCTCGGCCGCAACCAGGCCGGAACGGAGGCGGATGAGAGCGTCCCATCGGAAGGCATGCGTTACGGCGCACGGATCCGCGTCTTGCTCCCGAAGGGCGGCGAGTGCATCGGTGAGGACGGCTCCCTGCGCATCAGCAACGCCACGGAGGCCCTCCTCCTGATCGCCCTGAAGACCGATTATTACGGTGAAGAGCCGGAGTCCGTCCTGGCCCGGCAACTGGATGAAGCCGCCCGCAAACCGTACCGGAAACAGCTCCGCAACCACATCCGCGCTTACCGGGACCTGTTCGGCCGCGTCCGCGTCGATTTCGGCCACCGACCGGACCGCGAGGCCCTGCCGATGGATGAACGCCTGAAGGCCTTCGAGCAAGACCCCGACGATCCGTCGCTGATGGCCCTCTATTACCAGTTCGGCCGCTATCTGCTGATCTCCTCGACCCGTCCCGGCTGCCTTCCGCCCAACCTCCAGGGCCTTTGGGCCCGGACGCTCCGGACCCCATGGAACGGCGACTATCACCTCAACATCAACCTGCAGATGAACCTCTGGCCGGCCGAGTCCGGCAACCTGGGCGAGTTGCAGCTTCCGCTGGTCGAATGGACCCGGAGCCAGGTCGAAAGCGGACACCATACGGCGCAGGTCTTCTACGGCGCCCGCGGCTGGGTCACCCACATCCTGGGCAACGTGTGGCAGTTCACCGCCCCCGGCGAGAGTCCCTCCTGGGGCGCGACCAACACCTCCGGCGCCTGGCTCTGCGAGCACCTCTACAAGCACTGGCAATACACCCGGGACGATGCCTACCTGGCGGATGTCTATCCCATCCTCAAGGAGGCGGCCCTCTTTTTCGTGGACATGCTGGTCGAGAATCCGCGCACCGGCTGGCTCGTCACGGCCCCGACTACCTCTCCGGAGAATTCCTACCTGCTCCCGGACGGGCGCAAGGCCAACATCTGTCCCGGCTCGACGATGGACAACCAGATCGTGCGCGAACTCTTCACGAACGTTTCCGCAGCGGCCGCCACCCTCGGCCGGGATGCCGCCTTCGCCGACACGCTGAAGGGCCTGTGCGCCCGCCTGATGCCGACGACCATCGGCGCCGACGGACGCATCCTGGAGTGGTTGGAACCCTACCGGGAGACCGACCCGCACCACCGGCATGTCTCCCACCTGTACGGCCTCTATCCGGCCTCCGAGATCTCCCTCAGCCGCACGCCCGAACTGGCCGAGGCGGCCCGCAAGTCCCTGGAGGTCCGCGGTGACAAGAGCACCGGCTGGTCCATGGCCTGGAAGGTCAATTTCTGGGCCCGCCTGCACGACGGCGAACACGCGTTCAAACTCCTGCGGGACCTGCTGCACCCGGCCGCCACGGATGGGAAAACGAACTACTCCAACGGCGGCGGCTCCTACCCCAACCTCTTCTGTGCCCATCCGCCCTACCAGATCGACGGCAACCTGGGCGGAGCAGCCGGCATCGCCGAAATGCTCATCCAGAGCCAGACCGGTGAAATCGAATTGCTCCCGGCCCTGCCCGCCGCCTGGAAGGACGGTTCCTTCAGCGGCCTGTGCGCCGAAGGCGGCGCCGTACTGGACGCCCGCTGGCGCGACGGGACCGTCACCGCCATCCGGCTGAAAGCCCGGCAGGATGGGGAATTCATCGTCAAGGATTATATGAAAGAGCCGGTCCGGCTGAAGAAAGGACAGACCTGGACCTGGAAGAAATAATAGACCATGGAACGCAGAGATTTCCTCAAGACAGCTGCCGTGGCCAGCGTCGGAGCGGCCCTTACGGGCTGCCACCCGCAGACAGGCCCGAAACCCTACCTGCTCAAATCCGGGAGCCTGGCGCCCCGGATGAAACTGAGCTGGGAACCTTACGAACTGGAGCTGCGGCACACGTTCACCGTCGCTTCCTATTCCCGCAAGACCACACCCGACGTCCAGGTCCGGATCGACTATGACGGATTCACCGGCCACGGGGAGGCCTCGATGCCGCCCTACCTGGGGCATACGGTCGAAAGCGTCTGCGCCTTCCTGCAGAAGGTGGACCTCTCACCCTTCACCGACCCTTTCCAGGTCGAGGACATCCTCGCCTACGTGGATTCGCTCTCGGACGGGGACGCGCCGGCCAAGGCGGCCGTGGACATCGCCCTGCACGACCTCGTCGGCCAGCTGCTGGGCCAGCCGCTCTTCCGACTCTGGGGCCTGGATGCCGCCAAGGCGCCGTCCACGACCTTCACGATCGGCATCGACACGCCGGAAGTCGTGCGCGAGAAGACGCTCGAATGCGCCGGCCAGTTCAATATCCTGAAAGTCAAGGTGGGGCTGGACAATGACACGCAGATGATCGAGACCATCCGGAGCGTCACTTCCCTGCCCCTCGCCGTCGATGCCAACCAAGGGTGGAAAGACCGCCGGCAGGCTTTGGACGAAATCTATTGGCTGGCGGAAAAGGGCGTCGTGATGGTCGAGCAGCCGATGCCGAAGGAGCGGCTGGACGACATCGCCTGGATCACGGAGCGCAGCCCCGTGCCCATTTTCGCCGACGAGTCGATCCAGCGCCTGCGCGACATCCCGGCGATCAAAGGCGCCTTCTCCGGAATCAACATCAAACTGATGAAATGCACGGGCCTGCTGGAGGCCCGCAAGATGCTGACCTACGCCCGCGCCGAAGGGATGAAAGTGATGCTCGGCTGCATGACCGAGACCTCCTGCGCCTGCACGGCGGCCGCCCATCTCTCCCCCGGCGTCGATTTCGCCGACTTGGATGGCAACCTGTTGATCAGCAACGATCTCTTCGAAGGAATGGTGGTCCGAGAGGGCCGGATGATCCTGCCCGACCGCCCCGGACTGGGATTGAAAAAGCGGTGACCGGAAAGGCCACCGCTTTTACTTTTACCGGAAATCGGATCTTATCTCTTTTTCAGGAGACCGCCGAGGATGCTGGTGGCCGCGCCGAGAAGGCCGCCGCCGGTGCTGGCGGGCTGGGCCTGCGTCTTCTTGCCGGAGAGGGCGATCAGGATGTCGTTGAGATCGACATCACCGTCACCGTCCTGATCCTTGAATACGCCGGACAGGTTGCCCAGGATCTTGGGGATCAAAGCGACGATACCCGCGGTCAGGGCGGAGCCGAGGCCGAGCTTCTTGGCCGCACCGCCGGAGAAGATCTTGCCGATCAGGGCAGTGATGGGGCTGGTAGCCGCCGCCTGCTTGCCGGTGAGGAGGGCTTTGACCATCTCGAGGCCGCCGGGCTTGACAGCCGTCTGGGTCAGGCCGCCGAGGATGGACTCGGACAGGCCGCTGATGACCTGGTTGGACATGTTGGAAGGGACCGCGACACTGCCGATGGAACCCTTGACTGCATTGAGGATCAAATCCTGGATAGATGCCATAATCGTGTGGTTTTAAGTGTTATGAATTATAAAGCTTCGTATCTGACGGAGAAGGTGTCGCCCTGGTTGATGTCACCCGTGGCGATGCCTTTCTTGAGCCAGCGGGAACGCTGGGCGGAAGTGCCGTGGTTGAAGGAATCCGGGACGCTGTAGCCGTAGGCCTGCTTCTGGAGATAGTCGTCGCCGATCTTGGCGGCCACATTGAGGCCCTCGTCGATATCCCCTTCCTCCAGCGAGCCGAACAGCTTGTTGTCGTGATGGGCCCACACGCCGGCAAAGTAATCGGCCTGCAGTTCCAGGCGTACGCTGATCTTGTTGCTCTCCTTCTCGCTCATCCGGCTCATCTGCTGGTGGGCCTGGCCGAGGATGCCCAGCTGGTTCTGGACATGGTGGCCGACCTCATGGGCGATGACATAGGCATAAGCGAAGTCACCGTCGGCCCCCAGCTGCTTCCTCATGTTCATGAAGAAGGAGAGGTCCAGGTACACGCACTGGTCACCGCTGCAGTAGAACGGACCGGAGGACGAAGTGGCACCGCCGCAAGCGGACTGGACCGCTCCGGAGAAGAGAACCAGCTTCGGAGGGACATAGGTCTTGCCGTACTGGGCGAAAATCCGGGTCCAGACGTCTTCCGTGCCGGCGAGGATCCGCTTGGCAAACGTGGCCAGCTCTTCCTCCTCGGCGGAGGGGGTATATTCCTGTGTCGTCGTGGCCTGGCCCTGGTTCGCCCGGCCGGCCATGCGGATCACGTCCGTCGGGTCGCCGCCCAGGAGCAGCGTGATCAAACCGACGATGATCAGGCCTCCCAGGCCGATGCCGCCGGCCGTGGCGACGGTTCTGCCTCTGCGGTCATCGACATTCGTACTTTCTCTTCTTCCATCAAGTCTCATAGCGTTTTCGTTTTATTTCGACCTCTAAAATAGTTATTTTTTCAAAACAATCGCATAAAAATACCTAACTTTGAAGAAACCTTGAAACGAAACGGCATGAAAACGAACAAGATAACGCTGCTGACGGCGGCCCTCTGCCTCGTCCTTCCCCTGGGACAGGTCCGGGCCCAGACGACGCTCTCGGACCTGCGGGTCCAGCACGCCACGGAGCCGCTCGCCGTGGAAGACGCCCACCCCTCCTTCAGCTGGAAAATGGTTTCCTCCGCCCCGGGGCAGAAACAGCAGGCCTACCGCATCCGGGTCCGCCGGGGATCCGACAACCGCCTGGTCTGGGACAGCGGAGAAGTGAACGACTCCCTTTCTACCGGCATCCGTTATCTCGGCGTCGCCCTGCAGCCCGGAATGGGCTACGACTGGGACCTGACCGTCACGGATGCGGACGGGAAACGGCTCGAAGCCCGTTCCCACTTTGCCACCGGCCTGATGGACCCCCGGCTCTCCGCCTGGAAGGGTGCCGGCTGGATCGGTGACTCCAGACCCTCCCTGGATGCCGCTTCGCTGCACCTTTTCAGCATCAGCGCAGACATCACCTTCGTCAAGGGCAAGAGCGCCGGTTTCCTCTTCGGAGCCAATGACTTCCGCCTGGGCAGCACCTTCCAGAACAGCTACAACCTCGCCGGGAAAAACTACTTCAAGGTCCTGCTGGACCTCAGCGGTTTCGGCACGCCGCAAGGTTGCGCGATCCGTATCTACCGGGTCGGATATGCCCCCGAAGACAAGCCGGATACCCCGCTGCTGACCATCGACCAGGCGCACTACCCGGAACTCAATCTCCCACAGATCCTGCTCACGGGCGCTTCATCCGAACACAGTTTCAAACTCTCCGCCTACGAAGGCACCCTCTCTTTCGAGATCGACGGCCAGGCGGTCCGGACAGATGCCGGGCCGGGACCCACCCGTTTCAAGGTCTTCCCCCTGGGAGAAGTCAATACGTACCCGCAGCTTTGCTCCGTGGGCTTTGCCGCCGAGCCCGGCTCCGACGTGACCTATACCAACTACCGGATCGAGGCCGGCGGCCGCAGTGAGGAAGGGCCGCTCTTCTACGGCGCGGGCCAATACCGCCGTTTCGAGGGCCTGAGTTGCATCCGTTTGCCCAAATACCGCAATCAGAGCGACTACGAGATGGACATCGTCGTAGTCAACAAAGGCGAGCAGGAAGTCGTGGAGACCATCGACCCCAGTTTCGGCGGCACCAAGCTGCTGCGCAGCGAATTCCGCACCGCACCGGGCAAGAAGGTCCGCAGCGCCAAGCTCTATGCCTCCGCCCTCGGCATATACAACGCCTATCTCAACGGGCAGAAAGTCGGACAGGACTGGTTCGCCCCCGGCTCCAGCCAGTACCGTGACCGCGTCACCTACCAAGCCTACGACGTCACCCCGATGATCCGGGACGGCAACAACGCCATCGGCGCTGAGCTTTTCGGCGGCTGGTATTCCGGCTACATGTCCTACGACGCAGGCAATTACAACTACTACGGCGACACCCAAGCCTGGCTGTGCCGCCTCGACCTCGTCTATGAAGACGGCACGGAGGAGTGCATCGTATCCCGACCGGACCGTTGGAAGACCTTCGACGGCGGCCCCGTGCGCGCCGGCAGTTTCTTCCAGGGAGAACGCTATGACGCCCGCCTGGAAGCTGCGGTGAAAGGCTGGAACGAAGCCGGTTACGACGACAGCGCCTGGCGGAAAGCCGAGACGATCCGCCCCCGCGAATGGGTCAATCCCTACCTCACGGCGCGTCTTGACGGCCTCGTGCAGGAACGCGAACGGATCCCGGCCAAAGCCCGCAAATATCTCGAGGAAGACGACCACACCTTCATCTATGACATGGGGGTCAACATGGTCGGAGTACCTCGGATCACCATCCCGGCCGGCTGGCTCCACCGCGGTGACACCGTCATCCTGCGCTACGCCGAGCAACTCTATCCCGGAGAGCAAGGCGATGCGGAAGAATATGTCCGCCGTTTCGGCCCCGCAGGCCTCAATATCGCCGGGCACATGCTTTATGAAAATTACCGCAGCGCCCTCTGCACGGATTTCTACATCGCCGCCGGTGATGGTGAGGCCGTGATCCAGCCACGCTCCACCTGGCGGGGCTACCAATATATCCAGATCACCATTCCGTCCCACGCCGGGCCGCTTCCCCTCCAGAACGTCCAAGGCATCGTCCTTTCCTCCTGCGACATCCCGACCGGACGCTATGAGGCAGTGACGGCTGACGGCCAGACCGGTGAATGGGTCAACCAGCTGTTCCGCAACATCCAACGCAGCCAGCTGGGCAATTTCCTGAGCCTGCCGACCGACTGCCCGCAGCGCAACGAGCGCATGGGCTGGACCGGCGACGCCCAAGTCTATTCCCGCACCGCCAGCTACAACGCCGATGTCTTCAATTTCTTCCGGCAATGGATGGCTGCCGTGCGGGACGACCAAGGCCAGGGCAGTCTCAGTGACGTGCCCGGCAGCGTGGTCAGCACGGTGCCCAGCTACAAGCGGGAGAAAGACACCCACTTCGCGGAGGCGACGACCTGGGCCGCCGCCGTCTGCATGGTGCCGTGGCAGCTGTACTCCCAATACGGCGATCCGCAGATCATAGAGGACAATCTGGAAGCCATGGTCAGCTGGCTGAACGGGATGGCTTTCTATCCCCTGAACGAGTCTTTCCCGCATCTCTCCGCCAAGACCGGCGTCCTGGGCGACTGGCTCGCCATGGACCCGGCGACCCCGCACGACCTGGTCAACAATGCCATCTACATCCACATGATGGAGGTCACCGCCCAGATGGCGGAAGCCGTCGGCCGGAGCGACTACGCCCACATCCTGCGCGAGCGGCACCGTCTGGCGAAGATGGAGTGGAACCGGGCCTACGTGGACCCGGTAAACGGCCATACACGCGCCCTGGACGGCACGCCGGTCCATTCCCAGACCTCCTACGCCACCCCGCTGCAGTTCAATGTCTTCGACGAGATCAACCAGCCGCGTGCCGAGCAATTGCTCGTCGAACGGATCAACGACTCCCGGACGATCACCACGGGCTTCTCCGGCACGCCCAACATCTTGCCGGCACTGAGCCGTGCGGGTCGTTGGGAAACCGCCTACGCCCTTTTCACCAGCACAGAGCAGCCCTCCTGGCTCTACCCTGTGACAAAGGGCGCCACTTCGGTCTGGGAGCGCTGGAATTCCTATGACCTCGCCTTCTCGGATCCGAACGAGAATACGATGAATTCCTTCAACCACTTCGCGTTGGGGTCGGTCGGCCAATGGATGTATGAATACCAGCTGGGCATCACCAGCGGCCCGGAGGCAGGATACAAGCATTTCGTCCTCCAGCCGGTCGCCGGGGGTGATTACCTCTCGCTCCAAGGCAGCTTCGAGTCCGAGTACGGACGCATTGTCAGCGCATGGGTGGCCGACGGCCAGGGCCGGATGACTTCCTATGCGGCCACGGTGCCGGCCAACACCGACGCGACCCTGTACCTGCCCATTGCCCCAGGCGTCGCCGATTTCGGAGAAACGCCTTTCGCCCGTTATTGCGGTACGGAGGAGCACAACGGCCTGCTCACGGCCGTTTATGAACTCAGTTCGGGCACGCACCGCTTCACAATCGAGCAGGAGCGTGTCCAAGTCCGGTGAATTCGGTAAAACAATTTGGGTAAAAGACTGATTTTCCCTATATTTGCCGTCCCGCAGGGGATCCGCGGGATTGGGAGGTGTGGCCGAGTGGTCGATGGCGGCAGTCTTGAAAACTGTTGAACGGCAACGTTCCGGGGGTTCGAATCCCTCCGCCTCCGCTTCTGAAGCAGCGCCGGATGCGTTGCAAATGAGAGTGAAACTGCGTATCTTTGGTTTGTAGATACGCAGTTTTTTATGAAACGTTCCGTCCTCATTCCCGCTTTCTTCCTTACGCTGTTTTTCCTGTCCGGCTGCCGTCAGGGGCCCGGGCATGCCAGCCTCGTCGATCCGATGATCGGCACGGCCTACAACGGCCATACGTTCCCCGGGGCGACCGTTCCCTTCGGGATGGTCTCACCCAGCCCGGATACGGGGCTGAACGACTGGCGGCATTGCGCCGGCTACCATCATGACGACGACTGGATCCTCGGATTCTCCCAGACGCACATGAGCGGCACGGGAGCGCCGGACATGTGCGACCTGCTTCTGATGCCTGTCTGCGGGGAGCCGGTGTTCGAGCCCGGGGACAGCACGCGGAAGGGATACCGCGCGCATTTCCTGCACGGATCCGAGTCCGCCCGGCCGGGCTACTATGCCGTCACGCTGGACGAAGACGCCATCCGCTGCGAGATGACGGCGAGCAGCCGCTGCGCTTTCTACCGATTCACCTTCCAAGGGCCCGAGCAGCAGCCGGGGCTGTTGTTCGACATGCTGCACGGCAACGACGGCGGAGTCTATGAGGCCGACGTACGCTGCACGGACGACCGCCATGTCGAAGGTTTCCGGCGCTCGTACGGGTTCATCAACAACCATGTATGGTACTTTTGCGCCGAACTGTCCGAGCCGGTGGCCTTCTGGACCGGGTATGCCGACGGTCAGGCGCTCGAACCGGGTACGGCTGCCGCGGGCATGACCAAGCTGCACGTCGCCGTTCCCTGCAAGAAGCCCTTGCAGGTGCGCATCGGCGTCTCCACGGTCAGCTGCGAGGCGGCACGCGCGAACCTGCACGCCGAACTGGACGGCCGGTCTTTCGGCGACGTCGCGCGGGCGGCGGCCCTGAAATGGGAGGAGGCACTCTCCCCGGTCGAGGCGTCCTTCGCCACGGAAGCGGAGGCCCGCATCTTCTATACCGCCTTGTACCACGCGATGGTGGTCCCGAACCTCATCACGGACGTGGACGGCCGCTACCGGGGCTGGGACAAGGAGGTCCACCGCTGCGCTGAGGGCGACTTCTACACGAATTATTCCCTGTGGGACACCTACCGCGCCGTGCATCCGCTCTACAATCTCATCTGCCCGGAGCGCAATGTCGCGTTCATCCGCTCGATGCTGGAGCGCTACCGGCAGATCGGGATGCTCCCGATCAACGAATACGGCACCTGCGAGACCTACTGCATGATCGGCTACCGCGCCGTGCCGGTGATTGCGGACGCCATCCTGCAGGCCCTGGGCGGATTCGACTACGAGGAGGCCTGGACCGCGATGAAGGCGATTGCGGAGGATCCTGACCGGGGCGTCTGGCCCTACAAGATCTACGGTTTCATCCCGACCGGGATGGACCACAGCTCCGTGTCCAAGACGCTGGAATACGCCTACGACGACTGGTGCCTGTCGCAGGTGGCCCGCAAGTTGGGCAAGACGGAGGAAGCGGAGTATTTCGCCGCGCGGGCGGGGAATTATGCCAACGTGTTCGACCCTTCGGTCGGCTTCATGCGTGCCCGCCACGAGGACGGGAGCTGGAAGGAGCCTTTCAACCCCCTGCGCACCGCCGCGCACGACCAGGATTTCATCGAAGGGAATGCCTGGCAGTACACGTTCTATGTGCCGCATGACCGGGCGCGGATGGTGGCTATGTACGGCGGTCCTGAGGCGTTCGGCGCGAGGCTGGATGAGATGTTCTCTACGACGCTCTCGGGGGACGACATCGTGGGGCCGGACATCACGGGCCTGATCGGCCAGTACGCCCACGGCAACGAGCCCTGCCACCACGTGGCTTACCTGTACAATGACGCCCTGCAGCCCTGGAAGACGCAGGAGCTGGTCGCCCGGATCAAACGGGAGA
>JAEEGL014025266.1_pt1 | contig 13492 bp, 9 predicted proteins | sample 9134231 | NCBI WGS metagenome assembly JAEEGL01 (sample SAMN16246548, study PRJNA631951) | gut metagenome | biome: gut microbiome; feature: rumen; material: fiber-attached | host: Bos | place: Iran: Karaj | collected 2018-10
CCTCGTGTTCCCTGCGGACCATGCGTACTGCATTTTCAGTCAGGTCGCGGATAATACTTTCCACATCCCTGCCGACATATCCGACTTCCGTAAACTTTGTGGCTTCAACTTTAATAAAGGGAGCACTGACAAGTTTGGCCAGACGGCGTGCGATTTCAGTTTTACCCACGCCTGTCGGCCCGATCATCAGGATATTTTTCGGAATGATTTCATCTCTCAGTTCGCTGTCCACCCGGCTGCGGCGGTATCGGTTTCTCAGCGCGATGGCAACGGCTTTTTTGGCTTCATCCTGACCCACAATAAACCTGTCGAGTTCATGAACAATCTGTCTTGGAGTCAGCTGCTGCTCACTCATATTCACTCACCTGCCTCTTTAGACTGTTTCAACGATAATATGATCATTGGTGTATACGCAGATGCTTGCTGCAATGTGAAGTGCCTTCTCTGCGATTTCAGCCGCGCTCAGATCTGTGTTCTGTACCAGAGCACGGGCAGCTGCGAGGGCATAATTTCCCCCTGATCCGATAGCGGCAATCCCTTCATCCGGATCAATCACTTCACCGGTGCCGCTGAGAATCAGCAGGTGATCCTTATTGGCAGCAATCATCATGGATTCCAGCTGCCGCATCATCTGATCGCCGCGCCAGTTCTGGGCAAGAGCCACAGCAGCCTTTTCCAGATTTCCGCTGCACTGCTGAAGCTTTTCCTCAAATTTTTCACAGAGGGTAAAAGCATCGGCAACACTGCCTGCAAACCCGACGACAACTTCACCGTTATACAGCCTGCGGACTTTGCGGGCTGTGGTTTTGAATACCGTATGCTCTCCCATGGTTACCTGTCCGTCTCCGGCGATGGCAATCTGGTTGTCCTTTTTGACGGCACAGATGGTCGTACCCTTAAATGGACTGGACATATTCATATTCCTCCTGTTTTGCTTTGAATAGAACGAATACAGTTTAAAGCTCTTTGCGCAACAGCTTCATACCGGTCCTGTTTTTTCTTCGGACGTTTTTCTCCCGGTACAACGGGCAAAGGATCAATCAGGCCGAAGGAACAGTTCATAGGCTGAAAATTCGGATTGGGGGTGGAAACATGCTTCCCCATCGCTCCGAGAGCAGTGTATGACGGGAAAACAGGAATCTCGGTATGATTCAGCCGGGCGGCAAGTGTCATACCTGCAACCAGACCGCTGCCGGCACTTTCCACATAACCTTCCACACCTGTGATCTGTCCGGCAAAGAAACAGTTTTCCCTGCTGATCATTTCAAAAGAAGAATTCAGAAAACCCGGACTGTTCAGGAAGGTATTCCGGTGCATAACGCCGTACCGGGCATATTCTGCATGCTCCAGTCCAGGAATCATTCCGAATACGCGTTTTTGTTCACCGAATTTCAGCCGTGTCTGAAATCCTACAAGATTGTACATGGTGTCAGAGGCGTTATCCTGACGCAGCTGGACAACGGCAAAGGGTTCCTTTCCGGTGCGCGGATCGGTCAGACCTACCGGTTTCATAGGTCCGAACGCAGGAACCATGAAACCGCGTTTTGCCATGCTTTCAATAGGCATACAGCCTTCAAAAACCCTGTTTTCCTCAAAACCGTGAATCTCTGCTGTTTCGGCCTTGATCAATTCGTTGATGAATATTCTGTATTCATCTTCTGTCAGGGGAGCGTTCAGATAATCGTTTCCCCTGTTATAACGGCTCAGACGGAAAAGCCTGGATTCATCCAGGGATTCCTTCATTACGATGGGTGCGGCAGCATCGTAAAAATTCAGTGTACTCATCCCTGGCAGGTCACGGATCACATCGGCCAGGGCATCACTGGTCAGAGGACCTGTGGCGACAATGACGGGACCGTCAGGAATGGACGTTGCTTCTTCATGCAATATATCAATGAGTGGATGACCGGAAATATATCCTGTTACGAGACCGGAAAATGAATCCCTGTCCACTGCCAGCGCGCCGCCTGCAGGCACACGGGTTTCATCGGCGCACTTCATGATCAGTGAACCGAGAATTCTCATTTCTTCCTTCAGCAGACCGACTGCATTTGAAAGACGGTCACCTCTGAAACTGTTGGAGCATACAAGTTCAGCAAACTGTTCTGTATGATGAGCCGGGGACATTTTCCGGGGTTTCATTTCAACCAGTCTGACATGAATACCGCGCTGTGCCAGCTGCCATGCTGCTTCGCATCCGGCAAGTCCGGCGCCGATGACCGTAGCGTTACGATCATTCATTATCCTCATCCTCACTTACTGCGACGATTTTCTTAAACCGGCAGTTTTCATTTGTGCACAGATGCAGGACTTCCCCTTTGTTGTTTTTCTTTTCGATCATATAGGTGCCGCATTGGGGGCATTTTTCATCGGCGGGCTTGTCCCAGCTGACAAAATCGCATTCAGGATATCCTTCACAGCCATAGAATTTTCTGTTTTTGCGGCTGGTTTTCTCAAGAAGCCTTTTACCGCATACGGGACAGGGTGCGTCAATATAGGTCAGAATCGGCATGGTATTCCGGCACTCCGGGAAATTGGGGCATGCGAGGAAACGGCCGAATTTGCCCATTTTATAGACCATCATGGCGCCGCATTTGTCGCAGACGACATCGCTGACATCATCCTTGACTTCAACTTTTTCAATTTCCTTTTCGGCAACTGAAAGTGTAGAGACAAAGTCCGGATAGAATTCCCGCAGAATCTGTTTCCAGTCAAGCTGGCCTTCTTCCACTTCATCCAGCTTTTCTTCCATGATCGCAGTAAATTCTGTATCCACAATCCGCGTGAAATACTTTTCCATCATCTCGGTTACCATAATACCGAGTTCTGTCGGGAAAAGCCGTTTCTTCTCTCTGGAAACATACCCGCGGCCGATAATGGTTGTGATTGTCGGTGCATAGGTGGACGGACGTCCGATGCCGTTTTCCTCCAGTGTGCGGACAAGGCTGGCTTCCGTGAATCTGCTCGGGGGCTGGGTGAAATGCTGATCTGCATTAACTTGCCTGATGGTGATTTTCTGACCCTCTTTCAGTGCTGGAAGAGTCATCTCAACATTGTCTTCAGATTCATCCGTTCCTTCTTCATACAGCGTGGTAAAACCGGCAAACACCTTATGTTCTCCGTAAAAACGAAGACCGATCCGTTTGCCGGTAATTTCTGCTGAAAGGGTTTCATATACAGCGGGAGACATCTGACTTGCCACAAATCGGTTATAGATCAGCCGGTAAAGCATAAACTGTTCCCTGCTCAGTGAATTTTTGATGGAATCCGGAGTGCGTGTAACGTCTGTGGGGCGGATAGCCTCATGGGCGTCCTGCGCGTTTTTGCGGCCCTTAAATTCATTTTTTTCTTTAGGCAGGTACTCTTTTCCGTATTTTTCCGGAATAAAGGAACGCAGGGCGGTCATGGCTTCATCGCTGATCCGGACGCTGTCGGTACGGATGTAAGTCACAAGACCCTGAGCGCCTTCTCCTTCCAGATCCACGCCTTCGTAAAGCTGCTGAACCACCTGCATGGTTTTGGCAGTAGTAAAGCTCAGCTTTCTTCCGGCTTCCTGCTGCAGGCTGGAGGTTGTAAACGGAGGAGCCGGCTGTCTTTTCTTTTCTTTCCGTTTAATATCTGTAACTGTAAAATCGCCGGATTCAATCAGCGCCTTGATCTGATCGGCCTCATTACGGTTGCCCACAGGGGTTCTCTGGCCGTCCAGGCTTACAAATTTTGCACTGAAGCTTACAGGCTTCTTTTCGCCCTGAACAGAACAGTCAGCTGAAATATCCCAGTATTCCTCGGGAATGAAATTATCTATTTCCCGTTCACGTTCAACAACCATGCGGGTTGCAACGCTCTGGACGCGGCCGGCGGAAAGGCCTTTTTTGACTTTAACCCAAAGAAGAGGACTGATCTTGTAACCGACCAGTCGGTCCAGGGCTCTGCGGGCCTGCTGGGCGTCAATTCTCCCCATATCCAGTTTTCGGGGCTTTTTGATGGCAGCCTGCACTGCTTTTTTGGTTACCTCATTGAATTCAATCCGGCAGGGTGATTTTTCATCAACGCCCAGAACATGATACAGATGCCAGCTGATTGCCTCTCCCTCGCGGTCAGGGTCTGTTGCGAAGTAAACCTGTGAGGCATTCTTTGCTTCCTTCCTGATTCTGCTCAGAATATCGCCGCGTCCGCGGATGGTAATATACTTCAGATCAAAATCGTGATCGATATCAACGCCCAGCTGACTCTTGGGAAGGTCGCAGACATGTCCCTGAGATGCCTCGACTTTATACCCTTTTCCAAGGTATTTGCTGATGGTCTTGGCTTTTGCGGGCGACTCGACGATGATCAGTTTCTGTTTGTTGGTGGCCATTGTATCTATCTCCTCCGGAGTGGATTAATGTTTCAGCTGATATTGTTTTCCTGGCAGCGCTTCAATAATACCGCGGATCTGCAGCACTGTCAGAGTGCTCATGAGCGTGGAAGGATTCATCCCTGTGCTGATAATCATCTGTTCAAAGCTTATACAGCCGGGTTTCAGTGCCTCGATGACTTTTTCTTCTTCCGGCGTGGAGGGTTTATATTCCTGCACGCATTCGCTATTTTGCCTTACTGTGGAAGGATTGTCAAGCCAGTGAAGATCTTCGAGGATATCGCGGGCGCTTGTGAAATAGATTCCGCCTTCCCGAAGCAGCTGATGATTTCCTTCATAGCTTTCTGATGCGGGATCCCCGGGATATACAAAGACATCTTTCCCCTGGGAAAGGGCGTGATTCACGGAGGTCATACTTCCGCTTCGTATCCTGGCTTCCATCAGGATCAGCGCTTTGCTCAGTCCGACAATAATCCGGTTTCTGACCGGGAAATGCCAGCCAAGTGCCTTGTCTCCGGGGGCATATTCACTGATAATCATACCTCCGTGATCCAGAATACTGGCATGCAGTGCAAGGTTGTCACGGGGATAAGGCCGGTCAAGACCGCAACCAAGAACTGCTATCGTTTTTCCGCCGGCTTCCAGACAGCCGCTGTGAGCGCAGGCGTCTATTCCGCAGGCCATCCCGCTGACAATTGTAACATCGTGTTCACTCAGCTCTGCTGCCAGTTTTCTTGTAGCTTTCTGCCCGGTATAGGATGCTGCCCTGCTGCCGACAACAGCGAGAGATTTTTCCCTCATGCAGTCTGTATTTCCCTGAAAAAACAGAATGGCAGGAGGATCATCTGTGTGATCCAGATCCCTGGGATAAAGAGAATCTCTGAAACGGATTGTTCTGATCCCGTGTTTGTCCATTACCTTCTTATACCTGTCCAGATTTTCCTTTGTACCGGAAATGGACAGCATCTGGAAAAAACGGCGGGTAATCATCTGTTGCAGATCCGGATCATTCCGGTATACCGCACTATGGCAAGCTTCAGATGTTCCGTAGTATTCCAGCAGTTTTCTGACAGTGGCGGATGCCATGCAGGCAGAAGAAAGCCAGGCGTCATATTCATATCCGTAACAGTTCTGCATCACCGGATTTCATCTCCAATATTTCTGATCGAGCTCCCTGTACTGAACAGCTTCGGCAATGTGCGCGGACGTAATTGTGTCTTCCCCGGCAAGATCTGCTATGGTACGCGCCACTTTCAGAATTCGCTGATATGCACGCATACTGAGATGCAGGGAATCCACTGCTGCGCTCAAAAGTCCGGCCGCTTCCGGATCGGGTGAGCAGTATTTTTTTACTTCGGCATTTGTCAGCTGTGCATTGCAGTATTTTCCGGTTCCTTCATATCGTTTCAGCTGAATATCGCGTGCTTTCCGTACTCTGGCGGCAACCACGGCAGATGATTCTGAAGGATCAGCGTCATTGATTTCATTTACCGGTACGGAATCCACCTCAATCTGGAGATCGATTCTGTCCAGAAGCGGGCCGGACACACGGTCAAGGTATCTTCTGATTTCCGGAGGCGTACATCTGCAGCGCCTGCGGGTGCTGCCGTAATAGCCGCACGGGCAGGGATTCATGGCGGCCACAAGCATGAAAGAAGACTGATACTGTGCCTGATTCCGTACGCGGGCAACTGAAACGATTCCATCCTCAAGAGGCTGTCTCAGTGCTTCCAGCGCTCCCCTGCTGAATTCCGGCAGCTCATCCAGAAAAAGGACACCGTTGTGTGCCAGGGAAACTTCACCGGGCTTTGCGTTCTGTCCTCCTCCGATCAGAGAGGCAACGGACGCATTATGGTGCGGAGCGCAGAAAGGACGTGTTACCATCAGACCGCTTCCGGGAGACAGCTTCCCGCAGATGGAATGGATCCGTGTTGTTTCGAGGGATTCCTCAAAGCTCATTGGAGGAAGAATGCCTGGAATACAGCGTGCAAGCATGGTTTTCCCGCTGCCGGGCACGCCGATCATCAGCATATTATGTCCGCCTGCGGCAGCGACTTCAACAGCCCGCCGCGCGCCTTTCTGTCCTTTGATCTGGGCCATATCCACCGCTGGCAATGCTGTATTTTTCAGCTCTTCATAGGATACCTGTTCCTGGGCCGGAATCTCTTCTTTCCCCTCGAACCAGCTAATAACCTGCTTCAGATGGGAAACCGGCAGAATGCGTATATCCTGGATGCAGGAAACTTCATGGGCATTCTGAACCGGAATAATCACTTCCTTTATACCGCTTTCCTTGGCGCTGATGATCATGGGAAGCAGTCCGTTAACCGGTTGGATGCTGCCGTCCAGACTGAGTTCACCAAAAAATGCAACGGAATTCAAATCTATGGATGGATCCGGTATAACTTCTCCGTTCACAATCATAATTCCGACGGCGATGGGAAGATCAAAGGACGGACCTTCCTTTTTCATGTCCGCCGGAGCAAGATTGACGGTAATCCGCCGCACTTTCATCTCTTTCCCGCTGTTGATGATCGCGGCATTCACCCTGTCCTTGCTTTCGCGTACGGAGGTGTCCGGAAGGCCGATGATTTCCATACCCGGCATACCATCCGTCCCGAATACTTCAACATGAACCTGAAAACCGCTTACACCGGATACCCCGTAGGTCAGCAATCTGGCCATGATTCCGTTCATCTGCCGTTTCGCTCCTCTGCTCAGTTTGATATTGGATCGTCAGTATGAATATGTGACCCGCAGAATATTTCGCCCGATGTCCAGCCAGTCTGTTGATACGTTCAGACCGCAGGCATACGGGAAAAGAAGAACGAAGAACACTGCTGCTATGATAAGGTAGATGACCGCTGCAGCCCTGATCAGCCTGCTGTATCTGGGATTGTCCTGATCAAAACACATGACGATTGAAAGCATCAGAAATGGAATACTGGCAAAATAATGATAGATATAGGTTCCTCTGGGGACAAGCACCCATGGCAGATACTGCGCCAGAAATCCGATCAGAATGAACGAAAAACGGTGATCCGGATTACGGGGCTGAAGATGCCAGAGGTAATCCGTTCCTTCGATCGTGTATCTTCTGGGAACTGCAAAACGGTATACGCTGTAGGCAAGAGCTGCAAGTCCTGTATACCAGATTGCCGGATTGCCAAAACAGTAGATACTGTTCCGCAGCGAAAATCCTTCTGCAATATATTCATGAGAAGCATAATACATGGGTTTGCCGATAATCGGCCATTCCCACCAGGGTGAATAGAAAGGATGATCCGCGCCCAGATTCTGCTGGCTGTGATATCCGAACATCCCGATCTGAGAGTTCCAGACGTCGCGGATATAATCCCAGATGGAGTTCATCCTGCCGGCTTTATAGGCAAAATAAGGGATATAGCTTAAAAGATAAATAACAACAGGAATAATTATGAAGAAAAGAACACACCACAGGCAGATTTTCAGAGTACCGATCATGTCTTCCGTAAACCTGCTTTGTTCTGAAACGGTATCTTCGCGTATAATACGGAAACAATGCAGGAAAAAGAGGACAGCGAGACCGGCTCCTGCATAAATGCCGATCCATTTGCTGGCAATCGAAAGTCCCATAAACAGGCCGCTGAAGGCCAGCGGAATCAGCGAAGCAGTTTTTCGCTCATGCAGATAATCTGTCTGTGTGAAACGAAGCATGAAGAAATAAGCAAAAATGATGAAAAGAACAGGAAAACTGTCAATAGTTGCAATCTGCGTCTGTGTAAGATGCTGACAGTCCAGTGCCATCAGCAGGCATGCAGTTGCAGCCAGCCAGGTTTTTTTAGTCAGCTGTTTGCCGAGCAGGTACATTCCCGGAAGCATCAGTATTCCGGCAAGCGCTCCGGCAAAACGCCAGCCAAAGGGTGTCATGCCGAATATGGCAATGGACATACTGATCAGTACTTTTCCGAACGGTGGATGCGAAGTTTCATAGGGGGCTTTTGCGTACAGAAATTCAAAACCTGTCCGCGCGTGATAGATCTCGTCAAAATATGTACTGTTCCACCAGCTTGGCTGGGCAGGTATGCTCAGATTTTCCTCATTTTCAGGAAATGCGGGCAGTCGTTCCAGCGTATCCTGTTCATCAATCAGTGCTGCAGGATCGGAATACAGTACGGATTCAGGTTCCTCTCCCGTCCGTCCGCTGACAGTAACCGGAAGTACAGTGCCGTCTTCCTGACGGAAAAGGAGCTCGTTCAGCGTCAGACCGATCTGTTTCGGCATGAGTTTAACATATCTGCCGTTGAATCGTACAACATTGCTGAGGGTTGAACTGGGGGCGAATTTGATTTTGCCTGTGTCTGCGTCAGGATAGGACAACATCACATATTTCCATTTCCAGCACTGTCCCATATCCATCTGCGCCCAAACTTCGTTGCCCCAATGGATCCCGTCTTCACTGACGGCAAATGAGAAATTTTTAGAACAAACCTGTCCCTGATAAAGAATTTCAAAATCATCCCGGTGTTCCCCAAGATCAAAAACAATTTCCTCTTCAGGGCTGCTTGAACTCCAGGCATTCTGGGGCGCTTTGCCGCTTCCCAGCGTAAGAAGGCTTACCGCAGCATATATAACAGTAATGGCAGTGAGACAAATGGTATCAATTCTGTTCCAGTGGAGCCTGCGGTCATATTTATACATTTTATGCCGGGGAGAAAGGTTTTCAGTTTCTGTTTTCTCCGTTATAGTTTCTTCCGTCGGATTGCTGAAATCTGCAATGTTTTCATTTGCTGCATCCGTCGTATTTTCGACCGGAATTTCCGGAATATACAACTTTGAACTGAGCCATACGGCATACAGTGCACCCGAAATATTCAGCAGACTGAGAATGTCTGCCAGTACAACGGTATCATTGTTCAGATGTCCGAACTGAGAGCCAAGACGGATACTGTTATCAAGTATGATACCTTCGTTGATAAACGTTGTCACAGAGAAGAGAAGCAGAACATACAGAATTCTTCTGTCCCTGAACAGGGTCCAGGAAGCTGCAAGCAGAAGAAGCGCAGGGAAAATATACCGTTCATGCATTTTAATGCCGAATACATACAGCAGGATGTACAGCAAACCGCCCAGCCATGGCAGAAGGCGGATATTCCGGCTTCGGACAGCCGGTGAAAGTATAACAACGAAAGCGAAGCCCATGGCAATGCCGCCTGTCCATGCCCAGGAAGCGTTCAGACACGCACAGAAGATGAAAGCAATGGCAAAAAGAAAGCCCATGCATGTTTCAGCCATGCGGTATTTGATTTTACCGGATTTGAAGTAACACCATACGCCGTAACCCGTGCAGAGCAGTCCAAGAATCACAGGAGCAAGAATATGGGCGGGATTTTCAATTCCTTTCCAGTTTCCGCCGAGCAGATAATAGAAATTGGCTGTGTTGAGGGTGGCGTGCGGATAAGACTGAAGTGTGCGGCTGTAGAGATTGATCAGCCAGTCCCAGTTCTGATGCAGACTGAACGGAATAACGCCTGCAGCCAGCGTAAGAATACTGAAAAGAATACCGCGGAGAATGAATTTGCGGGATTCTTTATCCTGAATATATGTGACCAGAATATATATCAGTCCGAGCGGCCCAAGCATGAGCGCCTGCGGCTTTACCAGTACTGAAATCACATACAGCGGCAGCGCCGGTTCCCATTTTTTCTTCACGGCAAAAACAGATACCGTAAGGAGAAGCAGGCACAGAACGCTGTCCATCTGTCCCCACGCTGCGCTGTTGAGAATCGTTGCGGGATTGAACAAAGCAAACGTAAGGAAAGTAAAACCGGAATGTTCGCTGACTGCCTTCTGTCCGGTCAGCAGTTTATATACAAACCAGCATCCGGCAAGATCGCAGAGGCATGGAATAAAGCGGAATATCAGTCTGTTTATATATTCAGAGGCAGGATATGATGCGCCGAAAAGATTTGAGACAAGTGAATTCAGGCCAAGTACGTAAGTATAGAGAGGCGGATAGTCGCAGAAATTGGTTTTTTCATAGAATCCTGTCGGCCCGACGTCGGCCATTGTATATCCCCAGCTGGTGAAACAGTTGACGTCCACCTGATAGCCTTCAGAAAAATAACAGATAATCATCCGAAGAACCAGGGCAATAAACATAACGAGCAGAAGATGGTATGATTTGATCCGGGCAGTACGGCTGTTTGTTCCGTTTCTTTGGTTATGATAGAGATATAGCAGAATAAGTGCAGAGAAAAGATATACCAGACTGATTAGAATCAGCCAGACAGTAAAGGGAACAGATTCGAAAAAACTATCTTTCTCTTCATAATCTTCATCAGAAGCAGCGTCTGTTTCCCTGTACCAGCGGTCAGCGATCAGGTCACCTGGAACCATGTCAGCTTTAGTCAGCGACAGATTCGCGAAAGCTGCTTTTCCGGTACTGACGCCGCTGTATCCGCCCAGACGGGCAAGAACAACAATATAATCCTGTTCAGGGCCTGTTTCACCGTAATACTCAATATATTCCCATTCATCTTCTGTGTTGTATAATTCATCGCTGAAGGCGTAGATTCCTTCGATACTGAGATTGGCTCCGTGAATACCTTCCACACCGTCGGCACGGATATATCCGCTGAGTTTATAAAGCGTTTCGGGTTCAACTTCAACAACCTGTGCGAAACGGGCGTCATTTTCATTAATGTTCTGTATGGTTATCATATGACTGTGATCTGAATCCCCTTCGGAAACGCCGAATACGGTATAACCAGGATTCAGATAAAACGCGTCTGTATACCAGTGGGCAGGCATTCCTTCACTGTCAAGTTCTGAAAAATCCGCGTTCTGAAGCAGATTCTCCCCTTCTGATAACCCAGCTGCAGCAAAGAGAACAAATACCAGCAGACATATCATGAACAGCTTGATTTTTCTGAAAAAGAACAAACAGCAACGCATCCTTTCTATCTGAAAAACATTCCGCCGGGCTGAAAAGCGTTTGGAATATACAGCATATCGTCCGGACGGACTTCTATTACATCAAAACGAACGGCACGGTTAAGCCATTCCTTGTGGATCAGATACAATGTGGCTGCCCGTGCAATTCGACGCTGCTTTTGTGGCGTGACCGCGGCAATACCCATTCCGGGTACAGCGGTCATACGCGTTTTTACTTCCACGAAAACAACCGTGTTCTGATCCAGCATGATCAGGTCAATTTCGCCTGCTCTGGTTTTATATCTGTTTTCCAGCAGGCGCATACCGTAATGCTTTTCAAGCCACTCAGCAGCTATATCCTCACCGAGAAGGCCGGTTTCATATGTTTGTTTCATACAAAATGTGTGATAAAGCTTCTGCGGTGAACCGGACAGGGTCCGATTCTTTTCAGGGCTTCAATGTGCTCTTTGGTGCCATATCCTTTGTTGCGTGCGAATCCGTATTCCGGATAAAGCCTGTCTAGTTCAATCATCTGTCTGTCTCTGATGACTTTTGCGACAATGCTGGCAGCTGCGATGGAATAGGAGGTGGCATCTCCCTTAATAATAGGGACTTCCTTCCCTTTGAGACCAAGTTTTGTGACAGCGTCCACAAGAAAAATATCTGCAGGGACTTCTGCGGCGGCTTTACGCATCGCGCACTTGGTCGCTTCAAGAATATTGACCCGGTCAATTTCCTCCGGAGACATTTCTCCTACCCCTACATACAGGGCGCAATCCATGATTTCATCAAAGACTTTTTCGCGCCTGCTTTCACTCAGCTTTTTGCTGTCATCGATCCAGATAATCACGGGCTCTTCCGGCATAACCACACAGGCAGTCACGACGTTTCCGGCCAGCGGCCCGCGGCCGACTTCATCCATGCCGGCAACAACCAGTCCGCCCTGTCTGTACGTTCTGTCGTAGGCAATCAGTTCAGAGGAACGCACTTTTCGGTCAATCATTGATCAGCTTCTCCTTTATATTCAGCCGCTGCTGTTAACTGAGGCGGTGCTTCAAAAGTAATTCTGCCAAGCTTTCCTGCCCGGTATTCATCAAGGACAACACTGCAGCAGCGGTCATAGTCAAAACGTCCGCCCTTCAGCAGCCAGCCTCTGCCAGTGCATACAGCTTCCAGCAGTTCCGCACCCTTCAGGCTGGTGTCCTTCAGGTGAAGCCGTTCCGCTACAGTTTCCGGGACTATGGCACATAATTCCTCCAGCAGGTGAATGGTCAGTTCACCGGTGTCCACAATATCGTCTTTGATGGAACCGATATAGCAAAGCCTGCGTGCGGAGAGCTGGTCGTCAAGTCTGGGCCAGAGCAGACCGGGAGTATCGAGCAGTTCCAGATAAGGGGTAATTTTCACCCACTGATTACTTTTGGTTACCCCGGGACGGTCACCTGTCTGTGTGACAGACCGACCGTACAGCCGGTTAATCATTGTGCTTTTCCCGACATTGGGAATGCCGGCAATCATAGCGCGCACGGTTTTACGGACACCCTTTTCCAGGGATTTTTCTACAATTTCCCGTGTTGCTTTTTCAATCAGGCCGATGGTTTCTTTTCCTTTCATTATACTGGCATTTGTAAGATGGGCCTCGATTCCCTGCTGCTGATAGTACTGAAGCCATTTTTTGTTCATTGCTGGATCCGCCAGATCTGATTTGTTCATAAACAGAAGATGACGTTTGCGTGTAATCATGTCCGCCAGTTCAGGATTTCTGCTGGAATAGGGCAAACGGGCGTCACACAGCTCTATGATCAGGTCAATTCTTTTGATCTGATCCTGAAGCTGACGCTTTGTTTTGGCCATATGCCCCGGATACCAGTTGATCTTCGCTTTATTTTCGCTCATTCTGCTCACGTCCTTTGCTGAAGACTGCTCTGAAAGAATTTCGGGATCAGTTTTCTACAGGAAATGATTTATATCCGGCCAAATCATGTAAAATACGTCTTTTACATCAATCACCGTTCTGCTTTCAGAAAAATCACTTCATTATATTATGAAAAAATAGTACATCAGTCAAGGCGAACAAAGCCGTCTTCCATATATAAAGCTAAAAAAATAAACCGTCGGTCTTTTCAGATCGCCGGTTCGTTCTGTCTGACGAATTCAAACTTATAATGTCTTTCGCCGAAGTTTTCGAGCCACTGACAGATGGTATCTTCGAAGGATTTA
>JAEEGL014361844.1_pt1 | contig 13492 bp, 6 predicted proteins | sample 9134231 | NCBI WGS metagenome assembly JAEEGL01 (sample SAMN16246548, study PRJNA631951) | gut metagenome | biome: gut microbiome; feature: rumen; material: fiber-attached | host: Bos | place: Iran: Karaj | collected 2018-10
CACCAACAAAAAAGGCTGTTTTTTATGGTCAATGCCGCGATTTTCCACAGCACCTTTTTGTGCTATATCCAAGAACAAGCTGTATATCTGCCGTTTAACCCAGTTTAAACAATTTGCATTTTTCCACACCTTTTCCTTGGCTATCGCAGCGAAAAGCAGTACCTTTGCACCTGAAAAAACAACTCAACCGCGCACCATGTCATCAAGAAGCATCCTCATCATCCTCTGTGCCACCGTTCTGATGAGCACACTCACGGGTTGCCGCCGGGAGACCGACAGCCGGAACTTGCTGGCACAAGCCACGGAGCTCATCGCGGCGTACCCAGACAGCACCAAGGCCTACGAGGACCTGTTGCGCGCTGCCATCCGTGAGGCAGAGGCCCGCGAGGAATGGAACACGAGTGCGCGTGCGTACCTCTTGTTATCCCAGCAGGTGCAATGGACGCGGGAGGACGAAGCATTGACATTAGCACGGCAGGCCCTGCACGCCCATGAACGTGCCGCAGTCCAAACGGGACAAGCGGACAGCACGCAGCTCTCTACGTATCTGGATATTCTGTTGGCCATAGCAGGCTACTTGCAGCAAACAGGTGAGAACGCACAAGCACGAGACTATTTAAATAAGGTACGCGCGCACGCAGGAGAGCGACATCTCATCCGCTGGCAGAATGCCGCATTGGGACAATTGGCTAACCTCTGTCTCGGCGAGGGAAGACCTCTGGAAGCGCTGGCATTGGCGCAGCAGATGCAACTGCCAGCAGACCCCTCGACAGAGATGGAGGCTCGCTTCATCCTGGCCAACTGCTATCTGCAATGTGACTCGTTGGAGGCTGCACGCCGCATCTACCGCGCTATGGACACCCAGCAGAACAGCAAGGCACGCTATGTGGCCCTGCGCCATCTGGCGGAGATAGCGATGCTGCAAGGAGACTATGGACACGTGCCGGAGCTGGTGGACACCGCCTTTGCCAGCGCAGAAGAAGTATTCTTTCAGGCCTTGCGACAGAAAGACGAATACCACCGTGCCAACTTGGAACAGGAGCGCCAGGCCGAACGCCTCGTCTATCACAGCCGCCTGGCACAGTGGGCACTGGTGGCCGTGATCATTATTGCCGCATTGGTGATTGCCTTCATCGTCACCGTCAGCCGACATCGGCGCACGCTGCACCGGCAGCAGCTCTTGCAGCAGGAACGCGAGGCACGTGAGGCGGCCCTCCGCCAGCAACGTGAAGCTGAAGAGGCCGCTCATCAGCTGGAACAGCAGGAGGCCATGATACACCTGCTCCAGAACTTCATTATTGAGAAAAGCGAGGTTATCCATCGACTGCGAGCCGAGGGCAATGACAAGATTCGCCTCAGTCAGCAAGACTGGAAAGAGGTGGAACAGACATTGGACAGCATCACAGGCGGTTACGTACAGCGTCTCCGCAAGAATTATCCGTCGTTCCAAGAAGAAGATATTCAGCTTTGTATGCTCACACGCATGAACCTGACAAACCAGGCTATTGCCGCTATTTACCTTATCACCGTTTCCGCCGTGAAACACCGCAAACTCAAGTTGAAGAAAGACGGTTTCGGGGAGACAGACCCTGCCCGTCCCTTGGATGCGGTGTTGGCAAAGATTTAACGCATGAAATACCTACTGACCTTGTTACTCGTGACCCTGGCAAGCTATGCGCTGGCTGACTCCGTACAGATGTGGCAGCCGAGCGCCATCCTCAGCACCGTGCCTACGCTGCACATCACCGCCGTGACATTAGGGGAGGAGGAAACGGTTATCGTGCTGCATCCGAGAGGATTGTTAACAGGCGTACCCGAAACGGCCTACCTCTCTGATGAGGCAGACAGACACTATCCGCTGCTTCGCGCAGAACCGACGGACACCACACTCACATTGATTTTCAAGGCCCTGCCACAAGATACCCGTCTCTTGGATGTGATGTTGGATGACAGCCGCCGCTGGATGGGTGTTCACAGCGGCATCCGTAACTTGCGCTTGCCCGCCGCCCATCCACAGTTCGATGCCGACGCCACCTTGCCGGATTCCACCGCTGCCATCGTGCAGGCGAGCACGCTGGAAGATATCCTCGCAGACGATTCCATCTATGCAGCCGTGAAGCGGCAACTGCCTCTGTTCCGTGATTATGTGGTGTGGAAGTGGAAACTCACGCCCCACGCCGCCTACCTGCTCCATCGTGCCCACGAGCACTTGGCATTGATGAGGCAAGCATCACCGGGCGTAGCCAGTCTTGCGGACCCATCCCCGCGGCCCCGTGATTCTGCAGCCAATGCACCCTTCAGGAAGCAACTTCCCCACGGTCCCAAGCCACGACAACCCAACCTCCTCCAGCGACTCTTCGGCCGAAAGACGAAAGCCGCTCCGGCCAACAGCCATCCTCGTCCCATCTCGCGATTCGAGCAGAAGATGTTGCAGGAGATGCGGAAATAAGATGAAAGCAATGCAAAGCTAATTGATAGAAGCCACCATTAAATACTCACTGCCTTATGAAACAGTTCCTCATCACCCATTCAAGTGCCGGCCGCTATTGGCAACAGCGCACTTGCCCCTTATATTTTATCCTTTCTTATTTATGTTTCCTTCTTTTCGTCTTTCCTGCTGCCGCTCAGGAGACCTACAGCGCCCGCATTGTGGATGCAGAGACAGGTGAACCGCTGCCGTTGGTAAGTATCTATCTCTCTGAGGAACAAGGCACACTCACCAACTTCGACGGTGAATTCAGTATAGCCGCACAGGCAGATGACATGCTGCGCATCACCTGTATCGGACGCAAGAGCCTGAGCGTGCGTGCCGGCAACCTGACTGCGCTCACAGACAGCCTCGCCAGCCAACAGCTGACCGTGCTGCAAATGCAAATGCTGGCCTCCACCCTCTCCGAAGTAACCGTCAGCGCCGTGGAGGGCACGCTATTGGAGATCGCACGCCGCATGGAGAAAGCCTATGGCCGACGCAAATACAAGGAGGCACAGTACTTCTACCGCCAGACCTCGCTGCTGACACGGAAGCAGGACATCGCGGAGGCATTCATCAGCGCCAAGTCCGCCGTGAACCTGCGCGACCTGAAGTTCCTGACGGGCCGCCACGGACTCCTCAGCAAGGCGGCATGGACCCAATCCGCTATCGAGGACATGAACCTGCACCACGTGCTGGAACTGGGTCCGCAAACCAAGGACGCCGCGTTCTGGCACAGCCTCATCACGCCTCTGCCTACCCGCGAACCCTCCATCAACTTAGGCTCTTACGTGGGGAAGCAGCCGGGGCGCGCCATCGAGTACTTGCAGGAACACTATATCATCACCATTGATGAAATGGACGGCGAAGACCAGCAGCTCTACCGCATCGGCTTGCGCCGACGCGAAGACGAAAAGATGAAGGAGTCTATCATGACCGGCACCCTCTACGTGGACCGCCCCACCCTCTCTGTGCTGGCCTTTGACGGACAGGTAGAAAACATGATGATCCGCTTCGGCAAGGGCGAGCTGCGCAGTGCCACCACCGTGCCTGTGAACTTAGAGTTTCACATTGACTACCGTTATGACCACAAATACCCGGAGGTGGCCGACCTGTCCATGCAGGCACGATGGGGCGATTTCCAGACGCGTACGCTGCTCTTCAACGTGGAAGGCCAGAAACACTTAAAAAGGAAAAAAGGTACGCACGCGCGCGAGAACATGCTTTCGAGCATCGCTAAAGTGGGTTATGACAGCACCTTCTGGGCCAATAACGAAGTGGTGAAGCGCACCGCCGAGGAGGCAGCCATTGCCGCTGGAACCGTTGACCGCCAGCAGGCACGAATCGACAGCGCCGCAGCCGCACAGGCGGCACTGCCCCCTTTGGAGCGTCTGGCCGACCGCCTCACCCGCTTCGGGCAGGCCATACCGCAGGAGAAAGTCTATGTCCACATGGACAACACCAGCTACTTCCTCGGCGACACCATCTGGTTTGCTGCCTACACGCGCCGCACCAACAACGACACCCCCAGCCGCATCAGCCGTGTGCTCTACTGTGAACTGTGGAATCACGACGGCTATCTGGTGGAGCGCAAACTGGTGGAGATGAAAGAAGGTAAGGGTCGAGGGTTCTTTGCCCTGCCAGACACGCTCTACAGCGGTTACTTTGAACTGCGGGCCTATACCCGCTGGCAGCTGAACTGGGGACAGACAGAACACTACCACACATGGCCCACAGAATACTGGTTCTATAACAAGGCAATGGCCAAGGACTTCTTCCGCGACTACGAGAAGCTCTACTCACGCGTCTTCCCCGTCTATGACAAGCCCAAGCAGCAAGGCGAATTCTACCGCGACATGACGTTGCGCCCCCTGCGCCGCTACTTCAAATCTGAGCCCAAGCCTGCCGAACTGCGTCTCTCGCTGTTCCCCGAAGGCGGCAACCTGGTGGCGGGAGTGCCGTGCCGAGTGGCCTTTGAGGCCGCAACCAGCGAGGGGGAAGTGCGAGAGGGCTTTGTGAGCCTTCGGGAAAAGAATGAAAGAGGGAAAAGTGAAAAAGGGAAGAAAGAAAGAGGGAAAAGTGAAAGGGCGAAGAATGAAAGGGTGAAGAATGAAAGGGCGCAAAATGAAAGCGGGAAGAATGGGAAATGCCTCATGAAGAATGAGCGTGGTGAGGAGGTGGAATTCGTGGAAACGGAGAACCGCGGACGAGGCACCTTCATCTTCACGCCCGAAGAAGGGAAGAAATATGAGGTGGTGTTCAGACCCACCCCCTTGACCTCTCCCAGTGAGGGAGGGAAGCCGTCACCCTCTGTCCCCCTCCCTACCAAGGAGGAGCAAAAGGAGTGGGTTACTCAGGAAATCAAGGACGTGAAGGCAGAGGGTGTCTCGCTGCAAGCTGACCTCGACAGCCTCACGGGCCAATGGATCTTCACCATCCACGCCGCAGGGCAAGCCGCCCAACAGCCTTTAGGCCTAACGGTCATGCATGAAGGACAGGTGGAACTCTTTGAGCAGACCCACCCCCACCCTGTGATGGAGGGGAGTGGTCACCATTTGACTGCTGAAGAGATTTCGGTCTCTCAAATTCATTATACCCCCCTCCCTCACAAGGAGGGGCAAGGGGGCGGGTCCGGCATCCGCCAAGTTACCGTCTTCGACTCCATCGGTCACATCTATGCAGACCGCCTCTTCTTCGTCACTCGACCGGAACTGGCGCAACCCACGCTGATGCTCTCGGGTTTGAAAGAACAGTACCAGCCCTACGAACCCGTGGAACTGGATATCACTTCGGCACATCTTATGCCTGGGCAGACCATTTCCCTCGCCGTGCGTGACGCCGCCTTGCAGGACTACACCTTCGACAGCGGCAACATCCTGACTGAAATGCTCTTAGCCTCAGAGATCAAAGGCTTTGTGCCACAACCCGAATACTTCTTCGAGGCCGATGACACCGAACACCGCCGCGCCCTTGACCTGCTGATGCTCACACAAGGTTGGCGCCGCTTCAACTGGCAGGATATGGCCATCAAGGGCAGCTGGGATATCACACACCCCGCCGAGCACACGCAGATGGTCACCGGCACCGTCAACCGCTACTGGCTCTACGACATAGAAGACACCTATCAAGACGTCCAACCCAATGAAGGGCATCTGACACTTGCCACCGACCTCTTCGGGCGCACCATCCACATGGGCAACGGCGACCCCGTCACCTTTTTCTCTTACGACGGTGCAGCAACACCTGTGAACCAATTGGGAGCCTTCGGCCGGCAGAATATGGCCTGGAACCTGAATAACATCTTTGAGAACCGCAGCCGTATAGGAGCCATCGCAGACACCCGCAGCGGCGTTTTCTCCACACAGGGCAGCAGTTGGATGAACACGGATTACAACGTTCTCTCCTACCGCACCGCCAAGCAATACCGCGAAAAGCAGAAGCAGCATGACCTCATGGCGGCACGCCGCTACCTCGAGACGGGAAGTATTAAGAAGGAAGTGCGTGTCCACGCCGAGTTCATAGACCCCTTGGACAATGATGACTTCATCGTGGGCGAGACGCAGACCCAGAAAGGGCGCTTCCAAATAGACCTGCCCCGCTTCGAGGGCGAGTGCGTATTCTTCCTCGGTGCCAGTGACACCACCAAGTGGCACAAGAAATGGGACGGATTCAAAAAACGCAAGCCTCACTCATGGGTGAATCCCGACAGCTACACCGAATACGACGCCATGAGCGGTGCCCTGCCCGACATGCCAGAATTCTACGTCCGCCTCAACTTCCCCTATCCCCGCTGGGTCAAGCCCTACAGCTTCTATCAAGTGCACAACGCCCTCCTACCCTCGGACCAGCCCCTTTCCCTCTCTTCACCACAGCCTTCGCTGGTGAGCGGCAGTTTCCCCGCCGTTCCATCCGCCGCCGGCGCCACCTCCTCTTCCAAGCGCCACCTCCTCACCGACGGCACCAGCCTCCTCGACGAAGTCACCATCCGCACCCGCCGCGGCGGCCTCCGACGCCTCGACTACAGCAAACCCGCCTACGTCCTCGACGCCTATGATGCCCTCAACCTCGCCCTCGATGCAGGTCTGCTGGATAACGCCAACAGCGCCTACAGCACCGCTGCTGCCACCGCCCGCACCCTCATTGGCGACATGGGCATGTTCCGCCACTACGGCATGAGCGTCAGCGAGGACAGCCGCCCCGGCCTCAACCGCGGCCCGCTCGACCAGTTGCGTTATGACATGCTCTCCTTCATAGACAAGTTCTACATCTATACCGATTACTCACCACGCCGCGAGGGCGACGAGCGTTTTGAGCAGGACAACCAGCCAGAGGTGCGCGTGGATATGCGCCGCTACCCCGACGGTACACAGCGCGTGACCTACCGTGACCGACGATACATCCTGCCCGGCTTTGCCTACCAAGAGGATTTCTATCACCCCGACTACCAGCGCACGCCGCCCACCGAAGCCACCAAAGACTACCGCCGAACGCTCTACTGGAACCCCGACCTGCAGTTAGATGACAACGGCCGCGCACACATACGCCTCTTCACGGGCAGCCGTCCCGCCACCCTCAACGTGGATGCCGCCGGACAAACGGCCGACGGCGGGTTGCTCTTCAATTGAGAGATGCGGACACCACCGTGAACGCAGGAATCAGTAACTGATAAAAAATAAGTCGTTTTTTTGCAGATAATTTTTGTACTCTGAATTATTTACTCTATTTTTGCATTCGAAATACGAATAAACCCATACTTTTATGCCGATTAAAATACTAAGCGTTGATGACGAGATGGATCTGGAACTGCTGTTGACACAGTACTTCAGAAGACAAATCCGAAAGGGAGTGTATGAATTCAAATTTGCACACAACGGCTTGGAAGCACTGACGATGCTCCTTCAGGAAAAAGACTTCGATATCATCCTGAGTGACATCAACATGCCAGAAATGGACGGGCTGACTCTGCTGACAAAAGTGAACGAGATGCAGAATCCCGCCCTGAAATGCATCATGGTCTCGGCCTACGGCGACATGGGCAACATCCGTCAGGCGATGAACAACGGTGCATTCGACTTTGCCACGAAACCCATCGATCTGGACGACCTCAGCGTGACCATCGAAAAAGCCATTGAGCAGATTCGCTACATCAAGGCCATGCAGCAGGAGCACAACCAGTTAGAGGCCATCAAGGGCGACCTGGCTGTGGCTCGCGAGATCCAGCAGGCTATCCTGCCCCGCATCTTCCCGCCTTTTCCTGAGAATGAACACCAGTTGGACATCGCAGCCTCGATGAACGCGGCGAAGGACGTGGGCGGCGACTTCTATGATTTCTTCCGCGTTGATGATGACCGCATCGGCTTTGTCATTGCAGACGTCAGCGGAAAAGGGGTCCCTGCCGCCATCTTCATGGCCGTGAGCCGCACACTGATCCGCGCCACGGGAATCCGCGGTGTCCAGCCATCGGAGTGCATGACCTACTCCAACAATCTGCTGGCCAAAGAATCTGCTAACAACATGTTTGTGACCGTTTTCTATGGCATCTATCACGTCCAGACTGGTGAGGTGACCTACACCAACGCAGGACATAACCCGCCTTATCTGCTGAAGGCCGACGGCAGCATCCTGCGTCTGCCAGCTGGACAGAATATTGTTGCTGGAGCCATCGAGGAATACCCGTTTACAGAAGCGACGCTTCAGCTGGAGCGCGGCGACACCCTCCTGCTCTATACCGACGGCGTGACGGAAGCCACCAACGCGGATTTGAAAGAGTATGGTGAAGAACGCCTGAAAGCAGTACTCAAGCAGCACGCCAAAGGCGACTGCAAGCAGCTGATTGACAGTGTGAAGACCGACGTAAAAGCTTTTGCTGGAGACACAGAACAAAGTGATGACATCACCCTGCTGGCGATTAGGAGAGTTGAAAGTTGAAAGGTGAGAGTTGAAAATTGAAAGTTGAAAATTGAAAATTGAAAGGTGAAAGGTGAGAGGTGAAAGTTGAAAATTGAGAGGTGAGAGGTGAGAGTTGAAAATTGAAAATTGAGAGTTGAAAGGTGAAAGGTGAGCATTGGTTGTCAATCCATTAATTGTAAGACGCAAATTGTCAAGTCGTAACATCATCATAGCATGTGTGGGAGTGATGCTGACGGGCATCGCTGCTACAGGCTTTATGGGCTGGCAATCCGAGCACAGAAAGGTAGAAGAGCTTCAGACTCAGATAGAAGAGTTGAAGAAGCAGGAAATGCGTTCGGCCGTGATGCGCAGTGTGAGCGCCCAGATGGAGGAGATAGCCAATGCACAAAGGGAAATATCCGACGAGAAACGCGAGGAAGCCCTCCGGCAGACAAAGGTCGCCCATGAGATGCGACGCCGTTCTGAGATAGAACGACAGAATGCCCTCGAAGCCGAACGCAATGCTGTGGCCTCGGAGAAGAAAGCGCTTGAGGCCTCGGCCTTGGCCGAAAACCAACGCCAGATAGCCGAGCACCAGCGCATTCAGGCAGAGTTCTCGAAGCGCAAGGCCGACACCCTAAGCTACATCGCCCTCGGCCGATCATTAGGCTCCATCTCCACCATTCAGGCACAGGCGGGCAACGATGAGTTGGCAACGATATTGAGCTATGCCTCTTACCTCTACACTTCACGCTTTCACGGTGACATCTATTATCCGTCTGTCTTTCAGTCACTCATGCAGTCCAGCAAAAGCATGATTTCATGGACCGAGCACACGGGTGCCGTGATGAATCTGGAATACCTGCCCGGTGAGTTTGGCAGAATCGTCTCTGTGAGCAACTACGGCGAGATCATGCTCAGCAAGCTGCCACTCGGCACAGAGCAAGGCTTCACACTTAAAAAAGGTAACCGCCTGCAGGCGATGCCGCTCTTCAAGAACAACCAATATGACTTCCGAGATGTCCTCACAGATCCATCCACCGGCTGCATCTACGCCGTCAGCCGAACGGGTCATCTGGTGATGGTGGAAGCCGACCTCAAGACGAACAAGACTCTTGAACTCAACACGATCGTGCATCCCATGAAACTGCACGCGCTCAATGAACAGACACTCTTGGCCGTTGGAGAGAACGCACTGGCTCTCATTGACCTGCAACGCAAGACGGTCAAGAGCACCCAGACGTTTCCCTTCCGTGTTCTTGCCGTTTCGGACAAGGACGGCCAGCTCCTTCTCTTCGACGATCAAGGCATGATGCACTTGATGCAATCCCCTGATGACTTCTTCTCGGTGAAAGTACCCGTGACCGGGAAAGTCACCGCCTATTGTGCGTCGAAGGAGGCCGGCATCGAAGCTTACGGCATGAGCGACGGCACCATCTGGTTAGCAGACCGGAACGGAAACTTGCGCCAGCTGTTAGGCCACCGTTCACGCATCTCCAAGATGAGAATGGACGGCCGTCTGCTCTATTCAGCCAGCTATGACGGTAGTGTCAACCTGTGGATTCCCACGAATGAGAAGGTTGAACCCATGACGCTGATAGAAACAGGCAACTGGATTATGCACTTCAACTTCGACTCGACCCGTAACACGTTCTGCATGGGTGATGTCAAGGGCAATCTGACAGCTGTCAACATCTCCATTCCGCTCATGGTGGACGTCATCAAGAAAAAGATGAAACGCAACCTGACGACGGAAGAATGGAACTATTTCATCGGGCACGATGTGCCGTATGAGGCTTTCGTTGGAAAGTGAAAAATAGCCTCACCCCCGACCCCTCTCCGAATGGAGAGAGGAGTATATACCAGAAGGAAATGAAAGGAAACTGAAAAGGAAAGGAAACTGAAAAGGAAAAGAAACTGAAAAGAAACTGAAAAGATAATAAATAGGAAATGAAAGGGAACAGGAACGCCAACCAACAGTCAAAGGTGACCACTCCCCTCTCCATTCGGAGAGGGGCCGGGGGTGAGGCTTTGAGGCTTTTCACCCTGCTCTGTCTGCTGCATGCCTCCATTTTCATTACTCCATTTTCAGTTCACCATTCTCCATTCACAGCCTCTGCACAAGGGATTCCTTTCTACCGGAACTTCACGGCAGCAGAGTATCAGGGCAATAACATCAACTTTGATGTTGAAACCGACGAGAGAGGCAATGTCTTCGTGGCCAACTTCGAAGGTTTGCTCTATTACGACCACGCGGAGTGGCGCATGCTTCACACCCCCGGCATCACACGTGTTACCGTGCTCTATCGGGCCCAGGACAACGTGATCTGGGTGGGCGGCTATAACTACTTCGGGAAAATCGTGAGACGAGACAACGGCGAGATTGCGCTCCAGCGGGTAGGAAGTGCCGAGGCGTTCCAAGGAGAAGTCCAGGAGATTTATGAGGACGGAGGGCAGGTGAAGTATCGTCTCAGCAATGAGAAGGAAGCTGCCAGAAACGATGCCGCCATCCACGCACCACTGGGGAACGGCCAGCAGGCCATTGTCATGAAGAACGAGGGAATCGCCATTGCCGACGAAACAGCCCACACACGCTACACGATTTCCGATGCCAATGGTTTGTGTTCAAGCAACATCAACGATATAGCCTACGATGGGCGCGGCCACCTCTGGGGCGTTACCAACAGGGGTATCTTCGTCATTCACGTGCCGACCGCCATCTCCCGTTTCACGTCTCACGAAGGGCTGTCCGGCACAGTGCTTTCCATCTCTGAAATGAACGGCAGCATCTACGCCGGCACCGATGACGGACTCTACCGTCAGCAAGGGTTCCGTTTTGTGCCTGTGCCAGCCGTCCCTCACGCTTGCTGGGATATGAAGAAGAGTGCCGGCGCACTCCTGGCAGCCACCGCCGACGGCATCTTCCGCCTCTCTCCCGACGGAACCGTCAAACAGCTGACAACCACAAATTCAATGACGCTTCTCGTTGACGGCAACCTCATTTACAGCGGCGAAGCCAATGGCATCTACCAAACCGGGACCAACGGCGGGCACAGAGAGAAACTGCTTACCCTGGAGAACGTGCAGAAAATCGTGAAAGACCGCGAGGGCACCCTCTGGGCACAGAGCCTCTACGGCGCTGTCTGGTACAAGAAAGCAGATGGCACCCATTTCCAGCGCTACCAGTCCGGCGAGGCAGCCGAGACGATGCAGACGGTGGTATCGGTCGGTGGGCAGGCTGTCATCATCAGCGCGGAGAGCACAGAGCCCTTCCCCTTCCCGCTCCTGTCCTACGTTGATAACCACGGTGTCACCTGGTTAACGGACAACGAGGGGAAAGGCCTCTACCGATGGCAAGACGGGAAGCGACTGACCGACATGGACCACCTGCTGTTCCCCATCCGCGAGACACCCGTACGAACGATCTTCACAAGGGGAAATGAACTATGGTTAGGCAACGACAACGGCCTGACAGTCATTAACGCACGGGTCGATGACCCCGCCCTGAGCACGGAATCGAAGCTTTACATCCGCGCCATCCGGTTAGGCAGTGACAGCGTCCTGTGGGGGGGCTTCGGTGAGATGCCAAAGTCGCTGCCAGAGCTCAGTCACAACGAGAACAACCTCCATTTCACCTTTTCACTGGACCGGCCGTCGATAGCTGGGCAAACACAGTACCGCTACCGCCTGAACGACGCCGCCTGGAGCAACTGGAGTGCCAGCACCTCGGCGCGTTTCGCCAACCTGGCTCCCGGAGACTACACGTTCAGCGTTCAAGCCCAGGATGTGATGAACCAGGCTTCGGACACCACGTATATCCGTTTCCGCATCACTCAACCATTCTACTTCCGCTGGTACATGAATCTGCTGTACCTGCTCCTGCTGCTCGCCCTCTTCTATGCCCTCTTCCGCCTGCGGCTGAAAAGGCTGGAGAAAGAGAAAGTCAGGTTGGAGAAACTCGTGCAAGAACGCACCTCACAGGTGGTACGGTTGGAGAAAATGGCAACGGTGGGCAAACTGACACAAGGACTCATTGACCGCATTCTGAATCCGCTGAACTATATCTTGAACTTCGCCAAGCTCTCCGAGGGCCTCGTGAAAGACATCCAGGCCAACGTAGAAGACGAGAAAGACAAGATGGACGAAGAGAACTACGAGGACACGATGGATGTATTGGGGATGCTCTCCGGCAACCTGCAGAAAGTGGGTGAACACGGTCAAAACACCACCCGTATGCTGAAGGCGATGGAAGAATTGCTGAAAGACCGTTCGGGCGGTATGGTAGAAACCGATGTCACAGCCGTCCTGCGGCTGAACAAGGTCATGACCGAGAAATTCTTTGCAAAAGAGATGAGTGAACACGGAATCCATCTGCATCTCGACCTTCCGCAACAGCCCGTGACCGTTCGTGCCAACCCCGAGCTGCTGAGCAAGGCATTCATGAGTTTCATCGGCAACTCCGTCTATGCCCTTGTCAAGAAGAAACAGCGCACCGACTACCATGCCGAACTCACCGTCAGCGCCGCCACCGAAGGCAATACCGTCCGCATCCTGTTCCATGACAACGGCATCGGTATCGAGAGCAACATTATCAGCAAGGTCTTCGACCCCTTCTTCACCACCAAGACAACGGGCGAGGCAGCAGGTGTAGGCCTCTACCTCTGTCACGAGATCATACAGAATTGTGGCGGCGACATCAGCGTTCAGTCCGTCAAGGATGACTACTGCTGCTTCACCGTTACATTGCCCACAGTTGAAAAGTGAAAGTTATTCGTCATTCGTCATTCGTCATTCATCAAGAAAGAATTATGACAGATATAGAACAGCTCAAGGAACAACTGAAGAAACAGGAGAAACTGGCGTCACTGGGACTCCTCAGCGCAGGAATTGCCCACGAGATCCAGAACCCGCTGAACTTCGTCATCAACTTTAGCAAAATGTCCAGTCGTCTGCTGCAAGACCTCACCGAGCTGATAGCCGACCACGCAGACAAGTTACCGGCAGCAGACCGGGATGAAATAGACGATATCGTGTCCGACCTGCAGGACAACATGTCCAAGGTTGTGGAACACGGGGAACGGGCCATCGGCATCATACAGAGCATTCTGCTGGTATCCAGGGGCAAGGAAAACG
>JAEEGL014724988.1_pt1 | contig 13492 bp, 12 predicted proteins | sample 9134231 | NCBI WGS metagenome assembly JAEEGL01 (sample SAMN16246548, study PRJNA631951) | gut metagenome | biome: gut microbiome; feature: rumen; material: fiber-attached | host: Bos | place: Iran: Karaj | collected 2018-10
AAAGAACTTATACTAGAACTAGAGTATATACATTCTTTCAAAAGATTAAATGTCCACATTGTGGAAAGATTATGAAATGTAAAGGTGCTGGAGGTAAAAAGAAAAGATATATTTATTATAATTGTGAGAAGTGTCACGAGAATATAAGAGAAGCATATATTGAAGAAGCATTTAAATCAGTAATAGCTGAACTAATAAGATTTGATAATGAATATAATGAACTATTCTTACCACTCTTTGCAGATAAAGAAAAACAAGTTGATAAATCCGATATTGAAAGAGAAATAATAAATCTTACAAAACAAAAAGAAAGAATTAAAAAAGCTTATATGTCTGAAGTTGTTGAACTTGATGACTTTAAAGAAGATTTAAAAGTAATAAACGAAAAACTTGATATATTAACTAAACAATTAGAAAAAGAACAAGAACTAAAAAATAGAAATAGATTCACTCCGGAGAAAGTTATGGCTGATAGAGATTTACAAAGAATATTTATGCAAAACGGAAAAGATGTTTCTATGTTTTTAACACAATGGGCAACCATGACTAAAGAAGATAAACAAGAGTTTATAGCAAGATATATAGAATCTCTTACTTTTGAAAAAGATGAAATATATCCAAATGGAATACATTTAATAGATATAAAATTAAAATCACTATTTACTGAAAAAGTAAATCGTTTATCAGAACTAGGTTTATCACAAGTTCCAATAGAATTTATTTCAAATGGCAAATCAGTTATTCTTAATGTTAGTTATCCATTAAAAGAATCTCAAGTAAAAGATTATATGAAAGAGTTTAAAGGCATTAAAGGTTTTAAATTACATATTCATCCAACATTCAATTATAGTTTTGAAGATATGCCTAATGAAATAGTATTTGATCTTGATAAAAACGATAAAGTATTAAAACTAATTCCTATTATTAAAGACATTGATAATCCTGAAAATATATCAAATAAGTTTAAATTAGGTATAATTACCTCAACTATTAAAACAATTAAAAGCAACCACGATTCCGACCATAATTAATCCTTATAAAATAAGGGTTTTCTATATAAATATATCCATCTTTATGGTTGAATTTTGCAAGTGCAAAATAAGTTTTTCCCTATGAAAAAGCCTTATGTAATAAGGTTTTGAAATGGTTTAAGGGAAAATCTCTTATGCTCTTGCTTTTTTTGTATATAAAAATATAAAAATTATGGTCGAAAATCATCCATAAACATCCATAATTATGGTTATAAAAAAAGAATAACTTTTAAAAGTTATTCTTTCGTATTAACCTAACATATCGATTCGATTCTTTATTGTTTCAACACCTAGTAATTTCATAATTTCATATAAATCAGGAGTCATAGATTTACTTGTTAAAGCAACTCTAATAATCATACTAACATCAATTATACTTCCTTTATAATCACTTGGATTTTCTTTATATGCTTTTACGTCAGAACAATAACTATGTTTATCAGCTAATTCTTTCATTTTATTAAACCATGTGTCTTTATCATCATTAATATCATAATAATTATCAATATAATCAATTAAGATATCTTTGATTTCTTTAATATCTTTTACTTCTTGCCATTCATATTCAAAATTATTAAACAATTCATTATACATATACCAAATAAATGATTTAATTTCTGAATAGCAACTAAAATCTTTTCTTGGTTTCTTTTGTTCTCTTTCAATATTTAAAATATTAATAGTATATTGTTTATATTTAGTAATTAATTCAGCAAATGGTTTATCAAATTCTGAAGACCATTCTAATAAATTATCATATACTTCAGTTGCAGTTAATTTTGAAATATAATTTTTAGAAATATTTATTATCTTTTCTAAATCAAATAATGCACCATTTTTACTCATTTTACTAAATGAAAATTCAAAATCTCTATATGTTTTAGTTGGGTTTTGTAAATACCAACTATCAAAATTAGAGTTCATTATTGTCGCAAAGTATAATTTAATTGCTTCTACTGGAACACCTTTTTCATGATAATAAATAGCTGCTGCCTCTGGATCTTTTCGTTTACTTATTTTTCTAACTGAATCTCCATCTTTGATATTCAATGGTAATAGATGTGCAAACTTAGGTGTCTTAAATCCACATGCATTCCATAACTCTAAATGATATGGAACTGATGATATATAAGAATCATCCCTTGTAACAATTGTTACTCTCATAAAATGATCATCACAAACATGAGCAAATGCATAAGGTGGAATGCCATCTGATTTTACCAATACTTGATCTAAATCATTATCTGGTAATTCAATTGTTCCTTTAACTAAATCTTTAAATATTATCTTTTTGTTAAAGTCACCATTCGATTTTAATCTTAATACCCATTTATCACCATTATCAATGTGTGCTTTTATTTCATCATATGTTAAATTGCGACATTTAGCATAATGTCCATAATAACCAATTCTATCTTTTCTAGACTCTTGGACTTTTCTCATATCATCTAAATCTTCTTCAGAACAAAAACATGGATAAGCTCTACCAATAGAAACTAAATATTTAGCAACTATATGATAAATATCAACTCTTTGTGATTGAATATAAGGACCATAGTTCCCGCCTTTAATTGGATGTTCATCAACTTTATATTTATAATGTTCTAGATCGTTTATACCTAATTCAACACCATTTTCAATTTCTCTTTTTTGGTCAGTATCTTCCATTCTAACAATAAATACGCCATTAGTCTGATTTGCTATAACTTCAGGTATAAATGAAGCATATAAATTACCTAAATGCATTCTACCTGTTGGGCTTGGTGCAAATCTCATTACTTGAGCTCCTTCTGGCAAATTTCTTTCAGGATACATCTTCTCTAAATCATCTATAGTTTTCGTAACATCTGGGTACAGTAAATTTGCTAAATCATTATAATTCATTTTAATCATTTCCTTTCTTAAACAAAAAAATAGACTCATCCAATAAGGACGAATCTATCGTGGTACCACCTTAATTATATAGTTAATTATATTAACCATACATCTCTATATCTTAACGCGATTAACGGAATAACTTGTATACATTATTCTGCTCCAAAGCTTCATTCAAATATTTCAATTGTTAATTTACACCAACCATTAACTCTCTTTGCATTGAAAATATTTTACTCTTCTTCTTCACTGCTTTCAAATTCGATATTGATTATAGCACTTTTATTTTATTTTGTCAAAAATGATACTTGTATATTAGTTAATTGAATAAGGTTTATGCCCTAAAGGTAGTTTTTCTTTTTTATAAAAATCTTTTAAATGTTCCCAATTGCCATCATACGAGTAAACTTCATCAACTGCATCAAAAACAAGTTCTTGATTAATGAATTTTACCAATTCTTCGTCCAAATAAACATAATTACGATCTATAACAAACTGTTTTTCTTTTTCTAGTAATAGAGTATCATACATTAAAATACATATTTTAGGTGTTAATGGAAACATAATCATACTACCGGGAGTTGCATAACCAACTCCATGCCACTTTGGTTTTTCTTTCCATGTAGTGGTTAAAGCATGTGCACTGTCACAAGTATATAAAAGATGAGTCGATCGATTATATCCTATATTCCATGTGTGATAAAATAAGCATCTAGCAAATTGCTTTATTTCTTTTTCATTAAAGCACGATAAAATGTTTCCTATTTTCAATTGTTCTTTAGTACCAATTTCTTCGTTAATATTTTCCTCAAACTTGCTTCTATCCAATTTCATACAATCATAAATATAATTCATCATATCATACATTTTGTCATAGGCTGCTTCTTCAAAGAATCTTGTTTTCTTACTTCTTTTAATAAAATATGCTAATAATATTGATAAAAAGTATTTATGTTCAGTTGGAAATAAAGTCATCTTATCTAATTCTAATCTTTTTTTGCTTGATAAGCAATTTAAACAATTTCTCTCTTTAAAAAACATATCTATATCATAAATGACTTTTTCTAATTTTTTACTATAACTTTGTTCAAATATCTTGTTGTGTAATATTTCAAATTCATCAGTTTCTTCATGATTTATTTCTATTGTATTATATTTTTTTATGTAAGCTATATTAGAAACTGAATTGCTAAAGAATTTACCTTCATTTTTATTAAAAATAAAAATCTTATATGTCCCGTTTTTTTGTTTTGTACCAAATCTATTTAAATAAAACTGTGGTATGCAATGATGATTTTCTGATAATCTATTAGTCATACACCACACCTCTCTTATTTAATTCTATCACAAAATTTATACATTCTAACATTTAGTTTAAAATCCCACAAATGTGATATACAAGCCCATAAATTGCGAAATATTTTGAACAATTTAGCAAGAGCATAAGTAATTGATATCAACACCTTAAACAAAGCCTTATTATATAAGTCTTCTGTGCGATATCAAACTTATTTTGCACATGCAAAATTGTCCCACGGTTGTGGGATTATATTCATAGAATTACCTTATTTTATAAGCCAAAGTAATGGGACAAGGTGTGGGACAAAAATATCTTTACTAAAGATGACAAAAAAATGTTCAGCCCACTGGGCTTTTTATCATTTTTATCTTTTTATGATATAATATTATCTAATGTTTACTCTGAAATAACTAGTTTTATATATAAAGGAGATGATAATATGAGTGAAACTAATAAACCTGACAATAAAGATAACAACAATTATATAATTATTCCTGCTAATAATAGTATTAAAGCGTTAAGTAATAAATTAAAAAGCAGTTCTTTATTATCTTCAAGTGCTTTAGAAGAATTTAAAAAATCAATTAATATAAAACCAGCAAATTTAGGAATTAATGATAGATTTAGAAATACAATTTCTGAACTTGCAAAACAACAACTTTCATTATCATCTTTATATTTTAATAAGTCTGTTTTTGAGTCTATGACTAATTCTTTGTCAACGCTTGCAAAAAAACTTACAGAAATGCATACTACAATGATGAATGAATTATTAAAAAATATAAATCCATTCTTTAAAGAATTATCTAAAAGTTTAGAAGAAGCAAGAAAAAATCCACATAGTTTTTTAAGCTGGTATAATTACTACAAAAAATTAAGTGAATATTTTTGGATATATCCATTTGATATAGAACCTGAAAAATTACATTCTATATTAAAAAATGTAAATAGTGAAAAAGAATTTGATAAATATATATCAAGATACTTTTCAAGTAAAAAGATGAACCAATTATTTTTGAAATTAGAAGCTAGCATTCCTAGAAAGCATAAAATTATGCTAAAACAAATAAAAATAGCATTTGAGTCAAAATCATTTGCTCTTGCTAATGATGGACTTATGTCAATAATTGATGATCTACTATCATTTTATATTTATGATAAAGGATGTCAAAAAAGACTTGGAATATTTGAACCAATTATTAAACAATTGGAAAAAGAAAAAGAAGATATTGATTCGGATGTTTTATTAATAATGATGACAAATAATTATATTAATAATTTATATGTTGATATTGAATTTAATGAAAAAATTAAAATTGAAACAAATAAAAAAACAAGAAGAAATACCTATGCACATGGAAAATTTTACTCAAATAAAAGAATAGATTCAATAATGTTATTAAATACAATATACTATTTATTAGTTGCACAAGGAATATTAAAAAAATATGAGAACAAATTATTTTATAAGGACAAAGTCAGATTTTATATTCCAACAAGAGCAGAAAAAAAGAAAGCTATTGAAAATGTCAAAAATAGTATTCAAAAGAAAAAAGAAAAAAAGATTAAAAATAATAATGAAAATGTGATATAATGAATATGTAATTGAGTTTTATCTCGTTACATTTGTAGTAATATGTTTCTCAAACGAGATACACAATTGCTCCATTTGAATTTTAACTAGTCTTATGACTGGTTTTTTTGTGAGCAGAATTGCCGTCAAGACCTTGGCTTTGCTTAAATTCAATTATACTTTCTTTAATAAAATTCCATCTAACACATACAATATACCGCTCATTCCGATATATTGAATTTTGATTTATATCACGCTTTTTAGGGCCTATTGTCATACATGCTATATGTGGTGAGGTGTATCCGATATTTCTTTTTGATAGTATGAGATCATATATATCATATTTTAATATCCATACATAGTTATTAGTGGTACCACATACTAATGCATCAATATCATAATCTGAATTCCTTCCGCGGATGATAAATCGATCAATCATATCAATAATAATTTTCGTTTTATCTATTTCCTTATTAAAAATATTAATTTCTTTTTGATAAAAACTTTTATATTCATCGGAACTAAGAATTTTAGAGTAATCGCGTCTCCCATCTTCATTTCTCTTATACCCATAATGATAGTTTAGATAAATATTGATAATTCTATATGGAATTCCAATATTAGCTAAATATCTTTCAAATTCTTGAATTTGTTCGTGATGCATTGAATTGCTGTTTCCACATTTTAAACTAATATTTTTAACTATATTTTTATATTTAATAAATATATCAGTTTTTTGAACCATTTTATTTTTCCAAGATACTATCGGTTCGTCATTTTCGATGTTATTATCAAACAATTCATATAAAAATAATTGCGAGTTGTTATCTAATTCATTTAATTTTTTTTCGTTAAACAAGTTTACAAAATCTAATTCGTTTTGGTAACCATAATTCATAATATCCTCCTATAAACAAAAAAAGTATGGGCTTCATAAACCATACTTCTTACTATATGAATATTAGCATAAATTATGCAAAATATCAATAACTGAATTTTAACTAGTCTTATGACTAGTTTTTAATTTGCAAATTCCCATATTTTAATGTATTATAGCTTTCAACAGGGGTGATACTATGGATACTTTAAAAGAGTTTAATAAAAAGATATATGATAGATATATGCTTTGTAATAACAAAGAAGTTTTATCATCTCCTAATTTAGTGTCATCTCAAAGAATAGAAAATATGGTTAAACCTAATCCTATTTTATATATAGGTCAAGAACCTAATGAATGGGTTAACTATAATAAAGAAATAGCTGATGTAACTTTAGATGATATAGAAAAAAGATATGACGAATTCTTAATCGATTATGGTACATCTAAATCTAAATTCTGGTTATATATAAGTAAAATATTAGATGTAGATTATAGTGAATTATATAAAAACATGATATGGTCTAATACATATTTATTTGGTAATAGATGTTCTAAAGGAACAGCGTCATTAAATGAAGATGAGTATAATATGAGTATTGAAAATTTAACTTTTTTATATAGATATTTCAATCCAACATATACTATTTTTGTTGCTGGTAATAAATATGAATATGAAAAAGCTATTAAAGCCTTTTTAAAAAATATTAATTCTGATTTAGATAAACCAGAACCAAGTGATCCAATAAAGATAGATACTTTAAATAAAGTTATATGGACATATCATCCTATGCGTCTTTATTATACTGGTGAATTTAATAATACCATAGATAAAATAAAAACATTGATATAAAAAAACACGTATTTAAACGTGTTTTTATATTGCTTTTCTATATTCTTCATCAACTTCTTCTTCGTTGCTCATAGTACCATTTTCAAGTAATTCATACATTTTAACTTTATCACCAACAACTTGTTTTATTGTTGTATCACGCTCTTCACTTAAATCAACGCGCATCTTACCTGGTACAGTAACTATTATTGGTCTTGAATAGTTTGTGCTATCTTTATATGTATCTACTACGATCGCATAACCACTAATAGTACCATGTAATATTACTTTAGTTCCAAGAGGATATAATGGAATGGTTTCAATAAACAAATCTAAATATGATTTGTCAAACATGTTATCAGTAAACATAGAACGGAATTTTTCGTATGCATTTTCTAATGTTATTTCCTCTTTAATATTATCCATCATATATTCATCAAAACAACTACATATATTTATCATTTTAGCAGCTACAATGTGGCTTACTGTCGAACTTATAGCTCTTTGTTGAAGTTTTAATGGCCCAAGTCCAGCTTCATCTTCACTACTAAATAAAACCATAGCTTTAACTTCTGAAGGAAGACTAAGTGTATCATTAATTATGTTATAGCCATAATATGAAGCAAAATTTTCATCATATTTTTCTTGTAATTCAAAATACTTATCTTTTGTTAATCCAGGGCATATATCACCAAAGAAAGGATATTTTTTTATACCTTTTCTTACTCTTTCATCGGCACATAATTTTCCTACATCATGAAGTAGGGCGGCTATAGCAATATTTTCAAGTGATATAGTTTTTTTCCTTTTTTCTTCTGCATTAGTTAAATCACTTAAAGTATCGTTATACGCTTTAGCTAAAGCTACAGCATAAGTAGCAGTTCTAACTGCATGTTCGTTTACTGCAGTATTCATTTTATAGTCAGTTAATTTATACGTGAAGTTATTATCCATTAAGACACTTTCAACTATTTTTTTGGCATATGCAATAATGTCCTCAATTGTTTTATCATTTAATGGTTTAGTTCCATCAATACTTTTAATTGCGGCAGTCGCGCCTTTTATAGTACTTGTATTAACTGTGGGAATAACATTAAAATCAAATTGATATATTTGTTTTTCCTCAGGAGATAAATCTACCGCGATTTCATATATTTCGCGTTCACTTAATCTTCTTATAAGATCCGCTGTCAATACAGTTCCTTTTGATACCAAGGTAATCCTTCTTTTAGGATCTACTATATTTTCCGCAATTTTCATTCCGGGTTGTAACATACTAATATCAAATATATGCTTCATACATATCACCTTATCTTATTAAATTATACTATATTATTGTGCTTCCAGTCAATTAATATAATACTAAAACATATATTTAACTATGAATGATGTATCAAATAGATTGAAGGAAATTAAAATAGAAAATTATATTTGGATTATATACTTGGGTATAATTTTTCTTTCGTATTATTCAAATAGTTTAGAAAAGGATTATCTTTTGAATAATAATTATATCAGTAGGGAAACTTATAGATATATAATGATTATTATATTTACGATATTAGTATTAGTATATTTATATTTCTTATTTGATTCATATAATGGTATTAAAAATATTGATATAAATAATATGGATGAGACAGATCGATTATCTTTATTATCATTTATAGGATCATTATTAGTATTTATAAGTGGAATTATATTTTTATATATAGCTATTAATGATAAAGATATAAATGTAGAACTCGCGTTTAATTAATTTTAAAAAAATAGATAATTATGTTATAATATAGGCGAATTGGAGGCTTTTTATGAAAAAGAAGACAATAATAAGTATAATTACTATTATAGTTTTAGTCTTCGTATCCATTTTAACAGCTAAGATAGTTCATTATAATGTGATGAAAAAGAAAAAGGGTTTATATGAAGAAAAGATATCTTACTTTATAGATAATGTTAAAAAATATAAAGAAGATAAAGTATCTAAAGATTCTATAATAGTTAAATTAACACTTAAAGATTTAATAAGTAATAATTATGTTGAAGAATATCAATATGATCCACTTCATAATGAATTTTTTAAAGATGATTTAGCATTTTGTATTATAAATAATAACGGGGAATATGAATATTTAATAGATGATGGTAAAAACTGTGGTGAGACAATAATTGAACTTATTAATACACCAAAAGAGGCTTATAATGATTATTTATATACACAAGTTGCATATGTAGATTTTTCAAACTTAGAAGGATTAGAATATTATATTAAATCTACTAGGGACGCGGTAAGTAATACAAATATCAATTATATGTGTAATAAAGGTGATGCACCATCATCATGTAGAAGTATTAAAAGTACTAAAACAATTAAAGCTGATTATTGGTATAAAGTATCAGGTGATATTGAAATAACTTATGATGAACATAGTGATTCAGTATCATTTATATATGCTTTAGTAACTGATGATGTTGAATATAAAAATACTACTAGTGAAATTATTGATAAAATTGATAGGACTAGTCCTGTAGTTGTTTTAGATACACCAGTGTCATCAACAAATTCTATTTCGGTTAAAATTAAAGATATGTTAGATAATGAAACTGGAGTAGCTAGTTCAGTATGTAGATATGGGACTACAGAAGATGAATATAAAACTATATCTATGTCTAATACAAGAGGCAAATTATCTAGATGTATTATTAACTATAAACTTAAAGATAAAGTGTATTATTATCAAGTCTGCGCTACTGATGAAGTAGGTAATGTTGGATGTTCTAAAGGAAATAGTTTGATTGAAAGTGTGAATAATCCTATAGCTACTTATTTAGATAATGAAATCAAGATAGATTTTAATAATAAAAAGAATAAAAACTTAACTTATTATATTAAAAGTACAAAAGAAGTGACTTTAGAAGACGAAACAATTTCCTATTGTGATAAAGGAATACTTCCAGATGAATGTATAAAAAGTGAAGTAGCAAAATTAAAACCAAATATATGGTATCAAGTATCAAGTAAAACAAATATAAATTATAAAGATAGTGATTTTATAATTTATGCAGTTATATATTCTAGTGAAGAATATGCAACATCAACAACATTTGTTATAAAATAATTATTTGATATATAGTAATAGAAATAAAAATAGTATTTTGTATAAGATACTATTTTTTATTGCATAAAAACAAAAAAATGATATAAAAATGATAACAAAAATCTAAGAATTGCTTGTTTGCAAATAATGTCGAATAAAGGTATTATGTCCGTGAAAGGAGGGGATTAATATTCTAAATCAAGTTGTCTTAGTAGGACGTATTGTAAGAGACCCTGAGTTACATGAATCAGAAAATGGTAATAAACTCACATATATTACCATAGCTGTTCCAAGACCGTTTAAGAATGTTAATGGTGAATATGATACTGATTTTATATCATGTTCAGTATGGAAAGGTGTAGCTGAGAATGTATGTGAATATTGTAAAAAAGGTGATTTGGTAGGCGTACGTGGACGCATAGAAACATATAAAGATGAAGAAAATCATCAAGTTATGGATATCGTAGCTGATAAGATTACTTTTTTACAAACTGGTAAGTCTAAAGAAGCAGAAGCATAATCTGCTTTTTTAGCTGTTTTTTTGAATTTGACAAATGTAATATTTAATATATAATAGGAATTATTAAAGGGGGATTATTATGGAAGAAATAATTTTATATTTTTATTCTATAGAAGGGGAAAATGTACACAAAATTAAATTACAAGATGTTAATGAATTAGCGGCTTTTGCTTTAACAATGGAACCACTTGATGAAGTATCTGCATCACTTGGATATTCTGCGGCATTAGCCAAATATTTTGAATTAAATCCTAATTCAGAATACAAAAATATTTATGATGCTTTAGTATCATCAATGGAAGGAAGATCTTTCTTAGATGTTACAATTCAAATTGCGTCTATTCAAAGAAATATTTTGCTTAAAGGTGCAACTGAAAAAAATAGTAAAGCATTACATGATAGTATAACTGAATATAGAAGATTATTAAACTATAGTCAGTCAATGGTTGATTCAACAGAATCAATTGTTCCTGGTAGAATATTTTAAAAACAGATTATAATCTGTTTTTTTTACATCATATAAATGTAAATACTGATTGTAAAAATAATAATTTTATAGTATACTTATAATGGTGAGGGTATATGAAAAAGAGTAAAAAGGTTTTATTAGTTTTATTAATTATGATGTTTATACCAGGATTTGTATTTGCGGCTCCTGAAGATGATGTAATTACACCAGAAGTAATTTCACCAGCTCCAGATGTTAATGTTATTCCAGGCGATACTATAAATACTACTGATGGTGATGTATTAACTCCAGATGCAGTAACACCTGATGGTGATGTTCCACCTGTAGATTCAGTTCCTTCTACAGAATTAACTGATCCAATTACTGAACCAAATACAACTGATACTACTGGTAAAAGTGAGGAAATTAACACTCCTAATAAAGAAGTAAAAACTACTGTAGTAGCTAATCCAATAGAGGAAGAAGAAAATAATGATATATTATATATGAGTATTCTTGGTGGTATAGTAGTAGTAACAATTATCGCTGTAGTAGCGTTATACAAAAAAAGTGCACAAGCATAGGCAGATATTAATCTGCTTTTTAATTGGTTAACACGAAGTTAACTAACTGTTAATTTTGATTATATCAAGATAATACTTGTTATAATTTGGTTAGTTAAGGTGGTGTTACTATGATAGTTCTTGGTAATAGAATACGTGATAGAAGAATTGAACTTAATATGACTCAAGAAGAATTAGGTAACGCTATTGGTGTAAGTAGAGCTGCTATATGTGAATATGAAAAGAGTAGTAGAATGCCTAAGATTGATAAGGTATCTAAACTTGCAGATACTTTAAATTTAGAAGTTGGATATTTACTTGGACAAGATGTAAGCATCGTAGCAGAAGATACCAATCTACATATGAAATTACCTAAAGAAGATTTAAAATTACTAAGTGAACTTAAGAAAAACAAAAAATTATATTTAGCGTTAATTAATGATCCAGCTCGTATGATAAAGTTAATTAATAATAAATTATCAAAGTAGTCTAAATGACTATTTTTTATTTTATTAAATGTGATATAATAGTTAATGTAGAATTGATAGACAATTATATAATATAATTATAGAGGAGGGTATATGACATTAGTTTATTTTATATTAATATTAGGTATTACTATATTAATCCATGAATTTGGTCATTATATATGGGCTAAAAAAATGGGTGTATATGTTTATGAATTTTCTATAGGTATGGGACCTAGATTATACAAATGGGTAAAAGGTGAAACAGAATATTCACTTAGATTATTACCAATAGGTGGATATGTATCACTTGCTGGTGAAGAAGCAGAAGTAAATAAAAAAATCCCTAAAGGAAAAAGTTTACAAGATAAAGGTTTCTTACAAAATATAGCTATTATGGCAGCTGGTGTATTAAATAACTTTATTTTAGCGATATTTATTTTATTTATTGTAGGTTTATTTACAGGATATACTAATCATAAACCAATTGTTAAAGAAGTAACTATAGGTGGACCTGCTTATGTATCTGGAATTATGGAAGGTGACAAGATTGTTAAAGTAAATGGTCATCATGTAGGTAATACAGATAAATTACTATTAGAATTAACTATATTAAAAAATGATAATGTTAATATTACTGTTAAAAGAGGTAAAGAATATAAAGAAGTAACTTTAAATATAAATAAAGAAGATATCGATGGTAAAGTAAGTTATCATATGGGATTTAGTTTAGATGACACTAATACAAAAGGATTTATTCCTGCTATTAAATATGCATTTACTAAATTTATAAGTTTATTTGAACAAATGATATTTATATTAATATATTTATTTGGTGGTAAATTAGCTTTAAACAATTTATCAGGTCCAGTAGGTATATATGTATTAGTAGGTAGTGTAGCTAAAAC
>JAEEGL015296676.1_pt1 | contig 13492 bp, 15 predicted proteins | sample 9134231 | NCBI WGS metagenome assembly JAEEGL01 (sample SAMN16246548, study PRJNA631951) | gut metagenome | biome: gut microbiome; feature: rumen; material: fiber-attached | host: Bos | place: Iran: Karaj | collected 2018-10
AAGCGGGTCACTGACTGGGTTGTCGAATGTGAGAAGACCTTCACCTTCTGTGATGTAGACATATCCGCCTGTTGCGTTAATCCCAGTGTTTAGCCTGTTAATGAGTTTTGACAGGTACTCAGCTGATGCCTGGAACTGTTGGGAACTACTGACAACTTCCGATACCTGCGCAACCTGACGCGATATGCCTGCGAGTTGGTTAGTGAGCGATTCCGAGATGTTGCCGATGGTGAGCTTGGTGTCGCTAGAGTCAAGCAGGTTGCCCGCTATCTTGGTGACTCGTGCGTTAATCCGCAGGCCGTCATCTCCATAAGTGCGGTCAACGACAACTACGTTGTCGCCCAATGCAACGCCATGCGGGTTGAGTCCAGCCTTGGCAAACTGCAGCACGCTTGCCTCGTAGGTGACCTTCGGCCTCGTGTAATCGCTGATGTGTGCTATTGCCCACGCCTTGAGGTCTGACGGCTGCTCATAGGTATCATTCTCGACAATAATTATCGGGTACTCGTACTCACCATCAGGATTCGTCGTGTACGTGTACGGCACAACCTCATCGTCCTGCAGCCACATGCAGCCATCGTTGACGCTCGAAATGTCAGGCCTGCGTGTATAGCCGCCAGCCTCAGTCTCTTGAGACTTGCCCAGCGGAACAATTCGGCATGGCCACACATCATCAGAGACGGTGCGCTTGATCTTCGTCACGTCGTAAGTGAAGTCAAAGCGCCTCGTTGCCTGAGAGTTGCCGATGTGCGTAAGAAGGTCTACGGTGCGAGAGACCACACCACTGCTATCGACTGTGATGGTAGCCTGTATCTCTCCGCCCCACTTCTCAATGACGGTCTGCAGCCCTTCCCAACCGGACTGGCGGTAGAAGCTTGCAGCCGCCAGAGTGGTGACAGTGATCGTGCCGACAGACCAGCGAGAGGTGCCGCCAAGCGCCACGTTCATTGCCGTCGTGGCTGTCTGCGGTATCGACGCATGACCAGGCACGATGCCACAGTCATACGGCCCGTTGATGAACGTGCACATGAGGTCGTACTGCAGAGACCAGATGCAGTAGTAGTCCCTCACGACACCGATGGCGCTCTCGTGAGTCTCTGACGCGCCGAGCACGACATACTCATGCCAGATTCCCATGCCATCACAGATGAGCAGACGGTTGGTCTTCTCTAGTCCCTGAAACGTCGTGATGGTAAGGCTGTGCTCCCTGTTGATCTCTTCGATGTAGGGCGCATCCATGACCTGTTTGGGCTCGATATCGAAGAGGTAGTTGTCAAGCCGGTCAAACACCATGATGCGAGCCATGCCAACCATCACAACCACCTCTCTATGAACGTGACTGTAGCGGCTCCCGTGCCGGTCATTTCAAGCGTGTGCTGTCCTGGGCTGAATTCGAGCCAGTCAGCGCCGGTAACCAGTAGGGCAACGCTGTTGTTCACCATGAGCGTTCTAGCCTCACAGTCGGCGATAACTGGTGCCGTGCTTACGCCATCCGGGATTGTTGCCAGCAGGTAGCTGCCATCCTCCAACCTCACGCGCCAGAATCCGTTGCCTCCGTTTGCGGCTGCTGATGCGCTCACTACTGGCCTTGTCGGATATGTGCCACCGACTTCAAATGTCACAGAGCCGCCAGATGGTACTGTGATCACCTTTTCAACGCCATACATCACTGGGTCTGGCGCTACAAACAAGACTTCAAACGCTGTTGCGTTGCGATACCTTGCGGCCTCAATGTCAGTTCTTGGTATGGCCATGAGGTACAGGCCGTTGTCTATGCTAAGGAGCAATGGCTTAGGCTCATCAACGGCAAGGATGGCGGCAAGCATCCTTGCCGCCTCCTGTCTTTCCTCGACAGTCTTTGCCAGCGTTGTGAGCGTCATGCCTATAGTTTTCTCAGTGAGCGTGACACCGGTGAACAAGCTTCCGTCTCGCCCAGGCACCTCGACGGTCTTTATAGTACGTGGCAGCAGACCATCCTTGAGGTTTGATACGGCGAAGTGGCGAGTCAGCTCGAATCCGTCAAAGAATACTTTCGTGCGACTCATACCAACATCGCCATCCTCTCGCGCCTGATCTTGCGGTCCAGTGCCTCCGCAATGCGCTCAATGTCAGCCTCTTCTCGTACAACAAAGGTGTTGCCTGTAACGGTTACGCCAGCAGTGTCAAGCTCGTTAGTGATGCCCTTGGCAATCTCGCCATAGGTCTTTTCGTTAAGTGGCAATGCGGCCTCGCGGCCCTTCTCGCCGATGCCGATGATGCTTGCCGCATCGAACACGCCGCCCTTTGCGAACCAGCTGATGCCATCGAACACGGGGATGCTGAGCATGCCGCCGATGTTCAACCAGTGCCAGTCGATGTTGGGGATGCGCGGTCTCGGCAGGCTCCACGAGAAGTTGAACAGGCCTTTGATGCTGCTGATGATGCTCGAAACCTTGTCCTTGGCCCATTGCATCTTGTCGCTAATGCCATTCTTTATGGAGTCGAAAACACTAAGCGCCGTACTCTTCGCACTGCTGAACTTGTCTGATATGGAACTCTTGATGCTTTCCGCTGCGCTTGTAACGTTTGACTTGATATCGCTCCACTTGTTGGCGATCTTCTGGCGCATGTCCTCGTTCCACTTTGCAGCGTCACTTGATTGCTTCTGCCACTGTGAGACAGTGTTGCTCACCATGTCTTGTGCGTAGCGCGATACAGAGGTCTTAATCTCGTTCCACTTGTTGGCGATCTTCTGGCGCATGTCTTCGTTCCACTTGCCCAAGTCGGCAGTCCATTTGGTCCAGTTCTCCGCCGTCTTCTTGACCATATCTGCGGTGTTGTCGATAACAGCCTTCTTTACTGCGGTCCATGCCTGGCTTACCTTCTGGTGTATGTTCTCGTTCAGCTTGTAGAGGTCGGTGCACCATTTTGTCCAGTTTTCGGTTATCGACTTGACCATGTTGTCGAAGTTCTCTTTGAGGCTTTCCCAGAGACCAGAGAGCAGGTCGCAGAAGCCCTGCCAGATTTCCTTTCCCGTCTCTGTCTGGGTGAAGAAGTAGACCAATCCAGCGACGATGGCTCCTATAAGCAGTGGGATTCCAGCGCTGATAACGCCGAACAGCGTCAGTCCTTCAAGGAGTGTGGCCAGTGCGGTTGTCACTCCAACTATGGTTGCTCCGATGTTCATTCCGACAAGTACGGCAGCAGCGCCAGCAACCATAGTGAGCACGCCGCCCACAATCTCTCCGTGGTCGGCAATCCACCTGAGAACCTTGTCTGCAAGGTCAATCAGTATGTCGGCAAAGGTCTTCAACACGCTTGTGTCGATGTTTGCTATGGCGTCACCGGTGCCCTTGAATATCTTGCTAAGGCTCTCGCCGATCTGGGTTTTGCTGATAGCGTCCTTGATGTATCCAACGGCATCAGCCACGCGGAACATGGCATCTTTGACGCCGTAACTCATCTTGTCGATTGTGCCTGATATTTCTTCTTGGCCAACCTTGTCTAGTATTTGCGCCCAGCCAGCCCCAATGCGGTTCTTGATGTTGTCGATGGCTGTGCCGATACCATGCGAGTTTGCCCTTGCCTGCTGCTCGAATGAGGCAAGCTTGTTGCCAGCCTCGTCTATGTATCCGTTCTTGTCTAGGTCCGCGATTGCCCGCAAGAAGTCGTTCCAAGATACCGTGCCGTCTTCAAGGGCTGCGTGCAAGTCCTCGCTGGATGCGCCAGCGCCTAGCATGCTCTTTGCGACCATGTTGAGCTGTGCTGGCATTACAGACGTTAGTGATTGCCATTGTGCGGTAGTTGCACTGCCCTTGCCAAGCACGCGGTTAAGCACGCCCTGGGCTGTTGCCACCTCTTCGGCAGATGCGCCGTTGGCAAGCATCATGTCGTTGAAGCCAAGCGCGGCAGCGGTTGCGAGGTCAAGGTCACCTGTAGAGTCAGATATTGCCTGCGTGAGGGTAACTATGTCCTGAGTTGCCGTTGGCAGGCCGTCAAGGTGCTCCATGATTGTTCTGATTGACTTGTCTGCCTCGTCGGTTGAGTAGCCCAGAGACTCCATGACTTTCGGATAGTTCTTGATGGTGTCAAGTCGGCTGATACCTGTGTTGAATCCGCTTGCAATGGCGCTGCCAGCCTTGCTTGCAAGGTTGCCAAGAGCGGAGCCCAACGCGGAGCCCTTCACCACATCGAGAAACGACGTGCTGTAGGTCTTGCCGCCTTCGGTGCCAGCGCCCTTGAGCGCACTGTTGACACCTCCGGTGAACTTGCTCATCTCTGGCATGATGGTGATGTAGTAGGTTCCAACCTCAGCCATATGATCACCTCCCTAAAGCTTGATTCCTAGCCTCTCGGCTGTTTTGATGGCACTTGCCTCGGCTTCCTCGGCTGCTCTATCCCGCGCCTCTTCCTCACCGGGTAGCGGTATTGGCTCTGGTTTTGTGTCCTTGTTCTTCGCTTCCTTGGTGTTCGCCCAGTGCCATAGGCGCTGGTTGTGCTCAATCTCCCTAAGCAGCTGCACGCAAAGCCCGTGCGAATGCTCTGGGGCTATCGCCCTCTTGACCCTGCTGTCCTGCGGAAGATGGAATGCAAGTGCCGCTGCAAAGCGCACATCGGCAGTAGTAATGTCAAGGTCTCCATCAAGCCCTAGATGCCAGAGGTTGATGCCGTAGTATTGCTGGAAGTCAGCAAGCAGCTCGTCTGGATAGTCCCTCGCTACGCAAGCGAGAAATTGGAGTTTTTTGCGGCCCTGCTTGCCTTGGTGATCTCGCCGATAAGCTCACCCATGACCTCGATATCGTCACCAAGGGCATCGGCTACCTCTTCGTCCTTGCCGCAGAAAAGGCGCTCGATTGCGGCAAGTATCTTCGCATCGTCGCCAGACGCAATGGCCTTCTGCCACTTCCAGCTTTTGATGCAGGTATCGTCGTACTCGACGTTGACGCCGCGAAATTCTAGGGTCTTCATAGGTTCCCTCTCTAGTAAAAGACGCCCCAAGTGAGCGGTTCACTCGGGGCGTCAGTCGTTACTCACTCATTTGTCAGTCATTCATCACTCAGTTATTGAGTGAGGCTTCTCAGTTATTGAGTGAGGCTGTGTCTAAGACTTCGTTGCCGTGATGGTGTAGATGCCCTTGGCACCAGTTTCGGTGTTGGTGACAATCACCGTGATCTTGTTGGTTCCGGTCACGAGTGGCACGGAGCCGCCAGAGCTGTAGGTGTTTCCGTTGCCGTCCTTGATGGATACGGTGTTGCCAGACGCCGCCGTTGCCGTGATAGTCGTGCTTGCAGCAGACGCCGTAGCGGTGTAGTTGCGGGTTCCAGCAACAAACGATGGACTGAGCGTTAGGTTCGTACCGCTAAGAGCGGTGAGCTGTGGTGCTGGCGTCTCGGTGCTCTCCATCCAGTCGAAGCAGCCGGTGCCGTCCTCGTCGGTGAGGTACTTTAGCGTGACCTCACGCTGGACCACGTTGTTGCGATTAATGTTAATCTCACCGACAGAAGACACCTTGGCATCTGGGATGTACTTGGTCCAGAACCGTCCGTTCTTCATGATGAGAAGGAAAACGTACTGGTAGTGCTCGCCAGCGTTGCCCCAGTTGTGGCGTACTTCAATGACGCCGTTCTCATCGGTAACGTTGTCATGGCCATAGTAGGTGCCAAGCGTGTGCTTCTTGTTCTCCATAAACGCCACGCTAAGCGTCTCTGACGCCTTGCCCTCGGTCTCGTCAACCACATCGCCGTTAATGTCACACACGTCCTCGCCGGATTCCATGCCAGGTGACTCGGTGATTCCGTCCTCTGGCACGAATCCAAGGTTCTCCCATCCAGCAGGCGGCTCGCCGTTCGTTAGCCACTGAGATGGACGAAAGCTTGTTTTAGTCGGTGCACCAGCGGTGCCGACAGGAGCGGAAAAAAGATAGCCGCCCATGTGGCCCTTGACGGTGCTCACATTTGCCTTATTGTTAGCTGCCATATGAACAGCCTCCTTAATTGTCTGTATTGATTATCAGATCAACCACAGCCAGATATCGCCCCTGCCCGTTGCGCGACCATTCCTCGCGGCTTATCGTCTCAAGCTGGCAGTCACTGAAGTACGGGTGTTCAATCGCCGCGTCTTGCAGCGCCTGTACGGCAGAGAGTGCAATAGCGTGGGCGTCCCTGTCAGACGTGCCCCAACAGATCAGGTCGTATCGAGGTTTGAGCAAGTAGGGCGTTGAATGGTCGCCAGACATGGCAACCATCACGTGCTGCCTCTTCCCGTCCTGCCGTTCTGATGGCATCTCTGTTGACACGGTAACGTTTAGAGCGTCACTGAGCAGGTCAACCACAAGGTCTGTCGTGTTCACCCTCTACCTCGCCTTTCTGTATCTGCCAGCCTTCCAGCCCTTGCTCTTTGTGCGGTGAACGGCCTTGACTCTGCTGCCAAGCGTCTTGTATGTGCCAACTCCTGCCGGGTTGCCTCCCATCGAGCCAAGGGCTATGGATAGCGCATGGTATCTGCGCTCCTTGAAAAAGTCTGCCTTGCTCGTGGTTGATACCCTCGTGTGGATGCGGTTAAGGCCCTGCATAGAGTCGATGGCATAGTCTATACCGCTCTGTCTCGCCGCCGATGCCGCAATGGCAGCGGCCTTCGACTCACATGCAAGCTTCGCGTCAGGTCCATTGAGCACTGAGCGGTAACCGGTATAGCTTGGCTTGAAGTAGTTGCCCCTAGCCAAGGTAGGTCACCCCCTCTACGCACCAGCTGTAGTCGCCTGGTGTGTTAGCCCTCGGGTAGCTCTGGGGCTCGCCGACTACCTTGAACACCTTCCCGCTGAGAATCGCATCGTCTGGCGGGTAGCAGGCTATCAGCGCGTCTCTGAGGTCGGCGCTCACTGTCTTTGGCAGGTAGAACGTCACAACCGACACGGCACCGTATGGCCTGCCATCCTCGATATCATCAGAGGTATCGGGCTTGGTAGTTCCAGGCGTGTAGAGGCACGTTGTCTCTATGTCGGCCTTCTCTGCGTACTCGGTCGGCACATTGTTCCACTCGTCAGCCGTTCCTTCGGTGGCCAGCCAGATCGAGCACGGCACTGCAACAAAGGGCATTGGAAAGCTAATCATCTCCGTCCTCCGCCTCTGGCTGTACAAGAGCCTCAATCTCTTCTGCGGCGAGTGGATTATGGATAGGACCGTAAGACGGGTAGAGGATGCGGCCCTTTCCGCCTCCGATGCCAAGCAGCTTGCGCTCTAGCTTTGTGAGATACAGGTCTCCGTTGGGGTTGGAGAATTGCGCCGTCTGACTGAAAGGCCCCATGGTGGCCTGCAGCTCTTCGACGCCAAAGGCATCGGAAGCGCCAGCCACCATGGAGCGAATGACCATAGAGCAGCAGACCTGCTTGAGAATCTTGGCCTGCTGCTCGTCTGTGGCGTCAACGGTAACCAATGTGCTCAGCACGTTTGATGCATCGTCAAGCAGGGTGTTAGCCTTCGCCTGCTCTGCCGCCGTCAGGGTGCGCCATCTGGCCTCAACGTCTGTGTATGTCGCAAAGGCCATAGCTCACACCTCCTAAGCAGTGGGAGTCGCGCCGGTGAGCAGCACAAGCTGACTCTTGTCCATGACGGCAAACGCAAGCTCGATCTCGAAGCGAATTGCAATCATGTTCTGCTGCCAGAGGTTGATGGTCACGGTCTCGTTGCTGCCGTTGACGTAGGTGAGCGTGGCTTCCTTGGAAACGCTCATCTTGATTCCTTCAACCGAGCCCCAGCGCACGCCAGAGAAGTCGCCAGCAACGCCAACGACGGCAGGGGTGCCGGGGCTACCAGCAGCGCCAGCAACGTAGACGCCCTTGGCAATGGCAACGTCTGCGCCAAGGATGTTGCCGATCTTGTTGGAGCCAACGCCAGGGGTGAACAGCGGATGGCCAACCTGGTCAACGGCATCGAGAAGGATTGACTTGCCCTGTGGGGAGAGCGCGACAGCATCCATGATGCCGTCGTGGTCGGAAATCTCAGCATCAACGGCCACAAAGCGGTTGTAAACGCTCGTCTGGCTTGCGGATAGGATCGTCTTCTTTGTCACGCCGGTGCCAAGCACGTCAAAGCCGCTGCCCGGTGCGCTCGAGCCCATGATGGTAGTGTCAAAGAGCTTCGAGAGCGACGCGGGAAGACGGTCAACGCACTCTTCGTAGAGGGCCTTCTTGTCGCGCACGAACTCTTCTGAGAACGGCTCGATAACGGCCATCTTGTAGGGCGTGATGGTCTTGTTGCCAAAGGTGTGCTTGCTCACTGGCTTGGTTCCGGTCTCGCCAACCCAACCGGCCTGCGGCTCGCCGGTGATCGTCTGAATCTTCACGCCGGTGCCGGGAATCTTTACGCGGTGTGCAAGCTGCATGAATGCGCTGGACTCAACGGCCTTCGCCCAGATTTCGCTGCTCACGTTATCCGGTAGCAGCACGTTTGTAGTCTGTCGGGAAATGTTCTCAGCGGTAGGCATGTCTGCCCCTTTCCAGTCTTTAGCTCAGCATCCTGTCAACTGCATCGCCGAATGCTTGCGCTGCCGACTTCTCTCCGTCCTTTTCGCGCGGGAACTTGCCCGCCTCCGGTACATTCGGTGCCCCAGTGGGCTTTGCCGCATCAATGGCGTCCGCGATTGCCTTGGCCTGCTCCATGAGCGAGTCTTCGTCAGCGCCGCTAAGGGTGCTTACCATCGACTCTGAAAGGCCGGTCTCGTTGGCAACCTTGACCACGAGGGCATGGCGCTTCTCGGCATCCTTCATGGCCTTGTTCTCGGCCTCAAGCTTGGCAATGCGGTCCTCGACAGACTCATTGCCTGCCGCTGCCGCGTCCCACTTGTCAGCTTTGTTCTTGTTTGCCTTCGCGCGTTCTTCCCACTTGCGGGATTCCGACTTCATCTGCTCGTAGAGTGCCTTGTAGTCGGGTTCGTTGTTGCCTCCGCCCTGTGCAGGGTTTTCGTTGGTTTCAACGTTGGGATTGTCTGCCATGAGGCACCTTCTTTCTGGCCTGTGCAGGCCGTCTTTTGCACCGTGCGGTGCTGCGAGATGGTTACCCCGTGCGGGGCTTGATATGAAAGAGGCCCCATGCGGGGCCTGATTCGGTGTATGGCGGAGTGCGTAGGAATCGAACCTACGAGCCGCATCCCTGCGACCTGCTGTTTTCTGGACAGTTCCGCACGCCAACTGCGGGTGCACTCCGTGGTGGGGATGAGCTTTGTTGTCATGACGCATCCCCATGGCGGTAGGTACAGGATTTGCACCTGTGAAGCGGTTTTGCCGCTTTGCCGATTAGCAATCGGCTGCATTCGTCTGCTCTGCCAACCTACCGTTGCTTGTTGATCTCCCTTGCCCTCACGCTCTTGCAGAGGTCAAGGATTTGCTGGTATTGCTTGTCTGAGAGTCCGTAATACTGGATTTCCTTGCCAACTCTCTCGACGCGCTGGCATAGGTCTTCGTAGCTTGTGGCATCGCGTATGTAGCTTGTCACGTCATGAATGTTGCCGAACTCGGTGAGCCCATTTCCGTTGGCAACGCCCCATGCATACTTGTCGCCACGTCCGAGACCCCATGATGTGCCGTTCTTTGCATGCGCATTGTCAGCTGCTCTTGCCATGCGGTCAGCAAAGCTCGGGTTGAGCATCTGGTTAAGGTACTGGTCATAGAGCGCGTCAGGGTCATAGCCCTGATAGCTCGTCGTGCCGCGTCTGCCTATGAAATGGCCGTCCTTACCCCTCACGACGTAGGTGTTCCAGAAGGGCACGATCCTACAGTCACAGTGGCTGTGAAACTTGGTGAGGGCACCTGCGCTCTCTGCGGTGTGATAGACAGGCCCACGGCTCGCAAGCATTATGCAGAAGTCGCATGTTGTTTCTCCCTGTGGAACCCTTGCAAACCTCGGGCTGCTCGGGTCGCGCCCAGCGTTGTAAGCCATACACCTGCCAGACGCCGCCGTGACTTCGTATCCCAGTCGCTCGCAACAAAGCGACTCAAACTCGTCATAGTCGCCATCTAGCAGCTTGGATATGAATGCCTTCACGGCCTTCTCTGTGCCTACGCTGCTGCGCCCGTCCTGCGCGTAGCTGCCCATGGCATTACCAACAACGCGCTCACGCAATCCGTCGTAGAAGATGGCTGATTCCATGGCTGCGACCTGTGAGGCTCCGCCACAGCAGGCATCCATGATGCCAACTACCGTGTCACGCCACTCTTCAACAGGCCTTGAGTAGTCGATTTGCCTAAGCTGTCTCTTCAACTCCGCCTGTGCCTGATCCCTCACCTTGTCCAGATTGTCCGTCAGGCTGTCCAGGTACTGTCTCGGCACTTCCCTCATTGCTGGTTCCTCCGAACATCGCCGCTATTGCAGCTCTGGTTGCCTGCTGGGTCTGCAAGTCCCTCGTGGCCTCCCTAATCTGCGCAAGGATGCTGTCAGCCTCGTCGTTGCTGTATCCGTTCATCAGCCAAAATGCCTTTGTCATGGAGAACCCGGGCACGACAGATGCAATCTTCACGCTAGAGTCGGTCTGCTGGGCAAGCGTTGGCATGGCAGGGTTGAGCATGTCTGCCACGATGCCAAGTTCCTGAGACTCAATGGCATCAAACGTCGTTCCTCGTTCAGTCGCAAGAAGCGCCGTGGCCACGTCAACAAGCACGTCCTTCACGGCCTCGTTCCATGTCTTGACCTTGAGGATAAGTGGCTCGTTCTCCTGGTAGATGGCATCCCCAGACGCTGGGTTGTCATGGATTTGGCCAAACTGGCTCACATGGATGCCAGTCGCCGCACTCATGCGTCCGCACAACAGACGCCAGTGTACGTTGAGCGGTTCCATGGATGGTTGCGGTAGCTGGCCGAACGTCGGAACGTCGCCATCCTCGTCCTTGTCTATGTTGATGATGCTGCCGATGTAAGCCTTCCATCGTGGCAGGCTGTCGAACGGGTCACCATCTGTGCCAAGGATGTACTTCTGTGTACTGACGGCAAACGCTGCCGCAATCTCTTCGTTGACGTTGGCCCTAAGAGCGCTGTCGATGTATCCCATGACCTCGCGGGTGATGCGTGACGTTCCAAACGGCCTCTCAAGTGTCGGCTCGTGAGCCGCAAGGAACACTGGCAGGTGCCCAAGGCCGTGTTTCTCGTACTCTGCGTGCCAATCATCGTCGCCGTCACATCTAATGCGGATGATGTAATCCCTCGTGACCACGTTCACCCAGTCAGGCTCATGCTCATCTGAATGCCTGCGTCTGCGCATCGAGACCACGAACAGCGCCGCCTCTAGGCAATCGTTGGCATCGTCCCAAGTGCATCCGCAAACCCTTGCGGGGTAGGCGCTAACTCTTGCCTTGTTTGCATTGTCCTTTGACACGAAATAGAGGTTGAAGCATTGCTCTAGCGCGCTGGTGGTGGCCTTGCGGTAGAGCGTTGGCATGCGGTTTCTGCGAGAGATGTTCGCAAGCTCTGCATGTGCCGCTCCATCCTGCGCGGTGAAGCCGTCAAAGATGCTGTGCTCAACCATCACATCTACGCACTTCTTTGCCCAGCCGCAGGCATCGTTGAGTCTCGTAAGCTCTGGCGGCACCGATATGCCGAGGTCTACAAGCTGGTTGTGCATCGTGTAGTACATGTGCCGCAAAGCGTTGCGCTCTTGGTGGTCCCACCATGCATCAACAAGACGTTTCACAAGCATCCTGTCTGGGCCGCTCAGTCCACGGGCAGCGGCAATCTTTCCCGATAGCGTGATCATGCTCTCACTACCGCCTTTCTTCCGGGCTTCCGCTTGGTTGTCATGGCTCCCCAGTGTGCCCAGCAGCACGCCTCTACCAGAGATGCGTCTGCTTGCTCGGTTGACTGGAATCCCCAGCTACCGTTTTTGCCAATATCACGCCTCTCTGACCCTGTGGCGCTCTTGTCAAGCGCTGGCTGGCCATAGTGGGTGACGCTCTTCTCACGTACCGCATTCAAGAAGCCTGAATATGCGGTCGCGGCATCTGTGGTCTTTGGCAACTCAAGCATCTTCTTTGGCACGTGCTCCTTTATCAGGCGCTCGTATAGAGCCTTTGCGTTTCCTTGGCCGTCAATGACGATTACCGCCGCCTTTTTCCAGTTCTCGACAAGTGTGTCCACAAACCAACCGATTCCGTGGTCTAGGCTGCGGTTCGCAACCACGTAAACGAATGGCTTGCTGTTCTCTCCCTTGTAGCACGCCGCCAGTGATGCGGTCCTGCCGTCTGGCGCGAACCTCACGGCAAGAGCAAGCATTCCCTCTTTCCTCGGGTTCTTGATGCGGCAGGCGTTCCATTCCTTCTCTTGGATAACTGCGTTGACGTTATCGACGATTGATGCCCACCAACCAAGGAACTCGCGTGCGAATCCGTCAGGCGACGTTGCCGTGCGGATCACGTCAAGCATGACGTCTTCCTTGATGCGGTACCCCATGGCCGGGTTGGTCATGTAGGCAAGCTCAAGGACGGCCATCGTGTCGGTCATGTCCGGTATTTCGGTCACGGCCCACTCTAGCCACCAGACACCCTCAGAGCTTCCGCTGTGCGCCTTGTCGTGAAGCCCTTGGAACACCGTGCCACGGCACTTTGGCCCTGGTGGCGTTCCGAGGTAAATCTTCTGCGGGTCGCCAGACTCTGACGCGATTATTGTGGGAACCACTGCGTCATACTGCTCGTCGGTAAGCTCTTGCGCCTCGTCAAAAATGATTACGTCGTAGGTCTCACCGCGCCCGCCGCCCTCGGTTCTGGTGGCAAACTCAATCATGCCGCCATTGGCGAAATAGATGCCCTCGGAACCTGCTGCGTTGTAGATGCCCTCAGAACCGGGCAATAGCTTCTCTGCGAGGTCTGGCGTATGCAGGATGAATGCCTTCATGAACTTGAACATCTTGCGCACAGTCTTGCCACGGTGAGCTGTGAAAAACACGTGCTTACCTTCGACGGCAGCACACTCGATGGCATAGAAACGCACGCCGAAGCTCTTGCCGTTCTGCCTGGGCTTGGTGATGCAGATTGTGCGGCAGGCGAAACGGTTGTGACTGTCTCGTGCCAGGAATAGCGTTAGCTCATCCTCCTGGCATGGGTAGAAGCGCACACCCCACCCGCCAAACATCTTTACGACGCGCGGTCCGAACGTATGGTGATACTCGCCGACAACGGAGAATGTTGGCTCTTGGTTGCCATACCTAATCGTCTTCATCTTCGAATCGCGGATCGTCGTACTCGTCAAATTCCTTGATGAAGTCCGCCATATCATCGACAGGGTTAATATCGTTGGGATTCGGCAAGGCCTCTATCTTCTCGCTGATCTCGATGAGCCTCTTGCTGAGTGCCGCCACGTCGCGCCCAGAGGTCGTTTCCTCAATCGTCTCGGCAGTGATGGCCTGCAAGGCAAGCAGGATTTCGCGCTTGTCGCCACGCTTCACGGCAGCTGTGAGCCTTCCCATGGCCAGCACCCCCAAAAAAACGAACACGTGTACTCAATTGGTGGAAATAACGCACGTCTAAAAAAGCCCT
>JAEEGL016061908.1_pt1 | contig 13492 bp, 13 predicted proteins | sample 9134231 | NCBI WGS metagenome assembly JAEEGL01 (sample SAMN16246548, study PRJNA631951) | gut metagenome | biome: gut microbiome; feature: rumen; material: fiber-attached | host: Bos | place: Iran: Karaj | collected 2018-10
AAAAATTATATCGCGTGCGACTTTATGGACATATTATATCGCGTGCGATATAATATGTCAAGCGATTTGTTTTATGTTTATAAGAAATAACTATAATACTATAAAAAGACCCGGAGTCATGTGACTCCGGGTCTTGTTCATGCATTTGTTATATTAAGATTGTACCTGCTCTATCGCCATGCAAACGACTTCAGGCCCAACACATAGATAACAACGATCAGGACCGGTACAATATACTTAAAGACCGGCTTCATCCAGGAGCGGATCTTTAAGCCTTTTCCGGCATTGGCTTCGGCAACGAACTGATCCCAGCCCCATCCGAAACGGTCTCCGCAGCAAAACAGCGCAAAGATAAACGCCCCGATCGGCAGCAAGTTCGTGCTGACTATGAAATCCCAGAAATCAAGCCATGCCGTATCCTTGGCGAACGGCTGAAAATGCAGGACGCTGTAACCCAGTGCTGTCGTCAACGAGATAAGAAAGATCCCGATACCGCAGATGATACTTCCCTTGACGCGGCTCCAGCCGGTCAGCTCACGGATACAGGCGAGTATATTTTCAAAGACGGCAAGCTCCGTCGAGAATGCGGCAAAGACCATGAAAAGGAAGAACAGGCTTCCCCATACCCTGCCGCCCGCCATATTGTTAAATACGGTAGCCATCGTATCAAACAGCAGTGAGGGCCCTGCGTTGACCTCGATATGGTAACTGAAGCAGGCAGGAAAGATGATCAGCCCTGCAACGATCGCTACGAAAGTATCCAGCAGGATGATATTGACCGACTCACCCATAAGGCTCCTCTCTTTGCCGATATAACTGCCGAAGATCGCCATACATCCGATACCGAGCGAAAGTGTGAAAAACGCCTGATTCATGGCCGCAACCACGACCGAGACCGATATCTTGGAAAAGTCGGGAACCAGATAAAACGCCAGACCTTTACCGCCGCCGGGAAGCAGCATGCTGTGCACGGCAAGCACAAGCATCAACACCATCAGCAGTGACATCAGAAGCTTTGTCACGCGTTCCAGTCCCCCCTGAAGATTGAAGCAGAGAACAAAGAAACCGACCGCCACAGCCACAGCCAGATAGCCGGTATTGACGCCGGGATTCGTGATCATGGCCATAAAACCGAGGTCCGCACTTTTTCCCGTGAGAAAGCGCACAAAATAGTAGATCATCCATCCCGTTACTACGGTGTAAAAAGCCATCAGACAGATATTGCCGATCAGCGATACATACCCGTGGATATGCCATTTCTGACCGGGCTTCTCCAGTTTCTGATACATCCTGACCGGGCTGGCCTGCGAGGCCCTTCCCATTGCAAACTCCATAGTCAGCACCGGGAGTCCCAGCACCAGCAGACAGAGCAGATAGATAAGCACGAATCCGCCTCCGCCGTTTTGTCCGCACATCCAGGGAAACTTCCAGATGTTGCCGCATCCGATCGCGCAACCGGCACTCAACAGGATAAACCCCAATCTTGATCCAAGTCTTTCTCTCTCCATTCTCCTCATCCTTCCTATAAGGCAGTCAGACCCGTATACTGACCTCGCCTGAGGCCAGTGTCTCGCGCGTGCCGTTCCCGTACTCCACAAGAAGACGACAATCGTCATCGACGGACAGCGCCCGCGCCGGTCGTGACTGACCGCCGGCTATCACATCAATCTCACGGCCGACCACGAAACACCTCTCCTGATAAGCGTGTACATAGGCCGGGAGCTGTCCGTCGTCTTTGCGTTCGATCTCCTCCCTATAATAACATATAAACTGCCGGATGAAAGCAGCAATCAACCGGTTCTTGGCCCCGCCGGTCCTCTCCGTCAGAATGGCGCCCGCCCGGTCGCGTATCTCTTCCGGAAATCCGCTTTTGGGCTCATATACATTAAAGCCGATACCCAGTACCGCATGGTCCAGCGCTCCGCTCTCCAGATCGAGACCGGCCTCAGTCAGGATACCGACCACTTTCTTGCCGGCTAAATAGACATCGTTGACCCACTTGATCTGAGCGCCATGCACATCCATGTCCGCTGATCCGGTCAACTCGTCTATCGCATGGCAGGCGGCGACCGCCGCCATGGTCGTAAACCTGGCAGCCCGCTCTGCGGTAAAGCCTTCGGGACGCAGGAGTATACTCAGATACACACCCGAATCATCCGGCGAGTAGAAACTCCGCCCGGCGCGTCCCTTGCCCGCCGTCTGTGCGGATGCCACGATGACGGTACCGTCCGGCGCGCCTGCCGCAGCCTTTTCTTTCAGGATATCGTTGGTGGAAGTAACCTCCTGCTCGACATCCAGACTGACCAACGACTTGGTTTTTGAGTTTTCGGACAAGTACTTCAGGATCCCTGCTTTTGAGATCAGATCACTCTCCTCTGACAGACAATACCCCTTATGGCGCGCAGCTTCGATCGGATAGCCTTCCCTGCGCAGTGCCTCGACTGCCTTCCAGACAGCAGCCCGTGACACGGCAAGCGAGGATGCGATCTCCTCCCCCGAGACGTAAACTCCTCTTTTCATCTCAAGCAAAGCAAGCAGCTCATCCTTAGTGGCCATATGTTTTCTCCTGTGTAATTGATTGTACGAGCAGGCATTCTTCTGTCCATGCGCAGTCACCGCAGATCGCAGTGCGAACATCCGCAGTCAAAGATTCTCTCACTTGACTCATCCATTCGTCAAATGCCGCAGTCCCCTCGCACAGATGCAGAAAACCGAGTGTCCTCTCATCGTAACCGTACACTAAGCTGTCGTGATCACAGACGCCCTCATCTGTCTTGTGCGGGCAGGCAGCACAGAGATCGTCAACGCCCGACCTCAGATAAACCAATGTATCCTGATGCCTTTTCAGCAGAGCAGACACTTCCGTCATCCGCTTCACGAATGCCGCACTGTATCCCTTTCCCTGAAAACCCATCAGACACAGCAGATGGTGCGGACGCAGGCAGATCTCTCCGGCTCCCGTTTTATCTGACCGTGAATCAGTCATCTCTGATCCTCTCCCTGAGACAGCTCCAGCACATGCGCCCTGACCAGGACGCTCCTGAGCAGAACACCGAGAGTCCCGGCGACAATGATCTTGATCAATGCTGTCGGCAAAAACGGCACGACGCAAAGCAGGAACGCCTCCTTCAGGCTCCCCTTGGTCGCCACGGCAAACCAGACCATGCCGACGATATAATTGATGACAGCTCCGGACACCAGACCGGCGTAGACAGCTCCCCATCCTGCAGCGCGTCTGCCGTGATCACGAAGCCGGTCAGCAAAGCGCATACCCATGCCGGCGAGCCACGCCATCAGAAGGAATGACACGATGAATCCGCCGGTGACGCCGAGCACGATGCCGGGTCCTCCGGTAAATCCCGCAAAGACAGGGACTCCGACAAAACCCAACAGTACATAGAGCAGAGTAGCCAAAGTCCCGCGTTTCGCTCCGAGCACGATCCCGGCCAGCGGGACCGCAAGTGTCTGCAGTGTCATCGGCACACCGCTTGGCATCGGGATAGCAAGCTGTGCCATAACGGCGATGATGGCGGCGAACACCGCTATATAGATCGTATCCTTCACTCTTGTCTGTTGCATAAAGAAACCTCCCGTTACTCTCAAACCTTCTTTGAAAGTATAGTGGGAGGTTTCCTGTTTGTCAACTGATTTGCTGTATTCGGTTTACAATTGTCTTTCCGGCTGTCGTCACAACTCGCAGTGATTCTTCGGGCAGTCTCCGGCGTATGGACAGCCGATGCATTTATTGCCCTTTTTCTTCTCTTTGACGATGTAGCGCACCGCCAGGAAGACGATCAACACCAATATGATAACAGAAACAATAGTTGCCGCGTTCATAGAATCACCTCTGTGAACATTTTACCACATATCAGGCCGCGTTGGCCGTATCTTTCTGATGCAGGGCGTACTGCTCGTCGAAGTGAGCGCGCACCTTGCGGGCGATCATCACGATGACAAAGGCGATGACCAGTACCGCAATCAGACCAGGCACGAATCCTCTTGCAAAATGACCCTCGGTAAACAGTGTTCCGAACTGATTGACCAAAAAGGCTATCGTATACCCGGTCGCCAACTGCAGACCGATCGCGCTCCACAGCCACCCTTTGCTGCGCATCTCGGAATTCATCGCGCCGATGGCAGCAAAGCAGGGCGGCGTATAGAGATTGAAGAAGAGGTAGGCGAGCGCCGTGACACTTGTCAGTCCCATGGTCGCTGCGACCGTATTGGCACCGCCCGTCATGGCCAGCTCATCGACATCGATAAACTTGGTCAGGGCAAAGACGACTGCCAGTGTGCCGACGACGTTTTCCTTCGCAATAAAGCCTGTGACCGCTGCTGCGGCCAGCTGCCAGGCGCCGAATCCGAGCGGAATAAGGAGGAATGCAAACGGTGTCGCTATCGTTGCAAGGATGGAAGTGTTTTCCGCGCCTTCCTCGACGACCTGGAAGTGCCAATTGTATGTCTGCATCAACTGTACGACCAGGTTGCAGACCAGGATGATAGTTGCGGCCTTGATGATATAAGCCTTCGCGCGCTCAAGCATGGAGAAGAATGCCCTCTTCAGGCTCGGCCATTTCCACTTGGGGAACTCAATGATAAAGAAGGATTTTCTGTACTTATAACCGGTTATTCCCTTGATCAGCAGTGCACCGACAAAAATCAGCACAAGGCCGAGGAAATAACTGACAAAACTGACCCAGCTGGCGCCTGCAAAGAAAGCTCCCGCAAACAATGCGATGACCGGAATCTTGGCACCGCAGGGGATAAAGGTCGTCAGCATGGTCGTCGCTCTTCTCTCGCGCTCATCTCGGATCGTGCGGCAGGCCATGATGGCCGGGATACCGCAGCCGGTCCCGATGACGATCGGGATGACTGACTTGCCCGAAAGGCCCACGCGCTTAAAGATTGGATCGAGCACAGCGCTGACACGGGACATATATCCGCAGTCCTCCAGCAGCGCGATCAAAAAATACATGACCATGACCAGCGGCAGGAAGCCGACGACTGCGCCGACACCGCCGATGATACCGTCCGCGATGATCGTGCTGAGCACCGGCGGGGCGGAAGCCATCTTATCCGCTACAAATCCCTGGAAAGTGTTGATCCAGCCGACCAGCCAGTCCGCGATAAACGGTCCGAGCTTGGCCTGAGAGATCATAAACACCAGATACATGACACCGGCAAAGACCAGGATACCTGCTATCGGATTGGTCAGTACCGCGTCAAGCTTGTCGGTGCCGGTCGTCTCGCTGGATAACTGCTCACGCACTTCAACTTCTCTTACAATGTCGTTTGCAAACGCAAAACGCTTGCGGTCCTCGGCATCGACAGCGTTTTTGTCGTGCAGATCGATATCCGCCTGAACATAAGGAGCTTTCTGGCCCTTGCCATTGGCGGCAACGGCTGCGTCGATCACTTTCTTGAGATCGTCATGACCGCTCGCCGTGGAGACCGTCTTAATGACCGGACAGCCAAGTTTAGCCTGAAGTTTCTCCACATCGATCTGTGTATGTTCCTTGTCATTGATATCACTCTTGTTCAGAGCGACCACCACCGGAACGCTGAGTTCAAGCAGCTGAGTCGTAAAGAACAGACTCCGGCTTAAGTTTGTCGCGTCCACGATATTGATGATCGCATCCGGATGCTCGTCACGCACATATTCGCTCGTGATGCCTTCCTCCGGAGTGAAGGGTGACATGGAGTAAGCACCGGGCAAGTCGACAGCAATGACTTCTTCCTTCCCCGCAAACTCTTCCTTGACCGGAAATTCCTTCCGCCCGACTGTAACACCGGCCCAGTTGCCGATCTTCTCATTTCTTCCCGTCAGGGCATTGTACATTGTGGTCTTGCCGCTGTTGGGATTCCCCGCAAATGCAATTCTCATATGACTACCTTCTTTCTATATATCAACTGCTGCTGCCAGCTGGTTGTCAATATTGTACCGGCCGTCTTTGATCACGACGACACAGCTCTTTCTCTTCTTTGAAATAAGCGTGATCGGCTCGCCGCTGTAACAGCCGAGCCGGAACAGAAAAGCGTTCATATCCTCATCGTCCGTATTGATCCCCTGAATGGTGTATGTCTCACCGGGATCCCCTTCCAATAATGTCATCAGATTCATCTCACTTCCTCGCATACCCGTTCTTCAGTTACTCTTCTTCAATGTTAGCCATCGCTAATTAGGCTTGGCTAACTATGATATTAGCATAGGCTAACTTAAAATGCAAGTATTTTCCTGGGAATTAATCAAGAGAAATTATTAATTGATAAAAAGGGAATCAGTCTTCAGAACGAAGAAACTGAAGGATACGCTCTTTATAATCAGGAGCGGTGTCATAGGCAGCATGTCCGTAATTCTCGTACATATGGAGTTCGACCTTCTGCCCTTCTGACCGCTTTTTCAGCTCCGCCTCTATGTCTCGCGACGCCTGTGCCCCGAGCACCGCATCGGTCTCATCGCCAATGACAAGCACCGGACAGCGGATCTGCAAAAGCCGGTCGAGCACATCGAATCCTAAAGTGCCTCTCAGTTGAGTGACGAAACGCTTCAGATCCTTGTCTTCCACCGCCTCAGCGGCTTCAGCCAGCGATGTCCTGATCTTTCCGAAGGTTTCCGGCGGAAACAGCTTGTCTCCGAACGCCAGATACAGACCGACCCTGTCTCCTGCCAGAGCAAGATTCCCCCACTCGGTCCCCACCTGCTCTGCCATCTTGCCTGCGCGCGCTGCAGTAGAACCCAGCACCAGCTTATGTACCAGATACGGGTATTCGATCGCGATCACCATCGCCATCATACCACCCTGGGAAGCTCCGAAGATATCAGCGTCATACAGCCCTATCTCCTCCATAGCCCGGGCGGTATCATGTGCCATGTCATACACGGTATAGACCGGCGGCATATCTTTACGCCTGTCGAAGACATAGACTCTGAAATGCTCAGCAATCCCTGCGTACGCTCTGGCGATAGCATCCGAGGATTTGAGAACATTTGTCACACTCAGACCGGGCAGGATGACAAATGCCCTGTCTCCCTGCCCGAACTCAAAGTAATCCATTGTAAAAGTATCTGTCTTAATTGTTTTGATCATTATTATGTCTGCGGTCCCCGGTAGGTGATGCACATCATCGTCACATCATCGAACTGCTCGGCAGTCTTCACGAAAGCTCCCACTGCCTCCTTGACATTAAACAGCGTCTTCTGAGGAGTAGCCTCCGGTTCTTTGTTGAGCGCCGTCAGCATGCGGTCGGTTCCGAACAGTTTCTGATCAGCGTCCGTCGCCTCCGGTACACCGTCGGTATACACAAAGATCTTGGTCCCCGGCTCAATCTTCATCTCGTATTGCTGGTATTTGATACCGGCCATACCGCCGACGACAAAGCCGTGCTTATCTTTGATAAGTTTGAACTGTCCGTCCGGTTCTTTGATGACCGGATATTCATGACCTGCGTTGACTGCTGTGAGTTTCCCTGTAGAGATCTCCAAAATGCCCAGCCACACAGTCACGAACATCTCCTGTTCATTATTACTGCAGATCGCCTCATTGGCATCAGTTATGATCTCAGCAGGCGACTTGCCTACAGAGGCATAATTGGCCAGGATGATCTTTGAAGCCATCATGAACAGCGATGCCGGTACGCCCTTGCCGGAGATATCGGCAATCGTAATACACAGGTGATCATCGTCTACAAAGAAGAAGTCGTAGAAATCACCGCCGACCTCTTTGGCGGGCGTCATCGACGCATAAATGTCGATCTCTTCTCTCTCAGGGAAAGCCGGGAAGGTGCTCGGCAGCATCGACGACTGGATCCTTGCAGCCAGCTCGAGCTCAGTGCCGATGCGCTGCTTCTCCGCTGTGATCGCCTGGATCTCTTTGAGATAATCATCCATCTCAGCGGTCAATTCGACAATATCATTTTTCAGATCTCCCATTTCATTGCGGGAACGAATGCCGGCAAGATCTTCTGCAACATCCCTGCTGTCTTTAGTTTTCTTGTACAGGCGGATGCTTTGCTGGATCCTGCGCAGCGGACGCAGCACAAACAGTGAGATCGCCGCCAGACATAAAATGGCCAAAAGGGCCTGCATAGCGGCAGACATCACTGTTCTCTGCCATGTCTGTTTGGTGATCGCTTTCTCCATGCCCTCCATCTGATAGGTGATGCCCACGAGCATATGATAATCATCCAGCGATCCGATATAAGCATAATAGTCTACATACCCCGTATCTTCCGAATAAGCCAGATAATCAGACTTGGAACGCGCCTTCTTCATTCCTTCGGTTATGGTATCGGACACCTCAGATACCACGCCCAGTGTGTAAGTCTGATCAAACTCCGTTCCGCGCTCTACCCCGGCGTCTGCACCACTGATGAGAAAATACTGCGTCTTAAACTCCGGATCCGACAGGCATACATAGAGATAGATGACAGGGTTCCTGCTGCGTCTGCTGGTGATGTCGCCGTTTGCCCTCTTGATCTCGTTGATGCGCGTGATCAGCCAGGAATAGACGATCTCGGCGTACAGCTTCTGGTCCTCAGGCGGGAGCGGTTTGATGTCTCCGTACTTGGCGTAGCGGATCGGGATATTGGGATATTTCTTCAGCCAGGTCTGATACTTTCTGGCTGTTTCTGTCGACTTATCGTACTCGACGTCGTACTCGATATCCATCTCTTTATCGTGATCATGCCAGTACTTGATCAGCCAGTTGTAATTCGGATACTCCTTGATGGCGCGCTCAACTTCTCTTCCCAGGTTTCTGGCGCGGCCCTCCATCAGCGTTTCGATATGCCGGTTGGAGCTCATCCTCATGGAATAGAAGGTGATGATCCCGGTCAGGAGGGTACCGATGGCAAACAGCACTGCGACCTGCACCATTATGCCGTATATATTACTTCTTTTTTTAGTCTCTGTTTTCATATGACCACCTTTGTAAGGTTTTCGCTGTTTTATATACTAATCACTTTTCTGTAATGATGCAATCACTATCTCTTCAAATACTCCGAAGATACAGGAAACTCAAAATATGTCTCCGGATACGGTTCCTTCTTCAGTGTAAAATGCCACCACTCACAGTCGATCGGCTCAAAGCCGTTTCTCACCATGACCTGCTGCAGCATCATGCGGTTGTTGTATTGTTCCTCGGTGATGTCACGATAGTCCGGGTGAGACAGCTCGCTGAAGAAATCAAAGGGCCCTCCCATATCCACTTCCCGGCCGGTCGTCATATCGAGGAGAGTCAGATCCACTGTGCTTCCACGGCTGTGGCTGGACTGTTTAGCGATATAACCCTTGTTGAACAGCTCCTGTTTCTCCAGATCAGGATAGAAGAACGGCTTCATTCTCAAATCCTGATCCTCGATACCCCACAGCACAAAATGCTTGACCGCGCAAACCGGACGATAGGCGTCGAACACTTTAAGACGATAACCTTGGACATTCATCTCATTGCTGACTGACTTCAACGCCCGTGCCGCCTCTATGGTCAGCAGCGCGATCGGCTCTTCATAACCGTCTATGCGGTCACCGATGAAATTGTAGGTCGAGTGATAGCGTATCTCCTGAATGACCCCAGGCACATGATCCGCCAGGACTACAAATCCGGAGGGGTCCATCGTCACTTCACTTTTATAATCAATACTCATAAACACAGCTGATCTGCCATACTTATTATTACACCGTGAGTCTCTTAGCAGACCGTCTTTCTCCTTTTATAGTATACACTAATTATCTCCCCTCAACAATTCAGCGCAATGAATTCCATGTTTTGGATTGTATGTCCTCTACAAATATTGTTGAGATACAATGATTCATTCGTTTCAACAAAGATTTAGCACGAACGGCTTAGTTTTCTTTGTTGAAGAAAGCCCTCCTCATAATTTCAACAAAGGTTCTTCGTGTTCTCTCAAGGTTTTCTTGTTAGGGTCGTATTCCTCCTGTCTCTCAACAAGAACAAAAGAGTGTCGAAAAGTGTCGATATATTTCATTTGTTATCGCATTTACATTTGACTCTGATCCTGATACAGTTATGTCTCAGGATCAGTTGACATCAATGATCCCTGTTCATCTGCCTTCGTGCCGTGCCGGCCTGAGCTTCCCTTATGCCGTGCCGGTCTGGACTGCCCTTGTTCCATACCGGTCTGAGCCGCCGATCTCCCGCAGTTCAACACACTCTTTCAATATAGAAGGGAGAGAAGCATCGTTGCTATGCACAAGCTATCAATCCGTCATCAAACAACTGAAAACCAGGATCAAAGAAACTCAACAAGCTCTGTCCTGTCTCCCTGAAGGCGTTTTGCATACTTCGCACCAGGGCAATCAATACTATTACCGCCATAAACTCACTGATGGAACTATCCGCTATATTCCAAAGAAAGACCTCTCCCTTGCCTGCGATCTTGCCTACCGCAAGTATCTGGAACTTCAACTTGAAGAACTGCAGGAACGCCTTCGCGCCATGCTGTCTTTTCAACACGCCACGGAACACTCTCGCGGCAAGGCAGTTCAATATCTTGAAGACAATGAAGGTGCCGGAAGACTGCTTCGAGAACGCCTTACTATAGAAAATGCTCCTCTCTCGGAATGGGCTTCCCGGCCTCCCTGCATCAGTGCTCCGTATCAGGAACGATGCATTTTTACCTGCCGCTCAGGACACACTGTTCGCTCTAAATCTGAGGTCATGATAGACAATGCTCTTTACACAGCAAGAATCCCTTTTCGTTATGAGGATCCGCTGACCTTAGGAAACCAAGTGCTGCATCCGGATTTTACCATCCGGCATCCGGTAAGCGGAGCCTATATCCTCTGGGAGCATTTTGGTCTGATGGATGTTCCGAAATACATCCGATCAGCCACTGAAAAGACCGCTCTTTATGCGTGCCATGGATACACGCCGTTTCATAATCTGATCCTTACCTATGAAACCGATGACCGCCCTTTGACTTACAGTCAAATTGATCTGATGCTCTTCTATTACTTTCAGATATGACTCACCTTATTTAACTGTCTTTGTTGAAAATGATCAGATATGACTCTTCAACAAGAAAACCAGCTTATCTTCGTCCATTTTCTTGTTAAGATAGCGAGCAGTTAGAATTTCAACAAGCATTTACTAAGAAACATGTTGAAACTCTTGTTAAAAATCCCAAACTAATGATTTTGAACAAGAGTCTTTAATCATAACGACCATATGATCCATAAAAAATAAGGCTGCCGCATTCGCGGCAGCCTTTCGTAACCTTACTTGGTGTGTACTTAGATTCTGCCTGTGACAAGACCCAGCAGAGCCATACGCAGATACATACCGTTGTGAGCCTGACGGAAGTATGCAGCACCTTCATAGCTGTCAACTTCGACTGCGATCTCATCGACGCGGGGAAGCGGATGCATGATGGTGATGCCCTTCTTGGCATAGCTGAGAAGCTCATTGTCAAGGATGTAGCTGCCCTTGACCGCCTCATAAGAAGCCTGATCCGGGAAGCGCTCACGCTGTACGCGTGTGACATAGACGATGTCGGAGCGGGAAAGCGCATCCTTGACATCGGTCGTCTCCTCGATCTCAGCGCCCTTGTCGCGCAGCTCTTTGGTGATCTCTTCCGGCATCTTCAGCTCTTCCGGAGAAGCAAAGATCATCTTGTTGCCAAACTGCTGCATGAAATAGCCAAGGCTGTGCACTGTACGGCCGTACTTCAGATCTCCGAGGAAGGTGATCGTCTGTCCGCCGAGGTGACCTGTCTCCTTGCGGATCGTATAGATGTCAAGAAGAGCCTGGGTCGGGTGCTGGCGGGAGCCGTCACCACCGTTGATCAGCGGATGAACAGCAATGTCAGCAGCTTCGATAGCGGAGCCCGCTTCCGGATGACGCATAACGATCGCGTCAACATAGCCGTCGACTGTGCGCAGGGTGTCCTGCCATGTCTCGCCCTTTGCCTGTGAAGAGACAGAAGCGTTGCCAAGGTCGATCGTGGAAGCGCCTACACGCTGAATAGCGGAATTGAAGGAAAGACGGGTACGTGTGCTGGGCTCAAAGAAAAGAGTCGCAACGAGCATGCCCTCGAGATCCTTGATGGCCTCGCCTTCCTTGACGCGCTTCTCATAGATCATCGCTGTGTCCATGATATGGCACAGTTCCTGATTTGTGAAATCATAACCATTGATAACATCTCTGCCTTTGAAATCAAATACTGGTTCCATTCTTAACCTCCTGTTATGTTGAAATATTACTTAGCTGATTTATCGATAACCCGGATAAAACCCGTATTATCCGATCCATGTACCGTCGTTGCCGGCAAGAGCGTCGACAGCCTTGTCGAGAGAAGTGATGATAGCCACACGGCCCGGCTTGCTCTCGGCGAACTTCAGGGCTGCCTCGATCTTCGGAAGCATGGAACCTGATGCAAAGTGACCCTCTTCCATGTACTTCTTTGCCTCATCGATGGTGAGGTGATCAAGAGCCTTCTGATCCGGCTTGTTGTAGTTGATATAGACCTTCGGGACAGCGGTCAGAATGACCAGCGCGTCGGAGTCAAGCTCTTCGGCAAGCAGCTCGGAACCGAGGTCCTTATCGATAACCGCTGCGGCACCTTCCAGGTTGCCCTCGTCGTTTCTGATGACCGGGATTCCGCCGCCACCTACGCAGATCGGAACGATGCCTGTCTCATCGAGAGCACGGATAGCATCGATCTCAACGATCTCTACCGGGTTCGGGGAAGCGACGACACGTCTCCAGCCGCGGCCGGCGTCTTCCTTCATGGTGTAGCCCTTCTCAGCAGCGATCTTCTTGGCCTCTTCCTCAGAATAGAACGGGCCGACCGGCTTTGTCGGGTTCTTGAACCACGGATCGTCTTTGTCAACGACACTCTGTGTCACGATGCAGGCGACCTTGATATCGCTGCCGCGCTCTTTCAAGACCTTGCCCAGACCCTGAGCCATGTGATAGCCGATATAGCCCTGGCTCATCGCGCCGCAGACGTCAAACGGCATCGCCGGAGTAGCCTCGGAATCACAGTTCTCGTTCTGAAGCACGATGCGGCCGACCTGCGGGCCGTTGCCGTGTGCCAGAGCGATGTGATATCCCTGCTCCAGGATGTCAGCGATGTAACCGGATGTCTTCTCAACAACTTCCAGCTGTGCCTCGGCTGTGGCGGGCTTTCCCTGCTCAGCGAGTGCGTTTCCTCCAAGTGCGATTACGATTCTTTTCATTTGATTCTCCTTCATAAGAAATGAATGGTTGATAGTGTTGACATGCACTAAAAATTATAGCATAACAGTGGTATTTGTCAACAAATAATCAAGCCTGCAAGGGGTGCTTCAGCGAGCTTTTGAGTTTGTCATATCCCCCTGTTTATGCTATGATTCTCCTGCATGCGGATATGGCGGAATTGGCAGACGCGCCAGATTTAGGATCTGGTGGGATAACCGTGCAGGTTCGAGTCCTGTTATCCGCATTTTTCTTGCCTATTTAAGCAAGAAATGATAAAATCTTTTGCGTAGCTT
>JAEEGL016867607.1_pt1 | contig 13492 bp, 12 predicted proteins | sample 9134231 | NCBI WGS metagenome assembly JAEEGL01 (sample SAMN16246548, study PRJNA631951) | gut metagenome | biome: gut microbiome; feature: rumen; material: fiber-attached | host: Bos | place: Iran: Karaj | collected 2018-10
CCGTTTCCGGCGGCGTGTGGACGGTCAACGTCGGCTACGGGCGCAAGGAGATCGTTGACGCCGTCGCCAAGCAGATGCTCGAGTTCAACTATTTCGCCAACGGCATCGGCAACATCCCGACCATCGAGTTCTCCGAAAAGCTCATCTCCAAGATGCCCGGCATGAGCCGCGTGTACATCTCTAACTCCGGCTCCGAAGCCAACGAGAAGGCCTTCAAGATCGTCCGCCAGATCGGCCAGCTGAAGCACAACGGCAAGAAGACCGGCATCCTGTACCGCGACCGCGACTACCATGGCACCACCATCGGCACGCTGAGCGCCTGCGGACAGTTTGAGCGCCGCGTGCAGTACGGTCCCTTCGCCCCCGGCTTCTACTCCTTCCCAGACTGCGACGTCTACCGCTCCAAATTCGGCCCCTGTGCCGACCTTGGCGTGAAGATGGCCAAGCAGATGGAAGAAGCCATCCTGAACATCGGCCCGGACGAACTGGGCGGCGTTATCGTGGAAACCATGACTGCCGGCGGCGGCATCCTCGTTCCTCCGGACGGCTACTACGAGACCATGCGTGAGATCTGTGACAAGTACGGCCTGCTGATGATCTTTGACGAAGTGGTCTGCGGCGTGGGCCGCACGGGCAAGTGGTTCGGCTACCAGTACTGGGACGTCCAGCCCGACATCGTGACCATGGCCAAGGGCGTGGCTTCCGGCTATGCGCCCATCTCCTGCACTGTGACCACCGAGAAGGTCTTCGAGGACTTCCTGGGCGATCCTTCCGACCACGACGCCTATTTCCGCGACATCAGCACCTTTGGCGGCTGCACGTCCGGCCCCGCCGCCGCCCTGGTCAACATGGAGATCATCGAGAGGGAAAAACTGCTCGACAACTGCGTCGCCATGGGCAGCTACCTGCTGGACGGCTTCAAGGAGCTTAAAGAAAAGCACGCCATCATCGGCGACGTCCGCGGACGCGGACTCTTTGCCGGGATCGAAATCGTCAAGGACCGCGCTACCAAGGAGCCCATCGCCGAACCCATCGCCAACGCCATGGTCGGCGCCGCAAAGGCGAATGGCGTCCTCATCGGCAAGACTTCCCGCTCGTTCCGCGAGTTCAACAATACGCTGACCCTCTGCCCTGCGCTGATCGCCACCAAGTCTGACATCGAGGAAATCGTGTCCGGCATCGACAAGGCGTTCTACGACGTAGAAAAGAAGTTCGGTCTTTAATCATATGCTGGCGGCGGGCAGGATTGTCCCGCCGCCACAAAGAATCCGTTTAAAATAGAGGGTGAAAGGTATGGCGTTTACACACTACACGGTAAAAAAGATCATCCATGGCAGCGGCTCCATCAAGCAGGCGCCCAAAGAAGTGAAAAACCTCGGGGGCAGCCGCGTGCTGATCGTCATGGATCCCGGACTGGCGAAGCTTGGCGTGCAGAAGCCTCTGGAAGACGCGCTCACTGAGGGCGGGGTGGCCTGGGAGCTGTTTGCCAAGGCAGAGCTGGAGCCGAGCATGGATTCCATCCAGGCCTGCGCCGACGCGGCTGCGGCCTTCAAGGCCGACGTGCTCATCGGCTTCGGCGGCGGCAGTGCGCTCGACACCACAAAGGCTGCGTCCGTGCTTCTTGCCAATGAAGGTCCCATCGACCGCTATTTCGGCACCAACCTCGTGCCCAATCCCACCATGCCAAAGATTCTCATCCCGACCACAGCCGGGACGGGCAGCGAGATGACCAACATTTCCGTGCTGGCCGACACCAAGAACGGCGGGAAGAAGGGCGTGGTTTCGGAATACATGTACGCTGAAGTAGTGTTGCTCGACGCCGGGCTCACTATCGGCTTGCCGCCCCGCGTGACCGCCATGACGGGCGTCGACGCCTTCGTCCACGCCATGGAATCCTATTGCGGCATCGCTGCCACGCCGATCACGGATGCGCTCAACCTCGCGGCCATGAAGCTCGTGGGCGCGAACATCCGCCAGGCCTTTGCCAACGGCGGCAACATCGCCGCCCGGGAAGCCATGCTCTACGGCTCAGCCTTAGCCGGCATGGGCTTCGGCAACACACAGAACGGCATCATCCACGCCATCGGGACGACGCTTCCCGTGGAATGCCATATCCCGCACGGCCTTGCCATGTCCATCTGCTCGCCGTTCTCGGTGGGGTTCAACTACATTTCCAATCCTGAAAAGTACGCCATTGTGGCAGATATCCTCCGCGGTGACGACCGTACGGGCGTTTTGAGCGTGTTGGAGCGCGCTGCCGACGTGGAGCCTGCCTTCCGCGCCCTGCTCCGAGATCTGGACATCAAGACCGGGCTGAAGAACTACGGCGTGAAGCGCGAAGACCTTCCTGCTTCTGCTGACAGGGCCTTTGCAGCAAAGAGGCTTCTGGACAATAACCCGCGCAAGGCCACGCGCGACCAGATACTTGCCCTTCTTGAGGCCAACTACGAAGAATAACCTCGCACGCCCGGACGAGCAAACTCGTCCGGGTTTTTTTCTGCGAATTCATCGCTGCTCCTCTGGTCGTCATAGCTTTTATGCTTGTTCCTGTTTTTTAGTTTTTCACCAACGAACTTGGTATCCTGTATGCTGGTTACTGTGAAAAAGGCTTTTTTCGCCGCAGTTTGGCAAAGCAGTGTCCATTACAATGAGCAATACGGATGCGAAGATTGAAACGTACCGTATTTATGTAATCTTATCGTCTAATCATCTGTGAAGTCGTTTAGATTATTGTTATTTGGTCGTTATTCGTCATTTTCCACCGGACTATTGATGTAGAGATGGAAGAAATCTTCCTAATTATTACAATAAGGCAGGGGAAAGACATTTTGAAGAACCTTAGGTTGAAAAATATCAAATCGTTGCATAATGCAGCAAAAAAAAATAGACATAGATAGAAAAAGTGAATATTTTATCAACAAAGATTTTTTAAGAAGTATTCTCGCTTAGTATCCAAGTATTTCAGAATTTTTAAATGGAGAAAACACTGATAGAAGATCATCTTACATTGCGATAAGGTCAGGCTTATTACATAGTAAAATTTATGATCTTCCCAGTTTTAGATTTGCCTCTCTTGCTAAGGACTATGGGTAAGAATGAGGATTGATGCGCAGGAAAACGTTCAAACCAAGGCAATTGGTCATAAAGATACCCAGGACCCTTTTCGGGTTGACATTCAACAAAGGAGCAGCCCGTGCTCGAAGATCAGCAAACTCCCATCAAGATCCGGGTGAACAACCTCACAAAAAGCTTTGGCGACCTCACGGTGTTAAATGACATCAACTTTACTATCAAGAAAGGTGAGTTGCTGGCCATCGTAGGTCCCACAGGATGCGGAAAAACAACCTTCCTGAACTGCCTCTCCAAGCTTATGCCCACCACCAAGGGCGAGATACTCATTGACGGAGAGGTGGCCAATCCACGTAAGCACAACATTTCGTATGTTTTCCAGGAGCCGACATGCCTTCCATGGCGTACCGTACGAGAGAATGTCGCGTACGGTATGGAGATTAAGGGTGTCAGCAAGCAGGAGCGTGAAGAACGCGCCAACAAGATTATGGAACTGGTAGGCCTTTCCTCCTGCGCAGATCTCTATCCCAACCAGGTGTCCGCCAGCATGATGCAGCGCATCGCTGTTTCGCGGGCTTTTGCCGTGAATCCTGATCTCCTCCTTATGGATGAGCCATATGGTCAGCTCGACGTCAAGCTGCGCTACTATCTGGAAGACGAGCTAGTCAAATTGTGGCGAACTCTGGGAAGCACGGTCCTCTTCGTGACGCATAATATTGAGGAAGCAGTCTATGTGGCCGAGCGCATTCTTGTGCTGACCAACAAACCGACGAGCATCAAGCAGGAAGTCGTCGTCGACCTTCCCCGTCCACGAGACCTTATTGATCCCAAGTTTGTCGAAATACGCAAGCTTGTGACGGAACTTATCCGCTGGTGGTAGGCCACGTCCTCCGCCCGCCGTCGTTGAACGCAACGAAAAGGATAATTTTATGGCGTACCAGAAAGTAGAGGTCAAAAAACCGCTTCCCCTCATAATATTGCCCTATGTGAGTGTCATAGCATTTTTTGCCTTATGGGAGCTGGCTGTCCGCACCGGTTTTATTCCGGATACGTTGCTCGCAGCCCCTTCGACTGTTGTCCAGACGTTTATTGATAAACTCGATAATATCAATCCCGACGGCGCCACGCTTGGGCAGCACGCATGGACCTCTATCCAGGAGGCTTTCATCGGATACGGTCTGTCTCTGCTCGTGGGCATCCCTCTCGGCCTGTTTATGGGCTGGTTTAAAGTTGTGGAAGGTCTGTGCCGTCCTATTTTCGAGCTTATCCGTCCAATACCTCCCATTGCTTGGATCCCGCTCACTGTTTTCTGGTTTGGCATCGGCCTTACAGGAAAGGTGTTCATCATATGGATCGCCGGCATCGTTCCATGCGTCATTAACTCTTGGGTCGGTGTGCGCATGACTAATCCCACCCTGATTCAGATGGCAAGAACATACGGAGCCACCGACTGGCAGATATTCAAGCAGCTGTGCATACCGTCAGCACTGCCCATGGTGTTTGGCGCCCTGCAGCTTGCCCTGACCTATTGCTGGACTAACCTTGTCGGTGCCGAGCTCCTTGCAGCTGACTCCGGGCTGGGATATCTCATCACCATGGGTGGTCGAGTCGCTCGACCCGATATCATTGTGCTAGGCATGATCTGCGTTGGCATTTCCGGCGCCATCATCGGATTCGTCATCGATGAGATAGAAAAGAAACTTCTGGCCGGCATCCGGAGGTAAGCCATGTCCAACAATATTGCTAACGAGACCATTGACCAATCGCGGAATAAGGAAGCCTGGACACTTAAACGCGTGCTGACAAATACGTATTTTTTGAATGTTGTGTCACTCGTGTTGTTTTTCCTGATTTGGGACTATGTCGCCAAGGAGCGGATATTCCATGATTCCCTTGCCCGCCCCCTGGACGTACTGAACCAGATCATCACATTAATAACCGTCAAATATGCGGGCTCAACGCTTTGGGGGCATATCTGGGCAAGCACGCAGCGTGTGCTCATAGGCTTCTTCATTGCCGCAGTAATTGCCGTTCCCCTTGGCCTGTTTATGGCGCTCAATTCTTACGTCAACGCAATCGTCAAGCCTCTGTTCGACCTGTTCAAACCCATGCCGCCCATCGCGTGGGTTACTATCGCGGTCCTATGGTTCGGCATTGGTGAAACATCCAAGGTATTCATCATCGTTATCGGCTCGTTCGTGCCCTGCCTGCTTAATGCCTACAATGGTGTACGTCTCGTGGAGCCGGAGCTTTACGACGTTATCCGGGTCTTGGGAGGATCCAGGCGAGACCAGATCTTCCATGTGTGCTTCCCCGCGTCATTTCCGGCCGTTTTCGCCGGACTGCAGATATCGCTCAGCGTTGCATGGACCTGCGTTCTCGCTGCTGAGCTGACTAATTCCCGCGCAGGTCTCGGCTTTTTGATCAAGCGCGGCATGGATACGCATAAGCCGACCCTCGTGCTGGGCGGGATGCTCCTCATCGCCGCAGCCGCATGGCTTACTTCGCAGGGCGTGGGCATACTGGAAAAGAAGCTCTGCCCCTGGAAGCGTAGCATCGAAAATCTGTAAGCGTAATGGCAATTATGATATGCAGTCCTTTCTGGGACTGGTAAAGGAACGATTATGAACTATGAATGCGGTTGCGATCCAAAACTGAAGATACACTGTGAGAACATCAGCAAGACCTTTATTCAGAAAGGGAACCAGGAAGTCCCGGTTATCCGCAATGTCAGCCTGGACGTTATGGAGAATGAGTTTCTCGTGGTGTGCGGGCCTGGTCAGTGCGGCAAATCGACGCTCCTGAAGATTATAGCGGGTCTTGAAATTCCAGATACGGGTTTTGTCACGCTGGACGGGCAGCCGATCACTGGCCCGGGACCGGACAGAGGCATGGTCTTTCAAAGCTATATGCTTTTTGCCTGGAAGACCGTTCGAGATAATGTGGAGCTTGGGCTTAAGTTGCGCAACGTCCCCGCCAATGAGAGACATGAAGTTGCGCAGCACTACATCAACATGGTGGGCCTGCAGGGGTTTGAAAACCACTACCCGCATCAGCTTTCCGGTGGCATGAAGCAGCGCGTCGGCATCGCCCGGGCCTATGCAAATGCTCCGACGGTGATGTTGCTGGACGAGCCTTTCGGCCAGCTTGATGCGCAGACCCGCATGTTCATGCAGAAGGAGACCGCGCGTATTTGGGAACAGGAGAAACGTACGGTCATCTTCGTTACGAACAATATCGACGAAGCCCTGTTCCTTGCAGACCGCATCGTGCTTATGGAAGGTAAGCTTCCGGGCACGGTGAAGACAGAGTATGTCGTTGACCTGCCGCGGCCGCGCGACCATATCAGCGAAGCTCTGCTGCGGCTGCGCAAGGAGATCACCGATAACACAGAGCTTGTGCTGTAGCGTATGGAATCAGCTTCCCTTGGATTGCTCTTTGGTTGCGCCGGAGCCGTAGTAGCGTTTTACGGAACGAAATGCTATGTGAAGCGTAAGTACGGATTGGAGCAGCAGAATCATGGAGACGACGATGTCGAGGCACAAATCAGCAAGGCCTACGACAGACTCTTTCTTCTGCGTCTGGGATGCCTTGTGCTGAGCCTGGCTGCCGCCTGCACCTGGTTTCTTGAGCCTCATCCCTATGTGGCAGGAGTATTGGGTGCCGGAGCTTGTTTCATGCTTTGGAAGGCGTTCCGCCAGCGTAGCTGGATAGTCAAAAAATCCAAGGAAGTTGAAGATAGGATCGTTGGCGGAGGCACCTCCGCACCGGTCTAGTGTCACAAGGAAAAGCCCGGAGGCGGAGAGGTTTCCGCAAGCCGGCGAATTGTCAAACGGCATATCTGGCTGGTCCGGAGCATGCCATAATGTTTGGAGGACAGCATATGAAAAAACTGACTGCCAGCATTCTCTCATTTGTGTTCAGCCTCGTGATCGGTACGATGGCGTTTGCGGCTGACAAGCCTCTGCCCCTCAAAACCGCGTGGATGGACGAGCATGAAAGCTTCCTGATGTGGTATGCCCATGAAAAGGGATGGGACAAGGAAGTAGGCCTTGACATTGATATGCTTCTCTTCAGTTCCGGTATGGACATCATCAATGCTCTTCCCGCAGGTGAATGGGTGTTCGCAGGCGAGGGCGCTGTCCCTGCCATGATGGGCGCACTGCGCTATGGCGTGCAGGTCATTCTCATCGGCAACGATGAGTCCTTCACCAACTGCGTCATGGTTCGCCCCGACAGCCCCATCGCAAAGGTCAAGGGCTTCAACAAAGACAACCCCGAAGTCCTCGGCGATCCAAAGGACGTCAAGGGTAAGACCTTCCTGTGCACCACTGTGTCCTCTGCTCATTATGCGCTCAGCTCCTGGCTCAGCGTGCTCGGTCTGAAAGACACCGATGTCGTTATCAAGAACATGGACCAGGCTCAGGCCCTTGCCGCTTTTGAAAAGGGCATCGGCGATGGCGTGGCCCTGTGGGCTCCCCATATGTACAAGGGCGAAGAGCTCGGCTGGAAGATTGCCGGCACCGTCAATACCTGCGGCAAAGGTCTTCCCATCGTGCTTTGCGCTGACAAGAACTATGCTGAAAAGAATCCTGAGATTGCGGCCAAGTTCCTCTCCATTTACCTGCGCAGCGTGAACATGCTGCAGAAAGAACCGCTGGAATCCCTTGTTTCCGAATACCAGCGCTTCTTCCTGGAATGGGTGGGCAAGGAATATTCCGCTGAGCTGGCCCTTAAGGACCTCCAGACCCATCCAGTCTTCAACCTGGAACAGCAGAGAGCCCTGTTTGACGAATCCAAGGGACAGAGCACTGCCCAGAAGTGGCAGGGCGACATCGCCAAGTTCTTCACTTCCGTTGGCAGGATCACGCAGGCTGAGTGCGACGTGGTTGGCGACGGCAAGTACGCTACCGGCAAGTACCTTGACCTCGTCAAGGAAATTAAGCCGTACAAGTAAGCGTTAGCATTCATACAAGCGGCGGTCCTTCCTGTACTCCAGGCAGGACCGCCTTTTGTATTGGATATACACCATATGTTTTCCAAGGGGGATTTCCCTTGATGGCCGAGTGTGCTGCGTCCTCTTTGAGTCTCGTTTTACTGTGTCAAACCTTTTTATAATATGTTTTCCAATTTGCTGCCACGAAGTCTGCGTACCAAAGAAATAGATCTGTCAGTCCTTGTAAGGCAACCCGATGTAAAAAAAGGCTGTCTGACATGGAGAGCAAAACCAACAAGGGACTGTTCGCATAAGAAAAAAGGCTCCTCGGTTTGACGATGCAGGCGAGGAGCCTTTGCAGATGGTGAAACCTGTGAGACAAGTAGAGTGTTGCCTCGGGGAGGATCAGCGTTCGTAAACGATGCGTCCCCCGGAAATGGTCTTCAGCACCTGGATGGTTTCAATGGCTTCTGGAGCGATAGCTAAAGGATCGTCGGAAAGCAGGGTGAAATCGGCATAGCGCCCAGGGGCGATCATACCTACGGCATTGCTGCCGGTGCATTTCGCAGCGTTTACCGTGTAGGCCTTTAAAGCATCAAGTGCCGATACTTTCTGGTCGGGACCGAGAACTCGTCCGGCTGTGGTCGTACGGTTGACCGCGGTATGGATGGACTTGATGGCGTTTACGGGCTGCACTTGAGAATCGACATGATGAGCGAAGGGAAGTCCGATGCGCACGCAGGAACCGCAGGGATCGAGGCGTGAAGCTCTTTCTTCGCCGATGAAGATATTTGCATGACGCTCGCCCCACACGTTGACATGGCGAACAAAAAACGTTGGGGTCACGCCGCATGCCTTGAGCCTGGCGAGCTGGTCGTCACTGGCCATCTGCACATGGATGATCATATCTCCCTTAACTGGGTTGGACTTCCCTTTGAGAGTTTTTTCGAAACCCTGCACGACAAATTCAATGGCTGCGTCACCGTTAGCATGGAAGGCTACAGGAACGCCTTGAGAATGGTATCGGTCAATAAGCTGGGCGATCTGTTCGGGCGTGCGCACAAGATTTCCGCAGAAGCCCTCCTGACAGCTGTAAGGCGAGCCTAGCACAGCGGTTAGAGACTGGATGGAGCCATCTGCAAAAGATTTCAAGCCTCCATAATAGAGATAGTCGGTGACTGGCATGCTCCATATGCCCATTTCCAGCATTTCATCCATGACTTCAGGTAGGAAGTGTAGATATCCTCGCGCATTCATTCTCCCTTCGCGCGCGAGTTTATTGAAGGCCCGCATAAGAGCATGAGCGCCTTTGGCCAAGCCGATGGCCCCTTCTTGGAACATGGTGAATCCCTGGCTGTTATACACTGCAATGGCCTGTTCAAGAAGGCGTGGGAGCTGATCGTCCGGAGACGTAGGCAATTTCTGGAATGCCTGGAAATATACATTCTCCTTAATCAGCCCCTCCGGTTGACCGTCGGTTCCCAGTACGATCTCCCCACCTTCGACGGTAAGGTCCAGCGTGATGCCGAGCTTTTTCAGCGCTAACGTGTTGCCGTATCCCATGTGGCTGGTGATGTGGCAGACAAAGACGGGGCGGTCTGCGCATACGCTGTCCAAGTCATGACGGGTGAGATGCCGGTTGTCTTTCATGCCCGTGTCGTCGTAGCAGTAGCCAATGACCCATTCGTCGCCGGAATGCTTTTCTGCGAAGGCCCGGAACGCAGCGAGCAGCTTCGCTATGGTTCCGTAGGAAATGTCGCAGAAAAACTGATTGCAACATTGCGCGAACATGGAAAGATGGCTGTGGGAGTCGATGAAGCCAGGCACAAGCACCCCTTTTTCTAGGTGCAATTCTTGCCTGCTGCCCTGGGGAGCAAATGCCTGCATTTCCTCTTCGCTGCCCACGGCGTGGATCCTGCCGCCGCTGATGCAGACGGCATTGGCGACAGGAAGAGCATCGTCCATGGTGATGATTTGGGGGCAGGTAATAATTGTATATTCGTTTGTGCGCATGTGTCTGTCCTTAAAGGCCACGGCAGCAGCCGCAGCCTGTCCAAGAGTTAGTCGTCACTGATGGTTTCTTTACCACTGCTTCTTCTGCACAAGGCGCAGCGCAAACATTGCTGCGACGGCGATAATGGTGATTGCACCATAAATCAAGAAGATCTCGCTCGTGGTGAATGTGTAGTACGCCAGGGTGAAGAAGTACAGGATTGGAGCGCATGTGGCAAGGATGCCGACATTAAAAATGGCCAGTTCAAGCGTTGCCGGAGTGTTGAAGTCAGGGTCGATGATGCGTAGCAGCAAGAGATCTGTTGCGGTAGAGCCGCAGCAGCATCCAAACTGGCAGAGCACACGCTCCGGTCCGTAATTTGTCCTGCGCCCGAACCAGAGATTGAGGAATAACGTGAACAGCGTGACGCAGAAGGTGACAAGGAAAATGGGAATGACGTACTGCGCAAGAATGACGAACTGGATGGACATGAGGGTTGCCGTAAGCAGGAAGTCCACCGAGGCGCCGGTGATGCGCGTCTGTATGATGGGATTCATGAGCTTGCCTGTGCCGAGCTTGACGAACACCGTGCGTACCGCCCATGCGACGATAAGGCCGTGGATGAAGAACATGGGCATGCTGAAGGTGGCGCCTAGACCCTTGAGCCACTTGTACTGGTCAAAGATGGGCTTGATATGCGCCTGCGCCGGCAGGCTGATGGTCCAGATAAGCGTCTACCATATGCCGCTACGCACCACTTCCTTGGATGCATCGCCCTGTTTTTCGCGGGGGCGGGTAAGCAAAAGGGAAATATAGCTGATATTGAAGGCATGGAAGAGGAACCAGCTGAAGCTCTTGCTCGTTACCTCGATGTCGCCGATTTTAATCTATCCGGTGGAAACGATGGCAAAGCCCAGCAAGCCTCCAATGATGGAAGCCGGAACAAGATAGTTTTGGAAGAATGTCATTTTGGCCCGCAAAAACGTGCCGATGAGGAGCATCAGCGACGGTATGCCGAAGAGAATGAGGTTTTCAAATCCACTGCCCATAAAAACTCGTTCTATGTGTTTTTTTGTTTATTCTATAAGACCGGCTTCCTTAGAAAGCCGGTCCTATGGAATCTATGAGAAAGAGTTATCAGCTGGCAACGCAGGAGCGGACTTTCTTGGGAGCAGCAGGAGCTTCGCCGTTAGTTGCCTTGGGATCGATCGTGCGGATTGTGGTGACCTTGTTTTGTGTAAAGAATTCAAGGCCGTTTTTGCCCTGGGCTTTGTTGGTGCCGATGAGCGAGCCCTTGATGCCGCCGAAGGGAACATACGGATGCGGGGCGCAGATGCCTACATTTACGCCGACCATGCCAACATCGGCCATGCGGCTGAACTTTTCTGCATAGAACTGGCTTTGGGTGAATATGCAGGCTCCGTTGCCGAATTCGGACTTATGGATGAGTTCAAGCGCGTCGTCCATGTCCGCAATCTTGATGACAGCGACGAGAGGTCCAAAGACTTCCGTCGTGAACAGGGGATTGCACGGCGTGACATCGCGGATGATGGTCGGGCCGACAAAGTAGCCGTTCTTATTCTTTTCGGGCAATTCAGGATGCCGTCCGTCGAGGACGAGCTTGCAGCCTCTGCCGTGGTTGAGGGCGATATCCACGTATTCGATGACCTTGTCGGCTGCTTTGCGGGAAATAAGCGGTCCCATGTATACATCGGGATCGAGGGCATCGCCGACCTTGACGGTCTTTGCAGCCTCAATCATGCGATCGAGAACCTTTTCATAGAGTTCCGGAACGATGGCCACAATGGAGCCGGCAAGGCAGCGCTGACCGGCTGAACCGAAGCAGGAGTTGAGGAACTGCGGAATGAAGGCGTCGATATCGGCGTCTTCCATGACGACAAGCATGTTCTTGGCGCCGCCGAGCAGCATGGAGCGCTTTGCACCGCGAGCGCAACCTTCAGCCATCTTTTTAGCCGTGGGGGTGGATCCGACAAGGCAAACACCGGCGATGCGGGGATCTTCATACCACGTATTGGGAATATCGCGGTGACCGTGGATGACGTTCACGACGCCTTCGGGGAGGCCGATTTCCTGGAAGATTTCGCACATCATCTGCATGAAGTACGGAGACTGGGTGGAAGGCTTGAAAATGAAGGTATTGCCGGCCACAATGGCATAGGGGATGAACCAGCCGAATACCAAGGCGGGGAAGTTGAACGGAGCGACGCCGGCGAAGACGCCCAGAGACTGCTTGACGACCTTGACGCCGATGTTGCCTGAGATCAGGTCTAGGCTCTCGCCCTGCATGGTAGTGGGGGCGGAGCATGCCGATTCCACGATCTCGATGACTCGCTGCACTTCGCCGCGGGCCTCGCCGATCTGTTTTGCCTGGTCGTAGGCGATGCCCCAGGCAAGCTTTTCAAGGTCACGCGCCATGCAGGCATGGATTTTGTGTAGGTAGGAAACACGCTTGGCAATGGGGACGAGGCGCCATGTTTCGTAGGCTGCTGCAGCCGTGGCAATGGCATCTTCGCAGGTCTTAGGTCCTGAGATGGGTACTGAGCCGATCACTTCTCCCGTGGAGGGGTTGTAGAGCGGCTCGCTCTTTTCTTCCGGCTCGCACCACTTGCCGTTGATAAAGTTTCTGATAACAAGCTGTTCCATATCTTCCTCCTACTGGGATGATAAGAAGTGGGGACGCACTTCAATGTTGCGGGAAAATGGTGGTGGCAAAGCGGATATGGGAATTTTTTCACTTTACCATCAGCTATAAACTATTTTGTTTTGATAAAGAATGCTTTTTCAAAATGGACTTTTAATACCTTAAAAAGGACATATGCGCAACGGTGCCTTTAAAAACTCTCAGCATAACTGTCCTTTCGGAAAGGATTTTTACCATGGAAGAGGCAAGGGATGGCAGAAAGATGCATTGCAGGTTGGCAGATTGAAAATCCCTTGTAAAGGGCATATTGTGTTATGGGCACGCAGGGTTGCCCTGTACTGCGCAGATGCGCCGTTTCTTCTGGAGGCTGATCTTCTTTCATGTCTCATTCCTATTCTGGTATACATGGTCCTGTTCTCATCCTGCTTGGGGCGCTTTGCTTTTCAACGACGGGCTTCATGCAGTCGATCGCGCCTGAAGGGGCAACGCCATATGTTATTGGGTGTGTGCGCATGCTCATTGGCGGTGTGGCACTTTTGCTGTGGTGTTCCTTGCGTGGGAGCTTCCCTCGGCGCGGTGGCTGGCCGTTCCGGAATGTCGCACTCTGTATTTTTGCTATCATTGGCTTCCAGCTCATGTTTTTCAATGGGGTGCGTCTGGCGGGAGTAGCCGCAGGGACTGTCGTCTCTATAGGGGTAACGCCTCTTGCCGCATCACTACTCGGCTGGATTTTTATGCAGGAAAAGCCTTGCGCTGCATGGTATCCGGCTACGGCCATGGCCGTAGCCGGACTTGCCCTCATCAACTGGACAGAGATGGATGCTATAGACCC
>JAEEGL012989785.1_pt1 | contig 13491 bp, 12 predicted proteins | sample 9134231 | NCBI WGS metagenome assembly JAEEGL01 (sample SAMN16246548, study PRJNA631951) | gut metagenome | biome: gut microbiome; feature: rumen; material: fiber-attached | host: Bos | place: Iran: Karaj | collected 2018-10
GGAGAATTAGAACGCATACAGGAAAACGGAGAACGTTTAATGCGTATGATGTCTCTGATAAAAGGAAATAATAACCGGTTTTTCTATTCTCCGGAAGGATTGCAGAGTAAAGCTTACGTGACACGGTTCTTAAATTCTACGAAAACCGGATTGCATTCCATGTATCCTATTTTATGTAAAGGCGGCGCCTGTCCCTACTCTGCTTCGTGTTTTGCGTTAAAAGCCGGTATCCAGCCTCCCGTTGGAGAACCGTGCGTGCTGGAAACAGATAGGATAGAAAGATTAATCGAACAGTATAACGAAGATTTCGATTTCGCTACGTCTTCGCTTACGGATATGCTGGCGATTAACGAACTCGTGCAGTTAGATTTGTTAATTGACAGATGCCAGAAGTTAATGGCTCAGGAAGCTTTGCCCGTAATCGAAGTAAATATAGGTACTAATCAGCATGGTGATCCGATTACGCAGCCGACCGTATCCAAATATTATGAAGCATACGAACGGATGAGTAAACGGAGAAGTCAGCTCGTCGATGAATTGAACGCTTCCCGCAAAGCACGTAAGAAACTTGGAGAAGAAGAAAAGAAAGAAACATGGGAAACCGTATTAGAAATGGCTGGCCGGGATGGCTTTATGGAAGAGGATCAGAAGCCCGATAAATATAAATAGGCCGCGAACAAATACGTAATATAAAACAGTAAAAGAAAATTGTACGAGGTATTTATAAGATGCTTACCGTAAATATGAATAAGCCACTCTCCCCTACTAAACCAAGTAGGATCGCAGATGGCCCGGATATAGATAAATTCGATATTCAGAGACCAAAAGCTCCCCCTATTCCACCGCCAAGAAACTGGCAGAAGGAACAGCTATATTTTGCGGAACCGCGCGCTGAATATAATCAATATGGCAATTTCAGTATTAATGGTGCAATACGTGAATCCCATTGGCGTGCAATGCGTATGATGCAGAAAGATATTGCCATGTTTAGTCTTTCTGATCAATTAAGGAGGCACTGATTATGGAATCTAAAACAATGGCAAACTGGGTGCGTGGCGTTGGTGAATACGTTGGTGCCGCAATTGAAGGCACATTACATTCAAATGAAGCCGTTAACGCATTTAGAGCCGCACATAAAAATACGGCAGCTGTATTATCTCCCGTAGAGATGTTATCGCGTTATGCTTATGGTGCCAAAGGAGAAGGCGTAGTTGACGCTTTCGCAAAAACGGTTTTAAACGATGTTTCAAAAGTAGCAAGAGATGGTGCAAAAGAAGAAACCTATAATTGGGCCGTTTCAAACTTAAATAAACGTAAAATCGCTGGCGGTATGTCTGGTATTGGTCTAGGTGCTGGTATTCTTGGCGGATTAACGCACGATACAGCTGGAAATACAGATATAGCCGGACTTCCTGGTATTTAATATTATGGCTCTGGCAGAAGTATTAGAAGACGCCGCAATACATGGAGGACGTATCTTAACCGGTATGTCTAAATCTGTAGCAGTAGCAAAGCACGTTAGAGACCGCTGGGCTAAAGGCGAATTATTTAATTTTAGCGGCAGCGGCGTTAAATTTTCTACGACCGGTAAAATAATGGTTGCTGGATGGGGTTTACAAAACGCATTATCCAGTGGCTACGAAGGATATACAGAAAGTAAGTTAGGTACCCCTTCGGGGGAAATGCTTTCTGCTACGCCAAAGCCAACTTATACTAAATTTTATGGCGGCCGTTTTAATAATCAACAGGCATCAAGTGCTTCCGAAGAAGCACAAGATTATATAAACGAAGCAAGCTATTATAATTCGGCCGTAGACATGGGAGCTACTGGAGATCTCGTATTTGCAATGAATGCAAACAGAAGAGGATAGTAAATGGCAACATCAGATGATCAACCAAAACATTATTATTATATATATGATGACGATAAAAGTCTAACAGCAAAAGGATTAAGTCGTAATAAAAAATACTATAACCAAAACGGATCTTTCGAATATATAAAAAGTTCTGACTTAAAAGCAAATGATACAAATGCTATTAGAATAAAAGAAATTCTAGATGACTCAACCGTAAGTACAAATTCTGGTTTTAGATCTAAACAAAAAGTAAATTTAAAATCAAATGGTGGTTCTGGTGGAATTCCAGAATCAGGGAAAGCTCCAAAACCAGGAAATGGACCAAAACCGCCCGGTAAAAAAGGTCTTGTAGCTGGATTTGGTGGCCCACTTGGTTTTGGCTTGGCGGCATGGACAGCAGTAAGTTCATATTCTGATGCAAGAGACGAAGGCCATGGTCGTCTAAGTTCTGCAGCACATGCAGCAACAGAATTAATTCTGCCAGAATTCTTAGGATGGAAAACTAAGTTATTATTAGACTTTGCCTCCTTTGCACCGAAAGCAGCTATACAGGGAATGCAAAGCGTAGCTCAAGTAGGTCGTGAATATGAACGTGCCGCTCGAGATCAGTCTCCATTTAGAACAAATACTTTTGTAGATTCACAGCAGATATATACGATGCGACAAGCGGGCGTAGCCCTGGCAGAACAATCAAAATATTCGCTTCAGCAAACACTAATAGGCAATGAAGCGAAATATATGCATAGGTAAAAAATATGGGATTACTTTCAAATATTGGTTCCAGTTTTAAAAAATTCGGAAGAAGCGTTGCAAATGCGTTTAAGGGGAAAAATACAGAAGTAATTTTTGAAAATGGTTTAAGTGGGAAACAATCTCCACTAACGCTGCGGCAGAGCTTCAATAATTTAAAAAGCGATTTAAGGACAGCTTGGGGCGATTTTAAATTTCAAAAATCAATACATTCAGAAACTGAACTGGATGATATTTCTGGTTTGCTTGACGATGTTAGGAAACAAGATAAGTATGACAACAGCGTAAAAACGTTGGAAAAACAATTTAAATCGCAAAATCCAGTTGACGAGCGTCAATTGCTTGACGATCTTTATTCTGAAGAAACTGGCAGAAATACTTTAAACAAACAAATTATCAATCAAAAGCCGGAGCTAAGTGACATACAAGAATTAGAAGTAGCATACGATGAAGGGAAAACCCTTGGAGAAAGATTGCGCGACGAATATATAGCCCAAAACAAAAACTTTGATCCTAACGGAAAACCTTTAACTACAAAACAAATTGATAAAATCATAAAAAAACATTCTATTACAAATAGTACCGATTTAACAAAGTTTGTTGAAGGACAAGAATTAACAACAAAAGCGCAAAAAGAAGCAGCTTCAGCGGCAGAAAAAGCTAAAAAGGCAGCACAAGAAAAGTTGCAAAAAAGTGCGGAAGAAGCTAAAAAAACAATGCCGGTTGCTACTGGACAAACAAAACTTGCTCAAAATAAAAGTCCTGGTACACCAGATGGCTCTACTGATAGCCAATTTGCTAAACATGCTGGTGCTGCATTGGCTGGATTAACTGCTGGTGTTGGCATTACATATGCATTAACCAGAAATCGCGGCCAACAAAGTAATGCCCAATTATATGGGCAGCAGCCGCTTTATTAACTTAATATATCTGTAAAACAGGAGGATATATGACTCGTAAGCTATCAAAAGTTGAATTTGAGATGCTTCAAAAAATTCAACACGATCCTGTTTTATGGGCCAAAGCCTATCTCGTTACATATGACGGCGTCCAGAAAAAATATGTTCCATGGACTGCGCGTTGGTATCAGTCCGAAATGTTAAGGGACCAAGGACGCCGTAAAGTATATAGATGTGGGCGAAGAACCGGTGAATGTTTCGCCGTTGCAGCGTGAATTGCGGGAAGGAATAAGAATAGTCTAAATTTTAGACTATTTTAATTATAATCCGCAGCCAAGCCCGATTATTATCGGGAAGGTTCAGAGACTATAAGTGCGCTGCTTGTTGTCTGGTATGGTTTATTTAAAGGAGCTCCAAATACATGTATTTAAAGTTTACTAAGAGTTTAAAAGATTCTGTTTTAACAGTTAACCTGTCTCTGATTGGCAACACCACTGAAGAGACACGTGCCATTCGCCAGCTGGGCGCGCCCCAGATTAAACTGGTAAAAGATTATCCTACTTCCGGTACTGCAATTGATATCGATCTTCCCGTAACTAATTTTGCGGTATCAAAAGTTTTTGCCGGAACACCGGATACACTGCAAGACGTTATCGCCGAAGGCGAAGAATTTATCCTTGACGTAAAAGAAAAGATTACGGAAGAGATGACCGAACTGATCCAGCAGTATCGCCTCATCAAAGCTACCGTAGAAAAGACCTCTGGGTCTATTAAGATTAATACGGGATCCGTTATTGAAGACGGCGGCATCCTTATTGAAAATACCGACGAATTTTAATTCATAACCAGACAGCAAAAGAGATAGTCCGACCCGGACCAAACATCCGGGCTGAAAACAGAAACGATGATCGTTGAATCGATCTATCAGACAAACGTTAACCGACAGTATGTCGCAATGTTTGTTGCTCCCTATGAAAATCAGATCCGTCTTATCTTTGACAGGATAAGAGAATTAATTGATGCTTCTCCATTAATTAAAGATGAAATAGAATCATCCACTAAAAATCCATATGCTGTACGGCTAAAAAATGGATCTAAAATATTAGGATTTACGACGGGCGCTTCTTCTAATTCTGGCGGCGCATCTCTTCGTGGTCAGCGTGCAGATTTAATTGTCTGCGACGAAATGGACTATTTGGGAGATGGCGACTTTGAGAATATAAAAATGCTGGCGGCTGAGCGCGAAGATATAAGAATCATTGCTTCTTCTACGCCGACAGGTCACCGTGGAGCTTTCTACCAGATATGCACCAATAAAGAACTTGGATATACGGAACATTATCATCCCAGCACGCATAACCCGAACTGGTCAGATGAAATGGAAGCCGAATTTAGAGCCGAACTAACTGAAGTTGGATATCTTCATGAAGTTATGGCAGAATTCGGAACAGAAGAAAGCGGCGTATTTAATAAAGACAAAGTTGACGCAGCCAGAGAATTTGATAATTATGCGTATGAATATCTTACACAGATACAGGATTTCGTACGTCAAAAAGATGGCCGCGATCTTCCAAAATATTATATGCCGGAAGGAAGAAGATATCCTAAGAATCTTTTTAGAACCATGGCAGTAGACTGGGATAAATATGGAGCAGCTTCTTCTATTTTAGTTCTTGACTTTGATATGCAGTTCAATAAATTCAGGGTAATTAATCGAACAGAAATACCAAAGTCAGAATATACGTATGATAACGCCGTAAATAAGATCATTGACTTAAATGAGATATATAACCCATCCTGGATCTACGTAGACAGAGGTGCGGGCGAATATCAAATAGAACGTCTTCATATTATTGGAGATCAACATCCGGAAACTGGATTAAAAGTAAAAGTTAAGGGCTTTTCTTTTTCAAACAGGCTTCCGATAACAGATCCAATATCAAAAAAGACGACGCAAGAACCATTAAAACCATTTATGGTAAATCAGCTTGCTATCGCATTTGAACGTGGCCGGATTATATTATCTCCTTACGATGATTTAATATACAGGCAGCTTACAAATTATACTGTTGTGCGTATCGGACAAAATGGAACTCCCATCTTTACAGATGAAGATGAACACTTCGTGGATGCATTAGGATTGGCATATCTTGCATTCGTTTTAGAATTTCCAGATATTACACAATCCATTAAAAAAATAGAAGCATCTTCCAAGATTATTTTATCAGACAAAGAAATCGGGACCCCGAAGACAGAGCTTAATTTTATGAAAAATGGATTACAAAATCCATATCTTAGTAAAGTTGATACATCTGAAATTCGTGGAGAGCGTCAAACATATTTTAAAGTACCGCTGGGCAAACCATTAAAATATGGCAGTTCATCTTCATGGGGAAGTCGTAGCGGTCCAGGTAATGGACTAAGAAGTTCATGGTAATAGAAGAGCCGAGACGGATGATTTCTTGTTCCGTCACGGCCTTTTATTGTAATGGGATAGTTACATGAATACAGACGATTTATTTTATAAACCTTATATAGAGCCAACGCGGAACTACCATTCTGATGGCGTCATATTAAGTGACACTCCGGATAATACAGAACAAATTGAAGAAGATATAAATTTTGAAGAACCGGAGAAAGCATATTTACGAAATGCAGAAACTGTAGAAAGACTGCTAAGAATTCGTAAGATTACACCGCTACTGCCAGAAAGAATTGTGAATACTATTAATACAATTATTGATACTGTAATTGTTAACGCGTGGTACGACAATGAAAATTTGTTAAAACCAATTATAGAAAGTGGAGGAAAACAAATTGTCATTAAAAAACCCCCAAATCCAGGTGATGATGACGAAGAGCCGCCGCCATACAGGATTTACTTTCCGCCAAACCCAGCCAAGCCAGACGATGAAAAACCAAAAATCCAACAAGAAGAACCATCGACATACGAAATTCCGACTTCAGGGGAACATGATGAAGATGACGACTATGAATGGCCCGAAATGACATCTTCTTCATTTGACATTAAAGTAGAAGAAAATAAAAACATATGGGAATCTGCTCAAGAGCAATATTTGTTGGATCAATCACTGATTCGTGAAGCGTTCGCAAGTGAATATAACGATATCATGGAAAGATATGTATATCAGCTTTTACCGGTAATGGATGAAGTTGGCATATCAAATCCAGAAGTATTAAACATAGAATATGAAGGCGAAACTGTTTCTGGAATTCAAGAAAATGATATGCATTTGAATGACATTATTGTGCGAAATCAAGTAGCGATTAATGATAAAAGTGATTTATTCGCAAAGACCCATAATTTATATCAGACATCTGCAGTATTGTCATCGTTTGACGTAATTTCTCAAGAAAGAGTTCGCTATTCTAAAGAACGATATAAAGAATCTCTTGCTGAAACATATTTGGATATATATGATAAAAATCTTCTAGCCGGAATTCGTGATGAATATGAAAGAAAATACAGAACAGCAAGAGCAAATGTATATAAGTTTTTACATTCGGCAGCGATATTATCAGCAGATATGTTAATGCTTGCATTAGATTCTAATATTGCAAAATGCTCATTGATTAAAAAAGGTATTAACATTTTTGTAAAGAAAGAATACGAAAATGAAGAATTTTCTAATTCAACAGAGAACAAGAGTAAAAAATCCGATTCAAAAGATACGTCAAACAAAGCGACGGATACAACGGATAAGAAAGACGATAAAGATAAAGAAAATAAATCCGATATAAAAACTGATAGCGGAACATCGAAAAACGCACAGGAGAAAACTAAGGACGCTGCCGGCGGAGAAACTAAGACCGTAACTGAAAACAATAAAACAAAGGTTAAAGTTAACGCGTCAGCGAAAAATGCAGAGCAGAAGAAAAAGCAAGAAGGAGAACAGAAGCCGCAATGATATCGTTAAAAGATATACGCAGAAAATTAGGGCTAAAGTTAATTGGAATAAGTGAGAATTCAATTCCGGCTAAAGAAGCTGGATCCACACAGATTACCAATACAAACTTAAAACAGTTCATCATCAAACATCTTGGATATAAACCAGATTCAGATGATTATGCTGGAGCAGAATCAGATCTTGCTGAAGTACGTTCTGCAATAGAGACTGATTCATATATAAAAGTTGCGCTTGACAAGACATTTCAGCTTATATTTAAAGCCGGCTATAAAATGACATCTCAAAACGAGAAAGCCGTTGAATATTTAAAACAACGTCTCGCAGTCATGGCTTTTGGTACTGGTATGCCATGGGATATTATGTTGGAAGAAATGGCCAGAGATCTGGTATTTTATTCTAATGCTTTTTGGGTAAAAAGCCGTGTAGATAAAATCATGGGCGGCTTACAGGCTAAGCCTGTTTTAGGCAAAAAACCTGTAGGCGGCTATTTTAGAACAGATCCTACGACAATAGAAATCCGGCGTGATAACTCTGGTGCTATTAAAAGTTATAAACAGCAAGAAGGTTCTGAAGAAAAAGAATATCAGGCTAATGACGTTATTCATTTCTTCGTAGATCGTGAAGCAAATAATAACTTTGGTACACCACGTATTCTTGCAGCTTTGGAAGATGTTAAGATCTTACGCAAGATTGAAGGAAACACTCTTGCCTTAATCTACCGTTTTACAATTCCCCTATATCAAATGATCATTGGTCTGCCACAAGAAAACATGATGGCAACACAAAAAGAAATAGAGGAAGCGCAAGAACAGTTAAATAAAATGCCGCTCGACGGTATTATTATAACGAATGAGCGTACTGCCTTTAAAGCTATTGGTGCCGAAGGAAAAGCTATTGAAGTAACACCTTATCTTCAGCAATATGAAAAGCGCGTGTTTTCTGCTTTGAATATGTCAGAAGCCATGATGGGACGCGGTTCTTCTCGTCAGAACGCTGACTCTATGGAAGGCATGATGCACGATACCGTTAAATACTATCAAAAAATGATATCTATCTTTATTGAAAATTGCGTATTTAATGAATTGTTGTTAGAAGGTGGATTTAATCCAATCTTTACGCCAGATGATTGGGTGCATTTTGACTTTAACGAAATTAACCTGGATACCAAAGTTAAGATGGAAAATCATGAACTTATGAAGTTCCAGTCTAATGCGATAACCTTCGAAGAAATGCGTCGTGCTTTAGGTAAAGAATCTGAAGGCATTGATGAAAGCCGTCTATTTGCCAACATGATTACACAGCAGAATGCATTAGAGCTTGTCAATGCAAAAGTTGGCGCAACCAATGGAAGCGGAAATATCCGTAATGGAAAAGATACGCCGTCAAAAGCTAATGGTTCTGTAAGTAATATGGCAAAACCAACCAATCAACATGGCTCAACATCTGCTAAAGTAGGAGAGTCTGCAAATCTTGATATGATTGAAGCAGATGTTGCAACGATTCAAAAAAAAGAAGGCCATGAAAATGAATATCGCACAGAATTCACAAAAATGTATAAAAAATACAGAGCCTTGCGTAATGAGGTAGATGAAAGAGGTAATTTCTCCAAGAGAAGCATAGCTGAATATACGGATGAATTCCAGGAGCTTCTTAGAGAGCACCTGAAAAATTCTGTAGCACAAGGTTATGTAAAATCTCAATTGTCGGACCGTCTGGTAGACATAAGCGATGTTGAAATAGATATAAGTAAAGTGGCAAAAAAAGCAGATAAAGACTTGACGCGTTTTGTAGCCGATCTCGCGGAAAGAACGAAAACTGCTAAAGATGTTGACAGTTGTTTTGATTTTATGGAATATCGCTTACGTTTTATCTGTGTATATTATACGCAGAAAGCTTACTGGTATGGAGTTGTTAAAGGTTATGCTGTACAGGGCATAAAAAAACTTCAGCTGGATTTGACTGATACACATAAGGATCGCGAATCTACCATTTTAACCGACGATTTTGATATAGATCAGATTCCCCCTTTCTCTCCGTACTGTAAGTGCGGAATCAAAGATCCAAAGAAAAAAGGAGACAAGAATGAGCCTGTTACTTAAAGAATATGGCGGGTTTACTCCCGTAAAGGACGTTGCTGCGCCAATACAACTTAAAGAAGCAGACAACAATCTGACTGAACCTGTTCCAGGAACTTTGATGGTAGAAATGGAAGGGATCCACGAATATCCGTTCCGCACACGAAATTATACGCGCTATATGCCGGAAGCATTAAAAGGAAGTGTCCAGAAATGGACAAATCCATATTTGCGTCCTCTAATTCTGTATCATAATGATCAGGATGGAAAAATCATTGGGCGTATATATAACGTAGAATATACGAAACAGACAAGCGTGAAAGATGTTGGCGGCTTGATTTTTACAGTCGCCGTCCCAGATGAAGATGCGGCCAAAAGAATTAATAATAGGCTGCTCGAAACAGTTTCTATCGGAGTTTCTGCGAACGACGTTCGTTGTTCTATTTGCGGTGCACATATTACCAATGCGGAAGAAGGGTGCCCGGAAGGACATGTACGTGGCGCAGAATATGACGAAGGAACCTGTTGCTGGGATATTTATGATATTGACCCAAAAGAAATCAGTTATGTTATCGTTCCTTCCGATCCGTATGCACGGAATATCCGGACCTATCATATAGGAGAACAGGGTATACAGCTTGCGGCAGCCGATGAAGGAATCAAAGCTCTTAATTTAAAAGAAAGCAATCAAGGAGCCGATTCTAAAGACATGGAATTAGAAAAACAATTAGAAGACGCAAAAGCCAAAATTGCTGAGCTGGAAGCCGCATTGGAAGCCGCGAAAGCGGATCAGAAACCCAGTGAAGAGCTGGAAGCTCTCAAGGCTGAAAATGAACAGTTAAAAACGGCCGTCGCTGAAATTCAGGCCGCGCTGGATAAGTTAAAAGAGGAAAAGGCAACCCTCGACGCTGCGAAAGCAGAAGTCGACACTGCTTTGGCTGACGCAAAACAGGAAGCCGAAGTCCTCCGCAAAGAAAAAGAAGAAGCAGAATCTCATGGTGTTGCCATTCAGGAAGCATTTAAAGATTTTGTGGCATCCAGCGTAAATGATCTTCGTGTTGCAGCTGGCAAAGTAGCCTTAGCAGAAGAAGAACTGAAAAATCGTTCTTTCGATTCTTTGAAAGATACCGTAAGGGATCTTCGCGAAGAGCTTGGTAAAGCTCCAGAAGTCGACGTCAAGGAGAAGGATATTCCAAATCCTACGATTCCTCCTCAGGACAATAAACCAGGCAAAACAAAGAAAAACGAAGACTACATGGTCGACCTTTCCGAAGGCGTAGAAAACCTGTTTACTAAACTTATTTAACTAATCAAGGAGACATTTAATAAAGATGGCTTTACAACCAAATGATTCCTTTTACACAAAGGATATTCTCCAGCCTGGCGCACATGGCGAACAGTTTGTAGCAAACTTACCTGGTTATCGTTCTGATGAAGTTCGTATTAACCGTACGAATAATCGTCTGAGCATGACCGATCATGATGTGCCACCGATCAAATATGATTTTGATGACCGTATGCCCGTACTGTTCCGGTATGGTTTTGCATATGGATTTAATCAGATCGTAGTACCGAAAGGCCGTATCGTAGCCGTTGATCCGAACATGTCTACCGTGGACTTTGAGACCAAAGTTCCTCACAATGTTCTGACCCTGGCTAACGGCGGTGTACCTGTTCGTCTGCGTACTGAAGACGATAAATACAAGAAAGTCGTAAATACTGCGGCTGATACCGGCAAGTCTCTGGATCTTGTTTCCAATGAAGGCTCCGAGCAAATGGTAGCTAACGTGGGTAAAGACTGGTGCCCGCTGCTTGGTATGGACGATGCGTATACTGCAAAGTTCTTTAAACCATTCGCGGAAAAAACTGCGAAAGAACAACTGGAAGATGAAGGCTATGAAGTAAACGTATCTACTGGCCGTGTTGAAAAAGATGGCGTCGTAGCTAATGACGTTCGTGTTGGCAATATTCCGATCGGTATGATTCAGCGGAATGAATATACCCGTGATATCGATGCTTATAACGGCATTATGCCTGGTCCGGTTCGTACCGATGCTATGGTAGAAATGCCTTGGTTTGCTTACAAAGATAAAGCAGAAAACAATCTGTGGGGTTCCGTATATGGGATGCTGCTGCCTGGTGATCTTGTTAAATCCGATGAAAACGGTCGTCTGACCGCTTCTCCGTTGAACGATCCGGCTCTGGTAGCTGAAATGGAAATTGGCGAATACGAAGCAGAGCGTCGTCAGGTAGTTGGCGAAGTTTATGCTACTTCTAAAGCTCTGCTGCCAGAAGGTTCCGCTAAATGGGCTGTATGGGCTCTGGCTGATCGTCTGAACTATGAAGAGTTCAATCCGACCGTATATCGCGATACCAATCGTCGTAATGAAGACTCTATCAATAATAGCCCGCATAACAGTACTGGCGAATATCCTGGCTATCCATTCGATAAAGCATTCAATAATAGCAATCTGCATATGCTGGGCGCTAATCTGCGGAATGGCAACTACGATCCTCGTATGGATGCTGAATGGCAGTATTCTGAACTTGGTATTCCTGGTTTAACCGATGGCTATAACGCAGTTGTACAGGAAATGCCAGAAATGAAAGCTGGCGAAATTCATAAGCATACTGCTGATGTAGATTATGTGGAAGAGTACTTCCGTCTGAACCATGTAAACGTGATTGCTGATACTCTGCAGATTAAGACTGTTGGTGCTGATGGTGCAACCATTACTGATTGGACTAATTGCACTGTGGGTGCCACATTGAATAGCGGTGCTCTGAAAGTAAGTTTCTGCGATGCACTGATGGGTATCGTTAAGATTGAAGTTGTTAAAGCAGCTGATGACACATATGCATTTGACAGCACTGCCGACACAAAACTGCCTGTATCTGTATACTTTAAATATTCTAAACGCGGTCTGGCCGGCGTGCCGACCTGGATGGACTGGGACGGCTGCGTAGGTTCCGTACACGTACTGTTAACGAAATAATTAAGTGGTTGCGGGCCTATGCTCTTCCTCCTGGCAAACAGGCCCGCCCCTTAATATAAATTTACGAGGAGATATTATATCTAATGAACATTCAAGAAATGCTCACCAAGAACAATACGCTGCGTGAAGCCGCTAAAGCTCAGTGGGCTGATTATAAAGCCGGTAAAGGCGAAAAACCATCCGCCGAAATCGGCACCTTCGATATGATCGAAAAGATGTGCCTTAACTCTCTGGGTGATTTTAGTAAAGGCCGTGTAACTGTACAGGAAACATTACATACGACCGACGTTGTAAAATTAATTCCCAAGGTGATTGAGGGCAAATTACGTGAAGCTGCGGAGCCCGTTTATTTAGCTACCCGCTTCATGAAGACTGTAAACGTTTCTTCAGGAAATTCCGCTGTTTATGTTATTCCTATCGTTGGTGAACTGGTAGCGCATGAAATTTCTGAAGGCGGACGTTATCCGGAAGAGTCCGTTGACTTTGCTACCATGGAAAATGGAACCTTTGAAGTACGCGTGAAAAAAGTCGGCTTAAAGGTTTCCATTACCGAGGAAGCAGTTACCGATGGCGCTTGGGATATTATGAGTATCAACATCTCTAAGATGGGTCGCGCGATGGCTCGTTATAAAGAAGAACTGTGCTTTAATGCATTCTCTGATCATGGTCATCCGATCTTCGATAATGCTTTACGCGGCCAGAAGCCGGAAGCTGGTACCAGTGGCCGTGCTCAAGACGGTTCTTATAACGATACTCTATCCGTAGAAGATTTTCTGGATTTAGTACTGGCTTTGATGGGCCAGAACCGTGTTCCTACTGATGTAATTATGCATCCATTAACATGGATCGTATTCGCACGGAACTCTATGATTGGTAATGGCATGACATTTGGTGCCATGGGCGGTTCTCAGATGCATCCATGGGGTGCTACTCAGGGTACTCCTGGTTTTGCCGGACTATCTGCTGAACAGGGTCCGCAGAAGTTA
>JAEEGL014301182.1_pt1 | contig 13491 bp, 10 predicted proteins | sample 9134231 | NCBI WGS metagenome assembly JAEEGL01 (sample SAMN16246548, study PRJNA631951) | gut metagenome | biome: gut microbiome; feature: rumen; material: fiber-attached | host: Bos | place: Iran: Karaj | collected 2018-10
GCACGGACAAAGCAATACGCTTCGAACTTTATCGGCATTCATTTCGATGTGGTTTCATATTCGCCTCAGGACGCCGAAGAGCGCATAAAAACGGGCGTGCTTCCCGATATTATTAGTTTTGCCGACGGCAGGATCGACGAAAGCCTTTTGTCCGGTTCAAAGCGTCCTTACTGCGGTACGGGTTCGGTGCTTGTGTACGATCCCGCTTCCGCTGCCGATAAAGATATTGATTCATTGAAAGCCGAAGCCGGAAGCTTCGAAGATTTCAAGAAAGGAAAATCGCATTCCTGCATCACCGATATTCGCGGCGCAGGAGATCTTATGCGCGCGCAGCTGCTTGGAAAGGCGCCTTATTTCGAAGTCGTGCCTTTGGCGGATGAGGCTCGTCGAATACAGTTTATAAGCATGACAAGGGGTATCGACGGCACAAAACGCCGCTATGCTGAAGGGTTTATCGAATACCTGCTCTCCCCTGCCTGCCAGGCACTTTTGGGGGATATCGGTCTTCTGCCTGCGAATGATGAGGCCGATGTAAAATACGATCCCGAATGGCTGAGCGAGCTTCAGGGCCGTTTACGGAACGCCGGGGATCCTTGAATTGATTTCATCTATACCAATATCTGCTAAACGGGTTTGACTTGCCGCTTAAAAGATGATATAATATTCTATCATATGGAATCGGAGGAACAAATATGAGCATATTGGATAATCTGATAAGGAACGTTAAACATACCATAAAGACCAATGTCCATAAAGAGGTGAATCAGGCGGTGAATCAGGGCATTACGACCGCTGTGAACAACGCCAGAAACAACAAAGGCTCCAAGACCGTTGTTTTCGATCGTCTTCCCGAAAACCTCGAGCAGCTCAAAGCGCTTCCCGGCGCCGATCTTAAGGATCCTTATTATACCGCTGCGCTTACGGTGCTTGCGCTCTGCGAGTTTCCCAAGGACGAGGAAGCCTGCTACGCAATGCTCAACTACTTAAAAGGCCCCCGTCCTCTCTCTCAAATGGAGAAGAATTTCATAAACGACCGCTTCATGGACGGCGTTGATTACGTGCCCCGTTCTTATTTCGAGGGCACCTCGCCCGATAACGATTATACTCCCACGACGCCTTATACCGTCATCGTGAAGGAGTTTGCTCACAGCAGGGATAATTTCGGCGACGGTTATCTCAGACTCTTTATACGCTCCTCCGGAGCGGATTCCGAGCGCTTCCTCGATCTTCGCTATAAGCCCTCGACTCAGCAATGGTTCCTGTGGGAATTCTCGGGCATACTGCTTGGCATCCGCATCCCCAAAAGCACCGACGTTTGGGCATAAACCGCACATTACAAAAGCCCCGCAGATCATTACCTGCGGGGCTTTTGATTTGCGCTTTACAGTATTCCGAGCGATATCCTTAGTATTATCAGCGCATCGTCGGAACGCACCTCGCCGTCGCCGTTCATATCGCCTCTGAGCATCTGCTCATCGGTGAATTCGATTATGCCAAGCGCCGCGCGAAGCGTCAGAAGGGCGTCCTCGGAATTGACCTCGCCGTCGAAATTGACGTCGCCCATAAGGATATCAAGGCCGGGATCTCCGCTGTAACAAACGTTGTCCAGCCAGGCCGTATCCCTGCCGCTGTTGACGGAATAATCCTTCTTATAAGTCCACTTGAACGTGAAGCTGCCCGCCGATGAAGCGGTATAGGTGTAGGTGTTAAAGCTCACTTCGCCCGAAATATTCGCGACCTCAACGTTATTGGCATAGAAAGTGAGCTTATCATAGTTGCTTTCACTGCTGACGGACCAATCGAAAGTGAACGTCTCCCCCGCCTGCATCCTTACGGTTGTCTGGACGGTAGACGAAGAATCCGAAACCTTTGCATTGGTAGAATTGGCGCAGATCCTTCCGTTATAATCGGTATCGACTGCCCACGGATAAGTTGTTTCGGACGTCGTGAACGTCAGCGTGCCGTTCTGCACGTTAAGCGCTTCGTCAAGCGTGGGCATCCTTTTGACCGTCAATTCGGATGACGCCGTGAAGGACGCGCCGGTGGTCCTGTCGACCGCGTTTGCGGTGACAACGGCTGTGCCCGCGTTAAGTCCCGTTGCGTAAGCGGTCCTGCCGGAGCCCGAGATGCTTGCAATATCGGGATCGGAGATGATCCACGTCACGTCAAAATCGTTGGCGTTGACGGGCTCGCTTACCACGCGGAAGGAAGTCTGCATACCCACGTAGGTCTCGCTTTGTGCGGGAGTGAGCGTCATGCCCTCGATCGCGATAGGCTCGGTGTCTATATTTCTTGTGATACCGATATAAACAAGACCGGAGGCCGCGTCGGAGGGCGGCGTGTACGAGCCGCCGATGGGTTTGACCGTGATGGCACCGCCGGCCTCTAAGGAGCAGACGTGATGCGTATAAACGACGGGACCGAGTATCTGATAGGGGTTAGCAAGGCCGTGATACTGTTCGGGATCGAAGCCTTCCTGCGGCAGGAAACCGTACAGACCGCCCTCGCAGTCGTGATCGTTGGCGGTAACGGCGATCCTGAAATTCTTAACGAGCTCCGAGGTGTTCATGCCGGTGACGGAACCTATCGCACCAACCGCGCCGTTAGAGGAATAAGCCTCGGTTATCTGCCTGAATACCCCGTTGCCGTAATGTGTGAACAGGTATTGGCTGAATAAGCACACCTGAGAATAAAGCGGCAGCACGTATGACAGGCTGTTGCTCCAGCTGTACATAGAATAACCGTTATGCAGCTCATATTCCGGGGTGTATTCGAATTCGTGAGGAGGATTGAGCCAATCGTTATTTTCGGAATAGTAGTAGTTCTCCCAGCTCTGTATCCTCGAAACGACGCTCGAGCCCGGATAGCATATCTCCTCCGCCGCAGCGCTCATCGCCTCGTTGAGCCAGGTGTCCATACCGCCGGTTATTGAGTAATTGATAAGATGCTGGTATTCATGGCAGAATACGCTGAAAGAATTGCTCAGGCGGTATATCTCCTCTCCCTGAGTATTGACGTAATAAACGCAGGGATAGGTGTCGATATGGATCATGGGCAGGCCGTTGCTGTAATAATCCATGCTGCTGAAATAACCCGCAACGTATCCCGTGCTGGATCCGGGCTGGAAGCCGTCGTCAATGTTATAATACATCAGGTTGACTCGCCCGTCTCCCTGCGAACCGTTGTCGTGCTCGCCAAAGGAACTGCGCATCTGGTCGAATTTGGATTCGAACTCATCGCAGGCAAGCTGAGGGTAGGTTGGATCGATCCCGTCCAAGGCATAATAATTCGTAAGATCCTGTGCGGGAGTCCAAACGTAGCAATGATCGCCCTTTGCAACGCATTTGAAGGTCAGCGTGGAAGGACCCGGGCTGTAATTGCTGATGGAAAAGCTCTTTGTATCGCCGACGTTGTAAGAAGCCTTTTCGCCTGCGGGAGGCTCGGGCTTCTCGGCTTCGGCGTTCTTGGCGGCAATAAGACCGTCAACGTCGATCCTGTAAAGCTCGTCGGGATCGGATACAGCGGTCTCCCCCTTGGCATATGGGTCGATCGAAGTTTCGATCAGGCCCGTCATGTTGCCCGTGGACATGTTCGAATAACCTGTCGAAGGATTGTAGATAAGCACGTAATCGCCCTGATAGCCGCCTTCGGGATCCATATCGAGCACCAGCCTGCCGCTGCCCAATTCATCGGGAACGACCTCGGCTGAAGCGGTAAATGCGGGAACCGCTGATAAGAGCATTACCGAAGCGAGAACAAGTGCAAAAAGCTTTCTTTTCATTTGCGCCTCCTATTTCGTAAAGCGATTTGGATATTTATATTATACAGAATACCAGGGCGTTTGCAACAGTTTTATAAAACAAAAAACGAGCATTCTCAAGACCCGAACGCTTTGTAAAAAATATAATCTTTATAACGGGAAATAGGGGGTTACGAGAATACCTCTTATATGATATAATCAATATTTGTGGGAAACCATATCAATTAAATATGCATTATTTTACACGGAGGTATTTATGGAAAATGTTAGAGTAGCCATTTGGGGCTTTGGCGCAATGGGTTCCGGTATCGCAAGGATGCTCTTGGGCAAAAAGGGCGTCGAGATCACCGGCGTATGCGATATGTGGGACAAGCTCAACGGCATGAGCATATTCGACCGTCTCGGTATCGAAAAGGGGGACCGCAAGGACGTTCTTATTTCAAACGATATCAATACCGTCATCTATAAGGGTGCTGCCGATGTAGCTATCGTTGCCACCGATTCCTTCGTTCCCGCCGTATTCCCCAAACTCAAGTTCGTCCTTGAGAACGGCATCAACGTTGTCACCACCGCCGAGGAAATGGCTTATCCCAAGGCTCAGCATCCCGAGCTGGCCGCCGAGCTTGACCGCATCGCCAAGGAGAACGGCGTATCCGTTCTCGGCACCGGCATCAATCCCGGTCTTATGATGGACCTTCTTGCGATCTGCCTTTCCGGCTGCATGATCGACGTCGAATCCGTCATGTGCAAGCGTGTCAACTCCCTCTCCCCCTTCGGCCCCGCCGTTATGAAGGAGCAGGGCATCGGCATCACCGTCGAAGAGTTCAACAAGGGCGTTGAGGACGGCACTCTGGCAGGCCACGTTGGCTTTGAGGAGAGCGCAGGCATGATCGCCGAAGCTCTCGGATGGAAGATAGAAAAGTTCGAGAAGCAGATGGCTCCCATCGTCACCAAGGTCGACCGTCAGGCTCCCTACGGCTTTGCCGCCGCAGGCAACGTAGCCGGCGTTAATATGACCGCACAGGCTTACGTCGACGGCAAAATGAAGATCGATCTCATCCATCCCCAGCAGATCGAGCCTGAAATGGAAGGCACCCACACCGGCGATTACGTCGTGATCGAGGGCACTCCCGCCATCCACGTTTCCAATATGCCCGAGGTCGAAGGAGGCCTTGGCACCATAGCCATGTGCGTTAACATGATCCCCCACGTCATCAACGCAAAGCCCGGCCTTAAGACCATGATCGATCTTCCCGTTCCCCATGCCATCATGGGCGACTTCCGTGACTATATAGAAAAGTAAATCGCATGGGAAGCCCTGAAAACGGGCTTCCTTAAGTACATTTTTTGGAGGTATTATATGGCAAAAAAAGGCGATTGGGTCCAGATCCATAACATCGTGCTCCCTCCCGAGGAGCGCTCCTCCGCCCTTCCCGACGATACAAAGGTCAATCCCCTCGAGATGTGGGTCAAGGGCTGGCTTCTTGAGGATGCCGAGATCGGCGATACTGCCGAGGTAGTTACCAGGACGGGCCGACATACCAAGGGCGAGGTCGTCAAAGTCAACCCCTATTTCGAGCACAACTTCGGCTTCTTCGTACCCGAGGTGCTCGAGATCGGCAATATGGTCCGCAAAATTACCTTTGGAGGTGAAGACTGATGGATAACAGCTATGATGCGATAATGGCCCGTAAAAACGAGATAATCAAGAATGCCGTCGGCATGGACTTCGAAAAGTTCGAAAAGCCCGGCATCGGCTTTGATTACGAGGCTATGATGGAAGCCACCGGCTATACCATCGACGAGATCAGGCGCGTTCAGTCCCTTTTCTCCATTGGCAACACTCCCCTAATCGAGCTTAAAAATCTCACCGAGTTAGCCAGAAAATGCGCTCCCGAAGGCAAGGGCGCCCGCATTTTCATAAAGGACGAAGCTTCGAACCCCTCCGGCTCCTTCAAGGCAAGGCGCGCCTGTACGAGCGTTTACCAGGCCAAGAAGCTTGGCTATAAGGGCGTCGTCACCGCCACCAGCGGCAATTACGGCGCCGCCGTTGCCTGCTGTGCGGCTATGGCGGGGCTTAAATGCATCGTCGTTCAGGAATGCTACGATTCCAAGGGCGTAGGTCAGCCCGAGATAATCGAAAAGGCGCGCAAGTGCGAAGCTTTGGGCGCCGAAGTGGTGCAGCTGACCGTCGGTCCCGAGCTGTTCTCCACGGTGCTCCAGCTTCTTGAGGAGACGGGTTATTTCAACGCCTCGCTCTACACTCCCTTCGGCATCGCAGGCGTCGAGACCTTGGGCTATGAGATCGCCGAGCAGTTCCGCGCCAAAATCGGCAAAGATCCGGACGTTGTCGTTTGCACCAACGCGGGCGGCGGCAACCTTACCGGCACCGCAAGGGGCCTTCGCAAGGCCGGCTGCAATGCCAAGGTAATAGCCGCTTCTGTCAATCTCTCCGGTCTGCATATGGCTAGCGACGCTCAGTTCAACAAGAAGAGCTTCACCACCGGTCATACGGGCTTTGGCGTGCCCTATTCCGTCAATCCCGACCATTCCGACGTGCCCCGTTCCGCCGCAAGGCCCCTGCGCTATATGGACAGATACGTGACCGTCACTCAGGGCAGCGTGTTCTTCATCACCGAATGTCTTGCTTCCCTTGAGGGTCTTGAAAAGGGTCCCGCAGGCAACACCTCGCTCGCCGCCGCATTCCGTCTTGCTCAGGATCTTGACCGCGATCAGTGCATCGTCGTGCAGGAGACCGAATATACAGGCGCAGGCAAGCACATCAATCCACAGCTTTCCTTCGCTCGTCAAAACGGCATAGATATCCGATTCGGCGATCCCAAGGACGAAGTCCCCGGCAAGAGCATAATACTTCCCGCGCATCCCTCGCTCATTCAAGTCACCGATCTTGATCTTGACCATATGCGCAGGAGCCGCATCAAGAGAGCCGTCGGCACTCACAAGGACGAGCTCACCGATGAGGATATCAAGTTCCTCATGGAGGAAACGAATTCCTCCGAGGAATTCGTAAGGAACGCCGTAGCGGCGCTGTAAACCACAAATACACACACGGAGGATCTTATTTATGAAACGCGAGGACGATTTTTCAAATCGCCATGAACATCTTAAGGACCTGACCGACGAGCAGCTTGAAGCCCGTTTCTGGGAGCTTGCCAACAAGCTTGTCGATCCCCTGCTTGAAATGGGCAAGGAGTACACTTCCCCCGCTATCGAGCGTTCCGTCCTTTTGAGGATGGGCTTCTCCTCCATCGAGGCCAAGGCCATCGTCGAGGGCTGTGTGGAGCGTTCGCTTATGTGCTACGGCGCTGGCAACGTCGTTTACCGTCTTGCCAAGGCCAAGGGAATGGATATCCGTCCTGCAGGTCTTGAACTCGTCAACGGCAATCTCTGGGATGAGGCAGCCGATCTTTTCAAGGGAGGTAATGAATAATGAGCGACTATAAACTTACTCCCGATGCACCCATCAACGTAGCCGAGATACTTAAGGATCTCGATAAGTACCGTCCCCGCCGCAGGGGCTGGACGTGGCGCAAGCCCGTTCCCAATCTGCACATGGGGCCTTTCGAGTATCAGGATGCGACGGAGCCCTTGAAGCGTTCCGTTCCCCTGCCTCCCGCTCATTATTTCGGAGATATCGATCCGCAGCCCGCTCCCGTTATCACGACGGAGATAGCCTCCGGCCGCTTTGAGGACGATATCCGCCGTATGCGCATGGCCGCACACCACGGCGCAGATCATATCATGGTCATCCGCACCGCGGGTCAAAGCCATTTTGACGGCCTTATCGAGGGCACTCCTCAGGGCATGGGCGGCGTTCCCATCACGCGCAAGCAGGTCAGGGCACAGCGCAAAGCGCTCGATATGATCGAGGATGAGGTCGGCAGGCCCATCAATTACCACAGCTATGTTTCCGGCGTTGCCGGTCCCGATATCGCCGTCATGTTTGCCGAGGAAGGCGTCAACGGCGTACACCAGGATCCGCAGTACAACGTCATTTACCGCAATATCAATATGATCCGCTCCTTCGTCGACGCGTGCGAGTCCAAAAAGCTCATCGCGTGGGCGGGCATGGCGCAGATCGACGGCGCGCATAACGCGAACGCCACTGCGCGCGAAGCATGGAAGGTAATGCCCGAGCTGATGGTACAGCACGGCATAAACGCCATATTCTCCGCAAGGGTCGGCGTTCCCAAAAAGAACATCTGCCTTTCCACCGTTCCTCCCACCGCCACTCCCGCGCCCTGTATCCACATGGATCTTCCCTATGCGGTGGCGCTGCGCGATCTCTTCCACGAGTACCGCATGAGGGCGCAGATGAACACCAAATACATAGAATCCTCCACGCGCGAGGCGACCGTGACGCACGTGCTCAACATGGTAATTTCCAAGCTGACGAGCGCTGATATCCAGTCCACCATCACGCCCGACGAAGGCCGCAACGTGCCCTGGCATATCTACAATATCGAGGCTTGCGACACCGCAAAGCAGGCGCTGATCGGCATGGACGGTCTGATGGAAATGGTCGAGCTCAAGAAGGACGGATACCTTCGCGAGAAAGCCCGCGAGCTTAAGGAAAGGGCCGTTATGTTCATGGAGGAAATGCTCGAGCTGGGCGGCTATTTCGCATCGGTCGAGGAAGGCTTCTTCGTTGACTCCGGCATTTATCCCGAGCGCAACGGCGACGGCATCGCACGAAAGATCAACGGCGGCATAGGAGCCGGCACTATTGTGAAGCGCGACAAAGCTTATATGGCTCCCGTTACCGCTCATTACGGCTATAACAACGTCGAGCAGTACGGCGGCGATCCCGCCGATCCCGCGGCGCTCATAGGCGGCTGCACGCTTGAATGCCCCGATAAGATCATCTATATCGACGAGCTGGACGATAACGACAACGTCAACGTCCGTATGGCCGAGACAAAGGAATTCACTCCCGGCGGCAAAAAGATCCGTCCCGAGATGGAGTGGCTTGCTGACGGCACCGTCATGCTCACCATGTTCTTCCCCGCTCCCAAACAGATCGCCGAAGCTGCGGCCCTCGAATGCGCCAAGCGCATGAACCTGACCGAGTGCGAGGTCATTTCCAAGGAGATCATGCATCCCCAGGACGGCACCCGTATCGAGGTCAAGGGCAAGGTGCCCTTTGAGATCGACGTTGATTCGCTTGTGATACCCAAGGAGCCCGACGTGCTCTCCGATGCGGAGATCCGTGCGGATATCGAGCGCAGGCCCATGAAGATCGTTGCCGCGACCGTCGGCGAGGATGAGCATTCCGTCGGCCTTCGTGAGATAATCGATATAAAGCACGGCGGTATCGAGAAGTACGGTATGGAGGTCGTTTACCTCGGCACCTCCTGCCCGCCCGAGAAGTTAGTCAATGCGGCTATCGAAACTCACGCCGACGCTATCATGGCTTCGACTATCATCAGTCACGACGATATCCACTATAAGAATATCGCCAAGATCGATCAGCTTTGCCGTGAGATGGGCATCCGCGATAAGATCATATTCATCGCGGGCGGCACCCAGGTAACTCCCGAGCTTGCAAGGAAAGCCGGCGCCGACGAAGGCTTCGGCCGCGGCAGCCATGGCGTGCATAACGCCACCTTCCTTGTTAAGAAGAGATGGGAAATGGAAAAGGAAGGTAAGATGTAATTACCTGCTCTGAATTTAACGCGGGAGCCGCTGTTTATACGGCGGTTCCCGTTTGTGAGAGTGATTTATGTTTGTTGATGTACTCGTTTACGAAATAGGATCCACAACGACTTTGGTCAATGCTTTTTCGGGCATTGACACCGATTCGCCGCGTTTTATCGGTCAGGGTCAGGCGCCGACCTCGGTTCTGGAGGGCGACGTGCGCATTGGCTTATCTGCGGCAAAGGATGATCTTGCAAAAAACCTTGGCTCAAACGATCTCGATTACGGCATAGCATTCGCCACATCCAGCGCGGCGGGCGGCCTTCGAATGACGGTTCACGGCCTTGTTTACGATATGACCGTCAAGGCGGCGCGTGCCGCCGCGCTTGGCGCAGGCGCGATAATAAAGCACGCCACAGCCGGAATAATGTCCGATTACGATATCGAGGACGTTAAGGCGATCGACCCCAACCTTATTCTTCTTGCAGGCGGCACCGATTACGGCGAGCGTGAAACGGCTGTTGAGAACGCAAAAAAGATTTTAGCCTCCGGCATCAAAGCTCCCGTGATCTATGCCGGGAATATTCAGAATCATCATATAATCGAAAACCTTTTCAAGGACGCCGGAATACCCGTTTATATTACGGAAAACGTATACCCCAAGCTCGATCTGCTCAATATCGAGCCGGCAAGAAAGATCATACACAAGGTTTTCGAGGAGCATATAGTTAGGGCTGCGGGCATGGAACACGTGCGTGATATGGTCAAGGGCAATATCATCCCCACGCCCGGCGCCGTTATGGAATCCGCGCAGCTGCTCTATTCCTGTTTGGGCGACCTGGCCGTGATAGATATAGGCGGTGCGACCACCGACGTGCATTCCGTAACCGCGGGTTCCGATGAGATCGCAACCATCCAGACCACGCCCGAACCCTTTGCAAAGCGCACGGTCGAAGGCGACCTCGGCATGTTTGTCAACGCGCGCAACGTGATAAACATTATCGGCGAAGAAAAGCTTCGAAAGGAGCTCGGCCTAGATATAGAGGAAGTAATGAAACATTACAAGCCCATTCCGGATACCGAGGAACAGTTTAAGCTTACTCAGCGCCTATGCCTCGAAGCCGGGCTCGTATCCGTCGCACGACACGCCGGCGCACTAAGATACATATATACGCCCCGAGGACGCCAGACCATTGCCGAGGGCAAAGACCTTTCAATACTCAAATATCTCGTCGCTACCGGCGGCGCGCTTACGAGGCTTCCCGACAGAGAGAGCATTATGCGCAGGATCGCCGACAGCAACGAAAACGGCATGATGCTTTTCCCGAAACCTTCAATACTCAGGCTGCTGTATGACGATCACTATATAATGGCTTCGCTCGGCGTGCTTTCAAAACAGTTCCCCGAAGCCGCGCTTCTTCTCATGAAGCAAAGTCTCGGGATCGAATAGATCAGGAGTGAATATGTATCCAAGGATATCCGTAAACTTAAAAAAACTTAAAGAAAATCTTAACTTTCTGACTTCGCTTTGTCATGAACAGGGCATTATGACGGCTATCGTCACAAAGGTCTTCTGCGCCGATGAACGTATCGTGGAGCTGATAAATGAGAGCTCCGCTGATATGCTTGCCGATTCGCGCACGCAGAATCTTGCCGGTATGAAGACCGATAAGCCTAAGCTCCTTCTGAGGATAGGCATGCAGTCCGAAGCGGAAAAGATCGTGCGCTGTGCCGATATCTCTATGCAGAGCGAGCTTGAAACGTTAAAGATGCTCAACGAAGCGGCAAAAAAGCTCGGTACGATCCACAAGATCATTCTCATGATCGACATGGGCGATCTTCGCGAGGGCATATTCAACACCGACAGCAAAACGATACTCGATACGGCAAGATTCGTAAACGACGCCGGGAATCTCGAGCTTTACGGTATAGGCGTGAACCTCACCTGCTACGGCGGCATACTTCCCGACGAAAACAATCTGGGAGGGCTTGTTGCCATTGCCGATAAGCTGAGGAAGGAGCTTCACTCCCCCATCCCCGTTATTTCCGGAGGCAATTCATCCACGATGGGCATGCTGATGGATCACAGCGTTCCAAAGGGCATAAACCATCTTCGTCTTGGCGAAAGCTTCGTACTCGGCAACGACACGGCGACCGGCAAGCCGGTGGAGGGTCTTAATACCGATTGCTTTGTTCTTGAGGCCGAAATAGTCGAGCTGAAGGATAAACCCTCAAAGCCCATCGGCAAGTCCGGTCCAAACGCTTTCGGCGAGTATCTTGAATACCCTGACCGTGGCATAATGAAACGCGCGATACTCGGGATAGGCCGCCAGGACGTGACGATCGACGGGCTTACTCCGCTTGATCCCGATATCGAGATCATCGGCGCAAGCTCCGACCATTTGATCGTCAATCTTACCGATTGCAGGCAGGACCTTAAGGTGGGCGATATAGTCCGCTTCATACCTGATTACGGCGCGCTCCTGCATCTTTTCACAAGCAAATACGTTGACAGATCCTATATAGAATAAGAGAGGCATCAAAATGTTCGTTCATAACGTCACCTTCCAAAACAACCTTCGCTATCGCACCTGGGCCGAGATCGACCTGGCCGCCATGAAATCCAATCTCGAATACGCCAAAAAGATATCCGGCAAGCCCGTTATCTGCGTCATCAAGGGCGACGCCTACGGTCACGGCGCCGTTGAATGCGGCAAGTATCTTCAGGATAACGGCGCGGATATGTTTGCCGTCGCCTGCATCGAGGAAGCGCTCGAGCTCCGCGAAAACGGGATAACTATCCCCATACTCATACTCGGCTACACCCCCGCGCTCTTCGTCAAGGAGCTATCGTATTACGATCTCGAGCAGACGGTAGTCGACGTTTCTCACGCCGACGAGCTCAACAAGGCCGCCGAGGACGCTCACGTGCGGATCAAGGTGCATATCACGATCGATACAGGCATGGGCCGTATCGGTCTCTATGCGCACGGTCATATAGGCGGACGCAAGGTGATCGACAAGGCGATAGACGATGCTGAACATATCTACAATCTGCCGCATCTTAACGTTGTGGGCCTCTATACGCATTTCGCCGTTGCCGACGTGCCCGAGCAGCTTGATTATACCAAGGCCCAGTACAAAAACTACTGCGACGTACGCAACGGCCTTATCGCCCGCGGCATACATATAGAAAAATGCCACGTTTCCAATTCCGCGGCCATAATGGAATATCCCGATCTGCATTTCGATTATGTGCGTGAAGGTATCATACTTTACGGCATGTACCCCAATTCTCAGCCGCAGGAAGGTCCGTTAAAGCCCGTAATGACGCTCAAATCCCGAGTTGCGCTGGTGCGCGATATCCCCGCCGGCTCCACTATAAGCTATGGCAGGCTTTTCAAGGCCGAGCATGACATGAAGGTGGCCGTTATCTCGATCGGCTATGCCGACGGTTTCCCCAGGCGTCTCACAAACCAGGCGATCATGACGATCAACGGTCAGCGTTTCCCCCAGATAGGCCGCGTTTGCATGGATATGTGCATGTGCGACGTAACAGGTTCCGACGTAAAGCGCGGAGACGAGGTCGTCATATTCGGCAAGGGCGGCATTTCCGCCGAAGAAGTTTCGATCATGGTCAACACCATAAACTATGAGGTCACCTGCGATATATCAAGGCGCGCCCACACTTTCTATCTCAACAGATAATGGCTGTTTTAAGATTCGATTGGAATACGCTCTATGCCGATCTTACGGTCTGCACCAAATGCAGGCTTTGTGAAACTCGCACGAATATCGTCATCTCCGACGGGGATCCGCATGCCGACATAATGTTTATCGGCGAAGGCCCCGGACGCGAAGAGGACGAACAGGGGGTACCGTTTGTCGGCGCTGCAGGAAGGCTTTTCAACTATTTGCTTGAGGAAGCCGGTCTTGACCGCAAAAGCATCTATATCTGCAACGTTGTAAAATGCCGTCCTCCGCAGAATCGAGACCCCTTCCCCGACGAAGCGGACGCCTGCCTTCCCTATCTTCGCGCACAGATCGCGCTCGTTCGCCCCAAGGTCATAGTA
>JAEEGL014631536.1_pt1 | contig 13491 bp, 9 predicted proteins | sample 9134231 | NCBI WGS metagenome assembly JAEEGL01 (sample SAMN16246548, study PRJNA631951) | gut metagenome | biome: gut microbiome; feature: rumen; material: fiber-attached | host: Bos | place: Iran: Karaj | collected 2018-10
GGCTGTTCCGTAACCATCGACGGGCTGGGCACCTTCACACCCAAGCTCAGCGGAAAGGTCACGGACCGGCGTGTCACCGATCTCCGTGTCTCCGGCATTGATTTCCAGCCCGATGCGTGTTGCCTCAAAAACATCAATAATGGTATCCGCTTTGAACAAGCGGCGCAACCCCGTACCTCCGTCACCGACGAGGAAGTGAGTCGCGCTCTCGACTTCCATTTCTCCACGCACAAGACCCTCGTTCGCAGTCAGCTTGTTCAGCTCCTGCACATCTCACGTGACCGCGCCGCCCAGATTCTCCGTTGCCTCACCGCCGACGGCACCCTCATCCAAAAGGGTTTCCGCGCCACCTCACGTTACCTCCTGAACCCCGCCAACGGGCGGCATGCACAAGAAGGAGCGTAGCAACTGATCAGATGTTCTATTGTAGGCGAAATTCTTCTGGATGGTGTGCTTCCCGGTCGAAAGGAAATGATGTAGCTGCTGTTACTGTTGTATATTGGTTCTAATACCTGTAGTTTATCGAATGCTTACGAAGCGCTTACGCAACATTCCATGTTATCACCTAATGTTGCTTCCAATTGTTTCTTCGTCAAAGTGGGAAACTTGTCCTTCAGACTTTCAACTAACATATCACATCCTATGGAGAAGTTTCCACCATAGTGGGTATACATATCATACCACTCTTCCTGCATAAGTTTCTTCAGAATATCCATTTGTTCTTTTGCCCGAAATCCTTGATTATTCTTTTCACTCATAGTCTTCTTCCTCTTCAAATTCCAAATACGAATTTCTGTAGTTATCATCTGCAAAGCGCCCCCACATCTCTTGAAGATAGCCATCGAGAACCATTTCACAATCCTCATCTGAATTCATGTGATGAATATTTTTGTCTATTCGCTTTTCACCGACCTTCTCCAATAGCTTTTCCTGATAATTGTATCGTTTTAAGTAGCAAATGAATGCTTTTTTGTCTTTTGACTCAATATATAAGTCCTGCTTTAACACAGTACCCCACTGACTTATCTCTTCCACTTTCTTAATAACACCATCAGAATAGGTGGTTGCAAACGTATGATCCATATAGTCGCGGCTAAATGTGTATTTTGTTCCATCCTTATCCCATTTCATTTCCATGGTCACGTAAGGTTCTGGGCGATCAGATCGGAATATCCTATGCATTATCATTGTGTGGCCCCCAAAATCATATTCCTCCATTGGTCTATAGCCACAATATGTCTTATATGAGTGGCTCCCGCAATCGATGTTATAATAATCATAAAACATCAAATGAATATCACCAATGATAGAGTCTCTCTCTAATTCATTCGTTTTCACACTCACGTCAAAGTGTAATTCATCCTCTTCTGATTTGATTATCTTCTTTAATAATGGGTCATATATTGCTCTTAAATATCCCCACTCATTGTCGTACCTGAAGTAATACCGCGCGGCATACGGTCTGTCTTCCCGCTCGTCCATAACCAATGCCAGCCCGATGTCATTTGGATGGTTTCCTTTATGGAAGTCGCGCCATAACATTTTTTTATAGTCCTTTAATTCCCTCGATTCTTCTTCCTTGATTTTCGCATTCCCAGTTCTTTCAGCGACAGGATAACAATTGGGATATACCAAGAATCCTCTTACGGCTCCCGTATCATTACGCAGATACTTGATCACTGTGCAGATATCATCCCCGCTCTGACGGGAGATGAATGCCAGTGTATCACCATTTTTGTCCTTCACAGTTGCAGTCATAAAGGCATCATCACCATACCACTTCAATTCAACCTTTAGTCCGTCTTTTGTGGTCTGCACCTTTGAGGCTTGTTCATCCCAGATTATACCATAATCCAATTGTTTGTGGCAAGATGTCACCATCAAGCCCAAAATTATAACTTTCAAGATTTTCATATCGTATAATGAATTGTTTATATGTAAGTATTATATAATTATGTAATCAACATGTCTTAGTTTCCTATATACCATGAGGGACCTGTCCAATAATCATTATAAGCCTGATAGGCAACATCAATGGAAGAAATAAAGCCTCCAGCTACTGTTAGCAAAGAAATGGATGATATCATATATTTCGCAATAGCCGTCCAATGCAAATGTCCCTGAAAGACAATCTGCTCACCCTCTTCCAAACTATTGGTGATATAATGCCCCATATTCTATTTAATTTAGAATCTTCTGTTTTGCCTTAAGATTACCTTCCCATTGTGCTTAACGATAAGCCCTTTCTTATAGGAATCGTTTTCTATCCCATCATCAACAATATATGTATATTCGTCATTATCAAAAATAAAGCAATGCTCCTCTTCGTTGTAAATGTTACTATATATTTCTAAATCAGGCTGTTCTAACATGGTTTTTCCTTTCCTCCAAGATGTATATCTATACATGCCATCTCCTACAGCATCCACTCGTATTACGTAACTATCTGTATTAACAATGGTTTTCAATTCCACAAAATCACGGAGTTCAGGATTAAGCCAGAACCCACCATCTGTCCTAATGTATTTAAAAATCTTCCCATCAAACTGATATACATCATATCTGTCAAACATAATCTCTGTATATGTGAAATGAGGAACATATATTGCTTTGTTTTCTTTATCGTAGCTGTTCACCCATTCCCAACCAAGTCTTCCAGTCCTATCAACCCAGTCAGAGATTCCTGCATATTCAACACTTAGATAAGACCTTCCATTTTCAAAAGCCTTATATTCAGATATAGAATCATTGCCAATACTGAAAGCTGTTATCAAATGTCTTCCGCATTGAACATCCGTTCTTCCGAAGAAATCCAATACATATATGGTATTGCCATCTTTATCAACAACAGAACATATTTCACGTATGTTATTCAAGTTTTGAAACCCCAAAGATTCATCATCTTTTGATGGCTCTAATAAATCAAAAAGATCATCTATAGTTTTAACTTTACCGTCCTTTGTTTTATATTTGCATAGATAACTGATATTACCCAACTCAGTTGTAATTCCATAATAATTCCACTGATAAATTCTTAAATTACCATCTTTGGAAGTATTTGTGTAAACACATCCCACTTCTTGCAACTTTTCAAAGGGATATGTCATGGAAGAAGTATCGGATTTTATCAGGTCTCTAAAGGATTCTTCATGGAAAGCGTAAAAGAAACCATCCTCGGCACTTTCACTCGTGTCTTTTAGACATTCAGAATATAAAAAATCCTCATAAGTTTGCAGAGTTTGATGACGATGATTCGGTCCAGAACAATTCCATCCAAGAAGGCATATAATAATGGTAAGAATATATAGATGCTTTTTCATTTTTGCAATATTATGAATATCATTTTATAATTGTCTTTTTCCCATTGATTATATATAATCCTTTATTGAGATCATGGATTTGATTCACTCCTTTCTTAAGAGTCATTTGTTTCACCAATTGTCCACTTAGTGAATATACTCTGCAGATACTATTGGTTAGGCTTTCCATATAGATTGTTCCGTTCTCCACATGGAATCCTTCTTGTTGTAACGGAAGCTCTTGAATGGCTGTGGCATTACCACACAATTCTGCTATGGAGATATATTTCACCGCAGAAGAGGTGTCATATTTAATATATGCCTCAAACGGAAGAATGTCACGATGATCACAAATAAAGATGCTACCAGGAGGATAAGTGCCCTCCACTTTGAATTCCTTATTGATGGCTGCATAAGAATAGTAATTTGTCAGTCTCTGAAAGCAAGGAGTGAAATGACGCCCTTGCCATGAAACAGGAACAATACTGGTAACGGGAACTTCTACATCTTCCGCAGAGAACGTAACATCTCCCGTAATGTTGTAATAATCCTGATACCCTTCCCAATTAGGCATACTAATGAGGTAAGGGATATTGGCTTTAATCCCTGTTGCATCACGCATGCCTTCATTCGTAAGTTCTTTGAGCCAGAATAGGCGTTCTCCGCTCTGGGCAGAAGCGTATGGCTTGATCGCATTTCCTTGTTCTGTGGTATAACCTGTTACATCAAATGGCAATGCAATAGCCTCCCAGCCTTCACTTACACCTTTCTCAGTTTTCAAACTATAACGATGGGTATATGTAATCCTCTCAGCTGTGAAAGCCTTTGGACAATAGAAGTTGCCAGGGTTGGCATCCGTTAGTGTGATCAAACTGGCAACACCTCCAACAATGATATTGCGGATATTGTCAGGTTGATAATTCTTGGCTGTTACATAAAAAAGCAAATTAAGATTGGTTATATCTTGGACGAGTTCTGTTGACGGCTTCTGTGTGATTTGCCAGTCGATAGCTGACAAAGAATGACAGTTATGGAATACTCCAGAGCCGATTGTCGTAATCTCTTTAGGTAACAATACAGAAACAATATCCTTTCCTGCAAACGCAGAGTCACAGACTTCATTGACTACATACTGTTCACCCTCATATTCGATGGCAGACTCGATTGTAACATAATCAATGGAATCCACACCAGCCACCCTTGCAGCACCCTTTTTAATATTGATAGCATAAATGATACCATTGATTTTTATTGTAGGATCATCAGGAATTGCCAGAATGGTTTTAAAATCCTTCCATCCTGGTTTTTTCTTATAGTTATCTATTGACTCCTTAGGGACAAACAAAGTTGCCTTATCATAAAGATGATTGAATGTCCCTTCACTCAATTCAATAGGGTTGATCATCTGTGCGGTAATTGACTCTAAACTATCACAAGATTCAAATGTCCTTGATCCGATTTCCATTAATGATGCTGGTAACTCAATAGATGTTAAATGGCTACAACTTATAAACGCATCAACGATTTTTGTTATAGAAGATGGGAGATTAATTGAGCTAAAATCACAATGGGCAAAAGACCAACTTTCAAGAGTCGTAATTCCTTCAGGAATCACTGTCGTCAGACAGCCTGCAATAAGTGAAGTTCCACTGAAAATGGCATTACTATTTCCCCTGGAATCGTAAGTGTCATTGCCATCTTCCACTTGTATGGATACCAAATACGGGCAGGCGCCAACAGCTGCTATACCAATACTCTTTACAGATTTTGGTATGGTTATCGATGAGATTCCCGTATTCCAAAAAGCGAAACGACCAATTGTGGTAAGAGAATTGGGCAATTTCAGTTTTGTGATTCTTAAGCAGTTTGCAAAAGCATCTTCACATATCTCTATTACTGAAGGGGGCACATTAATGGTTGTTAAGTTAAGACATTGTTGGAATGCATGCTCTCCAATCTTTGTGATAGTCGAAGGTAAACTGACAGATGTAAGTTCCTTGCAATCGAAAAAAGCCTTTTCCCCAATAGCCGTGACGGTCATCGTTTTGTCCATGTAGGTTACAGATGACGGTATGGTAACGGAGCCTGAATACTTAATTTCCCCAGAAGTGACACTGACGACATCCGGATTAGACTTATCAATCAGATAATAGATTCCATCTGCCTCAAACCTATACGGGTCAAACTCCTTGATTTCCTTGAAATTCTTTGTCCAATTTTCATACTTTTGATATTCAGAGGTCGTATTTAAAGGTATATATAGTGTGGCATTATCGGCAATATTGACAAATACGTCACTGATATCATTGGGCGTTGTAATAAAAGATTTCACCTCAGATAAATGATTGCACCCCAAAAAAGCAAACATCCCTATTTCTTTCAAAGATGGAGGTAACAGGATGGATGACAATTTACTACAACCATTAAAAGCAGAAGAACCTATTTCCGTTATTGAGAATGAAAATCCAACATCTGTAAGGTTTGAACAATTTTCGAACGCATTATATCCAATTCTAGTAACAGAATTGGGAATGAAAATTTTATCTATATCAAGATGTCGAAAAGCCCAATTCCCAACAATAGTAATATCGTCTGGGATTATTGTGGTTAAGGAACCAACGATAAGACTATCTCCTTTAAGAATAGCATTACAATTATTGCGAGAATCATATATTGCATTTCCTTCTTCTACTTTCAAAGAAGATAGTTTACATGCTCCAAATGGATAAAGGCTACTGATATATATTACAGACTTCGGTATTGTTATTTCTGTTAATGATGAACAGCCATAGAAGGCTCCGCACTCAATCGTTTCTAAAAACTCAGGCAACAAAATAGATGACAACTTGTTACAACAACAGAATGCAAATTCGTCAATTTTTCTGATTTTAGCTGGTAGATTTATGGAAGTCAAACTATTACAGCCATAAAAAGCATACTTCCCGATATGTGTTATAGTAATTGGCAACAGAACGGATTCCAGTTCTATACAATTGATGAAGGCGTTATTTCCTATAGCCGTGACAGTCATCGTTTTGTCCATGTAGGTTACAGATGACGGTATTGTTACGGAGCCTGAATACTTAATATCTCCTGAAGTGACACTGACGTTGTCTGGATTGGATTCATCAACCTTATAGTAGATGCCATCCACTTCAAACCTATACGGGTCAAACTCCACAATATTTTCAATACTCTTCCAACCTGTTTTTTTCTTATATATATCAGCAGATCCAATAGGTACATATAAAACCACTTTTTCCGCAATACTATAGAACGCATTTTCGTTAACATCTTGAGGAGTTGTAACAAATGATTTTATTTCTTTTAATGATGAACAGTTTTGAAAAGCAGAACTTCCAATTTTCTCAAGGGAGGCAGGTAATAGAACAGAAGCTAATTTATTACAATTAGCGAAGGCAAAACGGCCGATTTCTTCTAAAGATGCTGACAATTGTAGAGTTATTAGTTTCGAACAAAAGTAAAAAGCGTTGTCACCTATCGTAATAACAGAATTCGGCAAGCTAATACTTTCAATATCTAATCCATAGAAGGCATTGCCGCCAATCGCCGTTATTCCTTCCGGAATGGTCGTGTTTAAACAGCCTGCAATAAGAGATTCACTCCTGATAATTGCATTACAATTGTTGCGAGAGTCAAATACCTTGTTGCCTTCTTCAACTCTCAAAGACGAAAGTCCTTTACAGCTAATAAAAGGATTGCTGTCTATGTCAGTAACGGATTTCGGAATTATTATCTCTGTTAATGACGAACAACCTTGAAAAGCAGAACTGCCAATTTTCTCAAGCGAGGCAGGTAATAGAACAGAAGCTAATTTATTACAATTAGCGAAGGCAAAACGGCCTATTTCTTCTAAAGATGCCGACAAATTTAGAGCTATTAGTTTCGAACAAAAGTAAAAAGCGTTGTCACCTATCGCAATAACAGAATTCGGCAAGCTAATACTTTCAATATCTAATCCAGAAAATGCATAGTCACCAATTGCAACAACTGTATATGATATTCCTTGACGTGTTATTATTTCTGGAATATTATATGATGTCTTTGAGTACGAATACCCCGATGGGGCTTTCGTGACAATAACGTTACCGTTATTATTTGCATCTATTTCATACCACAAGCCCCCTTCTTCAAAAGATTCGGCTAATGAAGGAATAGATACTATTGCAAAGATTGCTGCTATAATGGACTTAATATATTTTGCTTTCATATCAATCAATGTTTACGTGAATAATAAGGATCTGGGTTATCGTTGCCTCCAGGAATATCCAAAGTACCCTGATTCAGAGTAATGGTAATTAGTGGCACATTTGGATAGGCAGAACTTGCACTAATGGTTAAAGTGGAAGAACGAGTACTGGAGGCCGTGTTCTTCTTTGCAGTTAACGTCACTGTTTTTGTGCCAGTTGATTCTGTTGGTGACACCTCGCACCAATCAGGAGCGCCGGCAATCTTCCAGTCAATATTACTTTCTATGGTGAGCGTTCGAGTCTCGCCCATGGCATTAAACTCAAGAACATCCTCATTGTCTTGAATCCTCAATATAGGATCTGTTCCCTTTTCTTGTGTCACCGTGATGGTTCTCTCCACTTTGGGGCTACCAGATGTCGTCGTTACCTGAATTATTGCAGTTCGTGCTTGGCTGCCAATGGGATTGGTGTCAATGGAGAGAGTAAGATTTCCATTGCCAGGACCAGCTTTATCCGTCGGAGAGGATATACGACACCACGTACTGCCTTCTTTTACCTCAGCTTTCCATTCCGAATTACTTTCGATGCTAAATGTCTTTGAACCTCCTACGTTAGTGAAACTTTGGGTTATCGTTGACTCTGAGCCGTTGATTTTGAGATATGCAGGTTGAGGCGACTGACGAATATAAACGGTGTCAGTAACATGAGGGTATTTCTCACCATAAAAAACGATAGTATCATAACGCTCTACTGGGTAAGGATTATTTTCTACAGTAAATGATACCTCATTATTATTAATGGGTTTTACGGTCGCGACGCTTACACCGTTTGCAGGATGTCTTTTAAATAACCAGTCTATATTGCTCTGAACATAAATGGTCTTGCTTCCTCCATCTTTATCAATGTTTATATGATCATCAATTATGGTAATATAAAAACGGCCACCGCTTTGAAGTACGGGAATCTTGATGATTGAATCTTGAACGGATACAGAAATGATGTCATAACGGTCTGCATTCGTAGTATTCTCTTTACAGGTAATGGTCAGGGTCTTATTACCTGTTCCACGCGTGGTTGGTAAATGACACCAAGATGTTTGATTTTTAATTTCCCAACTGGTGTTGCAGTCAATATGTAATGAATCTGCACCACCATCACTTGAGAAATCAAGACTAAGAGGTCTTACATCAAAAATAAAACGGCCATCTTGCTTGATGAACAGTTCCCGTGTCAATAAATCACCTTCGATATGGATTGTTGCACTCCGAACAGTATCAACGGGTTCATCTACCCTAATCTCAACAACTCTCTCTCCACTATTGCCTGATGTGGGAATCGGATGTATCCATTTCGGACAATTAGTTATGGTCCACTTGCAATTCGCCGTTATTATAACGGACTTAGTGCGCTCCAAATCTTTGAAGTTCAAATCTGTTTTATCAACCTTTATTGATTCATAAATGGTAGAAGCAATCTCACCTTCTGCCAGTTCTTTGAAATCACATCCCCCAATCAACATTGTGCTTATGAGGGTGATTATAATTCGATATTTATTAGAGAACAATTTCATCGCAAGTCTTATTTATCTCTTATTACCCCCTAAATATAATTGTAAACCTATTCGCAATCTAAAATCAAGACCATCTCCTGTTTGTTTTAATGAGGATATGTTCTTTGATATTACTTCATAATTCGATGTCGGACTATTCCATACTTTTGCAATCTCAGGTGTTGCATACAATAATAACTTATTGGTTTTACTTATCTTGAATTTGTATCCAAGACGCAAACCAAGAGTCGCAGAATATGTATTAAATCCGTTCAAAGAAGTATCTGTTTTTCCAAAAGTTTTATTCGTGATACAATCCCAAGCAAAACCAACTTGAGGCATCAAGCAGAAATCTTTATTCTTCCCGAAGTCATAACCGACATGCCCGTAAACCTGATACTTTCTATAATCTTGAGGAGTCACATTCTCGCCACTCTTGTCATAAACATATATCTTGTCAGAAGTCGCGGCGGGGGTAAAGCCCAAACCTCCCTCCAAATTCCATCCACTTTTCCATTGATACCCGACATTGAGAGATAATAAAGCCAACGGATTAGGGAATGGAAGAACGACATTTGTACCAAGGGAGATCATATTATTTAAAGAATCATCTTTGAAGATTATATCATCTGATCCAACCTTCGAAATGCCAATTTTGATAGGGTTAACGCCATAATAATATGTTGTTTTGATATCTATCCCATCTTTTAATAAATCAAATAGCAGTTCATTCGATTCTCCATTTTTTGTTTGAATTGTGAAAAAAAGGTTTTCAGGCTTATTTTTGATAGCTTCTTTAGGTACAAAAATAGTGTATTTATATATGGTATCAGGTTTTGTTTCCATTTTACTATTAATCATCTTCACATATTCAGACAGATTGTTAAAAACCAGTTCTAAATCACTATAAATTTCTAATAAGCTTCCATCATAAGTGCATACGTTGACTGTACGATTTAAGAATCTAGCAATATATGGTTCGTAAGGGTATACCTCCCAAACGGACCACTTATTAGGCCCTAATTGCTTGTCTTTTATCACTCCTTGGATGCTACTATTGTTCTTTTGACGTAATGTTATCTCTATTTCGCCATCATTTTGTGATATATTAATTGGTATTTTATATAAATATACACTATCATTCTTTTTGATGTCATAAACATTCTTATCTCCGCCAATAGTAATATAATCAATAACTATATCTTTGAATGGCGAACGTATAATGACCCCACTAAGGCCATTAAGATTTGTATCTTCTGAAAAAGGAAAATTGTGATACCTCCTTGTGATAAGTGTGGCATCTTGTGCGTATAAAAGAGAATAGACAGTTGAGAAAAAAAGAATAAAGACTAATCGTTTCATTGTTCCATCTTTAAAGTTTTCTGGAAATCAGTTATAGAAAAAATGCTATCAAAATCCGTTCCAATTTCAGGCTGCCATGTCCTCACATGGATTTTGGGTTGGTATCTCTCATCATTTTGATTAATCAAAGCATTATACTTTCTTTGGGGGAATTCCCAAAGCAAGAACAAATACCCTGTATCACTATAAATTGAATCACCACGATTATCCAATGTTGTCCACTTTTGTCTTACTCGCACTCCAAAATAAGTACAGCTATCTCCACGGCTATTAATTCCATGCCTTTTTGTAACAAATCTGCTTTTACTGATATTATGATTCAGCATGTTAGGATTTTCAATAGAAGAAAATTCGATAGCAATCTTACGATTGGGGTTGGTCATAATAGGTTTTAATTTATTTATATATGCAGGCTTATTTGATTTAACATAATCTACTACTTTTATGATACGTTCATTATCCTGTCTATCTTTTTTATAACGAACGCGACTTGTAATAATGATGGCATCATCAGAGTAGAAATCTTCAATTAGAGAAAGATTCTTCTTTGTATACGCAGTTCTAAACTTTTCCATCCAATACCAAACTAACCATTGGTTATCTTCATCTGTAAAATTTGTACCTGTTGTCATACTTTCAAAAAATAGTTTATCTTTCAAAAAGTCAAAACACAGGATTTTTCCATAAGAGTCCAAGGCGATTTTAACTTCTTCGTAGTCGCGATTGGGATTGTCAATAATAAATGGAATTTGGTTAACTTCAAAAAACTGTTGGTTGTTAAATGCATCAATGCCCTTATTTATTACATTATCACGAACTTTAAAGTGAGCTCTTTTCCAATAGACTTCATTTATGGCTTCTTTTGCATAATTATCTATAAGAATACTCGTAAAGTCAACTATTGGACTATTATTATTATAAGCCTGATTAATCCGAGTGAACAACAAAGATAAATTTGTTTGTGCTTTCATAATAGTCTTCTTATCAACTATGTTGTAAGAGCTCTCCAGTTTAACATTGATAATAGGAGTACTCATTTGAGCGCGAGTTATACCCCAAAATGAACATGAAAAAAATAATAAAGATAAGAATCTCATAGTTTTATTCTATTAATTGTTCTATAAAATGACTAGGAACTGAATGACATGGAATGAAGCCATAAAAGATGGCATCTTTTTCTCGTAAATATATGAGGTGAATATAGCCTAATTCTGTATTCATGGCAAACAACAAATCCGTTTCAGTATTTTTAGGTTCAAATATTAGTAGACAGCCATTTAACTCTACAAACCCAATTATATCTTCCCATCTACAAAGAATCGTTTCTTCAATATACTTGTTTGATTGCTCATCATATTTGTTTATAATAAAAGTATAGTCTGTTGAATCCACATTTTCAATGTATTTATGAAACTGACGTGAGAATATAGACTCCAGTTCATCATGGTCTGCACCAAGTATCAATTGACTGTCGGCCATAAAATTAATACTTATTGAAATACTATCTTTACTCCAATTAAAAAGATAACGTTGATACTTCTGATATTCAAAAGATAAGGAATCATGTTCTGTCGGATATAGGAGATTTGAATAATCCCCATTTATAACAATATGATCTCTTCTGATCTGATTATTTCGTTGTTTCTCATCGACTAATAAATCTAATTCTAATATATATCTTTCTATGAAATCAAAGATTTCCTTTCCCGCAACCTTACGGACTTCACTATCAAATAGAGAATAGCCAATATGAGATATTTCATTAAAGCCATTCTTCCTTAAACGAATAGGATGATTCATAAATGAGAGAGCACTATCTATCTCACAATTATTATTCATAAACGTAATAATTGAATCCGGTAACTCTATCACTTGAGCAATTTCATATAATTTCTTTGTTGCATACCTTCCCTCTGCATGAGCAAATGCACAAGCAGCTATAATAACAATACATATTACATATCTATAACTATTCATCTAACCAATGGGCATTTTTCGTAGTAATAGTGTACACATATTTTCCTGTATTATCATAAAGCTCTCCTGATAGAAGTTTAAAATGACTATCAACGAATGCTTCACGAATAGTGTAGCCAGATAGAGCGACCACATCTTTGTAAACTCTACATTCTTTTTTTATTTTTATACGCCCTTTATACAATCCGGTTGAAGTCTCTTCTCCTTCAAAATCGCCATAAGTATATTTATGAGAAATAGGTGTTTCTTTTCTTATTGTTAATTTAATAGAAGCCTCCTTTCCACTTCCATCAGTTGACTCTGCCTTAACTGTGAATGTTCCACTATCTTTTTTTATCGTAACAATTCCAGTCTTTGGGTCAACGGTTGCTACTGATGAATTATCGGGGATGCTCCATTTCAGTTCTTGGTTAGTGGCATTTGTTGGCCTAATCACTTTATCTATCTTCACCGTTTGTCCTTTTTTAAGAGGCTTACTGGGAGGAATCAACTTGATGGATTGGATAAGGATAACCGGTGACTCTTTTTTCAGTTGAATCACGTACGTACCTTGAACACCATTATCCGTTTCTGCATAGATGGTGTCTGTTCCTTCTTCACCTATTATTGTCACCACCCCATTGCTATCTACGGTTGCAACATCTCGGTGAGAATTCCTCCACGACACATGTTTGTTCGTTGCATTCTCAGGAACCACCACGGCAGAAAGATGGATGGTATCACCTTTCTGTAGTTGCTTATTCGTTTTCGCTCTATAAACGGCAATCTTTTCAACAGGAACTGGAACTTCTTTCACGGTTATCTCACAAACCGCTTTCATTCCGCTGCCATCTACTGCTTCTGCCGCAATCTCACATATTCCCACTCCAACTGCCGTTACAGTACCTTCCTGATTCACCTTCGCAACCTTATTACTATCTGTAGAACTCCATTTCAGCATAGGAGAAGACAAAGAATCGGGAAAAACTATAACTTGTAAATGCTTTTCATCATTGACTAACATTTCATAGTGGGATTCATGAAAAGCTATTGAATCCACCACAATTTTCGTCTTTGAATACCTGTAAACATCGAAACATTGCAGTATAGACAA
>JAEEGL016445714.1_pt1 | contig 13491 bp, 11 predicted proteins | sample 9134231 | NCBI WGS metagenome assembly JAEEGL01 (sample SAMN16246548, study PRJNA631951) | gut metagenome | biome: gut microbiome; feature: rumen; material: fiber-attached | host: Bos | place: Iran: Karaj | collected 2018-10
CAAAACATAAGGGATAGGGAATTTTTCAAGTCCACGTGCACGCTCAGTCTGAATAATTCCAACGTAAGTAAGATCGTGTGAAGTGATTTTATCAAACTTGATTTTAAGTTTTGAAGCATCACCACTAGTATTGTGTTTCTGTAAGATTGAATAAGCAATTGTTTTTGCAGCACCGTCAGCAGATGGAGCTGAAGCGGCATTCAATTTGCCATTTTCGTAAATTGCACCTGTTTCCCAGAGTTTCATGATTAGGTCCTCGTTAATGTGTTTGTTTTAATTTGAGGTCAGAATATCATATTTAGGGCTAATTGGGAATAGATTACGAAATGTGGATATCTGTAAGAACGCACTGATCACCAGTTAAAGAAAGAAAGAAAGAATATATTTTCCTAAAATAAATCCAGCATGGCATCAAGATAAACAGCTTCGCGAACCTGAAGCTGATATTCAGGCTTTGTCATATAATATAAAAGAAATTCAAGAACCATTGCACTTCCAAGTCCGCGCCCTTCAATCTTAAAGTTTGAAAAGCCCATTGGTAAATATATATTTTTAATCTCTGAAAGCCCTATAAATGCAGGATTTTTCATTGCAAGTGAAAATCGATAACCGTCTGCAGCGCCAGAAGCAGTACATTTATGGTCTTCAACTTCCATTCCCAAATTCTTACGGCTCACATTTTCATAACAGATTTTGCGTTCCTGACAATTGAAGCTGCAGCATTCGTTACACAGAAATTCAACCTTTTCTTTTTGTTCGTTTGATAAGCTTCTAAGCCCCGTCTGCCCTTCTTCTCTATCAAAGACCTTATTTAATCGGAAATCAGGAACAACAAAATTAAACTCTTTTCTATTTAATTCAGAAACAAAATCATCAAAATCAGTTATTACTTTTGTTGTGGAAGAAACCAGATATAAATCAGGGTATTTTGATTTCAGATAAGACGTAAGTAAATCTGAATGAACAATTACTCCTGAAGGTATTTTTGTATTACTGAACAGTTTACACAAATCATTGCATTTTTTATCTGAAAGATGTTCTTCCTTAAGAAGTGAATTACTGAAGGTAAGCCGCGCCGAAATACAATATTCTTCCATAAGTGAAAAGACGTCTCCAGCATCAGCTTCTCCAAAACCTGCCCTACCTCCACCCCAAAGACAATCCATTGGAGCACCATAGATTGAACCTATATCGCACCATTCATAAAACCATTCGCGGTGCTCTTTATATAGAGGAAGAAATAATTTGTATAATTCGTAGAACTCAAAAAGTCCCGGAAGATGATAGTGAGCTTTAACTGATTTAGAGGCAGGAATCTCACTCATATTTCAGGCAGGAATACACAATTCAGTTACTGTTTCATTCTCAGTTGCAGAAATTGAAAAACAGTCACGTGAAAGCCCCATCTGATTCATAAGCTTTTGAATCATAATAATTCCAAGTCCTGAACCTTCTGTTGTATCTACAGATTCAGAAAAAAGACCATCTGATTCATTTTGCTCAGCAAGCTTTAATTTTGAATAAATACGGGCCCGCTCTTCTGGAGTTATTGCACAGTTATTGATTGTTACAATCCGGAACTGGTTATCTGTCAGATAAAAATCAATCTTAACATAATAATGCATTTTTTTGATTTTTCTGGCAGTTGTTTTATTTTTTAACAGGCAGAGTCCTTCATCATGAAAGTTCTTCATTCCAAGCTCATAATCTTTAGCGTTATAAATATCAAGATTATTAAGAATAAAATGGGCTCTTTTAAGATTTGCCTTAATTGAATTGGAAACTATTTCGCCCATACAAATGCCAACAAACGGGCTGATTTCTTCCTTATGAATAAGTTTTAAGTATTGATTGATAATTGAGGTAAGATATTCCGTATTGTATTTTGACGGATCTGTAAACTTATATTCAAAGAAAATTGAATTTCCAGATTCAATTGAATTCTTTGCATAAAACTTTTTAAACTTTTTCATATACTTCGTATTATAAACCGTTTTGTTATTTATGCAAAGTATTTTTGTGAAATTTTCACAAATCATGTGTTTAGAAGCTCTTTTAATCTTCTGGCATTTTTTGCACCGCTTCCATTTGGATGATTATTGAAAAAAACAACAGGTTTTTTGCCAGTTAATATTATACTTTGAATAATCGGAACAAACTCTTTCAATTCCTCATCGCTGTAATCATAAGTATAGCGGTTTGAACCGTTTGGAGAATTATCGTTTAAGGCCGAATACCAGGCATCTGCATTTCTTCCATGCAAGCGTATATAAGCCAATGGTCCGACAAAGGGTGTATTCAAAGTTTTTCCATCTGGAAGATATTTCAGCTGGGGCATATCACAAAAAGCAAGACTGGCATTTCTCTCCTGCAAGCCGTGAAAAACTGAAGTTTTTACCCAATCTGTATGCCGAAACTCAATAACCACAGGAAAACCTTCAAATTGAGAAATAAGTTTTGAAAGATAGATTCTGTTTTCATCTGTATAATGAAAGCTTTGCGGAAACTGAAAAAGCACAGTACATAAAGCTGATTTTTCAAGCAGAGGATTAACTGCCAGACGAAATAATTCTGCATTCTGCTGCCAGTCTCGGCCTATTTCATGTGTCAGAAGTCTGTTAGCCTTTACACTAAAGCTGATTTTTCCATCGCTGCGCTCATAAAAACCAAGAAGTCTCTGAGCATCAGGCATATTATAAAATGTATTATTAAGCTCCAGCGCATTAAACTGGGTTGAATAATAGGAAAGAAAATCCTTTCGTTTGAGATCATCCGGATAAAAAACACCCTTCCATTCAGGGTAATCATAACCGCTGGTACCGATAAGGATATCTGTCATGACAGTTTTCTCCTATTCCCAGTCTTCATAGTTTCGATTTATATTCATACGTTTCTTTTCAGTTCGTTTTTTATAGGGCTTTGCACCGCCATTTTGCCCCGAAAGAGCTGACTTTACATCTCCATTTGTAAGTACACTCATTGATTTTTCACTGGCTAACCGGCGTTTTCGAGCATCAGCATCTAAACCGGCAGCCTTTTCTGCCTGCTTTATAAGAATATCATTTGCAGAATTAAGATGTACTGCATAATGTAAATTATTATTTTCTTCTATATTTATAACGGCTTCTTCAATATCCTGAAAGCATAAACCTGCTTTTGATTTACCTTCGAACTTAATATTTTCTCTGATTTTTTTTGCAACTACAACTTCGGTTACCATATTTTTTTCAGAAAGCTGTACAAGTGCTTTAGCGATTTCCTGTTGTATCTGATTCATGGCTTGGATTATAGCATAAAATGCATTATCATATAATAGAAAATTATTTTTTTATAAGAGCAATACATGACATTAAAAGATTTACCGATTGGAGAATCTGCCCTCATTTCCAAGACCGGTGGAAACGGAGAATTGAGGCAGCATTTTCTTGATATGGGTGTAATACCCGGCACAATTATTAAAAAAATAAAACTGGCACCAATGGGTGACCCGATAGAATTTGATGTAAACGGCTATGAGCTTACAATGCGTCTTGCTGATGCAGAAAAGATTGAAATAACACAACAGGATAATTATGAAGTTTCTGCCCAGAATGCTTCAGACGATCATAACAAAACTATCCACCCAGGTCTTGGAGAAGACGGTAAATTCCATTCAAAAGGCGATGGTAATCCTCTTCCAGACGGAACAATCCTCACATATGCGCTTGTTGGGAATCAAAACTCAGGAAAAACTACCCTTTTTAATCAGCTTACCGGCTCTAATCAGCATGTTGGCAACTTTCCGGGAGTAACTGTTGACCGCAAAGATGGTGCTATAAGAAATCAGCCGAATACTCTTGTTACCGATCTTCCAGGCATTTATTCCATGTCTCCTTATTCAAGTGAAGAACTGATATCCCGCGACTTCGTTTTAAATGAAAAGCCTCGTGGTATTATTAATATTGTAGATGCTACAAATATTCACAGAAATCTTTACCTTACTATGCAGCTTCTGGAAATGGATATTCCAATGGTTATTGCACTGAATATGATGGATGAAGTTACAGGAAACGGCGGTTCTATTGATGTAAATAAAATGGAGGAACTGCTTGGAGTTCCTGTAATTCCTATTTCAGCAAGTAAAAATCAGGGTGTTGATGAGCTGATAAAACATGCAATTCACGTAGCACACTTTCAGGAAAAGCCTCTGCGACAGGATTTTTGTGATGAAAATGAGTCTGGCGGAGCTGTTCACCGTGCTTTACACGCCGTAATTCATTTGATTCAGGATCATGCTGAAAAGGCTGGCATTCCGGTACGCTTTGCAGCAAGTAAACTTCTGGAAGGCGACAAACGTATTTTGTATGCACTTAATCTGGATGTAAACGAAAAAGAAATTCTTGAACATATTGCTCTTCAAATGGAAAATGAACGTGGTCTTGACCGAAGTGCGGCAATTGCTGATATGCGCTATGCTTACATTAAAAATGTATGCAGCCGTACAGTTCGTAAACCAAGAGAAAGCAGGGAACGTATCCGCTCACAGAAAATCGATATGTTACTTACCGGGAAATACACTGCTATTCCATTCTTTATTCTGATAATGGGTCTTGTCTTCTTCCTGACTTTTAATGTAATTGGAGCATTCTTACAGGGGCTTCTTGAAAAAGGAATAGAAGGACTTACCGCACTGGTTGATTCCGGGCTTAGTGCAATGGGAACCAACGAAGTTCTTCATGATTTGATTATTGACGGAATTTTTACAGGTGTCGGCAGCGTACTTTCCTTTCTGCCAATCATAGTTACCTTATTTTTCTTCCTTTCTCTTCTGGAAGATTCAGGTTATATAGCACGAGTTGCCTTTGTTATGGATACATTGCTCCGTAAAATAGGATTATCAGGACGCAGTATTGTACCTCTTTTGATAGGATTCGGCTGTACGGTTCCAGCAATAATGTCTACCAGAATATTACCTAGTGAACGTGACCGTAAAATGACTATTTTGCTTACACCTTTTATGAGTTGTACTGCAAAACTTCCGATTTACGCATTCTTTACAGCAGCATTTTTCCCAAAATACGGCGGACTTGTCATGACAGGTCTTTATATACTTGGAATAATCGTTGGTATTCTAGCTGCCCTTCTTTATAGAAAAACCTTATTTAAGGGAGAACCGGTTCCTTTTGTAATGGAGCTTCCAAATTACAGACTTCCAACTCCGAAAAATGTCGGACAGCTTCTTTGGGAAAAAGCAAAGGATTTTCTTGAACGTGCATTTACCGTGATTTTTATGGCAACTATAGTAATCTGGTTCCTTCAAAGCTTTAATCTGCATCTTTCTTTTGTTGAAGATTCTTCACAAAGTATTCTTGCAAAAATTTCTGGTCTTATAGAACCAGTTTTCCGGCCGCTTGGACTTGGCGACTGGAGAATCTGTACTTCGCTTATATCTGGTGTAATGGCAAAGGAAAGCGTTGTTTCTACCCTTGAAATTCTTTTTGATGGTGGTTTTGGTTCTGTTTTAAATACATTGTCTGCTGCAAGTTTACTTGTATTCAGTCTTCTTTACTGCCCTTGTATTGCGGCAATGGCATCTGTAAAAAGAGAACTGGGAACACGCTGGGCAATAACTCTTGCACTCTGGCAATGTTTAGTTGCATGGTTCTGTGCCTTTGCAGTTTATGGAATAGGGCATCTTTTTATATAGATAACACTTTTTTCTTTTATAAAAACTTTGAATTGTCTTTATTTACCTTGATTTCAAGGCAATTATGAAGGATAATTAAAATATTATTTTATTAGGAGCAAATTATGAGCAAATACGCTGGAACACAAACTGAAAAAAATCTTCAGGCTGCCTTTGCTGGAGAATCACAGGCACGTAACAAATACACATACTTTTCTGCAGTAGCAGAAAAAGAAGGTCTTTCTAAGATTGCAGAAATCTTTAAGAAAACTGCAAACAACGAAGAGCAGCATGCAAAAATGTGGCTCACAGAACTTGGTGGAATTAACAGTACACAGGAAAACCTTAAAAATGCAGCAGATGGCGAAAACTATGAATGGACAGACATGTACGTTGGTTTTGCAAAAACTGCAGAAGAAGAAGGCTTCAAAGAACTTGCTGCAAAATTCCGTGCAGTTGCATCTATTGAAAAGCGCCACGAAGACCGCTACCGTTCTCTCTTAAACGACGAAGATTCAAAAGCAGAACTTGCAAAGAGCTCTGTAAAAGTTTGGGAATGTCTTAAATGTGGTCATATCGTAACAGGACCAAGCGCACCAGAATACTGCCCTACTTGCGGTGAATACAATCAGTACTTCGAAGTACGCGAAGATAATTATGACCTCATCCTTACCTGGGGTAGATAATACGTAACTATAATTGAATATGAAAAAGACCATCGGTAACGTTACTTCGTTGCAGATGGTCTTTTTTTATATAAGTTACAAAAACTTCATTAATCTCATAACAGTCTATAAATTGAATATCATCTATTTTTTCTATATAATACAATCACTATGGCTAAAATTCAGATGAAAAATGCGATCGCCGAGCTTGATGGCGACGAAATGACACGTGTTTTATGGAAGGTTATCAAAGACGAGCTCATTCTGCCGTTTGTTGATTTGAAAACAGAATATTTTGACCTTGGACTCAAGAGCCGTGATGACTCAGATGACAAGATTACTTATGAAGCGGCAGCCGCTATAAAACGTCTTCACGTTGGCGTAAAGTGTGCTACAATCACTTCTAACCAGGCTCGTGTAGAAGAATATAAACTTAAACAGCTTACTCCAAGTCCAAACGGAATTATCCGTGCAGAACTTGATGGAACAGTATTCCGTGAGCCAATTTTCGTAAATAACATTCATGGTACAGTAAGCTGCTGGAAAAAGCCTATCGTTCTTGGCCGCCATGCATATGGTGATGTTTACAAGAACTGCGAAATCAAATGTCCAACTGCAGGTAAAGCAGAACTTGTTTTCACTGGTGTTGATGGAAAAGAAATCCGCAAAACTATTATGGATATGAAGGGACCAGGTATTATTCAGGGTATTCATAACCTCGATAACTCAATTGAAAGCTTTGCACGCTGCTGTTTTACTTATGCCCTCGACCGCAAGATGAGCGTTTGGTTTGGTGCAAAAGATACAATCTCTAAAACATACGATGGAAACTTCAAGGCAATCTTCCAGCGTGTATTTGATGAAGAATACAAAGCAAAATTTGATGCTGCTGGAATTGAATACTTCTATACTCTTATTGATGATGCAGTAGCTCGTGTTATGAGAAGTGAAGGCGGATTTATGTGGGCTACAAAGAACTACGATGGCGATGTAATGTCAGATATGATTGCATCTGCATGTGGTTCTCTTGCTATGATGACTTCTGTTCTTGTAAGTCCTGATGGAAACTTTGAATATGAAGCAAGTCATGGAACAGTACAGAAGCACTACTACCGCTATCTTAAGGGTGAAAAAACTTCTACTAACCCTGTAGCAACAATCTTTGCATGGACAGGAGCTCTTGCAAAACGCGGTGAACTCGATGGAACTCCAGAGCTTGTAGATTTCGCTAAACGTCTTGAAAAGGCAACTCTTCAGACAATTGAAGATGGCTACATGACAGGTGATATCGCACGCATCGCTGAACCAGCTGCAAAGAAAGTCCTCAACTCATGGGAATACATTGCAGCAATTAAAGAAAGACTTTAATTAAACCATTCAATAAAAAGGTTTCAAAGCCAGCTTCTACATCAATCTTATTGATAAAAACCGGCTTTGAAACCTTCTTTTTTTAACAAAATCATACAATTCTTTTTTATTGACTTCATAAATATTAGCATTTAAAATATTTAAATAATAATTTATGAAAGCTAAAGTAAAAAAACTACAAATAATTTCTATCATCTCTTTTCTTGCAGCAGTAATTTTTCTACTTGGATTTATTATTTCAATTTCATTAAAACCTAAAACTGAAAAACAAAACTCTGATCAAACACATAGATTGATTTTAGGCTTTTCTCAGATTGGTTCAGAAAGTGCCTGGAGAACAAGAAATACCCAGTCAATTTTTGAAGCCGCAGCAGAAAATGATATTCAGATTCTTTTTGATGATGCACAGCAGAAGCAGGAAAATCAGCTTAAAGCCATAAGATCCTTTATTGTTTATCAGGTTGATATAATTGCCTTTGTTCCTATCGTAGAAGATGGTTGGGATAATGTTCTGACAGAGGCTAAGGAAGCAGGTATTCCTGTAATTCTTGTAGACCGCCAGATTAATGCTGATCCTTCTTTATACGCTGGTTTTCTTGGAGAAGATGGACTTGAAGAAGGCCGTCGCGCAGCACGTTTTCTTTTAAAGAAATTCAACGGAACTACATCAACTTCTGATTCCGGAAAAATCAGTATTCTTGAACTTTCAGGTACAGAGAACTCCTCTGTTGTACGGGACCGTGCTAAGGGCTTTAGAGAAATCATAGAAACTGATAATCGCTTTGAAATCGTTCATTCTGAAAACGGGGACTTTCTGCGTTCCCGTGGAAAAGAAATCATTGAAAATCTTATAGAATCCAGCCGCTCACCTGCAATCACAGGAAGACTTAAAACTAACGGTTTATATTATAATGGAAAAAAGATTAATGCCGTATATTCACATAATGATTCAATGACACTCGGTCTTCTTGATTCAATCGAACAATATGGTATTAATACTTCTGATACAGTAATAATCAGTGTTGATGCAGAACAAAAATCAATTGATGCCCTAAAAGCTGGAAAACTAAATTGCGTTGTAGAATGTAATCCGAATCTTGGACCAAAGCTGATGGAACTTGTTAAGCTTGTTGCAGAAGGCAAAGAAATTCCTCGAATAACTTATAACACTGAAACTCTATTTACGGAATATGATGACTTTTCGCTTTATACTGAGCGTGGATATTAATTAGGCAGGGAGCAGTAAAGTGAAACATAAAAAAAGTCTCAGAAAAACACTTTTAATAACCTATATATTCCTGCTCTTTATCACTCTTATTCCTTCTGTATATTCTGTAAGTGTTTTTCAGATACATACAAACAAATATACTCAGATTATTTCAAACGTAAGTACTGCGAACCAAATTAATGGAATTGCTAAAAATGATATTCCAGCAGAACTATGGGAAATCATTTGTGGTAAAAAAGAAATATCAGATGGTGATCAGTATAAAATGCTTGATGCAATTACTTCCGGACTCTCACTGATGTTAATAACAAATGAAAATCCCGAAAGCCATGGAAAGCTGGAAGTCGCAAACCGTGCGAACACAACCTTAAACCGTAATATCAATATGCTTATTACAAATATGAAAAACGGCAGTTCTGTAACCCAAAACGAAAACGCCCTTGATGAAATCAGAACCATCACTGCCCTCTTTTCTGATATTATGCAGGACTTTATTGTAAGTGAAATTGAATCTGCAAATAGAACCAATCATTCTCTTATGAACACTTCAATCATACTTACTGCGATTCAAATCATAATATCAATTCTTGCTGTACTTATTTCCATTAACAGTTTTATTACAGTTTCAGGTGCTATACAAAAGCCAATTGCCGATATGGAAAAACTTTCTACTAAGGTTGCTAATGGAGATCTTACTGCCCGTATTGATATTCCTCATGTAACGGAACTGGATACGCTTGCCGGAAACCTGAATACTATGACCGGACAAATTGACCGTCTTATTCAGAAAAATATGGAAGAACAGAAAAACTTTCAGAAGGCCGAAATGAAAGCGTTGCAGGCACAGATTACACCGCACTTTCTTTACAACACCTTTGATACGATTGTCTGGTTAGCCGAAGAAGGTCATACAGAAGAAGTTGTAAAAATCACAAAGGCATTTTCTGACTTCCTTAGAATCTCGCTTAGTCGTGGCCATGAATGGATTACAATTGATCAGGAACTGGACCATATAAGAAACTATCTTACAATTCAAAAAATCAGATATGCTGATATTCTGAACTATACGATTGATGCAGACGAAGAGCTTCTTAATACTAAAATGATTAAGCTTGTACTTCAGCCACTGGTCGAAAACGCAATATATCACGGCATAAAAAATAAACGCGGTCGCGGCGTCCTGAAAGTAAGCGTTCATTACGACGACGATAATCACGACATAATAAAATTTACAGTTGAAGATAACGGTGCAGGCTTTACAGAAGAACGTCTTGGCCAGGTACGAAATGAACTTCGAACAGGTTCTGTAGATTCTGAAAAATTAAGTTCTGTATATGGACTTTATAATGTTAATAAAAAACTTCGGCTTTATTACGGTGAAAAAACTGAAGGCCTTATCATAGAATCTGAATCTGGAAAAGGAAGCCGTATTTCTTTTTCGATTCCGGCAAAACCTGCGGTTGAACAAACACCGGTAGTTGAATCTGCAGAATCATCAGTTCAAGGAGTATGATGATGTATAGCGTATTTGCAGTTGATGATGAACCTATTGTACTCGAAGGAATCCGCTCAAAAATTGACTGGGAAGGTAGCGGCTTTACATTTGTGGGAGAAGCTACAGATGGTGAAATTGCACTTTCTATGATTCATGAACTAAAGCCGGATATTTTGATTACAGATATCAAAATGCCTTTTATGGATGGACTTCAGCTTTCTGAAGCAATAAAACGAACTCAACCCTGGATTAAGATTATAATTCTTTCTGGTCATGATGAATTTGATTATGCTAAAAAAGCTATTTCAATTGGTATTGAAGATTATCTTCTAAAACCATTTACTCCAGATGAACTTCTCACAAGCCTGAATAAAACTGCAGCCCAGATTGATAAAGAACGCAAACAGCTTTCCGACATCTCCAGACTCCGCGAAGAACTCAAATCAAATGAAACTCTCATTAAAAAAGAATTCTTAAATAATCTTGTGCACGGTTCTGCAGACACAAATAATGTAATGCAGAAATGCAGCGAACTTGGCATTAATCTTATTTCGCGTTATTACAAGGTTCTTATCAGTCGTATTGAAAGCCGCACAGGTAATACTCAGAATCAGCAGGAAGCCTGTTCTCTTTTGAATTCTTATTCTGCGGCCATTAATGAAGCAGTTTCTTTTTTCCACCACTCTAACCTTCTGGTTTGTATATTTAAAGGAAGCACTCAGTCTGAGCTTGATGACAATACTTTCCGTGCTGCAGAAACAATCGGCCATATTGCAACTAAAAATCAGGACTGTATTGTACTTACTGCAATTGGTAAAACTGTAGAACATCTTTCACAGCTTAAAGTCTCTTATGAAGATGCAAAGCATATTCTTGAGCTTCGTGAAAATACAAAAAAAGATGATGAAGAACAAAACCGAATTATCAGCTCCGATGATCTTCAGAATAACCAGCAGGATTTTCTTGACCTCAAGGAAAATAATCCTCTTGTTGATCGTCTTAAATATGCAAGCCAGAATGATATCTCTGCAATTATCGAAGAGTCTATGACTCTTATAAGAAATAATCCCGGACAATTCCAGGTATTTGCATCTTATCTTCTGGTAGATTTAATTTTTGCTGTTTCTAAACTCGTAGAAAAACTTGGCGGAGACATTAAAGAATTAAACCCGGAAATATTACAGCGTAGCTTTATTGATTCTGCAGTTTCTGATGAACAGCGTTTTATAAAGACAATTGAACAGGTTTTGAATTTCGCACTGAGTTTCCGTGATTCAAAAATGACGGGGAAATACGGAGCAGTAATTTTAAAAGCAAAAAGATTTATCGAAGAAAACTATGCAGATCAAAACACAACTTTAACTACTGTAGCAGAAGCTGTATGTTTAAGTCCAAATCACTTCAGTACTATTTTTTCTCAGGAATGTAAAACTACGTTTATAGAATATCTAACGAACGTTCGTTTGGAAAACGCAAAACGCCTCATGCGTGAAACAGATATGAAAGGTTATGATATTGCCTATGAATGTGGTTTTTCTGACCCGCACTACTTCAGCTATATTTTTAAAAAAAATACGGGGCTTTCGCCCCGTGAGTATAAATTAAGTGTTGAAAAAGCCTAAAATCGAAAATCCGTTAAAAAACGAGCCGTAAGGGTCGTTTTAGGATTATCGAAAGAACGGCTCAGAGGCAAGCTACGCTTGCCGACCTAACCCGCCATATTACCAAGTTTCTTCTTTCTCTGTGAGAGGATTACACTCTGCAAAAGAATGAAGAATGCAAGCATAAGACCGGTTGTAATACTCTGCCAGTAAGGTTCACGTAAACCAGAAGCTACTACAATGTTTGTAATAGTCTTGAGCGACATTACACCAAACAGAGTTCCAACTACACTACCTACACCACCACTAAGCAATGTTCCTCCGATAATCGAAGAAGCAATTGCCTGCATTTCAGCACCTGTAGCATTAGAAGAGTTTCCGGCTCCCGTGTGGAGGAGATAACAGAAACCGGCAATTCCCGCAAGTACACCACAAAGTACATAAGACAGGAATTGAGTTCTTCTAACATTTATACCAAGCATAAGGGCACTTTCATTGTTACCTCCTACGGCATAGAGGTTACGTCCAAAACGTGTCCACTTAAGCATAGCCCAAAGAATAAGTACAACAAACAAAGCTATTACAACACCAACTTCAATAGAAGCAGGAATCCAGTTACCGTTTCTTGCATAACTTCCAAGGAATGGAATATCTATATAGAAATCTTTTAGAGCCAAAAACACTTCATTACTTGCTGTACGTGGTACTTTACTTACGATAGTTGTCATACCACGGGTAAAGAACATACCTGCAAGAGTTACAATAAACGGCTGAATCTTGAGATACGAAATAAAATATCCCTGAACAAGTCCCATTGCAAGACCAATTCCAAGTGATATCAATATTGAACTGAAAACTCCGCCATGATGATCTTCCATTGCGACTACACAAACCATTGTAATAAGTGCAATAGAACCACCGACAGAAATATCAATTCCACCGGCTATCATAACAATTGTAAGTCCACAAGCTGCTACAATCAGATATGAGTTATTATTGAAAAGATCAAGGAACTGCTGAGGATTCAAAAATCCGCCGCCCCATATAAGCATTGCAAGAAGATACATTCCGACAAAGGTACAGATTGTGATTGTAAGCAGCAGAGATGTATTAGAAAGTGGCTGCCTGTTTTCTTTTTTACCGAACAGATTTGTAAAAATATTTGCCATAATTATCTAGCCTCCACTTTCACAGTATTTGCACCAGAAGCTTTTGCTTCTACAATTTTGTTCTTAAGCTGTTTAATCCATGCTTTTACAACTGGAGAACCTGCAACAACGATGATGATAATTACAATAGCCTTATAAGCTTTTACTGCTGTTGAAGAAACTTTCATAGCATATAAAGTAATTGTAAGAGCCTGAATGATATAAGCACCAAGAATAGAACCTGAAAGCTTAAACTTACCGCCGCTAAGTGAGTTACCACCAATTGCAACTGCAAGAATAGCATCCATTTCTATATCAAGG
>JAEEGL010631359.1_pt1 | contig 13490 bp, 9 predicted proteins | sample 9134231 | NCBI WGS metagenome assembly JAEEGL01 (sample SAMN16246548, study PRJNA631951) | gut metagenome | biome: gut microbiome; feature: rumen; material: fiber-attached | host: Bos | place: Iran: Karaj | collected 2018-10
CACACCTCGAGGATCTCGCCCGACACCTGGGGCGTGACATCAACCTGCGCTATCGGCACGACGCGGCCTGGGTACGTCGAGACGTTCTTCTGCGGACGCTCCACAACCTCGCAAACGGGCAACGTGATCGCCGCAGCACTAAAGACAAGACCCGGACATAACAACGCCACGCCCGCGAATCTGAGAATGGCCCGTTTCGTCGCCGTTGCACACTTCATGATGTACTACTCCCCAAATGTCACGAAAAAAGCCGCCGAATGGAAGTCGGGCTTGACGAGCTCGAGCACCCCATCCTTGAACGTCACCTTGTGCGGCGCAAGCTCATGAAGATTGTCGAGGAGGACGCATCTCGCCTTTGCGCTCTCAGGAACACCGGCAACCTTGACGGATATATGGCGAGAGGCCCCACCATAGTCGACTACAAGCAGGCCCTTGCGGCCCGACGCGTCCTTCACCGGAAAGAGTGTAATCGAACCCAACGACTCGCTTGCGCAGACGGCGGAGTAGCCCTTCACGATGTCGCCAAACAGTTTGAGAGCATAGAAAACCTTGTACTTCCTCTGGAGCTCATCCTTGAAGCCCCAGTTGCCAGTGTGCTTGCAGCCGTAGAAATATGCCTGCGTCATCTTCGAGCGCTCTAGGTTCGCGAGAGCGGCGAGAGTGAAGCAAGCGCTGCGAATCCCGTTGTGACCGTCGGGACCATCCCATATCCTCGCCTTGACAACTGGATCTGCGGAACGCAGGTCACCCCAGGTGTAGTTCTCGCCGAAGTAGTGCCACTCGTTGAGGATGAGCTCGCACTTCTCGAAGCCGTAGGAGTCGCAAAGTTTTCTCCCGAGGTCGGCGTCCCTCGAATACTGCATCGGATCGTGTACATAGCCGTGCCACGAGATGAAGTCAGGCGCGACATTGGCGTCGCGGCAGGCCGCAAGGATGTCCTTGATCCATGGCAGGTTGTAGTGCGTAAGCGCAGGGCCGCCGACCTTAATTTCGTCACCAAACTCGTCCTTGAGCCGCTTCAAGACGGTCACGAAGAACTTCACGAACTTTGCGCGACATTCCGTGCGCTTTGCCGACGACTTTTTCATGTCCTCGTCGCTCAAGCCCTCCGGCGGCGTCCACATGTTCGCGATGCCATCCGGCTCGTTCCAGATTTCCCAGTACTTGATGTTCCAGTTGTAACCGTCCGCCCATCCGCGGTTGTAGTGCCTGACGGTCGCGGCGAATATCTCGGCAACCTTGTCGAAGTCTTCCGGTATAAGCGAGTTGAAATGCACCTTCTGCCCAGAATGCTCGATCGACGTCCCGAGGCGGAAGAACACTTCCGCGCCCATCTCCTCGCGAGTGCGCTTCAGCAGGTAGTCGGTAGGTCCGAAGACGTAGTTTTTCGGGTCCTTCGCGTCGAGGTGCATCAGTGGGAAGATGTGGAAGTAGTCGCAGACGCGCTGGTTGGGATTGATGAGCGCCCAGTCGTGGGTACGGGCGCACTTAAGCCCCATCGACTTCAAGTCGGCAAGGTCCTTATCCGTCTGCGAGCATATCGTCGGTCCGAAACCGGACGAGTGTATTTCTGGCCTCACCGGGCATATCTCCTGCGAGAAGTCAGCCGTCAATGTGGCGGCAACTAGGGCTATGGCGGCTATCATGTCTGCTAACTCTCCGTTGTTTTTGATTTTAACTATACCACCAAGGCTTCTGCACCGCAATTCCCTCATGTGAGGGGCGTACACATACTGCAGATTTTTTGTATAATACACAGCACAAAGAAAATGACTTAGGAAAATGCAGATGAATTTGACTGTAAAACTCGCCGCTGCAATCAGCCTGACGCTCGCGGTGGCTGCGTGCGTGACGGACAGGGCTGGACGTGCAGACCGCGACGCCGTGCGCGTGTGCTCGTACAACATACGATGCCCGATCGACAAGGGCGACAACGCATGGGACGTGCGCAAGGCTGACCTCGCGGACTTGCTGCGCAGGCTCGACCTCGATGCTTTCGGACTTCAGGAAGTCACCGCCCTTCAAGCCGACTACCTCACCAACAGCCTTCCCCAGTACGCCATGGTTGGCGTCCACCGCGAGGACGGCGTGCGCAAGGGCGAGGCTTCGCCAGTCTTCTACCGCAAGAACAGGTTTGAGGCGATTAAGAGCGGGACCTTCTGGCTCTCCGAGACGCCGGACGTGCCCGGCTCCAAGTCATGGAAGACAGCCTGTACCCGCGTCTGCTCGTGGGCATGGCTGAAGGACAGGAACACCGGCAAGACTTTCTGCTTCGCCAACACGCACACAGACCACAAGAGCGAACAGGCCCGCAAGGAGGGCATGCTGCTGATTATCCGCAGGATGAAGGAGTTCGCTCCTCCGGGAACTCCGGTAGTGTTCACCGGCGACCACAACTGCCGCGAGACAGAAGAGCCGGCGCAAGCAGTGTCAAAGCTTCTCAAGAACGCGCTCTACGCGTCCGAGACGCCCCCTGCGGGTCCATGGCGAACCTTCTCGGGATGGAAATGGCGCGACAGCGAATATCCGGCGGTCGAAGCACTGAAACTTCCGCCGACAGTCCGCAACGCCCGCAAGGGGTCGCCGGACGCCGAAAAAGACAAGAACGGAGACTACACCTGGGAGGACTGCGGCCCGCGCATTGACTACATCTACGTCTCCGACGGCGTCAGGGTGCTTTCGTACGCAACGCGTGCCGACGCGCGTCCCGGCAAGAAGCTTTATCCGTCAGACCACTTCCCCGTTACAGCGGTCGTGAAGATTATCGATTGAGAGTTCACGCTGTCCAGCCAACCAAGTCTCTTCGCGCGCCTGTCTTTCCATGCGAAGTAAAAGACCGGTGCGCCAAGACGCGCATTGACTCGTCACCGGCATAAACAGCATACACATCAAATGTCCTACCGCCAGGTGCAACTTTGACTACAGCATGACCGGCAGGAGCGATGTCATCTCCGTACACCGCCGCCGTTTCACGGCGGACATCTGCAATCTCGCCGAAACAGACGACGCGATCCCCCGGATAAAGCTTCCTCGAACACATCGCGGAAAGGGACTTGTGGTCAACCATGCCAGCCTGCCAGACGCTTGAAAGATAGGCCTGGGCCCTAACCGCCTTCACAAACTCAGGACGCATCCCGAAGATTCCCGCGTGATGGTTTGTTTTGCAGACGTCCACGGGACCGACGGTTCTGCCGATAAGTCCTTCCCAACTGAACTCGTGCCCGTCCGCGCCGACCATAGTCAGCTCGTTGTCGCCGCCGGAATAGTACGAGAAACTCCCATACCTGAGCCGGATCGCCGCCGAAAGCCGATTCTCGTGTATCTTGTCTGCGCCTGTCTTCGATATGTGCGTGGCTGCGGCATCGACAGTGCCGTTCGCGCCGTCCCATATCACGCCGTTCGCCGCGATGTTGCGCACCTCAAACGTTGGATAGGCCATCGTGTCCCGCAGAAGCCTGATCTGGTTCAACGCCCCAACCTCGAAGCGGTGCGCCTTCATGCCGTCCGCAACGGCGCGAGGAAGCCACTCGCGAATAAGCCTGAGCGAACCCATGTCGGGATCGCATGCGTGTTCGCCCATCTTCGGGTACTGGTGGTCGAAGTAATGGCGAAAGGCGAAGTCCTCGCCAACAAGCGGAATCCCGCATACGGTGCACCCGTCAACAGTCCTCTTGCCGCCGAACGCAAGATCGCCCGTGTGGTCGCCATGCCAGTGGGACACCATCACGTAGTCGATTTCGCGCTGAGGGATCAAACGCTGAATGTAGCGGCTTGTCCATTCGCCGCCATATTTCACCCCATCCGGCATCGGCGGCACATCCTTCATGTACTTTGCATGATGCGTGTCGCCGCAGTCGAGAAGCATCGTCGTACCGTCTGGAAAGATGAAGAACGTCTGTTCGCCGACGCCGGTGTGGATAAAATGGATGTCCAGCTCGCCTCTGCGCCACGACGGGAGCGCGCATCCGACACGACGCGATGATGCGCACCCATACGGCCCAAGCATCAGAGCCGCGGCGCCAGCAGATATAAATTCACGTCTTTCCATGTTCATCGTCTTTAAAATCAAGTCGCATCTGCCATCGATATTTTCACTCCAGGCATTTCACAAGATGTATCCAGTTGATACCGAGGTGTTCGCCGAGTTGCGCTGCGTCGTCCGAGAAGGAAAGCACAAGCTCCGAGGATTTCGCCACAAATTCAATCCTGTTGAGATTGACGCGCGCATCGTTCTTCTCGCCATGCTTTGTCTTCTTGCGGCGATCGATATGCGCCCATGAACGGCCGGGCACGGCCATCGCACCATTGCCAAGGTCTACCGCTATTCCGAATCTGCGAGGCGCAAAGCGGTGCTCTCTGGCGTCATCGGCGTCAAATGTCACGAACTGGAGCGCGTACGTCTCGCCGGGGACAAGCCCGCAAATCTTCTGCGAAAGGCGGTTGGGCGAATCGCCGCGCTCGAACACGGCGAAGTCGTCGCCGCATCCCCCTGCACCGCCGTAAAGCCCAAGACTGCGCTCGCCGAAACTCCTGACCGATCCATGCGAGATGCTCCCCTCTACCTGCCAACCATCAAGGCCTTTCCGAAAATCAGGATTGCGGACAAAACCCGGATTGTATCTGAGACCGTGCTGCGCGCTCAGCATTTCCGTCTTACCGTCTATGCAGTAGTGGCGCAGAAGACGGAAGCACCACCTAAACATGTCGTCGTCGGTATAGTAGCTGCCCCAGTATCCGGCAAGGCCAATCCCGTCCAGAGCGGGATCGTTCGCAAGCGCGTTGAACTGCATGTCAAGGTAATAGCGATAGTCAATTTCGCAGTGATGTTGCAGCGACAGGATCGGCGGCTGAACGAAATTGCCGAGAACCATGCCGATGGACGACATGACCGACGGATATGCCGACCGGTATCGACGCATCGATTCGCAGATATACGATTCGATGTACACCTTGGCCTCCTGCTCCGTTGCTCTCGACCTGCAGTACGTTTCGGTCATCACCATGCCGCGCCCAAGCGAGGCGTTCGTGCATTCCGAAAGGAACTCCGCGTCGAAGATTCCGCTTGTGGGCTTACCGACAAGCCAAGTGTAGATTCCGCGCGTCGGCTTTGCTTCGAGGTCGTATTTACGCAGACCCAGAATGTACAGGGAATTCGCCTCGTCACTTCCACAGAACTGCTCGTCGCATGTCACGCCATCGTAACGAGGGTCGGCCATCCCTTTTGCGGACGCAAACCGAGCAAAGATATCATCGACGCTCTTCGGCTTGGTCGTCATGAGATTTGCGACCCATTTGCGCCCAAGCGAATGGAACAGGTCAAGCTCATCCTGAGGCGGAAGCTCGCCGCCGTTCATGGTTGTCACAGAAGGAAGCGCGTACCGTTTCTGAAACTCCCAATCGTAAGGCGGGAACTCCCTGATCCTGCTGGGAACAGGTGCGTAGTTGAGTATCTCGGGAATCGTCCGCACCGTAATCTCGTCGCCCTGCGCCACGCCGTCGACGGCGACGACATGGTCGCCTGGCGCGACTTCACGAAACACCTCATGACTCTCGACGGACGAGTCAAGCACCTTCTGTCCGTCCATCGCAACAGTGAATTCACTTGCGCTTCGTACAGCGAGGTGAATCCATTTGCGCCCGGACACGCCGAAAGACAAAGCCTCTCGTCCTCCACCGAATTTCCGGCGAAGAACCTCCGTGACGTAGTTGTTGAGCCGCCGATGTTTCTTCAGGTTGTCCGGCGAAGGGACATCGACAGTCCTGAAGCGGAATGTGCGCTCGACGATGTTCGAGCCGCATGCGCGATGCCTGACTCCAACAGACAAGATGCCGCAGTCTGCGCCACCCGGCAGACGGAACGTGTTGACGGCGGAAAGCGGCTGGCTGACCCCATCCACCACCATGTCGCAGTCACCTGACGGAACGCCCGGCGGCAACTTGCCGAGGAACCTGAACGACACCTCTCGCGTCGTATTGGGCGTCTCGCCAAGCAGCCGCCCCCACGGAACGATCCGCGGCGCGCTCTGGAACTTCGACAGCACCGCGTACTCCGCCCCTGCCGCCGCAATCTCGTCAAGAGCCTCCAAACGCAAGTCGGCGATGTCTATGGAGCCGCGAAAGCCACGGAGCGAGACCGTGCAGTAGTAGTCGCCTCTGGACTTGAATCCGTCAAACTCCTTCGACACGCGCGTCCACTTGCCGGCAGGGGGCAGTTCCCTCACCCCTCGCGAGGCGAGCCATCCGTCATTGACCGCCAAAAGCCAGAACCGCTCTGCACGGAAGCCGTCGCGAGGACGCACCCAGGCGGAGATGCGATAACGGCCCTGGTCCGACAGCCGCAATCCGGGCTGTCGAATAGATCGATTGCCGGAAGGCGCGTCCGCATCATTCACGAACGTCACGCACGGCATGCCGTTGGGTCCGCCGGTTGGATGCCATTCCGGCTTGACCATACGCGTCGGGAAGAAAGTCCATCCCTGCGGAAAATCGACCTGATCGGCTTCAAACGCACCGTTGACAAGTATGTTCTCGCCGATGTTCACACGCGCCACGGCGGAGTGCGCGGCAAATGCCGCCACAAACGCCAAGCATTCGAGAAACAGCCGTCGTGTGGGATTCATGCGCTATTTTATTATCAGCACTAAGCCCGACTTGTGCAGCCGCCACACCATGGACGAGGCGAACGCCGTGTCGCCCGCCGCGACGAAGTAGGTCGTGTTCGTGCCGTCCGCTATCAGCTCCGTGCCGTTGACAGAGCTGTAGAACTTGTTGTTCACGGAGTCGTACATTCCCGGTATTCCGCCATAGACGCACGGGACATAGCTGCGCACAAGCGCGTTGTTGTTGGAGATGACGCAGGAGTAGATCGCCGAACTGGAATACTGATCCGCCTGGTTGTTATACTGACCATGCCCGCGCGCAAACAGCATCATCGGCCATAGACTGCTTTCCATGGTGATGGCGTCGGTGTTGTGCTGGGTGGTATCGACGAGAACGCCGTCCGTGTAGATGTCGAGCTTCCCCGTTGCGGCGTCGAGGTGGAAGACGTGCCTGTTTGTGTCGGGGGCGATTCCGGATGCCTGCCAATCGCCCTTGTGATCGCAGCAGGCCGAGGCGAACTTCGACGCGTCGCCGTTGATGTACACGGAGAATGCGAACAGGCTTTCGTACTCCGAGGAATGCGCGCAGCCGAAAAGCGTGGTATTCTTTCTCCCCGCGGCCGTCGTGGCGCGCCATTCGGCGTCGATGACGACGGCGGTTGTCTTGTTCGGCTTGACGCCGGTGTTGACGTACCCGCCTGACGTGCTGCCCGTCTTGACTTTTTCGACAAAATAGTCGTACTGGACGCTGGAACGTGCGAGGAACACGCGGGCGGCGTACGGCGCGGACACGGCAGCGGCATCGGGAAGGCTGAATGTCGCGCCTGCGTCCGCTTCGCCCACGCGCCCGATGCGGACGACATTCGGCCAGTCGGCGATCGCCGCGCCCTTGTCGAAGCCGTCATTGCTCCAGACGTAGTAGAGGGCATTTGTGACGCCCGCCTCGCCGGCGGTGAAGGAGACGGTCGCTGTGTTCGCCGATGAGTCAACGGCGAACGACGTGATTTCGAGCGCAGACAGCGACTCGGCGGGTGCGGCGGCGAAAGCCGTCACGGCTGCAATGGCGACTCCTGGTTTCATGTCGGCAACTTTCTTTTATGAATTGTCACTTTGCCCGCATAATACCATACCGCGACGCCATCCGCAATTCCCTCATGTGAGGGATTGCCGCCTGTCGCGGCTTATAGTATAATCAGGGCAAATGGGAGATGACTTCCACAACACGCCAATGCGGCTTCTCTCCATGTCGGCGACGCTTCTGGCCGCTGCGCTCTGCGCCGCAGCTGCGCCAGCCGTCACGAACGACGTCATCCGCACAGCCGCCGAGCTATCCGCGGCCTTCGCGAGGAGGGGCTCGGCAGGACTGCGATTCGAGCTGCGCGCGACAGTCGTCTCGTGCGCGCCGCCAAGCCGGGCCGGGAGATTCAGCCGCTTCTTCGTCATGGACGAAACAGGCGGGGCAAGCGTCTGGGACGCGCGGCACCTCCCAAAGCCCGGGTTCACGACCGGCGACCTGGTATTGGCCAGGGGAGCGCTTCAGGCGACCGACCAGCGCAACAAGGCAAACTGCCCCGTGATGGCAGACTGCACGAGCATCGAGACGCTTTCGCATGGAAACTTGCCTAGCCCCGTCCGCATCTCTGCCGACGACTTGGACCGAAACGACCTTCTCAATACGCCCGTGGTCTTTGAGGGAATACTCCTTGAAGTCAGACGGGACGAAATCGATCCAGACTTCACCATGCTTGTGATAGACTGCTCCAAGCGCATGGTCTATGCCTCCGCCATGTCGTCGCTCGTGAAGCGTTCCGTCGATGAACTGCGGCAGTCCGTCGGCGCGACAGTCGAGATTGTTGGCATACCATATCTGCACATCGGCTTCCGCAGATACAATCGCTGCTGGTTCCATCTGGACGGCGACGACGCCGTCCGCATATTGAAGCCGCCGTCAGGCGACCTGTTCGGCGCGCCGAAGATAGACTGCGCCGACACCCTTGCACCTGAGGCCGTGGCCGCGCTCGGGCGATGCCGCGCCGCAGGACGCGTCCTCGCCGCATGGAACGGCGACACACTGCTCATGCGAACCAGCGACGGCGAACCGATGAAAGTCTCGGTTGTCACCGCCCTGCCGTCGGTCGGAGACTGCATCGAGGCCGTCGGCTATGCGGAGACGGACCTCTTCCACGTCAACCTCGCCTCCGCTATCTGGCGTCCCGCCGACTTGCCGCGCCAGCCTCCGGAGACGGCAGAGGACATCGCCGCGGCGGAGCTGTTCGAGGACGGATCCGGGAACCGCAAGATCGACGTCAGCCGCCACGGGCGGACTGTGCGCATCCGCGGCATTGCGCAGGGCGTCGCGTCGGACGGAAGAAGCGGCGGACGGCTTCTCGTGTCGTCTGGCGGCTACACCGTTGCCGTCGATTTCGGCGACAGGACCGGCGACGCCGGCAGAATCGAGACGGGGTCGCTCGTGTCCGTGACAGGCGTGTGCGTCGTCGAGACGGAGACCTGGAACAGGCACTCGACATTGCCGAAGACGCACGGGCTCTTCATCGCCTCTCGATCCGCGTCCGACATCGCCGTCATCTCCGCGCCGCCGTGGTGGACGCCAAGCAGGTTCGCCGTCGCCGTGTCGTCCCTGCTGGCACTGCTCATCGCCGCCCTCCTCTGGAACAACTCCCTGCGCCGGCTGGCGGAGAAGCGCGGCAAGGCGCTTGCGAATGAAGAACTCGACCGCCTCGCCTCGGACCTCAAGGCGTCGGAGCGTACCCGGCTGTCCATCGAACTGCACGACTCGATCGCGCAGAACCTGTCCGGCGTGTCGATGGAAATCGACACGGCGCTGAACGGCGACGAGACGCTGCCGCCGACAGCCGCGCGGCACCTTTCGCGGGCGTCGCGGACGCTCGACTCCTGCCGCGTGGAGCTGCGGAACTGCATCTGGGACCTAAGGAGCCGCGCCCTTGACGAGCCGGACATGGACAGCGCGATGCGCATCGCCCTCGGCCCGACAGTGGGCAAGGCGCTGCTTTCCGTCCGCTTCGACGTCCCGCGCTCGCGGCTCTCCGATAACACGGCGCGGGCGATCCTCAACATCGTCCGGGAGCTTGCGTCGAACGCCGTTCGCCACGGACGCGCCACTGAGGTGGATGTCGCGGGCGGCATCGAGGGCGACGTAGTCCACCTCTCCGTTGTGGACAACGGTCACGGCTTCGACCCCGTGAAACATCCCGGCGTCGCCGAGGGGCACTTCGGCCTCCAGGGCATCGAAGAGCGCGTGGGCTTCCTGAACGGCGAAATGTCAATAGACTCCTCGCCAGGGAAAGGAACATCAGTCTCGATAACCCTGAAACTCCCAGGCTCGAAATAGATGAAGCCGAAAACCAGAGTGCTGATTGCCGACGACCATTCCGTGGTGCGCATGGGCCTTGCCTCGCTGCTCGGAACGGCAAAGAACGTAGAAGTCGTCGGAGAGGCAACCGACGGCGCGGATGCAGTGCGCAAGGCGCTCAGGCTCCGCCCGGACGTCGTCGTCATGGACCTCGTCATGCCGCGCAAGGACGGCGTCGCGGCGACGGAGGAGCTTCTGGCCTCCGCCCCGGAGACGAAGATCCTGGTCCTCACCACGTTCGCGGCGTCGGACGACATCGCACGGGCGCTGAAAGCCGGCGCGGCAGGGGCCATCTTGAAAAGCTCGACGAACCGCGAGCTCCTGTCCGCCGTCCTGTCCGTCGCCGCCGGCAGACGGTACGTCTCGGACGAAGTGGAGGGGCTTATGGCGAGCGACCCTCCGGCTCCGGAACTCTCCCAGCGCCAGCTGGAGATACTGGACGGAATCGTGCGTGGCCTTACCAACAAGCAGATATCCACGATGCTTGACATCAGCCTCGAAAGCGTGAAGACTCACATCAAGCTCATCTTGTCGAAGCTCGACGCCGGCAGCCGCACCGAGGCCGCGTCCATCGCCCAGCGCAAAAACCTGCTCAAGTGATCCCGGCCGCCACTTCGCCCTTTGTCTACTTCAGTGAACCGCGCGGAAGTCGTCGAGCGCGGCGAGGACGCGGGAGACGTGCGGCCTGCCTGGTTCGTCTGGCTCGCACGACCCCCACGGAGCGACGCAGAAGCCCTTCAGCCTCTCCGGCGCAATGCGCGCGCGGCAGAACCTGACGAGCGCCGCGATGCTGCCGGGATCGCCCCACCAGTTCGAGCCGCACGGAAGCTGGTCGAAGCCCGCCTCCTCAAGCGCAAGAAAAGCCGCGACTCCGTTGCGGCTTTCGCCCCATCCGCCCTTCCGCTCGAATTCAGCGTCCCATTTCTCCTTCGACTCCGAGAAGTCGTTGTGGTAGTACCAGTTCGACTGAAGGACGCCCTTCGACATGCGTCGGCAGTACTCCTCCCGCCCCGTCCAGCAGGCGTCCGCCCACATGACAGGCCTTGCGCCATGCCTCTCCACGCAGCCTATCGCGTAGTTGACGTCATGCCACCAGAGGTCGCCGCGCCGGATCACCACCATGTCAAGCTTCCGCTGCGCGATCTCCATCTCCTCGTCGAAGCCGATGTGGAAGAGCCGCGGACGGTCGAACACCTCGCATACGTCGCGTATGAGGTCGGCGACGACTTCGTAGTACTTTCTAGTGGAGACCATGCGACCATACTCCTTGAGCCATGCGTCGTGGCATGCCGAGAAGTTGAGTTTGGGCAGCGGCTCGAGCCCAAGGGAGCGCATTCTGGCGAGTTCGGCGCGCATCTTCTCGACGCTCCACGTGCCCTTCACCGCCAGCTCCGGATGGCTCGGGTAGGCGCAGGCCTCGGCAAGATCGACGAACACGGCGTTGCACCCGCTTGCCGCCGCGCGGTCCACGCACTTGCGCCACAGGTCGTCGCTGGTTCTCACGTAGTCGCGACAGTCCTCCCACATGTTCATTCCAAGATGAAGAAGGACGCTTCGCAGTTCGCTCTTTTCGGCAATCCCCGACAGCGCGTGTGCGGCCGCAAGCGAGGCAATGCCGCCGACGAACTCTCGGCGCGTGGTATTTTCGTCAGTCGTTTTCATAGGCTCTGCACAATAGGTCTTCCAAGCTTCCCAAGCGATCCGCCGGGGCGAACCTTGAAGACAAGCGGTCCCGGAGGCAGTGAGCCGCGCGCCAGCGTGCATGTCGACGACCCCTGCGCGAGCTCAGATCCGATGCCGTAGTCAGCCCCTTCGGCAAGAACATGACGGAACAACGACCTTCCATCCTTGCCGACGATCTCTATGCGGTAGTCGTATGGACGCGCCCTCTCCTCCGCGTTTGCCGCAGGGAAGGTCAACTTGACCGCCGGGACGCTCTCTCCGCCCCTGTTCTTCGCCGACGCCAGCTCGATCTTGAGTTCCGCGTCCGACGCGAACTGCGGAGCGACGCACGATTCCTCTCGCGTCATGTGGTCGTACGGACGCGCAGACGCGGCGACAGGAAGCGGGATCACCCAGTCGGGCGCAACGGAATCGCCAGTCCCCATTTCGCGCCGCTCGATGACAATCCTGTCGTCGAACACCTCGACCAGCGTTCCTTGATGGCAGTTGAAGTGCGCCGCGTAGAGCGGCATTGCCTTAGCCCTGTTTGCAGCCCGCGCCTCGTCGCTTTTACGGACATTGGGTGTGCTCCAATTCTCGTAGCCGCGTCCGCCGCCCACCGCGCTTTTCGCGGCGCGGAAGTTGGTGCGCCGGAGGCAGCCAAGGTTGACGGAGGTGAAGTCCCCCTGCCAGATCGAGCGTTCGTCAGTTATCGACCAGTGGGAATGGCCGGAGAGCGCGACGGCGTTCGGAAAGGACGATAGCAGTGCTGTCGTCCTTCCGTCGTCGCACACCGCACCGCCTTCCGCGACGCTGCCTTTGGGATGAGGATGCTGCACGTAGAAGAAAGGCGCCTCGCCCTTCAGCCCGTCACCATGCGCCGCGAGGAACGCATCCAGACGTTCGCCGAACCAGGCCTCTCCTCCGCAGTCGCCCTCCGGCCCTGTCCAGTGCGAGCCGATGAACCTGTAGCCATGAATCTCCTTCATGTAGATTGGCTCGAACTTCTCGCCGAACGCCGCCTCCCACGCCTCCGCATAGTGCGAAGCGAGCGTGTGCCGCCGTCGCTCCGCCGCGTCGGGGTAAATCTTCTTCACGAAGTCACCGTATGCGTGGGCGACATAGTCGTGGTTGCCGGTGACGAACACCTTCTCCACGTGGCGTCCGTCAGGGTCCATGTTGTCTGGGAACATCTTCCGCCATGCGTAGCCGACCATCTCCAGCTCTTCGACAAGTCCGTGCTCGGCGAGGTCGCCGGCGACGACCACAGCATCCACGCCCCGACGGCGATACCAGCCAAGCGCGCGCTCGAACACCTCCGTGCCGAGGCCCCAACCCGTCGCCGGATGGCATACATGAATGTCGGACATCGCGGCGAAAACAAGTTTTGGGCTGCTGCCGGCGAACATTCCCGGCGGTGCGGCGAATGCGCGCCCCGCCGCGAACACGGCCATGCATTCGAGAAACGAACGACGCGTGGCATTCAAGGATGAAGGATTCATGCGCAGGAATGATACCATCATCTTCTTCCATCCGCAATTCACTCATGTGAGGGAACGGACTGCGAGGGCATTTCCTCTGCCTCATTCCAGCACACCCCCAAATGGGTAATGGCACAGAAATCAGAACCGGACGAGGAACGCCGCGCTGCCGGCGTCGCGCTTCGGGAGGACGAGCCGCCCGCCCTCGAGCCGCAGCCGGACGTTCTCGAGGTCCCGCGCGTGGTCGTGGACCGTCACGTCGCATTCCGCGTCCGGCGCAACGCAGGCGACGTCGACCACGAGTTCACGCTGCCCGGACCGGTAGTCCGCCACAAGCAGCGCCCTGCGGGCGCCGTC
>JAEEGL010921728.1_pt1 | contig 13490 bp, 7 predicted proteins | sample 9134231 | NCBI WGS metagenome assembly JAEEGL01 (sample SAMN16246548, study PRJNA631951) | gut metagenome | biome: gut microbiome; feature: rumen; material: fiber-attached | host: Bos | place: Iran: Karaj | collected 2018-10
GCGCTGCGGTCAGGCCGGTGCAGCCTTCGAACATATAACTGTAGCAGTAATTAGCCAGCGTTGTAACAGGCAGCTCAGGCGCTGCGGTCAGGCCGGTGGAGCCGGCGACCACCGGGATCTAGCCGCTTTCACCCCGCGTCGCGCCACGGAGCGCAGGCGCTGCGGTCAGGCCGGTGCATCCCATGAACATAGCATAGTAGCAGCCCTTTGCCAGCGTTGTAACAGGCAGTGCAGGCGCTGCGGTCAGGCCGGTGCAGCCTTCGAACATGGAACTGTAGCAGTAATTAGCTAGCGTCGTAGCAGGCAGCTCAGGCGCTGCGGTCAGAGCGTTGCAGCCTAAGAACATAGCACTGTAGCATCTCTCTGCCAACGTCGTAGCAGGCAGTGCAGGAGCGGCGGTCAGGCTAGTGCAACCTTGGAACATGGAGTAGTAGCAACTATTGGCCAGCGTTGTGGCAGGCAGTGCAGGCGCTGCGGTCAGACTGGTGCAGCCTTCGAACATGTACATATAGCACTCCTCGGCCAGCGTAGTGGCTGGCAGGAGCAAGCCACTGGCATCGGTCAGCATTATATTATAATAGAATAAGACCTAGACGGCAGCATTCGTCAGCATTGTGGAGGTGACATAGTTCTCCTCGTCAACAAGACTCATAATGTTGCCATAGACAGTGTATGTTGCAGTACCACCGGCAATTCTGGTGCCATTATAAGTAGTAATGCTTGTGCCATTGCCATAGAACTGCACCTTATCTCCAGCTGTGACATTGATTTCTGTTGTACCGTTCATAGTGGTCTTTGTACCACCGTTCAGCGAGTACTTCATGCCCGTCTTCGGACTATTCACTTTGATGGTGCCGTCAGATGTAGCCTCAATGGTCAGCGGTGTATTATGAGCAAAATCCACTTGTTTCCATCCAGCTGGAACGCCCGGCAATTCAATATCTTCATTGGCGGCTAATAATGTACCTGTAGCAGCAACATCCTTAAGCCAATCGGTAGTGCAGTCGGTAGCACTGAAGTCAGTGGCAAGACAGGTTACAGATGAAAGGTTTGTGCAGCCGGAGAACATGGAACCGTAGCAGTAAACAGCCAGCTTTGTGGCAGGCAGTTCAGGCGCTGCGGTCAAACCGGTGCAGCCCATAAACATAGCATAGTAGCAGCCCTCTGCCAGCGTGGTTGCGGGCAGTGCAGGCGCTGCGGTCAGACTGGTGCAGCCTTTGAACATACTATTGTAGCAGTAATTAGCCAGTGTGGTGGCAGGCAGTGCAGGCGCTGCGGTCAGGCCGGTGCAGCCGTAGAACATGTAACCGTAGCAGTTCCCAGCCAACGTAGCGGCAGGCAACTCTGGTGCAGCCGTCAGACTGGTGCAGCCTTCGAACATATCTCGGTAGCAGTCCTCAGCCAGCGTTGTGGCTGGCAGCAACAGTTCGCTGGCATCAGTCAGTGTAGTGTTGCCATAGAACAGACTTGAGAAAGCATTATCCGCCAGCGTAGTAGCAGTAGCAAAGTTCTCCTCGTCAACAAGGCTCATTATGTTGCCATAGACAGTGCATGCGGCAGTGCCACCGGAAATGTTGGTGTTTTCATAGCTGGTGATATTAGTGCCATCGCCATAGAACTCCACCTCATCGCCGGCATCGACATTGATTTCCGTCGTACCGCTCATAGCGGTCTTTGTGTCTGTGGCTGCCAAGAGGCCCTTCGCGCCACTCGTAGTGCCGTTTTTCTTATTGTACTTCATGCCCGCCTTCGGACTATACACCTTGATGGTGCCAGCCGTAAGGGCTTTTATTGTCAGCGGTGTGGCAAGTGCCACATCCACTCTTGTCCATCCCGTCGGGATGCCATTTGGACTGTCCTTCACCCATGCAACCGTGTTGTCGGCGGGAGTGAATGTACCTGTTGCAGCGACATCCTTCAGCCAATCGGTAGTGCAGTCTGAAGCACTGATATCGGTGGCTTTACATGTCACAGATGCGAGGTTTGTGCAGCCGCTGAACATTTTTTGGTAGCAGTAATAAGTAAGCTCTGTGGCAGGCAACTCGGGCGCTGCAGTCAGACCGGTGCAGTCTTTGAACATGCTGTTGTAGCAACTCTCTGCCAGCGTAGTGGCAGGCAGTTCAGGCGCTGCGGTCAGACCAGTGCAGCCTTTGAACATGCCCTGGTAGCAGCTATAATTAAGCGTTGTGGCAGGCAGAGCGGGCGCTGCGGTCAGGCCGGTGCAGTCGTCGAACATCTCTCCGTAGCAGAAAGCAGCCAGCGTCGTGGCGGGCAGTGCGGGTGCTGCGGTCAGGCCGGTGCAGCCTCTGAACATCAAGCCGTAGCAGTTACCTGCCAGCGTCGTAGCGGGCAGTACGGGTGCTGTGGTCAGACTGGTACAGTTTTCAAACATGCTTTGGTAGCAGCCCTCAGCCAGCGTGGTGGCAGGCAGTGCAGGCGCTGCGGTCAGGCTGCTGCAGTTTTGGAACATAAAGCAGTAACAGAAAGTGCCCAGTGTGGTGGCAGGCAGCGCGGGTGCGGTGGTCAGGCTGGTACAGCCCTCGAACATGGCTCTGTAACATTTACCGGCCAGCGTGGTGGCGGGCAGTGCAGGTGCTGCGGTCAGGCTGCTGCAGCCGCCGAACAAGTCACTGTAGCAAGCCTCGCCCAGCGTAGTGGCAGGCAGCAGCAGGTTGCTGGCATCAAGCAGCGTAGTGTTGTAAGAGAATAAAGCCGCAAAGGCATAATCTCCCACCGCGGTGGCGGTGTTATAGTTATACTCGTCAACAAGGCTCATGATGTTGCCATAGACGTTATATGCGCCAGAGTTGCCTACTATAGTGGTACCCGGACCGTTGTCATTACCATACTGGGTGATGCTGGTACCGTTGCCATAGAACTGCACCCTGTCACCGGCTGTGACATTGATTTCTGTTGTACCGTTCATAGTGATCTTTGTACCACCGTTCAGCGAGTACTTCATGCCCGTCTTCGGGTTGCTCACCACGAGGGTGCCTTCAGCTATAGCCTCAAAAGTCAGGGGAGTGGTAGGGGCAGAGTAGTCCGGCTGGACTGCTGCCATCACCTGCTTAATCTGGCTGGCAGAGAGGGCCTTGTCATATACTGCAAAGTTGTCGAAGGCGAAGGCCGGGTCCGGGTCATTCCATCCAAAGGCCTGGTTACCGCCCAGACAGAAGTGGGTCAGGTCGGTCTGTGTGAAAAGACCTGCCAGACCATCATCAGCTATCGTCCAGGAGTTCAACACTTCACCGTCCACATAGACGACAGCCTTAGAGGTGGTGAATGTCATCGTGACATAATGCCATTTGCCGTCATCAGTCCAAACGGTACTCTCAGTGTTGGTGCCGGCATCGTTCTGTGCATCAGTGAAATCACACCAGCCTCCGGCATTCCATTGCATGAGGCCACGTGTCTCAAGATAGAAGAACGGCCACCAGCCGTTTTCATTACCTGCAGACCATTCATGTGACTTGTTGACATTATCATCTCCGTATGCAGTGAACAGTGGGCTGTGGAAATAGTCTTCGGCGCTCATCTTGTTCACCCAGAAACCGATGGTCATCTCATTGGTCTGCGTAGAGTGGGAGAAGATGTCGCTTGGCAGCTCCAGCCAATTCGTACGAATGGCCTTCGTCAGCGACGGGTCATTGTGGAACACCTTGCCGAAACGAGGGTCGGGGGTTAGCTCGAAAGTGCCGTTACCCACAACGGTCAACCCACTGCTCGACGAGAAATCATTGAAATAAACAGGGCTCGGTAAAACATCAGCCCACGCGCCCGTGATCATCGTCACGAGAAACGCGAAAAGGAATAGTAGCCTTTGTTTCATAAGTCTTTAGGTTTTGGTTAATAATATAAATAAAAAAAGTATAGTTTTTCAAGTTCCGGTGCGACACCTTATATATATTATATAGCGGCATCAGGCAGGCCGTTGTAATGTGCCGTCACGACACCAAGGCTGCACACCGTGACGCAAAGTTAAGAAAAAGTCTCAAAAACCACAAAAAAATACTGAAAAATCTTTCGGAAAATTCTCAATTTTTTACGACAAATTCTCAATTTTGTCAAAAAGATCCCATTTCATCGGGGTTTTGCATTTTGGCAAATTTCGGACATTTTTCTGCATTTTCAGGCCAAAACAGACGCAAAAACGGCAATAACAGAAATTAATTGAGGAGAGGAAAGGGACAGAAATTATTATAATTAGGAGACTCCGCGAAGCGCCTGAGCACCTACTGGAGCGCAAGAATTAACCATGCGGATTGGGAGAGCCGGAGGGGGGGGCTGACACTGACAAAATGGCAGTAGAACTATTGCGTTCTAATAGCAGGTCTTTTACCGCCTAATAGTAGGTCTTTTACCCGGTAATAGCAGGTCTTTTACCGCCTAAAAGACCTGCTATTGCAATGCCCTGATTATCAGAGCGTTTGAGTGTGCCATTTTGTCAGTCCGCAAACATTGGGGATTTCGGGGGACTGCGTCAATTTGGGTGGTAATTCGCTCTTTCAGGACTCCCGTATGTTGCACAATGCAAAATTATTTTTGGGGGATTTCCTTGTGTTATTCAAGGAATGTTCGTACCTTTGCGCAGTAGAATGTAAAAACCATAAGAAGAAAGGACATGACATGAGTACAACGGCACTTGAAGGACTGCTCAGCTACCTCTACGGCACACTTTCGCCCAGCAACATGAAATGGGTGGGAGAGCACCTCATAGAGCACGCCAAGCAGGAACAAGGCGAACGATTTCGCCCCTACACTATGCAGGAAATAGACGACATGCTTGACGAGGCAGAGGCTGCCTTTGAGGCAGGCGACTATCTGACCAATGAGGAAGTGTTCCACCATCACAAAGCCGCAGAAGCCGTATGACCATACACTGGCATAAACGAGCTGCCGCTCAACTACACCAAGTGGAAGGCTACGTGCTACGCGACTTCGGCGAGCGCATCCGTCAGGAGTTCATGGACGATATGGAGCAAGCTGTGCTTGCACTGGCCGACATGCCTACGATGGGTAAGCAGGAGCCGCTGTTCGCCCACCGCAAGCAGGAGTATCGCAGCATCATCGTGCGCCGAATGAACAAAGTGGTTTACTATGTAAAGGGCGACACACTGCACATCGCCGCCTTCTGGGACACGCGCCGCGAGCCTAAGAACCAAGCTATGCAGACAAGGTAGGCTACTGATACAGTTCCTCAAGAGAATATGTCTTTTCTCGTTAATTGCTTCTGCTGCCCTTACAGGGCGAGACTACACCCCATCAATACCCAGGGCGTTGCCCTGGGCTATAAGCTTTTGCCCTTTCAGGGCGCTTACTCTGCAATCCTTTACGGAGCTCAAGCACGCAATAGCATAAAGCAGGGCCATTCACCACCTAAATTGACGCAGAACCCACTTTTTTTTGCTTTATGTTTGCGTAATAACAAAAATTTTATTTATCTTTGTGCCGACTAATGCACAAACCTAAATATATGAAGAGACTTTTCCCCATGATTTGTATGCTGTGCGCCGGTGCCGTGACTACCTTCGCACAGCCAGTGAACGACAACAACACGCCGCTGCACCTGATGAAGCCCGTTTACGCTACGGGCTATGGTGTGCCTGCGACTGCTGACGTGAAGAATACCATAGACCGCGTGCTGCGCTATATCGATGCGGAGACCCCCGCCGCGCTGGCAGATAAGAACAGCGGGCGCGAGTGGTCATACGGCGACAAGGCCTCGGCGCTGAAGAGCGTCACGCCCGACATGAGGCTGAAGCAGGGCGGCTTCCGCCTGACCAGCTATGAGTGGGGCGTCACCTACTCTGGCGTGCTGGCAGCTTACAAAGCAACAGGCGACACGGCTTACCTGAACTATGTGACCCGTCGCCACGGACTGCTGACAGAGATAGCACCTTATTATAAAAAGCTGCATGATGCCGGCAAGACCATAGATGTGAATATCCGCCGCATCATAGCGCCTCATGCCCTGGACGATGCCGGTGCCGTGTGCTGCTCCATGATCAAAGCCTCGCTGTCAGGGGCGATGAAGGCTGCCACGCTGCGCCCGCTCATCGACAATTATGCCGACTATATCTTGAACAAGGAGTATCGCCTTGCCGACGGCACCTTCGCTCGCCTGCGTCCGCAGAAGAACACGGTGTGGCTCGACGATATGTTTATGGGCATCCCCGCAGTGGCCTATATGGGCAAGCTGACGGGCGAGACGAGATATTATGACGAGGCGGCACGCCAGGTTCTCAGCTTTGCCAGCCGCATGTGGGTGGCAGAGAAGGGGCTCTTCCGCCACGGATGGGTGGAGGATATGCAGCCCCACCCCGCCTTCTTCTGGGGCAGGGCCAACGGATGGGCTATCCTGACACTGTGCGAGGTGCTCGACGTGCTACCCGCAGACCACCCGCAGCGCCCGCAGCTGCTCGACCTGCTGGGCAAGCATGCCGCAGGACTGGCAGCCCTGCAGCACCATTCGGGCTTCTGGCACCAGCTGTTGGACCGCAACGACACCTACCTTGAGGCCTCAGCAACGGCCATCTACACCTATTGTCTGGCACACGGCGTGAACAAGGGATGGCTTGATGCGAAGGCCTACGGACCTGTGGCGCTCCTGGGATGGCAGGCCGTGCAGTCGGCAGTCAACGAGAAGGGGCAGGTGGAACAGGTCTGCGTAGGCACGGGCATGGGCTTCGATGCCGCCTTCTATGCCCATCGCCCCGTCCACGTGATGGCAGCCCACGGCTACGGCCCCACCATCTGGGCCGGCGCAGAGATAATACGCCTGCTCCAAAGCCAGCACCCGAAGATGAACGACTCCGCCGTGCATTTCTACGATCAGGAGGTGCCCACCAATGAGCCGATATTCAATTATGACGGGAAGATAAGATACTGAAGACCCACCCCCGGCCCCTCCCTGCTCAGGGAGGGGGGAAGAACCTCACCCCCCCGGCCCCCTCTCCAAAGGCGAGGGGAATAAGTGAAGAGTTAAGAGTGAAGAGTGAAGAATTAGGAGTGGTGAGGGATGAGGGAGGAGAGATGAGGGAAGAGGGGAGGAGCGAAAACACATAGCCACAGTGCCCTGCGGTTTTCCCGCGGGGTTTACCTACAACCTAAACAACAACCACAAACATGAAACAGCTTTTCACACTTTGCCTTTCGGCATTTCTTGCCATCCCCGCGATGGCGCAGATGGGAACGCGTTTCCCCTCTGAACGCAAGGTCATCACAGACCCCAAGACCGGCGTGGAGCTGGTGTTTCTAACCAGCAAGAGCGGCACAGGCGACTCTAAAATCTATCAGACGCACAACCAATGGACGTCCGACGGTAAGTGGGTTATCTTCCGTTCGGACCGCGTGAAGGGCGAGGCGATGGCCGTCAACGAGGAGACAGGCACCATTGTGCAGGTCACGGAGGGCGGTTTCTCGGGCATGCTCTGCGTGGCACGTAAGTCCATGAACCTCTATCACATGCGCGATGTGAGGGACAAGAATGGGAAGCGCACGGGCATGGCAGTGGTAGAGGTGAACCTGGGGCAGCTCCTTGCAGACTCTGAGGCGGGCAAACTGAAGAAGAAGAAGGCCTACGAACGCATCTGCGGCACCATCCCCATTGAGATGTGCAGCGAGGGTGACATGGCTCTCGACGGTAGTGAGGAGTTTGTATATTTCCGTCTCGACAAGGAGTTTGCGCGCAAATACCCTATAGCGGAGCAGATAGCACCCAACTTCGGCCCTCGCAAGATGGGCGCCGGGCCCAGCGGCATCGGCAAGATGGACCTTGCGACGGGCAAGGCAGAGCCCGTCGTGGCGGTGCATTTCAAGGTGGGCCACATACAGGGCAACCCGTGGCATCCGGGGGAGGCCATCTTCTGCTGGGAGACGGGCGGCAAGGCCCCGCAGCGCACGTGGATGGTGAATGCCGACGGCACGAACCTCAGACCCATCTACCGCGAGACGGAGCACGACTGGGTGACGCATGAAGCCGTCATCAGCGCAGACGAACTCGCGATAGCCATCATCGGCCACCGGCCCATCAACAAGGGTGAGCAGAAAGCCATCGAAGGGCTGGAGTCCTTTGCCACGTCGGATGACTGGGGCCCTGCGGGAACCAAGGAGTATGCTACGGGCATTGCCGTAGTGAATATGCGCACCCGCGAGCTGACACTGGAGGGCCAGGTGCCGGGCGATAACTTCTGGCATGTGGCGGGTTCGCAGGACGGCCACTGGGTGGCAGGCGATGACTTTGCCCGCGAGCTGTGGCTCATAGACCGCCACACGGGAGAGCGCATACTGCTGACGGCAGGCCACAAGACCACGGCGCGCGACCATGTGCACCCCACCTTCAAGCCCGACGGCACGGAGATAGAGATACAGTCGGCAATGCTGTCAGAAGACGGACGATCGATGAATATCTGCATAGTGCGCCTGCCGGAGGAGCTGGTGCAGCGATATAAAAAGCAGTAAATGAGCCAGATATTCCGGTTTTTCCGGTTTTTCCGGATAATCCGGACTATCCGGAGATTCTGGATTTTCCGGGCTCCTCCCCTTTGGGGAGGCTGAGAGGGGGCTGTCGGCCCCTGCTGCAAACGATTGCAAAGAGTTTATTGTATTTTTCTTTATTAAAATTTTTATTCTTTCCATAAAAACTCTTAACTTTGCACCGGATGATTAAGCGTTGTTCCGCGATGATGATACGGATTGCGCTGATTTATCCCATTTGACCTTTTAACGAGAGAACTGACCAAACAAAGAACAACTGACCCCCGACGGGGCGCATTTGCGAAACAATATAAAGAAACAATATAAACAATAATAACTGACAGAACCCCAAGCACAGGTATAAGAGCAGAACTAGCTTCTGATATAACAGAACTAACTAAAGTATATATTCTTTCAACTAACTAACCAGCAAAAACCAAGAGAACATGAAGCAGGAAAAACTTGGATGCGTACAGAGGGCGTTGTCTCTACTGTTCGTGATGTTCCTTTCTGTATCGGCCATGGCTCAGATTACTGTGAATGGCCATGTGAAGGACGCTGCCGGCGAGGATGTCATTGGCGCTACTGTCCGCATAGTAGGCGAACAGGGCGGCACCGTGACGGACTACGAGGGCAGATTCTCGTTAAAATGTAAGCAGGGAGCTTCCCTGCAAGTGAGTTTTGTGGGCTATCAGACTCAGACTGTGACTGCGCAGCCTACCCTTGAGGTGGTGATGCAGGATGATGCCGCAGTGCTGGAGAACGTCGTTGTCATCGGTTATGGCGTAGCCAAGAAGACCGACCTGACGGGCTCTGTCACCGCTATCAAGCCTGACGAGAAGAACCACGGTCTCATCACCAACGCTCAGGAGATGATCCAGGGTAAGATAGCCGGTGTGAACGTGAACACCGCAAGCGGTGCTCCCGGCGAGGGTGCAGAGATACGCATCCGCGGTGGTGCCTCTCTGAATGCCAACAACAGCCCGCTCATCGTCATCGACGGACTGCCTATGGACCCCAACAGCACAAAGGGTGTATCTAACCCACTGGCTCTGGTGAACCCTAACGACATTGAGTCGTTCACCGTGCTGAAGGACGCATCGGCAACGGCCATCTACGGTTCCAGAGGCTCTAACGGTGTTATCATCATCACCACAAAGCGCGGCAGAAAGAACCAGGCACCTCAGGTGACGTATAACGGTAACGTCAGCGTGAGCACCGTGGGCAAGAAGCTGAACCTGATGAGCGGCGACGAGTATCGCTCCGTCATCGCCAGCAGATATGGTCTGGAGTCTGAAGCAGTAGCAGGTCTGGGCACCGCCAACACCAATTGGCAGGACGAGATCTACCGCAACGGCGTGAGCACCGACCACAACGTGACCGTAGCCGGCGGCGTGGGCAACACAAAGTGGGCTATGCCTTACCGCGTGTCATTAGGTTACACCGACCAGCAGGGTACGCTGCGCGGCTCAAGCTACAACCGCTTCACCGCAGGATTTACGCTGAACCCATCGCTGCTTGACGATCACCTGAACATCAACGTCAACGCTAAGTACGCTTATTCTTACAACAAGCCAGGCAACACCAGCGCTATCGGAGCTGCCATCACAATGGACCCAACCCGCGACATCACCAGCACTGACAGCCGCTTTGACAACTTCGGCGGATACTTTGAGTGGGTGGACTGGAGCGATGACTACAAGGACCCAGCCTTCCGGTATGTGAAGAACAGCGACGCTCCTGCCAACCCTGTGGAGCAGATCAACCAGTATGACTTCTCTCGCTACAACAACACACTGTTGGGCAACCTGGAGTTTGACTATAAGATCCACGGCTTTGAGGACCTGCGCCTGCACCTGAATCTGGCTGGCGAATACACCCAGGGTCAGGAGAACACCAACCAGTCGCCTACATCGCTTGCCGGTTTCTACTATGGCAGCTACGGATGGAACAGGGAGAAGAAGTATAACACTACTCTCCAGGCATACATACAGTACTATAAGGACTTCACCGAGAAGCACCACTTCGACATCATGGGCGGTTACGAGCACCAGCACATGAAGTACTGGGGTGACTCCAACTACTGGGGCATCTATCCTATAACCAGCGAGAAGACTGACGACAACGGCAACGCACTGGCAGGCACTGAGTATCGCTCCAGCGACCCGGCAGTATGGAAGGGCCAGACCTACCTCGTCAGCTTCTACGGACGTATGAACTACAGCTTTGCTGAGCGCTACCTCTTCACCTTCACCGCCCGTGGCGACGGTTCAAGCCGTTTCGCAAAGGGCAAGCGCTGGGGCTTCTTCCCATCAGCAGCCTTCGCATGGAGAGCCAACGAAGAGGCATTCCTGAAGGATGTCACAAACATCTCTGACCTCAAGCTGCGCCTCGGATGGGGACAGACAGGTCAGCAGGATACCGGCAAGGAGTACTACACCGCAGTATATAAGAGGAGTACCAACAGCCACTACTACTACCCAATAGCAGGTCTGAGCGGCATCATGTACAAGCCACTGGCATACAATGAGGACCTCACCTGGGAGACAACGACAACATACAACGTGGGTATCGACTTCGGTATGTTCAAGAACCGCCTCACTCTGAGCGTTGACGGTTACTACCGCAAGACCAAGGACCTGCTCAACACCTCTACCATCCCAACAGGTCTGAACATGGACAACGCCCTGCTGAAGAACGAGGGTGAGCTGGAGAACACAGGTGTTGAAATCACCATCGGCGGCAAGCCAGTGCAGACAAATGACTGGATACTGGACATGAGCTTCAACGTAGGCTATAACAAGAACAAGATCACCAAGCTCTATAGCGGACGCGACATGGTAGAGGCCGGTATGCAGGTGGGCACCAACGAGGCTATCACATACCACAAGGTAGGTCTGCCAGCCAACAGCTTCTATGTATATCAGCAGGTATATGACGCTAACGGCAAGCCAATACAGGGCTGCTACGTGGATCGCAACGGCGACGGAAAGATCAACGACGACGACCGCTACTTCTACAAGAACATCGCAGCACCTTGGAACGGCGGTTTCGCACTGAAACTGAGCTACAAGAACTGGGACCTCGGCACCAACTTCCGCTTCAGCCTGGGCAACTACGTATATAACGGCATCACGGGAGGCAAGGTCAACTCTGCAGTGCTCTACAACCCGAAGGGCTACTATGAGAACTCTACAGCCGATATCGTAGCACTGGGATGGAGCTCATACAACTACTCACTGTCAGACTACTTCGTGCAGAACGCCAGCTACCTGAAGTGTGACAACATCACACTGGGCTACAACTTCGAGAACCTCTTCAAGTCAGCAGGCTACAAGGGAATCTCCGGTCGCATCTATGGTTCATGCACCAATGTCTTCACTATCACAAAATACAAAGGTCTTGACCCAGAGCAGACCTCAGGCAAGGAGACAAGCGTATATCCACGCTCCAGAACCTTCCTCGTAGGACTGAGTCTGAACTTCTAACACAATGCATAACACTGAATGCATAATTCATAATCAATAATGCGCAATGCATATTAACACTATGAAAAAGAATATATTCAAAAACATCATACCCGCAGCAGCGCTATTGCTGACGGCAGGCATGACCTCCTGCGTCAATGACCTTGACAAGGGCAACATCGACCCGACGGTGGAGGCAGAAGCGAATCTGGATGGACTATACACCAAGTGCTATGCCGGTCTGATCATGGAAGGTAACGACGGTGCTGCCGACTTCAGCATCGACGATGCAGGTAAGTCAACACTCATACGTAACATCTACAACTTCAACGAGCTGCCCACCGACGAGAGCATCTGCTGGTGGAGTGACGGCGGCATCGTGGAGATAGGCTACAACAAGTGGGAGCCAGGACACGCTTCACTGAAGTTCCTGTACTATCGCATCATGTCGAACATCACGTTCTGCAACAAGTTCCTCAAGGAAGTGGGCGAAGGCGAAAGAGCCACACAGACAGCAGAGGTGCGCTTCATACGCGCGTACCATTATTATCTGTTGATGGACTTCTTCGGAGATCCTCCATTCATCGATGAGAGCAGTCTGGCAAGCACCGAGAACCCCGTGCAGGCTCATGCTATGAACGGCGAGGAGATCACCGACCGCAAGGAGATGCTCACCACAGGCCGCAAGAACCTCTATGCCTGGATTATGGCAGAGCTGGATGACTGTGAGGAAGACCTCATAGATGCTAAGCCCAACACCGACACCGAGGCTGACTACGGTCGCGTTGACAAGGCTTCAGTATGGTTCCTCAAGAGCCGCATGCTGCTGAACTCTAACATCTACCTGAGCATGGATGACAGTGATGCAAAGTATCAGGCCAACCTTCAGGAAGTAGTGAAGCTGTCAGACCAGATTGCCGCTGCCGGCTATAGCCTGTGCACCAAGACCGTAGGCAACTACCACGGCTACGACCTGCTCTTCATGGGCGACAATGGCTCTAACGGCGCACAGACAGAGGCTATCCTGCCACTGATGCAAGACGGTAAGACAACCAACGGATGGGGTGGCTCACTCTTCTTCATCGCATGTCACTGGAACGCTAACCTGCGTACCGTAACCGGTGAGACAGCAGGCACCACAGGCAACACCTGGGCCGGCATGCGCTGCCGTCCTACATTCGTCAACAGACTGTGTGATGCCGACGGTACCGAAGGCAAGACAGCAGCTGAGATCCGCGAGGCAGCAGGCGACGACCGCGCACTATTCTGCGGACTGGAGGAGAAGGTTGAGGAAGACGGTTCCATCACCTACACCTCACGCTCTGCAAGCCTGGGCAAGAACACCGACTTCTCTGGCGTAGCATCAGTAAAGTGGAACAACAACTACTCTACCGGAGCCAGCCCACACGACACCTACTACGTAGATACCGACTTCATGCTCTTCCGCTATGGCGAGACACTGCTGAACAAGGCTGAGGCACTGCTCCGCTTAGGAATGACAGAAGAGGCTATTGACGCAGTCAACGAGCTCCGCGAGCGCGCCAATAC
>JAEEGL011338391.1_pt1 | contig 13490 bp, 11 predicted proteins | sample 9134231 | NCBI WGS metagenome assembly JAEEGL01 (sample SAMN16246548, study PRJNA631951) | gut metagenome | biome: gut microbiome; feature: rumen; material: fiber-attached | host: Bos | place: Iran: Karaj | collected 2018-10
ATTTCAAGGAGCTCTCGCTCTATATCATCGCCGGCAAAAAGAAGCTCGAAGAAGTCCGCGCGACCGAGCTGAAAGAACTGATGGACAAAGCCGCGCAGTCCGGTCTGCCCGAGGACGCCCAGAAGGCGAACGACATGGGCGCGCTCTGCGACAGCTTCGAGAAAAAGCTCCACGACCTCGAGCTGACGAGAATGGTTTCGATCCAGCTGGGCCCGCAGATCCGCCTGCTCCAGAACAACGACAAGCTCATGGCGGAAAAGATCCAGTCCACGATCGTCAATACGATCCCGCTGTGGAAGAGCCAGATGGTCCTTTCGCTCGGCCTCGCTCATTCGCAGCAGGCGATGGAGGCGCAGCATGAGGTCACCAATATGACCAACGAGCTCCTGCGCAAGAACGCCGACACGCTTAAGATGGGCACGATCGCGGCGGCAAAGGAATCCGAACGCGGCGTTGTCGATATCGAAACGCTCCAGCATACCAATGAAACGCTGATCCAGACGCTCGACGAGGTCCTCGCGATCCAGAACGAAGGCCGCGAGAAGCGCCGTGCGGCGGAAGCGGAGCTCGGCCGCATCGAAGGCGAGCTGCGCCAGAAGCTGCTCGAAATCCACCAGAACTGATTTCCCGAAACGGGAGAATGAGGCTGATCCGAAATGAAACTGCTTCGAAAAAGATGGTTCGCCGCGGTCCTGATGGCCCTGCTCGTGCTGCTGGCGCTGTTCCTCGGAGCGATCCGCTCCGCGTATGCGGCGCGCGGCGCCGCGAAGGACGCCTTCTTTGAGTCGGAAGACGGCTACGGGAACCTCAACGAATCCTTTCTGACGCTGACCGATTCGGCAAAGAGCCTCTATTCGCTCGGCAAAAAATACGGGGTCGAATCGGCGGAGGAATACAAAGCCGCGCTCGATACGGTGAAAAAGGCAAAAATGCCGGCCGATAAGCTCTACGCCGCGCAGAAGCTCCGCAACCTGACGGACGATTTCTATGGGGAGCTCTCCGAAAAGGAGCTCGATACGCTCGACGAAGGCTCTGCGAAACGCGCCTTCAGCCGCCTCGGGATCGAGCTGCAGCGGATCGAGCAGGTCGCCCGGATCCGGAAAACCGCCTTCAACGCGGCGGTCGAGGAATACAATACCGGCGTTCTGGATTCGCCCCTGACCGGCTGGCTGCTCCATTTGCTCGGCTTCGAGGAAATGGAGAAGATTTACTGACCGATCCGAAACGTTCAAAAAAAGACGCTCTCTCCGGAATATTTCCGGAGAGGGCGTTTTTGCGTTCCCGCCGCTTTTGCGCGACAGGTTCCGACGCGTTTTGATGCGGCGCGGTGCTATAATGCAGGAAAAGGCGGTGATCGGCATTGAGACGCAGGGGAATCCTCAGAACGACGGCGGGGATGCTTTCGGGGCTGCTGTTCCTCGGCTGTTTTCTCTACGGCTCGGTGGACGTGATCGCCGGGAGGCTTGATTCGGCGGCGCAGCTTGCCGCCGACGCGGCGTTTTACCGCCTGGGAGGCGCAAAAACCGCGGGGGACGCCGCTTCTTCGGAGTCTTTCGAAGCCGAAGAGGCGCTTCGGATCGAGCGAAAACCGCTCTCTGCGCTCGCATTGCGCGAAGAATCCTCCGCGCCGCCGCAGCAGTTTTCCGAAGTAAGCGAACCTTCCGAAAGCGCCGAAAGCCGCGCGGCGGAAAGCGAGCCGCTCCCGCAGCTTCCCGAAATTCCGCAGCAGGACCACGGCCCGGATGATTTTTCCGAGATGACGCTCTCCGGCGGCAGCGACTTCGGCGGCCTTTCGATCAAATCCGATCCTCAGGCGGAGGCGGTCGATTTTGCGGCGCTGCTCGATCAGACACCGGCGATCGGGCCGTGTGAGGACGGCGCGCCCTGCGTTTTGATCTACCATACCCACACCTGCGAAAGCTACGCGACCGACGAAGACGATGCCGCGCGCAGCGAGGATCAGAGCCGCGGCGTGGCGGCCGTCGGCGAAGTGGCGGCACAGGTCCTGCGCAGCTACGGGATCGGCGTGATCCACGATACGACCGTTTACGATACGACCTACGCCGGCTCCTACGCGCGCTCCGAAGCCGGCGCGCGGGAGATCCTCGCGCAGTATCCTTCGATCACGGTTACGATCGACCTCCACCGCGACAGCCTGCGCACCGCTTCCGGCGAGCGGATCCGCCCGACCGCTTCGGTCCGCGGGCGAAAGGCGGCCCAGATCATGATCCTTGCGGGGTGCGATCCCGACGGCGAGCTCGGGTTTCCCGATTGGCGCGAAAACCTCGTCTTTGCGCTGCGCCTCCAGCAGAATCTCCAATTCCTCGGCGAAGACCTGCCCCGCCCGCTCTATTACTGCAACCGCGTCTACAATATGAATCTGACGAAGGCATCGCTTTTGATTGAAGTCGGGACCGACGGGAACTATCTCGACGAGGCGCTCCGGTCGGGCGAGCTGCTGGGCGAAGCGCTCGCACAGGTGATCCTTTCGGCGGCGCAATGAGAAAAATCCGCGGATTTTCAGGATTTTTCCCTCCCGGCTTGCTCTTTTTTGAGATTCTTGCTATAATAGTCTCTGCCGAACCGATCCGATGGGCCGGCCCGGCTGATTGCGGAAACGGTGTTTCCATTGAAAGAGGCAGGTTTTCATGAGCACGCTGAAAAAAACCGGGATCCTTCTTCTGGCCGTTCTGCTCTGCGCGGCGATGTTCGCGCCGAACGCGCAGGCGGCTTCGGCGAAGTCCTCCGAAGCGGAAGAACAGGTCTTTTCCTATAATTCGGAAGCTTCCGGCACGGAGGCGGAAGGCGAAAAGAAGACGAACGTCTGGGGGATCGTCGCCTGGGTGGTGATCGGCCTCGGGATCGTCTTTATCCTTTACGTCCTTTTAAGCGCGCCGAAGCGCCGGAAAGGGCTGACGCCGAGCGGCGTCAAATACCGCCGTTCGCCCTACAAAAAGCGCAAGCGCCGCATCATGGAGGACGAATACTACAAATACAAACGGGATAAATACAAATTTTAAGAGCCGGATACCGTTCCGGTTCTTTTTTTATGTAACATCGCGCGTCCGTTCCGGTCTCATAAAACAGAAAACGCCGCGGGAGAACCGCGGCGAGGAGGAATTTCAGAATGAAAAGAATCAAACAGTGGTGCGGCCTGTTTCTCTGCGCGCTGATCTGCCTTTCGCTCTGCGCCTGCGCGGAAAAGCCGGCGGCCCCTACGGAAAACGAATCGGACGAGCCGCGCAACACGGCGGTGGAGATCTTTGACGAAGCGGGCAAAAAGCTCGGCGCGATCGAACGAAACGGCGCGGCAACGCTTACAGACGCAGGGATCCTTTATTGCTCGAGCGCGGCAAACAACGAAACCCAATACCGCCTTTTTTCGCCGGAGAACGGCAGCGATACGCTTTTGGGATCGCTCGCCGATCAGAGCTACGAGGCTTCCTTCGCGCGGCTGACGCTCAAAGGCAAGATCTACACGCTCGCGGTGACCGGGAACCTCTACGACAGCGAACCCGATCCGCTCTGGCTTCTGGAGCTCGATCCGCAAGGCGGGCTTGCGCAGCACAAACTCTCCGATAACGGTTTTCCGTACGCGGGCATGACTGAAATCGGAGGCAGGATCCTCGTCTGGTTCCACGATCAGGGCGAAACCGAACTGACCGACCGCGTGCTCGAATTTGAGCCGGAGAGCGGCGCGCTGCGCGAGGTGATGACCTATACGCTCAAAAACGAGCTTTCGGGCGATACGCTGCGCGGCGTCTGCGTGATGAACGGGCAGCTCTGCCTTCTGCGGGTGCATTTTGAGAGCGAAACTCAGGCTTCGCTCTGGATCGATCTCTGCGATGTGATCCAATTTACCGACGACGCGGCGCAGCCGGAATACAACCTCGCCGAAACGGTCGAGATCACCGAGACGTTCCTCGCCGCAGCCGAACGCGCATCCGTTTCCGAGGATCTCATCAACGAAATGAAGCAGCCCGTTGCGTATTTCCGGATCATCGACGGGCGGTATCTCTGGTATGAAAACTTCAGCATTACCCGCTGTCTCGCAGATCTCGAAACCGTCACGGTCTTCGAGGAAACGGACCCGTACTTCTCGCTTGCCCCGGGCGGCGAAAAACCGGTTTTCTGGCGTTTGCTCGGCGGCGCGGACGGAACGGACCGCGGCTTCTATACGCTTCGCGGCGGAAAGCTTGAAAAAACGGAGCTTTCGTTCCTCAAGGAAGGGCAGACGCTCCTCTCGGCAAGCTGCGCGCCCGGCGGCGCGATGCTCTTCGACGTGACAAACAGCGGAAAGGTTACGGACAGCCGCCTCGTTTTCGTTTCTTCTTCGGAAGTGTAACGCTGCGCCGCGCGGCTTCGGCGGCAGGAATATAAAAAAGCGGGCGTTTCGCCCGCTTTTTTTGTAAACGCACTTTTTATTTTTTGATCGCGACGGTTCCCATTACGCGGACGATCTCCGTTGTTTTCATGCGCGTCCGGTGCCAGACGTAGCTGCCGCCGATCTCATCGTAACCGCCGATAACCATGAAGTCAGGTTCCCCGGTCATACTCAGATACAGCGCTGGATCCGAGTTGTAATATCTGCCGGATCCGTAGCTGAAAGTTACTTCTTTCCATGAATCAGATGTATAACTGTCGTTTTCGGAGATGATTTCGCTGGAGAGCTCTCCGGATTCCGGGTTATAGGTGACGTCGATGGAACGCTGACCGGTCCGCGTGAGCTTTACGGTATAGCCGAACGCGGCGACGTTCTCTTTCGGGGCGATATAGTCCGCGAACTGTCTGATCCCGGTCACGTCGCCGAAATCGTCCTTGAACGGTTCGTACGTTTGCGCCATCGAGACTTCCTCAAAGTAGTCGAAGAAGTTTTCCTCCGTCAGATCGACGAAATCATACCGAGAGACGTCGACGTACTGGCCGAGCGATCCGTTATCCTTCTCTCTCAGCTTAATGATTCCTTCGTTGAGCAGCTTTTCGGGGACGAAATCCTCCTGAGAATTACTTTCGGACATGAATACGGGGGTTTCGCTGTTTCCGTCCTCAATGAAATCGATCTGACCGTCCGAATACCAGGGCATCGACATCACGCGATAGGTTTTACCGTTTATGACGGCTTTCCACTGCGGGAGGAATTCGATCTGCTCCGGGCGTTCCTTCTCTCCGGAAGTCGCGCTGATCAGCTTGAACACGCCCTCAAAATCCGCCGGGATTCTGTTTCGTACGTAATTCTGATTTTTATCTGCCGCAATATCGTAATAATTTGCTTGTTCGCCGTCGGGAGCAACGTTAAAAAGGCCGACTTCCGTTTCGCCGTTCCGAATCGAGAACTGGCCTTTTTCCATGGCGAACCAGGTATACGTTTCACCCGAAATCGTGCAGGTTTTGTCTTCGCGCACGGTCAACGGCTGATCAAAAAGGAACCAGTTTGGATTTTCCGGATCCCGGCTGACGTAATCCCCGAAGATATCGCCCATCTCGCCGGTGTATTCCTGCCGGGAAGGGGCGGGAGAAGAATCCTCTTCGGAGGGAACGGAAGACTGCGGTGCATCGCCGCCGGAGCTTGCCGGGGGAGCGGCTTCCTCGCCGCAGGCGGACAGGAGCATCGCGAGGGACAGGATCAGGGTGATGAGAATCAGACTTCGTTTTTTCATAACAGAACAGTTCCTTTCGGCTTGTTTTTCCAGCAAGCGTAAATGATACAGTATTATAATTATAATCTGCAAAAGAATAAAAAGCAAGAGGAAACAGAACGGTTTTGCCGAAATTCCGCTCCGTCAAAACCGCTTTGCACACCGCCCGTTTCGCCTGCCGCGGGATACGCCTGTTCATCGCGCAGGCGCCCCTGCGTCAATAGCTCTTCGGGGCTTGACAGTGAGCCGAAAAGGGATTTATAATGAAATTGTATAAATACCGCGCGTTACTGCAGGCTATTTTTATGAAATAAGGAGGAAACTATGGCAACCTACAAAGACCTTGAAAACTTGTTGCAAAGCTTTGTGGACGGCGGACTTCCGGGCTGCTCGATCCAGATTGCGCAGAAAGGGAAAACGCTCTACGAAGGCTATTTCGGCTATGCGGACGTTGAGAACAAAGTCCCCGTAACGAAGGATTCGATCTTCCGCTTAGCCTCGATGTCGAAAATTCCGCTCTATACGACCGCGATGATCCTTTACGAGCGCGGAAAATTCCTGCTGACCGAACCGATCAGCCGCTATCTCCCCGAATGGAAAGAGTCGAAAAAATTCGTCCACGATCCGAACGGCGGGCTCAAGATCGTCCCGACGGAGCATCCGATCACGGTTTCCGACGTTCTCTCGATGAAGTGCGGCCTGCCGTACTGCAATTCGAAGGCGCCGACCAGAGACGAAGCGCAGCGCTCGATGCAGGAATGCATGCAGCCGCTCTGGGAAAAGGGTCATTATACCGTTCAGGAGCATATCGCGGCGATGTCGAAAGCGGTGCTCGATTTCGAACCCGGCACGCACTGGATGTACGGCTTCTCCAGCGAGATCACGGCGGCGCTGATCGAAAAATGGGCCGACAAGCCGATCGACGACGTATTTGAAGAGCTGCTCTTTAAACCGCTCGGCATGGACAATACCCGCTCGCATTTCTTCGGCGATATTCCGCAGCGCATGGTCAAGATGTACGCCCGCAAGCCCGACAACTCCCTTGAGCTGATGAACGTTCCGTTCGACGACAAGCACCTCCCCGGACCCGAGCACGAGACCGGCTGGGCGCGGCTTTTCTCCAACGTCAGCGATTACGGCAAGCTGATGCAGATGCTCTCAAACGGCGGCGAATACAACGGCGTGAAGATCATGGGCAGAAAGACGATCGACATGATGCGCGCGAACGGCCTGACCCCCGAGCAGCAGAAGGATTTCGACTGCCTCTACAACAACGGCTACGGCTACGGCTACGGCGTGCGCACCCTGATCGACAAGCAGAAGGGCAACCACAACGGTTCGCTCGGCGCGTTTGGCTGGACGGGCGGCTTCGGCACCTGGGCGGAAGCGGATCCCGAAGACGGCGTTTCGATCGTTTACATGCACAACCAGAGCCCGAATATGGAAGAGTACTATCATCTTCGCATGCGTACCGTCGCGTACGGCTGCATTGAATAAGCGGAAAGGAGATTTCAAATGGCGAACTTTAAAGATTTAGACGCTCTGCTGCAGAAGTACGTAGACGACGGTCTGCCTTCCTGCTCCTGCGTGATTGCGAAGAAGGGCGAAATTCTTTACGAAAACTATTTCGGCTATGCCGATATCGAAAACAAGATCCCCTTAACGCGTGAGAACGTGTTCCGCCAGGCGTCGCTGACGAAGATCGCGATGTATACGACCGCGATGATCCTCTACGAGCGCGGTAAATTCCTGATGACCGACCCGATCTACGAGTATTTCCCCGAGTGGAGACATTCGAAGAAAGCGGTCGTTAAGCCCAACGGCGACGTTGAGATCGTTCCGACGGAGCATCCGATCACGATCAAGAACGTGATGAATATGACCTGCGGCCTGCCGTATCATATGATCCTCGGCGGCATCCCGGTCCGCAATCCTACCGCGAACGCGATGGGCGAAGCGATGAAGCCGCTGCTTGAAAAGGGCTATTACACCCTGCGCGAACAGATCAAGGCGATGGCGGAGGTTCCGCTGGCCTTTGAGCCCGGCACCCGCTGGCTCTACGGCTTCGCGAGCGAGCTGACCGCCGGACTGCTCGAGGCTGTGGGCGGCAAACCCGCCGAGCTCGTCATCAAGGAAACGCTCTTTGAGCCGCTCGGAATGGAGAATTCCGCCAACTTCACCTTCGGCGATATCCCGCAGCGCCTGGTCAAGGACTACGTCCTCAACCGCGGCAAAAACCTCGGCGACGAGGATGCGCTCTCGATCGTGCCGGCGGATCGCGAAGCGAAGATGGTCGGGCCGCTCGGAACGGTTCCCGGCTTCTCCCGCGTGATCACGAACTGCTACGATTACACGAAGCTGATGCAGATGCTTGCCAACGGCGGCGTCTACAACGGCGAGCGCATCATGGGCAGAAAGACGATCGACCTCATGCGCTGCAATACGATCTCCCAGGAGCTGATCGACCGCGATTTCTCCAACAGCTACCTCGCCGGCTACGGCTACGGCTACGGCGTGCGCACCCTGATGGACAAATACGTCGGCCATCACAACGGCTCGCTCGGCCAGTTCGGCTGGACCGGCGGCTCCGGCACCTGGGCGGAAGCGGATCCCTCCGAGGGCGTTTCGATCGTCTATATGCATAACCTCCAGCCGAATCTCGAGGAATACCACCACCTGCGCATGCGCGCCGTGGCATACGGTTGTATGGAGTGATCTTCGATCACTCCATACAAGTGCGGCAATTCTTTTGCGGCAAGCAGATTTCAAATGAAAAGAAAGCCGGCAGTGGACCTGCCGGCTTTTCTTTTTTGGACTTCAGCGCCGCCTGCGGCCTTTCTGCGCGGCGCGCCGAAAAACAGCAAAAAGCTTCCCCTCGCAAAAGAGGGGAAGCTTTTATTTTTCGTTTTCGAGGTATTCCTGTTCCAGCTTTTTCAGCACCTCGATCGGGTTTTTGCAGAGCGCGTCGGCATATTTTTCTACGCCCTTCGCGCAGGTTTCAACCGCGTAGCTCTTTCCCGCGAGGGTCAGCATCTCCACGTCGTTGAACTGGTCGCCGAAGGCGATCGTATCCTTCGGGTCGATCGAGAGTTTTTCGAGCAGCAGGCGCAGCGTGTTGCCTTTATTGACCTCCTTCGGAACCATATCGAGCCAGATATTGCCCGAGGTCACAACGGAGAGCGGGCCTTCTGAAAACTCGCGAAAGAAATCGTCGAACGAGTTTTCGATGCCGTTGAAATTGCAGATCGCGATCTTGACGGGGTCGACGGGGAGATTCAGGATATCGTCCACCACGGTCAGATCGTAATCGATCACGTCGCGCACGTAATGGATGTATGCCTCGTTTTGCGTCTGGGTGTAGCTCATGTCGCGCGTGGCGAGGAGGATATCGCAGTCCGGCGTCGCGAGTGCTTTGCGCATGACGGCCCGGTAGAATTCGCGGTCCGCGTGGGAGTAACAGTTCAGCTTGCCGTCTGCCCAACAAAGCGTGCCGTTCTCCGCAATACAGCAGATCTCATCGCGCACCGGCGCGAACAGCCGGAGCAGATTGGAAAGCGGACGCCCCGAGCAGGCACAGAAGCGCACGCCGCGTTCGCCGAAAAAGCGGATCAGGCGAAACATCTCCGGATCGAGCGGATCGCCGCTTTTTACAAGCGTTCCGTCGATATCGCTGACGATCATTTTGAGCATGAAAAAACCTCCGGGAGAGAAAATCCGTTACGATTCTATCACCCGGAGGCGGGATTTGTCAATTTATCCGAAGAAAAATTGCAAAACGCGTTCGGTCTCTTGTGCGGCGGCGGAAAAATCCATCGCGCTTTGGTAGATCGCCTCGAGCCGGTCGTGCGTTTTCTTCGCTTCGGCGGAGTACTCGCAGGCGCGGCGCAGGTAGATTTCCGGGTTGATGGGTGGGGCCCCCGGCGCCGGGGCGAAAAACTCCGTATAGCAAAGGTCGTACTGCAAAAGCGGCGAGAGCGCCGAAGCGACGGACACCGCAAGGGAGATTTCCGGAAAGATCAGGTGATCGTCGACCTCCGGCAGTACCGGGCAACGGCAGCGGATCATCGAAAGGCCGCGTTCGGCGGCCGCCTCGTGCAGGACGTTCATAAAGAGCGGCGCGCAGAGGCCGTAGGGATCGTAGAAAACGAAGCGGTTTTCGGCGAGCGCTTCGAGCGAATCTTTTAAAAAGCAGATTTCTCCGGGCGCGGCGGCGGAAAGAAACCGGCAGCGCTCCCGCGGGGAGGCGCCGGCGCCGCAGCGCGGATTTTTCGGGAAAAACCGCTCCGCAAGCGAACAGGCGGCGCGGACGACCGCCCGGCTGTTTCGCCGCTTTTCGAGGGACGCGGCGTATTCTTCGCGCACGAACGCCGCCTTTGAAAGCTCCGCGCAGCTCTTCCGGTGAAGCCGGGCGCATTCTTCGCTCAACGCGATCAGCGAATCTTGCGCTTCTTCAAGCGTGTTCCGGCAAAGAAAGCGCGAAAGGTCGGCGAGCGTTTCGCAGACGCCCCAGTACTGCGGTTCCATCACGTGCGGCGCGGTCGCGTCGAAGATCGCTTTGTGAAGCGAGGAAACGATCAGCCCGTCGAGCGAAGCGGGATCGGAGGAGCAGCGGATCTCCTCGAAGGGGATCCCTTCCAGCGTAAGGCGGCTGCGCACGGCGCGCATCATCGTGTTTTTCCCGCTGCCGGGAGAACCTTTTATGAGAACGACCCGGTCGCGTTTCGGATCGTAGAGCCGGGAAAGAAAGCCCCGGAAGCCGTAGCGCGTATTCGCGCCGAAGAAAAATCGCGGATTCAATGGGATACGCCTCTCTTCACAATCAGGATTTCTCTAAAATTGTATGCGAAAAATCGAAAATCGTGACTTTGAGCGGAAAGTTTCTCTTGCACAGGCCTGTGATCAATGATAAACTATATGGGATAGGTTTTTAAGTTTGGGAGGAACAGCTATGAAAGCATCCGAAAAATCGATGGAAAAAATCGTCGCGCTCTGCAAGAACCGCGGCTTCGTTTACGCCGGCTCCGAGATCTACGGCGGCCTTTCCAATTCCTGGGATTACGGCCCGCTCGGCGCGGAATTCAAGAACAACGTGAAAAAAGCCTGGCTCAAGAAATTCGTTCAGGAAAGCGGACTCAACGTCGGCCTCGACGCCGCGATCATCATGAATCCCCAGACCTGGGTCACCACCGGCCACGTCGGCAATTTCAGCGATCCGCTGATCGACTGCAAGGCCTGCCACAGCCGCCAGCGCGCCGATAAGCTGATCGGCGACCTGCACCCCGAGATCAACGTCGACGCGATGAGCTTTGAGGAGATGGACGCGTTTATCACCGAACACGACGACGTCGTCTGCCCCGTATGCGGCAAGCACGATTTTACCGCGATCCGTAAATTCAACCTGATGTTCAAAACCTTTATCGGCGTGACCGAGGATTCTTCGAGCACCTGCTATCTGCGCCCCGAAACCGCGCAGGGCATCTTCGTCAACTTTGCGAATATCCAGCGTACCACCCGCCGCAAGCTGCCCTTCGGCGTCTGCCAGGTCGGCAAAGCGTTCCGCAACGAGATCACTCCCGGTAACTTCACCTTCCGCACCCGTGAGTTCGAGCAGATGGAAGGTGAGTTTTTCTGCAAGCCCGGAACCTACCTCGAATGGTTCGCCTACTGGAAGGACTTCTGCAAGGATTGGCTGCTCTCGCTCGGCATCGCGGAAGAAAACCTCCGCCTGCGCGACCACGAGCCGGCCGAGCTCGCCTTCTACAGCCGCGCCACCACCGATATCGAATACGCCTTCCCCTTTACCGATTGGGGCGAGCTCTGGGGCATCGCGGACCGCACGGACTACGACCTCGGACGCCATCAGGAGGCTTCCGGCAAGGCGCTCGATTATTTCGATACCGAAACGAACGAGCGCTATATCCCCTACGTCATCGAGCCCTCGCTCGGCTGCGACCGCGTTGCGCTCGCGTTCCTCTGCGAAGCGTACGACGAGGAGATCGTCGATCCCGCGAAGAACGACGTCCGCGTCGTTCTCCACCTGCATCCGTACCTCGCGCCGTTCAAGGCCGCCGTTCTGCCGCTGAGCAAAAAGCTCTCCGACCAGGCGAAGCCGATCTATCAGAAGCTTTCGAAATATTTCATGGTCGATTTCGACGAAACCGGCTCGATCGGCAAGCGCTATCGCCGCCAGGACGAGATCGGAACGCCGTTCTGCATTACGATCGATTTCGATACCTTCGGAACCGACGAAACCCCCGGCGACGGCTGCGTCACCGTTCGCGACCGCGATACGATGGAGCAGGTCCGCATCCCGATCGAACAGCTCGTGGAATATATCGGAGAAAGAGTCGACTTCTGATCCGCAAACGAATCAACAAAAAAGCAAGGCTTTTATAGCCTTGCTTTTTTTCATTTTCGCGTAATCGGTTCTGTGAAAGGAAGCAGCTATTGTGCTCGCGTTTTTTCATCTCCGCGTGATCGGCTTTTATGAATAAGAGGTCCATGTTTGCTCGCGTTTCGGTATGCTCCCGTTTTTTTGTTTTCGCGTAATCGGCTATAAGAAAAAATCAGCTTTTACGCGTGTGCTTGCGGCAAGCTCCCGTCCAAAGGTGCCACCGGGGGCAGGCGAGACAGGTGGGCCGCGGAGCGGCTCGGATGAGGTGGAAATGCGAGGATAACTCGCCGAGGGCGGAAAGGTTGCTCCTGCATCAGCACCTCCATGCCGGGCATATGGGGCTTGCTCCCCCACAAAAGAACCCTGCGAAGCGAAAACAGGCGGCGAAGCACAGCAGTTCCCTGCCGGGCAGCGCACCTGCTCCTATCTGCGGAGAACCCTGCGTTACAAAAGCCCGCCGCTGACGGAGAGGATTTGGCCGGTGATATAGGAGGCGGCGTCGGAGGCGAGAAAGAGCGCGGCGGCGGCGACCTCTTCGGGTTTTCCGATCCGGCCGGCCGGGATCTCTTCGATAAAGGCGGCGATCTCTTCGGGAGAAAAGGCGGCGTTCATTGAGGTGTCGATCATCCCGGGGGAGATGCAGTTAACGGTAATCCCGCAGGGGGCGACTTCCTTTGCGAGCGCTTTCGTAAAGCCGATCAGCGCGGCTTTCGAAGCGGAATAGGCGACCTCGCAGGAGGCGCCGATCTCGCCCCAGATCGAGGAGATATTGATGATGCGCCCGCTTTTGCGGCGGATCATCTGCGGCAGTACGGCGCGCGCGCAGCGGTAGGCGGAATTGAGGTTCGAATTGAGAACGTTCTGCCATTCCTCCTCGGTCGTATCGGGAAGGAGCTTCCAGAGCGAAATGCCTGCGTTGTTTACGAGAACGTCGATCCCGCAGCCTTCGCGTTCGATCGCGGCGAACAGCTTTGCGGTATCCTCCGGGGAACGCAGATCCGCCCGATAGAGCGCGCATTGCCCGCCGAACGCGCAGATCTCCTTTGCGCAGTCGAGCGCGGCGGAATCGTTTTTGAGGTAATTGATCAGGACGTAGTCGCCGGCTTTCGCAAAGGCGATCGCGATCGCGCGGCCGATCCCGCGGCTTCCGCCGGTTACGAGTACGGTTCTTTTCGTCATGTCTGCAGCTCCTTCGGATGATTTTCTTTTCCTTATTTTATCAAACCGCCGCTCCGTTTTCAACTATTTTCACTTTCGCGCAATCGGCTGCGTGAATAGAAGAATCCTTTTTGCTCGCGCTTGCGGCAGGCTCCCGGTTTTTCATTACGAGGAGGCGCGAGGATAGCTTTAAAAGGGCAGAACGCAGGCGAATGGGACAGCACCCCCCTGCCGGGCGGCGCACCAGCGCCTATCTGAGGAGAACCCTGCGTGGCGAAAACGCAGGCGGCGAAGAACAGCAG
>JAEEGL011848725.1_pt1 | contig 13490 bp, 11 predicted proteins | sample 9134231 | NCBI WGS metagenome assembly JAEEGL01 (sample SAMN16246548, study PRJNA631951) | gut metagenome | biome: gut microbiome; feature: rumen; material: fiber-attached | host: Bos | place: Iran: Karaj | collected 2018-10
AAGGCAGTCCGGGCCGTGCAGGAGCAGATCAAACTCATCGATCTGATAATTGAACTGGCAGCTGCCAGAATCCCCATCAGCTGCCGGAATCCCGACATCGCCGAACTGGGCAAGGGAAAATATCGGATCCTGATCCTGAACAAAGCGGATCTGGCGGATCCGGAACAGAATAAAAACTGGAGCGCTGCCATGAAGAAGCAGGGAGTCGCCGTCCTGGAGATGAATTCCAAGCGGAGTGATATCCTGCGGAGCATCAAGCCTCTGGTCCAGGAAGTGTGTAAGGAGAAGATCGAGCGGGATAAGAAACGCGGTATCATCGGGCGCCCCATCCGCGCCATGGTCTGCGGCATTCCCAATGTGGGAAAGTCCACCTTCATCAACTCCGTCGCCGGCAAGGCCACGGCCAAGACCGGCAACAAGCCCGGTGTCACCCGGGCCAATCAGTGGATCCGAACCAATGCAGGCATTGAGCTCCTGGATACTCCCGGTATCCTGTGGCCCAAGTTTGAAGATCCTATCGTCGGCCGGAACATTGCCTTTATCGGCTCCATGAACGATGAGATCATTCTGATGCAGGAACTTGCCACGGATCTGATCAAAGTGATCCTTGAGGCTTATCCGGGGGCGCTCGGAAGCCGATATTCCATAGAGGAGAGCGGGGATGCATTCCAGATCCTGGAGCGCATCGCGGTCTCCAGAGGATGCTTACAAAAAGGAGAAGAACCGGACCTGGAGAAGGCGGCCGGATTGTTGCTGGATGAATTTCGCGGCGGCAAGCTGGGACGCATGACTCTGGAGCAGCCGGCGGCCACGGAACATGAATAAAGTGTTAAAAGAACTGCTTTCCACAGCCCTCTACCTGCTGGTAGTATTGGGACTCACCTATCTGCTGATCCACTATGTGGGACAGCGAACGGTGGTGGACGGCTCCTCCATGGAGAACACCCTTCAGGACGGAGACAGTCTCTGGGTAGACAAATGGCATTATCGTTTCCATGATCCGGAGCGCTTTGATATCGTGGTCTTCCCGCCCCAGTATAATTCGGAAACCTATTATATCAAGCGTATCATCGGTCTGCCCGGAGAGACGGTACAGATCGATCTGAAGGGAAATATCTACATCAACGGTGAGATCCTGGTGGAGAGCTACGGCAGAGAGATCATCGATACGGATCACATCGGTCGTGCTCTGGAGCCTGTGACGCTGGGAGAGAACGAGTATTTTGTCATGGGCGACAACCGGAACAACTCTGTGGACAGCCGGTATGAACAGGTGGGGAACGTGAAACGCAGTACCCTCATCGGCAAGGCAGTGTTCCGCTTCTGGCCCCTTTCGAAGGCAGGTGGACTGTATTATGAGTAAGAGCCTGTCCGAGATCAAAGAATCCCTTCAGCAGTTGGATGACCGTCATCTGGAAGAGTGGATCGCCGAGTATTCGGCAGATGAGCGAGGCGGCGTTCAGAAGCTGGTGGAGAGTGCCAAAAAGCGCCATCAGAAATACCTTGCGGAATTGGAGCGGATCAACCTGCTCTGGACCTTTGAGCGTCAGCATCCGGAAGCCCGGTTGATCTGCGGCATCGATGAGGTTGGCCGGGGACCCTTTGCGGGACCGGTGGTGGCGGGCGCCGTGATCCTGCCTAAGGATTGCGACATCCTTCACATCAATGATTCCAAGAAGCTTTCCGCCAAGGTGCGGGATCAGCTTTATGACGAGATCCGGGAAAAGGCCGTGGCCTGTGCCGTGGGACATGCTTCCCCGGAGCGGATCGATGAGATCAACATTTTGCAGGCAACCTACGAAGCCATGCGGGAAGCTATTTCCAATCTGGGGGTTACTCCGGATCTTCTTTTGAACGACGCGGTAAAGATCCCTCAGGTTTCCATCCCTCAGGTGCCCATCATCAAGGGGGATGCCAAGAGTATCTCCATCGGTGCGGCAAGCATCTTTGCCAAAGTCACCAGAGACCGGGAAATGCTCCAATATGCCGAGATGTATCCCCAGTACGGCTTCGACCGCAATGTGGGTTACGGCACGGCAGAACACATCGAGGCATTGAAGCAATACGGTCCTTGTCCCATTCATCGCAGATCTTTTATCTCCAACTACATTTGATGGCTTTCCAGTGTGAGGCAGTATGAATCTGGCCGGAATCTTTGGGAACAATTCCATACAGGGAACACAGGAGATCAGCACCGCTGCCGGCATGCGGGACATTCTGGGCAGCAATGAGAACACTGCCCGGGCGGCTCAGCTTATCCGGGACCTGATCCCCGGACAGACCATTCAGGCTCAGGTTCTGGCTCTGGACGGAGAAAATGCCACACTGAAGCTGGCAAACAATGCCCTGATCCAGGCAGCTCTGGGTAAAAATGCCTCCGGTCTGGACGTGGGAAAACTCATGAGTTTTGAAGTGCGCGGGAACGGACAGATGCTGTCCCTTTCCCCACTCTTTACGAATACGGCTACGGATCCTACGGTCCAAAAGGCTCTGACCATGGCGGGTCTTCCCGTCAACAACAGCTCCGCACAGATGACCGGGGCACTGATGCAGGCAGGAATGCCCATCGACCGCAGTACTCTGACCGGGATCTACAACGAGATCGTCAGTCACACCGAAGCGGATGTATTGGATATCGTGGATCTTCACAGGTTGAATCTGCCTGTGAACGATGAGAACCTGCAGCAGCTGTCCTCCTACAAGAATCTGTCCTATCAACTGGCAGACGGCATGAAGGATGTGGCAAACCAGATGCAGGGACTTCTGACGGATCTGGCGGGCACAGATCCCAAAGCAGGAATGTCCATTCTGGATACGGTGTTGCAGACCTATGTGGCCGGACTTTCCCAGGAGGCGGAAGGAGAAGAAGGCAATCTGCAAGGCTTTCCGCCGGAAGGGGAGAAGGCAGCGGCAGCAACCGAAAATACCGGCAAGGAAGCTCCTGTTACCGCTACCATGCCGGAGATCGGTTCCAAAGAAATTGCCGAGCCCCAAAGCCGTGCGGTTGCCGCATCCAATGCGCAATCGGCAGGCAATGCCGGAAATGCGGCTCAGAGAGCCCTGGAACTCCTTGCCAGATTAAATGACCCTGCAGCAACGCAAAAGCCCGCAGAAGGGCAAAATGCGCCTCAAAACACCATACAGAACCTTCCGGAGACTGTAAACCGGGAAGAAATCTTCCGGGAACTGGGGGCACTACTGGAGAAAGAGACCGGTACATCCCTTCCCAAGGATGCCACTCCTCAGCAGATCCTGACCCAGTCCGCACAGGTCTTTCACGAGGCCCTCACAGGCGGCAAGCCGGAACTGGCCCAGCGCCTGCTGTCTTCGAAAGAATTCGTCCGGGGCGTTTTTGAAGGATTGAAGGATCAATGGACCATCAAGCCGGAGGATGTAGCCAGGAAAGAGAATGTGGAGAAGCTGTTCACCCGATTGCATTCCCAGCTCCATGACATCAGCCGAGCCATGGAAGAGAATGCTCAGACCAGAACCCCTGCTTTCCAGGCGGTGAACAATATGTCTTCCAACGTAGATTTCCTCCAGCAGGTGAACCAGATGTACGCTTATGTGCAGCTGCCCATCCGACTCAGTCAGGGGGATACGGCCCACGGAGATCTTTATGTCTATACCAACGGTAGGAGACTCAGCCAAAACGACGGACATGTCAGTGCTCTTTTACACCTGGATATGGAGCATTTGGGCCCTGTGGACGTCTATGTGTCCATGGACACCAGCGGTTCTGACTCTCGTGTCAGCACCCAGTTCTACCTGCCGGATGATGATACGCTGGACTTTCTGAACCAGCATATGGATGAACTTACCGACCGGCTACAAAAGCGGGGCTACAATTGCAGCGCCAAGCTGACGGTCAGAGGACAGGAGGAGCCCGGGGTGGAACCCATTCCCGCCGCATCCGGCATCAACATGCTCCTGGTCCAGAAAAGTTCCTTTGGCGGAGCGGAAAAGTCTTTTGATGTGAGAACCTGAAACAGAGGGTCACCATGGCAGAAGAGAAACGATCAAAAATCAAACAGGCCATTGCTCTGGAATATGACCCTTCCGATGATGCGCCCAAAGTCATTGCTTCCGGTAAAGGGGCATTGGCAGACCGGATCATCGAGAAGGCCAAGGAGAGCGACATCCCCATTCACCGGGATGATAAGCTGGCAGAGACCCTGTCCCGACTGGAGATCGGGGAGATGATCCCGCCGGAACTCTATGAGGTGGTGGCGGAGATCCTGATCTTTGTAGACTCCATGGACAAGATCCGGAGCAAAATGAAAGGCTGACGGAAAGGTTTTCAGAATTGAACAAACGAGTGGAAGGATCCGAGCACGAAGGCCTGGCAGCGGATTATCTGACCCAACAGGGCATACGGATCCTGGAGCGGAATTTTCGCTGCAAGACCGGGGAGATCGATCTCATCGGCACCGATGGGAAATACCTGATCTTCTTTGAAGTGAAATATCGCAGCAGTACGGCTTACGGTACCGCACTGGAAGCGGTGGACCGGCGAAAGATGAAACAGATCTGCCGAACGGCGGATTTTTACAGACTTCGAAATCACATCGGGGAAAATGTCTTTTTTCGATTTGATGTGATCGGAATACAAAAGGAGAGGATCGACTGGATCCGGGATGCATTTCCCTATGTCCGTTGATCAAATGGAGGAATTATGGCAAACATTCTGGTGTGCGACGACGATAAGGAGATTGTGGAAGCCATTGACATCTACCTGACCCAGGAGGGTCACAAAGTCTTCCGTGCCTATGACGGCGAGCAGGCTTTGGAGATTCTGGATCACGAGGATATCCAGCTTCTTCTCATCGATGTGATGATGCCCAAGATGGATGGCATCCATGCGACATTAAAGATCCGGGAAACCCGCAGTATCCCCATTATCATGCTTTCTGCAAAGTCCGAGGATTCCGATAAGATCCTGGGACTGAACGTGGGAGCGGATGATTACATCACCAAGCCCTTTTCTCCCCTGGAGCTGCTGGCAAGAGTCCGCAGTGCCCTGAGACGGTATACCTCTCTGGGCTCCCAGAAGGAGGAGATCGGCAGCATCTACAACATTGGCGGTCTGTCCATCAACGATGACACCAAGACCGTATCGGTGGACGGTGAGCCGGTGAAGCTTACCCCCATCGAATATAACATCCTGCTCCTTCTGGTGAAGAATCAGGGCACTGTCTTTTCCACGGATCAGATCTATGAGAGCATCTGGAACGAGAATCCCATCGGTGCGGACAATACCGTTGCAGTGCACATCCGTCATATCCGGGAAAAGATCGAGATCAATCCCAGAGACCCCAAGTATCTGAAGGTGGTCTGGGGCGTAGGTTACAAGATCGAAAAGCAGGAGTGATCCCTAAGCTATGAAAAAGCATCGTATCAAGCGATTTTTGCTGATCCTCTTTCAGCACATATTAGCCGCTGCGATCCTGGTCCTGGTGGGGGATGTGGTCTTTCATTCCTCCGTCAGTGTAAGTTTTCTGGATGAAAACAAGACCTACTACCTGGATCCTTTACGTCTCTCCGGAAGCGGATTTGAGAATTCCGATGTCTTTACGGATCTTTTGTCCCACTCCACATCCGATATCCTGACTTACGTGGCATTACAGGATTTTCTGGAGACCGACAGCGGATTCAGCTCCCGCAAGGTGATGGATGTGGGGGCTTTTTCCCATTACATGGGTTACCGGGAAGATGACGGAGTATCGGTCCGTTACACCATCGAGAAGCTGGTGAAATGGGGCGTTGCCGGTATCACCTATTCCGAGCGGACCATGAGTCTCAACGATTTTGTCAATTATTACGGCAATGTTCTCCTGGAGGATAATTTTGCTCTGGATGAGAACAATGACCTTTATTTTGCCGGATTTAACAAGGTAGAACATCCCAGGACCTGGAGTGAACGGCTCTACTGGGATCAGGAAGTCGAAGAAGCAGTGGAACCGGACGAGGTTCAGATGGCCATGGACCAGGTCGGAGATGCGGAATTGTGCCGGATGGTCTTTGATTACATTGCCAAGAATGCCGGATCTGCGGTGCGTCTTGTGGAGGCGGATGACGGTATCAGCACAGTGATCCTGCAACTCATGGATTCCCGTTATGAGGCGGAATCCGGCGGACGTCTGCTCCTTTCCATGGCAGACAACTGGGTGGACTATTTTGAACTTCAGGACGATCTGGGTTATACCATCACCACGGTTTCCCAAAGCTATGATGTCTATCGCAAGGCCAAGTCCATGTACGGTGAGGATCTTACCAATCTCACCTACGTGATCCGGGTGGGAGATGACGAAAGCGGAAAGGTCTACACCAATGATCGTTCCTATGCGGGATATGAATCAGAGGGGCTGACGGAACTCTTTTCCGAGCGTACCACCTATCTGATCTATTATGACGATGTCATGTCCTACAGTACCCTGTCGGATGTGGAAATTACGGTCCTGACGGGAGCCATCGCTGCCAATCGGAATTTTTACGGAGAGAATTCACGGATCTGGATCATGCTGGACAACACCTATCCGGTGGATGATTCCTTCTCGACCCTCTACAATCTCTATACCGATATCGTCAGCGGAACCCGACGGGATTTCCTGATGATCGGCATCCTGATCCTGTGCTGGATCGGTATCTTCCTGTACATGATCATCAACGAAGGTATCAGCACCGGTCCGGACGGAGAAGAAACCCATTACCTGATCTGGTCGGATCACATCTGGACTGAGTTTCTCATCGTCCTTGGCGTGGTTGGATATTATGTCCTCCTGCACGGAGCAAAAGATCTTGCCATTCTGACAGAAGGTATTTATCAGAACAATCCGGAGCAGAGGCTCTCCATGGATCTGCTGCGGAACTATCTGTTCTACGGTTTGTGGGGCTTTATCTTCAGCTTCCTGGTCTGCAGCATTATCTACACCCTGGCCAGAAAGCAGCGTAGCAATTGCCTCTATCGGTACAGCCTGCTCTGCAAGTTGCGGAAGAGCATGAACAAGACCTACATGTCTCTTTCAACCAACCGATCCGCCATCATCAGCCAGCTGATCCCCTTCAATATCTTCCTCTTGGGGAATATCGCCGGGACAGCCCTCATCATCTACTTCTGGACCCGCTACAAGGGACTGTCTGTGCGGGGAGGCTTCTGTCTTCTCGTCCTGAACATCATCATCGGTGTTCACCGCTTCCGGGTGGAGTCCCAGAGAAAGGAGATCGTCCAGGGTATTTACCGGATCCGGGACGGCGAAGTGGATTTCAAGATCGATGGGGAGCATATGATCGGTGAAAACCGGCTCATTGCGGAAGCCATCAACAACATCGGTGACGGTATGCAGAATGCGGTGCGCACCAGCGTCCGGGATGAGAAGATGAAGAGTGACCTCATCACCAATGTGTCCCACGACCTGAAGACACCTCTGACTTCCATCATCAACTATACGGATCTGCTGAAGAGGGCCGGAATCACGGAAGAACCCGCTGCGGGCTATGTGAAGGTGCTGGATGAGAAATCCAGGAGACTGAAGCAGCTTCTGGAAGATCTGCTGGAAGCTTCCAAGATCTCCTCCGGAACCATCGAGATCAATGTCGAGCGCATTGACCTGACGGAGCTGATGAATCAGGCGGTGGCGGAATTCGAGGACAAGTTGGGAGACCATGGGCTTTCCGTGGTCATGGATTCCGACCGGAGATTCTTCATCGAAGCCGACAGCAGACGTATGTGGCGCATCGTCGATAATCTGCTGCAGAACGTGTGTAAGTATGCCATGGAGGGCACCAGAGTCTACATCACCCTGTCGGACAGCGGAGACAACACCGTGTTGGAGATCAAGAATATTTCCGCAAAACAGTCGGCCTTCCAGGGGCATGAGCTGACGGAGCGGTTCATCCGGGGCGACGAATCCCGTTCCACGGAAGGAAGCGGTCTGGGACTCTTTATTGCCAAGAGCCTGACGGAAGCCATGAAGGGAACCTTCGAGATCCAGATGGACGGCGATCTCTTCAAGGCGGTCATGTCCTTCCCTTCCCTGTAAAACGAAAAAAAGCAAAAGAAAAGGGTAATGCAGATGTTCTGCATTACCCTTTGTGCATCTTTGTGAGAGAAGATCAGAGGTTGACGCCGATCCGGGCGTTGTAAGCCTGGAGGATCTGGTGCATCTTCTCGGTATCGTCCATAACACCGGACATGGATGCGTCGTGGTTCATGAAGTCGATGATGGAAGCGATGAACTTGCTCATATCAGCTTCGATGAAGTAAGGACGAGTGTAGATCTCGGGAGGAAGATAGGTCAGGTTGGTGGTGATGACCTTATCGAAGTATCCCTTTTCGTAAGCGGAGTCAAATCCCTTCAGGCCGTCGGTGAAGAGGCCGAAGGTGGTGCAGATGAAGACGCGTCTAGCGTTCATCTCTTTCAGCTGTCTTGCGGTATCGATCATGGAACCGCCGGAGGAGATCATATCATCGATGATGATGATATCCTTGCCGTCGATGTTGTCACCCAGGAACTCGTGAGCCACAATGGGGTTCTTGCCGTTGACGATGGTGGTGTAATCGCGGCGCTTGTAGAACATACCGGTGTTGATGCCCAGCACGTTTGCAAAGTAGATAGCTCTGTCCAGTGCGCCCTCGTCGGGGGAGATGACGATCATGTGATCCTCATCTACGATCAGATCATCCTCATTGCTCAGCAGAGCCTTGATGAACTGATAAGGGGGCATGAAGTTGTCGAATCCGGAGAGCGGAGTGGAATTCTGCACTCTGGGATCGTGTGCGTCGAAGGTGATGAAGTTGGTGACGCCCATCTCGTGAAGCTCTACCAGTGCGTAAGCGGCGTCCAGGGACTCCCGGCCGGTTCTTCTGTGCTGGCGGCCCTCATAGAGGAAGGGCATGATAACGTTGATGCGCTCTGCCTTACCGTTGCAGGCTGCAATGATGCGCTTCAGGTCGGCGTAAATGTCATCGGGGGACATGTGGTTCTCATAGCCGTTCATCTTGTAGGTGATGGAGTGGTTGCACACATCCACCAGGATGAAGATATCCTTGCCTCTGACGGATTCCAGGATGTGACCCTTGCTCTCGCCGCTTCCGAAACGGGGAATGTCGCATCCCATGATATAATTGTTCTCGATGTAGCCGTGAAATGCGGGATCATTCTTGACCATATCGTTGTGGATGCTCTTGCGGAACTCCACAAGGTACTGGTTGATCCGGTCGCCCATGGAAGCCATGGAAGGATGTACGATGAGCTTCAGAGGGCCTACGGGCATTTGGTTTTCAAGTTCTGCTAAATTAGGCATGTCGTTCCTTTCCGGAATAGTTCCTTAACTATTTTTTTATACACTAAGCCTAGTGACACGTCAAGGCAAAAAGGGTAAAATATATACCTATGAAAAGCAATCAACACACAATCAGAACAGTGCTTCCGGGCAGCATTGCGGCAGAGCTTGAGATTGAGCCCGGGGATGCCATTCTCGCTATCAACGACGAGGAGATCCAGGATATATTTGACTATCAATACCTGATCCAGGACGAGAACCTGGAGGTTTTAGTGCGCAAAAAAGACGGAGAGGAATGGGTTTTGGAGATCGAGAAGGATCCCGACGAGGATCTGGGGATCATCTTCGAGAACGGACTCATGGACGAATACCGTTCCTGCTCCAATAAGTGCATCTTCTGTTTCATCGATCAGATGCCTCCGGGCATGCGCCCCACCTTATATTTCAAGGATGATGACTCCCGTCTCAGCTTCCTGCAGGGAAATTACATCACTCTGACCAATCTGTCGGAGCATGACCTGAATCGCATCATCAAGTATCACCTTTCTCCCATCAACGTGTCCATCCACACCATGAACCCGGAGCTTCGCTGTGAGATGCTTCACAACCGCTTTGCGGGAGAAGCTTTGAAGAAGATCGACAAACTCTACGAGGCCGGCATCACCATGAACGGCCAGATCGTGCTGTGCAAGGACATCAACGACGGAGAGGAACTGGATTTCTCCATCCGGGAGATGATGAAGTATCTTCCTGTGCTTCAGAGCGTATCCGTGGTTCCCGTGGGTCTGACCAAATACCGGGAAGGCCTGAAGAAACTGGAACCCTTCGAACGGGATGACGCCAGAGAGGTCATCGCCATCATCGAGAAGTACCAGAAGATCTGCATGGAAGAGTACGGCATCCACTTCGTCCACGCCAGCGACGAGTGGTACCTGACAGCAGGATATGAGATGCCGGAGGAGGACCGCTACGACGGCTATTGCCAGCTGGACAACGGTGTGGGCATGATCCGACTTATGACCAACCAGTTCAACGAAGCCCTGGAGCGCAGACTTGCCCATCCGGAGAGCTTTCCGACGGTTCCCGCAAGGGAAGTGAGCCTGGCCACCGGATATCTGGCTTATCCTGTGATCTCCGGATTTGCCGATCAGATCATGAAACATTGGCCCCAGGTCAAGATCCATGTCTATCCCATCCGCAACGATTTCTTCGGGGAGCGGATCACGGTATCCGGCCTCCTCACCGGTCAGGATCTGAAGGCTCAGCTCCTGGAAGCCAGAGACCATGGAAAAGGGCTGGGATCCGCAGTCTATCTGCCGGAGAATGTCCTTCGGGCCGGAGAGGAAGTCTTCCTGGACGATATGACCCGTTCGGAGCTGGCGGATGCTTTACAAACCCGCGTTGTTACGATAAAATCTACGGGTCATGAATTTTTACAGACATTGTTGGAAGAGTTTTGACGCTCGGATCAGAGCAGTTTAAAGGAGTACTATGAGTTCAAAGAATCGCAAGCCCATCGTGGCAGTGGTAGGACGGCCCAATGTGGGAAAATCCACCCTGTTCAATGTTCTGGCGGGAGAGCGGATCTCCATCGTGGAGGACACCCCCGGTATCACCAGAGACCGTATCTATGCCGATGTCACCTGGCTGAATTACAGTTTTACCATGATCGATACCGGCGGTATTGAGCCGGATTCCAAGGATATCATCCTGTCCCAGATGCGGGAGCAGGCTCAGATCGCCATTGACACCGCAGATGTGATCATTTTCCTCACGGATGTGAAGACCGGTCTGCAGGATGCGGATGCAAGAGTGGCCGACATGCTTCGCCGTTCTCACAAGAACGTGGTCCTGGCTGTCAACAAGGTGGACAGTTTCGAGAAGTATCAGGCTGATGTCTATGAGTTTTACAATCTGGGAATCGGCGAGCCCATCGCCATCTCTGCGGTGAACAAACTGGGACTGGGCGATCTGCTGGATGCTGTTACCGCTTACTTCCCGGAGGGAGCCGGCGAGGAGGAGAAGGACGAGCGCACCCGGGTTGCCATCATCGGAAAGCCCAATGTAGGCAAGTCCTCCCTCATCAACAAGTTCCTGGGCGAAGATCGTCTCATCGTGTCCGATATCGCAGGCACCACCCGCGATGCAGTGGATACGGATGTAAAATACAACGGCAAGGAGTACGTCTTCATCGATACAGCCGGACTTCGCCGCAAGAACAAGATCAAGGAAGATCTAGAGCATTACATGATCGTCCGCACCGTAGCGGCTGTGGAACGCTCCGACATTGCGGTCCTGGTCATCGATGCAACGGAAGGTGTCACCGAGCAGGATGCCAAGATCGCCGGAATCGCACACGATCGCGGCAAGGCAGTCATCATCGCCGTCAACAAGTGGGATGCGGTGGAGAAGGATGATAAGACCATCTACCGTTTCACCGAGAATGTCCGTCAGACCCTGTCCTTCATGAGCTATGCGGAGATCCTTTTCATTTCCGCTCAGACCGGACAGAGACTGCCCAAGCTCTTTGAGACCATCGATTCCGTCAGCGAGATGCAGAACATGAGAGTGGGCACCGGCGCGCTGAACGAGATCATGGCGGAAGCCGTTGCCATGCAGCAGCCTCCCAACGACAAGGGCAAGATCCTTAAGCTCTACTACATCACCCAGGTGGCGGTGAAGCCCCCTACCTTCGTGATCTTTGTCAACGATAAGGAGCTGATGCACTTCTCATACACCCGTTACATCGAGAATCAGATCCGTCAGGTCTTCGGATTCAAGGGAACTCCTTTGAAGTTCATCATCCGTCAGCGGAACGAGTCCGAGCAGAATTCATAAAATACTGGGCCATCGGCCCTGAGAAAACGGAGAATACCATACCATGGCGCGTTTATACAGCTTTTTGATCGGATATGTGCTGGGTCTATTTCAGACCGCATTCATCGTAGGAAGGATGAAGGGTATCGATATCCGGGAGCATGGTTCCGGAAATGCCGGCACCACCAATACCCTTCGCGTGCTGGGAGCCAAGTACGGACTCATGGTCTTTGCAGGGGATATGCTGAAAGCCATCCTGGCAGGAGTCATCGTCCGCAACACCTTCGGACAGATGTATCCCGATATGAAATATCTTCTCATCATCTATTCCGGACTGGGATGTGTGCTGGCACATGATTTCCCCTTCTACATGCACTTCAAGGGAGGAAAGGGTATCGCATCCACCGGCGGTATGATCATCAGTTTCCACTGGGTCACTTTGATCTGCGGATTGGGAGCTTTCTTCATTCCCTTCTTCCTGACCCATTTTGTTTCTCTGGGATCCCTGATCATGTATGGAACCTTCTTCCTGGAATGTGTCATCCTGGGACAGCTGGGTGTGTTCGCAATGCCCCAGGCATATCTCATCGAGATGTATTGCATTGTCGGATTCCTGACAGCCCTTGCTTACTGGCAGCATCGCACCAATCTGAAGAGACTGGTCACCGGAACAGAGCGCAAGACCTATCTGACCAAGAAGAATCACGAGAATCCGGACCACTGATCGTTCTACCATTTCCGAAGAAAAGAGGGATAACGATATGGCAAAGGTTACAGTTCTGGGCGGAGGTACCTGGGGTATCGCATTGGCGATCCTCCTGGCGAACAAGGGAAACGACGTAAAAGTCTGGTCCGCGGTTCCCGCCGAGATCGAAATGCTCAGCACCACCCACAGACATAAGATGCTTCCCGAGGCAGTTCTGCCCGACAGCATCACCTACACCACCGACGATGCGGAAGCAGTGAAGGACCGGGATCTTCTGGTCATGGCTGTGGCAAGCTCCTTCACCAGAAGAACCGCAAAGAGACTTTCCGCTCTGATCCCCCAGGGTCAGAAGATCGTGGATGTGGCTAAGGGTATTGAAGAAGATACCCTCATGACCCTGTCCGAACAGATCGAGCAGGAGATCCCTCAGGCGGATGTGGCAGTCCTTTCCGGACCTTCTCACGCAGAGGAAGTCAGCCGGATGATGCCCACCACCATCGTGGTTGCGGCTCACTCCAAAGAGACGGCGGAATACATTCAGAATCTCTTTATGCATGAGACCTTCCGTGTTTACACCAGCTCCGACATCAAGGGCGTGGAACTGGGAGGTTCCTTAAAGAATGTGGTGGCTCTGGCTGCCGGCATGGCAGACGGTATGGGCTACGGCGACAATGCCAAGGCAGCC
>JAEEGL012324482.1_pt1 | contig 13490 bp, 6 predicted proteins | sample 9134231 | NCBI WGS metagenome assembly JAEEGL01 (sample SAMN16246548, study PRJNA631951) | gut metagenome | biome: gut microbiome; feature: rumen; material: fiber-attached | host: Bos | place: Iran: Karaj | collected 2018-10
AGTAATAATGAACTAAACAATGCTAAGACAAAATGAAAACAAACATTAAACTTATGTAAAAATAACAATATTGACTACAAAACTAAACTAATGGAAATATTGGGTGAAACACAAGAGGATGAAACACAAGAGGATGAAACACAAGAGATTAAAACAAAAACACAAGAAATATTAGATTTTTATGAAACAGACTCCAATGAATACCATGCTCAAAATTTATTATTAAATAATCCAGAGATTACAAATGATTTAAACGAAATCTATAATTTCTGTGCTAACAATAATCATATAATAACTCAAGAAGATCTCGAAAAAATAAAAGACACATTAAATAATTTATCCATAGAATGTAAAAAACTTTGAATCGACAGTATAGAACTACTTAAACAATGGGCAGAAACAACTAGAACAGATATAAGTCTAATTATTCAGTATTATGAAAATGAAAACCTAACTCCACCAACTGCATAAAATATAAAAAATTTTCAATTTCATAAAACAATAAAACTTCATCTAAACCATAAACCATTTATAATTTTGATATCAAAAAATTTTTTTAATTTATAAAATATTTTAACATGATTTATTAAATATCATTTGTTTTTCATACTTGAATATGTAGTATAAATTTATTCAGAAAAAACTGATTTATTTTTTATATAATATTCAATTATGACAGCACCACGTACAGTATTTGCTTACAAACAATTAAATTCCAATTCAAAAAATCGAGCAGCTTGAACTGGTAAAATCTGAAAAAAATGAAAATTCTCCTTTTGGAAATGACTATGAATTGCCATTATATCGATAATAATAATATGAATAATCACCATATCTATCCGACTTCAAATACATGTTTTCAAAGATTTACCTGATGTAAGTCAGGTTAAAGATATGGTATTTTCACAGGCTACGATTATTCAAGATAGGAATGGTGTAGAATTATATAAACTTTTTGATGAAAACCGTGAATATGTAGAAATTAACAAAATTTCCGATAATATGATAAACGCCATAGTTGCCATGGAAGACCAAAAATATTGGGAACATGAATGATTAGATCCTTGGTGAATTTTTCGTGCTGCTATAAAAGGTAAATGAGGAGCCTCCACTCTCCCTCAACAATTAATGACCAACGTTTTTAAATTAAAAGCTTGATTATCTGCATCCGATAAAAGTCGAATTTGATATAAAATAGACAAAGTAGCTTATAAATTACGTCAAATTGTACTCGCAAAAAGATTAAATTCAACTCTGCAAAAGCAAGTAAAAGCAGAAAATCCTAATCTTTCAAACGATGAAGCCAAAAAAGAAATGAAAAAGAAAGTACTTGAATTATATTTGAATTATATTGAATTTTGAAATAATTCATTTGGTGTAGAAGCTGCAGCAAAAGCATTTTTTGGAGTTTCTGCTAAAGATTTAACAATCGCACAATCTGCAATTTTAGCATCATTACCAAAATGACCTTGACAATATTCACCTCTCACTGAATCTGGAAGAAAAAGTTTAATGTGATATTTCAAAATTACTGACGTTTCATGAACTGAATATCCATTTGATGGAGTATTAAAACAAGACATTATTTCAAAATTTTCTGATGCAATTCAAAAAGCTGATTTTTCAAACAAAAAAAGCTGAAATTCTTCTGTAAATCTTCTACAATGATTAGGTTCTTTCACTTTAGTAGTGGATGGTAAAGAATATTATATCACATTCTACAACTGAAGAAAAGATGTGGTTTTAAGCAGAATGTTTGAAGATAATTACATTACAGAAGAAGAATATAAACAAGCTGAAATAGACTCACTAAATATTGAATTTAAATCTGCTGCATTTTCTATAAAAGCTCCTCACTTTGTATTTTGGATTAGAGAATTACTAGAAGAAAAATATGGAGAAGAAGCTGTACTTGAATGAGGTTTAGTCGTAAAAACTTCATTAGACTATAATATTCAAAAAATGGCAGAGGAAGCATTCTTAAATAACGTTCGTACTTTATACGAAAACTGAGCAAACAATTCATCAATGCTTTATGTAAATACTGACAATTGAGATGTATTAGCTTATGTTTGATCTCTTGATTATTTTAATGATGAAATTCAATGACAAATAGACATGGTAAAAAGTCGTCGTCAATCTGGATCTTCAATTAAACCTCTAATTTATGCATTATGATTCATGAAATTACCTATAACAATAGACACACCAATATACGATATTGAATATCAGATTTGACCAGATAAACCAAACAATGCAGACAATAAATTCGAATGAGTATTACCTATCAGAACAGCTCTTTGACATAGTAGAAATATTCCTGCAATTAAAATGTTTGTAGCTGAATGAGGTGAAAATGTAGTTAAACCTTTCCTAAAATCTCTAGGTCTACCACTAGAAGATGATATGAATTATTGATACCCATTAGCCATTTGAGCAGCTGAAATTAGTCTTTTAGAATTTGCAAATGCATATAGATATCTAACTACAGAAACTCCAGCAGAAATTAATCCTATATTAGAAATCACATCTGCAGATGGTTCAGTTTTATATAAAAAAGAAATAATAGAAAATGAAGATATTATACCTGCATGAGTAAGATATTTAATATGGAAAATACTGTCTGATCCAAACAATAGATTAGCTGGATGGATAAATAAATTTAATGTATCTGGTCTCACATATGCTCTAAAAACATGAACATCAAATATGAAAACTGAAAAATGAAACCGTCCTAGAGATTGACTAGTGGCTGCATATACTCCTGACAATTTAATTTTAATGTGGGCTGGAAATGCTAATGCTACACCTATGAACTCAAACGCATACTGAGGAACTATTCATGCCCAACCTTTAAAAGAATTCTTATGATGACTTGTTACTAACGGATATATCACTAATAGAGATATGACAAATGTAGAAACAGCCAATATAAGTATATCTAAAATTACATGAAAAATTCCTTCAGAAACTACTCCTGGAGAATTAATCACATCTACAATATGATATGTAAATAGTTTACCAACCACTGCAGATGGTAATGTATACTTTTATGAATATGATGCAGCATGTCTATGAAATATTAGTCCTATGACTCCAAGTGAAGAAACAAAACAATGATATTATTTTGAAAATTTAACATCATTTATGCCAAATAATGACGATTTAGAAAAGATAAAAGAACGATGGACTGAAAAAGCAAAGATTCCAGTATGATGAGAATGATATTCAGAATTAAATATTTTAACAAATATGCCAGAATGATACTGTGAAAATAGAGAACCAAAAATGAGTGATTCCATAAAAATTTCTATAATTGATCCAGAAACTGATCAAAGAATTTCTGCAAAGCCATCAATAATGTATTCAATAAAAAGTGAATCATTTCTAAGAAATATGAATATTATAGTTGACTGAAAAATTGTATATTCTAAAAACTATAAAAGACAGACAGAAGACTTGGCTACAACTAATATTGATTTAACAGAGTTCACTCCAGGCACACATACAATTACAATCCAAGCTATGGATGCTAACTGAAATATGAATAATACAAGTATTAGCGATGTATTAGAAGCAGATGATAAAGAACCTCCTTATTTAGTAAAGGAACAATCAAAAAAACAAGCAAATGATGATGGAAGCTACAAAATAACTCTAATTTTTGATGATCGTTTATCTTGAATCCCATGATGAAATATAAGCGAAAACTGAAACATAATTACATCATTCAGCTGAAGATTGGCATCATTTAAAACAAATTCTGAGAGTTTTGATATCGAAGTAAAAGATAATTACTGAAACATACTGAGTCAAACTATTAATTTATCTGATTTATAATTAGATTAATGACAAAAGATTCAAAAAATACCGATACTGCTCTTTCAAAAGCTATGAAAAATCCACTTGTAAAAATTACAAAAAAATCTGATGTTGCAGGTGTGATTTCTGACGAGGCAAATACAAAACTCGATCCAAATCAGATTTCTCCACAACTTGATAAGTTTGAAAATTCACTAATACGTAAGAAAAAATTTAAAGAGTAAGTTTTTATATAAAAGACCGGAAATCCGGTCTTTTAATTTTATAATATAAAATCGATAATATCTCACCTATTATACTCCCCTTCCACTTCAACTTGAATATAATTTTCAGTCCATCATCTCCATTTTCAATTTCTTCTCTCTTCGATCAAAACCTGATGTTGAGTTCATTTATTTGATTGAATAAAATTTTCTCTAATTTCATTTCACTTGGAAATAAGTCTGACTTCTCTTTCTTTTTTAGTTTTTTGATCTACTTGATTTGGTAATAATGATGCCGGAATTTTCTCCCTTTGAGTATGATCAGAAAATGGAAAAGCATGCAATTTTGTAATTCAAAACTCTTCAATTCAATTATAAGTTTCCAAAAAATCTGACTCTGTCTCTCAAGGAAATCAAACTATAATATCCGCTCAAATCGAAATCAGATTCTTCTTTTTTAAATTTCTTGTTTTTCTGAGAACTATTTTCAGTTCATCTGCAGAATAATGTCTTCACATATTTTTGAGCACATTATTCGAAAAACTCTGAATAGAATAATGAAAATGTGGTAAAATTCTCTCATCACTTGCTACATCAAAAAATTCATCATTTGCATATTCTGGTCACATACTAGAGATTCTAATTCTAGGAATTGTAGTTTGTTTCAATATTTCACGAAGTAAATATGGAAATTTTGTTTCTTCATATTTAGTAGAATTTGAACATCATCGAGCTGCCAAATTTATTCATGTAATTACTATTTCTTTTCATCATTGAGTTTCAATTTCTTTGATTTCTTGGACAATTTCCTCTAAAGAACGGCTAATATGTGGTCATCTTTTAGCCACAGTAAGACAAAATGAACAATGATTATCACATCCATCTTGTATTATAAGAAAATGCTTAGTAGATACTGCCGATTTTCATCAAATTTTATATTCAAATCAATTCTTTTCTGGACTTTCTGGTAAAAGAGTAATTTTGTCAGAATATTTTACCAATTCTGGATAAATACTATAAAACTCTGACTCAGAAATCAAATCTCAACGTAAAGAACTTCCACATCATGTTATTGCTACATTCAATCACTGCTCTAACGAATGTTTCACTTCTCTAACCCATTTATTTTTTGCTCTATCAGTAACTACACAAGTAGCAACAAGCAAAGTATCATCCAAATTATTTCCATTTTGATGAAAATAATCCAATCGCTGATTAAGAAAATATTTATTTACTTTGCATCCAAAAATTTTATAAGGCATCCAAAAATTTTTAATTAAATTTAACGAAATGTAATATAGTATTTTCACCATAAAAAAGAAGATTTCAAAGAAATTTAGACTTGACTTTTTACAAAACAGAGTTATAAAAATAACATATTATATACAAAAAACAAAAAAACGAAAGATAAAAATACATAGAACAATAACCAAATTTTGATTATTTTTATTTCGTGAATATAATTAATCTGTAGTATTTATTTTTTCAAATCTCATTTCTAAATATGGCAAAAACAGATTTTAGAGAGAAAATACCACCAAACGTTATAAAATGACATAATTTAGAAGGAACCACCAATGAGTTACTTGAAAATTTTTCAAAATCAGAAAAAATAAATGCTAATTTAGTAAATAAATTTATTGATCAAAAATATTTTACAGGAGAAGAAAGTTTAATAGATAACTTAGTTAAATCTAAACCAGATCTTAAATTTGATGATATTGAAAATGAATGAATAAACTTAGCAATTCTAATGTATTATAATTGAATGTGGGATCTTAGAGAATGTCTAAAAAAAATTACAAATGATAATATCAAGGAAGCCTTCATACACAACATTCACGATAAAGTCCAAGCTGAACTTTGAGGAGCTGCTCCCTATACAGATTTTGATGATCCTAATAATTGTGGAATTCCATGAAATACAAATGTTTTATGATATTTTCAAAATGTAGTATTTTACCTAGAAGATAAAGAAAGAGCCGGTGGAGGTGCAAAAAAAGCAATAGAAATATTACAAAAAATTAATATTACAAATAAAGATCTGAATGATTGGCTCACAGCTTCTGGAAGTGGAATCCCTGCATGAACTAATCTTTCAGATCCTACTATTCCAGCAGATCTTAAAGATTCATTTGATACTTTACTATCTTTCGAAATAGGTAAAGAAGCTGATCGTACAATAAATATCTGTAAAGATATCCAGAAGAACTTTGATAGTCTATTAATAAACAGTTTTCCGGCTATCAATACAATTGTATGAGAACATGATGAATATAAATACACTGAAAGTAGATTATGAGATGAATATAAAAATAAAGAACAAGCTATAAATGCAAATACCAATTTAAGCGAAAATGGGAAGAAAAAACTTATCAGAGACCTTAAATGGGAATATTATTTAAAATACTTAAAATCTAAAAATGCTAAAATTGGTAATACTTTAGAACAACTTTACAAAAATGATTTTGATTATGATAAAATTGATAGAAGTATATTGAAAGAATACATAGACGCTATAGCAGGTATTCGTTTTAAAATGCTATCTGATAGCTGATTATTAAATGAAGCATTTAATATTAATTTTTGAAATATAGATAATTTCGAATCTTTCTATAAAGATCTCGCAGATATAAGCAAAAGAACTATAGATTTCAAAGATGTAGATACTATCTGAACAATACAAATTCCCGTTCAAAAGAAAATCAAACAATGACCAAACAAATGGCTAAAAGATTTAGATGAATTTTGAAAAAATAGTGACAAATCTTACGATACTCTACCTATTGAATATATAATTAATAAAGATGACTTTGATAGAGAAGTACTACAAAAACTTACAATAGAAGATAAAGAAAAATTGTTAAGATTTTTATCAAAATTTGACCTGTGAGATAGATATGAAATAAAATGAGAAGATATTTGAAATTTAATTTATTTATATTTTGTTATAAATAGTAAAAATCCTCTCATAAATATGGATCCTGAAAAACAAAAAGAAGTTGAAAATCTTTTTTGAAAAGCTGAAAATAAAGAACGTAAACAAAAAAACGATCCAGAAGATGATGAAAAAGAAAAGGATGAAAAATATTCTCCTGAAAATTTTAAAGAAGAAATAGAAAAATTATGAAATTGAAAATTTGAAAACTGAGCAGAAATCTGGATGCCCGCATGAAAAAGCGACCTCCCCGGTTGATGATACCAGTGGATGAAAATTAAGATAAGTAAAGTGAATATGACAGCATGAACTTTTGTTGGAACTGCATATTGATGACAATTAAAATTTAGTGATAAACTTGAATGAAAAACAAGAGAATTTAAAATGGATAAAGAAACATTAGAAGAATTAAAAAAAGTTGCAAAAACCACATCAGGAAGTAATGATAAATTATGGTTATTACCAAACCCAAACAAATCTGATTTCAATCATTATAGAGAAAGTTTAAATAATAAATTATGAAATAGTAGTTTTTCTTTCCCTGTAGACTGAACAACTTGGAATGGAAATAAATTTACTCAAACAATCACAGATGATGATGGAAATAAAAAAGAAGTTGAAGTAAAATATTTCTGATCACCCGCTGATGAAAAAGTTATATATAAAATTGATTATAATCCTAACAAAAAATCATTCACAGTATCATCCTCATTCAATTGAGATGAAAAATGAAAAGACTGAGAATCTAAAAAAATACGTCTTTCATATAAACGTGATATGGATTGGAATAATTTTCTCATTTTCTTTACTCAAAAATGATTAATTCCAAAAACTGAAGAACAAGCAAACGATGCTATCGCAAGACAAGATAAGGAATTTAAAATGGAAAACGGTTGATGACGAAAATTAAACTGGTTTAGTATTAGCAATCTAAAAAATGTATTCAAATCAGTAAAATGAAACATAAAGAAAAAAATCGAAGATTATAATAAAGATCAAGACAGTGAACTTGAAGATATTTTGGTATGAGATTGGGGAATATATAATAAACTCTATAATATACTGGGACGAATTCCTTCAATGAAAGAATGACTATGACATTTACAAAATGAATATTACAATGAAAGGGACAACAGAACATGGAAAGAAATAGAAAAATACCTAAAAATATTTCAATCAGATCCAAGTTTTTGAGATACTTTTGATCAAGTACCTCCTTTCGCCAGAATGTTACGATGAAATAAATCATATAAACAATTTTTATTAGACCTATCTAAATCTAATACAAAATCTAAAAAGGATATATACAAAGCTGCAGCATTATTACTAGCTAACATAGAAAAATGATCATCTCCATATCGTTGATTAACTGGAAAAGAGAATTCATGATTTTGGATCAAAGTTTTATTAGGTAAACAACATTACAATCAATTTATTATAGATAAACAAAAATGCATTAACGATCTCAAAAAAGAGTGAAAAAATAAAGATCAGATACAAGACGTATTAGCCACATGTGAAATGGATTATATAATAAATAATATTAGTTGATCAAATTGAAAACTTGGATATTTTGGATGTCATGAAAAAAGATGAATTCCAGGACAAGAAAACACTACTAATTATATAGATAATCCATCCAAAATATTACTATCTAACCAGTTTGCAGATAAATTAAAATCAGCATATAAGTGACGATTCAATAAATCATCAGTCGACGAAGCTTACGGAAAAATTACACATAATGATTTTAATTTAGCAAAAGAAGATTTCATAAGATTACTTAAATCATCTAGATTTCCATGAGCAATTGCTAATCTAAATAAAATGTTTTCTTTAGCCAAAACAGATGAACATAAAGCAGAATTTCAGAGATGTTTTCTAACATATATGTTAAGCGGTATATTAGATGTAAATGGTAAAAAAGATCTAAGAAAACAAGCTTATGAATGGGCAAAAACTATGTCATTTCTTCCATGAATGTTAGCTAAAGAAACTGGTCAATCTGAAAAGGTAGTTACATTACTAGATGACTTTTGCGAAGAAGAACATTTATGAAAATTTTCAGAAAGTGTAAAATCATATTTTCATAAATGATCACTAGAATCATGAAAAGATTTACAAATTGAAAATTTAATCAATGAACTAAAATCTCGATGGACAGTAGATAAAATGAAAGCTTTTGAAAACTATTCAAAATTTAAATTTACATGTAAAAAATTTCCTGAAGGTTCTACTCTAAAAAAATTACAAGATTCTGCATTAGATCCAAGTATGGAAAATATAAATTATCAATTACTTGAAAATTCTGTTATAGCTAATAGTTGATGAATATTGTCTAATGCAAACGTTATACGTGATAGAATGGCTATTAAAGATTGAAATTTTGATTGAAAAGATCCAGATGAAAAAAATGATAGAGCAGACTTCTGGAAAAAAATTGCAGACGAAGTTGAAAAAATGAATTATAGCTCTCCTGAAAGTGTCAATCTAGTATTAAACCAATATTTTAGTCGATTTGGATTAAATTCTGAAGCTGATAAACAAAAAGCATACAAACGAATACATACTGCTTATTGTTGGAAAGATGTAATCTGAGCAGAGAATATCATTGATTACAATGGTAAGTGACAAAATTTATCTATGTGACCTATATCTAAAGATGAAATAGATGATATCTTATGGTATACTTTTCAATGAACAGTACGAAGAGATTGTTTCTCATCCCGTAAATTACCACCAGAAATGGAAGAGGCATTAAAATCATTTCAACATTTCTTCAAAAACGCTTTTGAATCGTGAACTCTAAAACACCCAACTGTAGTAAACGATGCCTTTAAATCAGGATGAATGGACGTTAAACCTATGGAATTATGATCACGTAATGTATATAAAGATGTATTTGCTGGAGATTGAGAATTTGAATATGATAGTACTGAAATATGAGATGAAAATGAGGCATTTAAAGATCCAAAAAAACGTAGGAAAGCCCAAAAAAGAGTTTTTCAAACAAGAGATTTTATTAACTATGAAATGGCACAAATTGAAAAGACTTTCAAAAATCGTTTACCTAAAGCGTCTTATCGTGTCCTTACCCAGGATACATCATCAAATACAGATATAAAAATAGAAGAGTTAAAAAATAGTTTAAAAAAATAAGATACCAATATATACTTAAACAATAAACGAAAAACAACTCTATAAGTTTAGAGCTGTTTTTTATCTACACAAGAAAATCTTATCCTAATCCTGGCAATCCACCTCCACCAAGCATACCTGCCAAATCATTTGTATCCACTCCTAGAATCTCTTTAGTTTGCTCTGCAACAACTTCTTGTGCTTTATTTTGAGCTTTTTGGATAGCTGTAATCAATAGATTTTCAAGTTCAGATTTCTTACTTGGAGTGAACAGAGAATCATCATTAATATGCAAATCCTTTATCTTCATCTCTCATGAAATATCAATAACTACCTGTGGCTTTTCTTCACCATCTTCCATATAAGTTCACTCTTTAGCTCTAATAATTAGACTTTTTAATTTTTTATCTAATTGTTTATATTTTGTAAACATTTCTTTGTACTGTCACAAATCTTTTAAGTTTACCATCACTATAAATTAAAAAATAAATCTAATTTTAATTATAGAATTTCCATTACAAGATTCAAGATAAGTTTTATTTTAATTCTTTACTCACGATTTCTATTCATGGATGATTTTGACGCAAATCTGCTAACAAAAATCAGATTTTTGCAGGATTCGATATATCTCATTCAATAATTGCTACTGTTTTTCATTCAGACTTTCAAAGTTCAAATTTGAAAATTGGAATTGAGAACGTACTAAACATTGCAATTATATCAATTATACTCATTTGCTTCGATGAAAACTTTAATTGGATACACAAAACATAATTCGTAGAACTTTCACTTTCCTTTCGATGTGCTTCCAATAACGATGAATAAGATAAAGTTTTTAATGCTTTACATGTAAGTGTATGAATTTTTATTCCATCACGACCAGATTTACCGATAATCTTATCTCAAGGAGTTGGATTACATTCAGGACAGAACACACAATGCAACAATTTATCATTATCAATTATCACATCAGTAGATAATGCTTTACCAAGAGCAATAGATGTTACTTCTGCTTTCAATTCTTTTTCAAACTGATAAGTATCTGAAATCAAAGTTTTTCACTGAGTTTCTTTTTTCAAATCTGGATAAGCAGCACGTACCAATCATCCGTAAGTCTCTTGTTTGTCTAAGACTTGTAGTAATTTCCTTTCAACCTCTAATGGTTCTCATAATTTTTGGATTAAATCTGCATCGGAACGAAACATTGGAAGTCAAAGATTTTTCAAATACTGATTTAATCAATCTATTGCTTCATCCAAACGCGCTTCCCTCTCCTGCATACGCACATATTTTACCAATTGTCCACGTGCCGAAGGTGTATGTATATAATCTAACCAGTGTTTTACTGCCGAATAACGATTTTTAAATGTATTTATATTAACAATATCTCATGTTCTAAGTATATAAGAAAGAGGTTTAATCTGACCATTAACTATAGCATTTTTGAATCTTAATCAGATTTCCGAATGAATACTGAATGCAAAATCCAAAACTGAAGATCAAGCTGGCAATTCCTTAATATCTCATTTCGGTGTATATACAAAAATTGTTTTATCTAAAATTTCTATATTAAGAGCATCCTTAAATTTTTCCTTATCATCTGATACTTGATAATCTGTTACAATTTGCTGTAAGCGTTGAATCCATTGTCATTGCTGAGAAGAGGTGATAACACTAGCATTACTCTCTGCATATGCAAAATGTGCAGCCACTCAATATTCAGCGATTTCATCCATTTTTTTAGTTCTAATTTGTATCTCTATAGGAAAACGAAACATTCATAAAATCGTAGTATGAATACTCTTGTATCAGTTAAACTTTGGAAGAGCTATATAATCCTTAATTTTTTTGATTAAAGGAGTATAATATTTATGGATGATTCAGAGAATCATATAACAATCTGTAACAGTTTCTGTCACCACACGAAAAGCAAGCAAATCCATAATTCTACTCACATCCTCAGTGTGATATTTTTTCTCCATCTTTTCAAAAATTCTAAAAGGACTCTTTATCCTTCATAAAACTTTAAAATCTTCAATTCACTCTTTCTTGAGAATATCAGTCAGATTTTTTATTCATTTATTAAGAAATTTTGAACCATCCTGAAATTGTCTAGTCAAATATCACATAATCTCCTCAAACTTCTCAGGATACAACACACGAAAAGATCAGTTCTCAAGATATAATTGATAATTATAAAGTCAAAGTCTTTTGGCAAGTGGAGCATAAATTTTAAGAGTTTCTGTAGCTATTTTTCTCCTTTTTTCTTCCTCTGGATGATACTGCAACGTCTGAATATTATGGATACGATCAGCGAATTTTACAAAAATAACACGTAAATCTTTGGCCATTGCAAGGAACGTTTTTTTGATAGTTTCCAAATCACGATCCTCTCATTTATATCTAACCTTAGACACTTTAACCAATCATTCACATATATCCGCAATTTCCGTTCAGAATAATTTTTCTATATCTTCGTAAGTGTAATCCGTATCTTCAATCACATCATGCAAAATACAAGACTGAATAGAAACTACATCTGGATTAATCTCCATAAGGAATTCAGTAGCTCTAAGTGGATGAATTATATATGGTTCTCATGATTTACGATAAACTCATTTATGCGCCTCACGAGTAAATTCATATGTTCTAATTATTTCATCAATTTCTTCTGGTTTCAAATATTTTTTTGCTTTACTCAAAATATTATCCAAAATATCAGTTGGATTTTCTTCATAGCATGGCTTATAATCAAAGAATTCCTGAAAACTTTGTAAATCTTCCATCCTAGATAAAAAAAGTAAAGTATCTCTAGAATAGATAAAAAAATCTGACTTGCAAGATAAAAAAGAAAAAATATTTAATCCCTTGCAAAATCTTACTGTAAATTTATGTTATACAATAATGTTTGATTATATAATAAAAACAAATATGAACGACTTTAAAATTTCAAGGATTCACAAAAAGAATAAAAAAGAATCAAACACATTTACAAAAGATTCTCTAATTTTTTGCTCATTGGTTTTACTAATCTGTTCTATTTTTGTACGATTTGTAAATAGTTTTGCTGAATGAATGAAAGATTTATTCGCTGCTTATGCTAATTTACAACAGCAGCTACAAAACAATGAGTTAACTTGTGAGCAAGACTGAGAAATTATTTGTACATGAAGTTCTTTAAAAAATATTAAGCTTTCATTTTATTCTACTCCAACATATATCGTTGCGTGATGAGATGTAATGCTGAGTAGAAATATCTGATTTTTCGCGAAGAATCAGTGATATGACCGCATTTTTAAAGAGTGAAATTACAATCCACTAAATGAATTTGAAAGCTGTAAATCTGACAACTGCCTGCTTTTCCTAAATCTTGAAAGTCTATTTGCTGA
>JAEEGL012508947.1_pt1 | contig 13490 bp, 9 predicted proteins | sample 9134231 | NCBI WGS metagenome assembly JAEEGL01 (sample SAMN16246548, study PRJNA631951) | gut metagenome | biome: gut microbiome; feature: rumen; material: fiber-attached | host: Bos | place: Iran: Karaj | collected 2018-10
GAGGGAGTACATCACGGACGCGGCGGCGAGAACGGCGAAAAGAGAGCGCGCGAATCCGTGCCTCGCTTTGTCCGCGTATCGCCATATGGCGCGCAGAACGAGGAACAGGATCACCGGGACGCAGAAGAGAACGAGCTCCGCGAGGGACGAGGGGAAAACGGACGTTATCTTAGCGAGGACGAAGCGGAACGCCGCCCCGACCGTCCCGTTGAAAAAGTCCGCGAACGGGGTCCATATATAAAAAGCCGCGTGAAGCGCCGCCGAGAGGACGCCGACGCACAGCAAAATGAAGCTGACCGGCGTCATTACGGCGAAAAGCCCGCGGCGGCAAGCCGTTTTCTCTTCCTCATTCATTTTGATCTCATCCATAATCATGCCCTCTCATATCTCCGGATCCGCGTCGTCCGTAAGGAAGCCCGGAAAGGCGGAGCGTATCAGTTCTCCCATATCGTCGGGAAGCGGAGCGCGCACGGAAACCGTTTCGCCGGTCGAAGGGTGCGGGAAAGACGTGGCGGCGCAATGGAGCGCTTGTCGGCCGATAAGGGGCGACGGCGACCCGTAAAGATCGTCCCCCGTTATCGGGGCGCCGAGCGAGGCGAGGTGGACGCGTATCTGGTGCGTCCGCCCGGTCAGCGGACGGAGCGCGACGAGCGATCTTTTCCCGTTTTCCGCGACCACGCGGTATTCCGTCAGCGCCTCCTTGCCTTCCTCGTCGACCATCCGCGTGATTATACTGTCCGGGGTACGGGCGATCCTCGCGTCGATCACGCCCGAGGCGGCGGGAAGGATCCCTTCCGCGACGGCGAAATACTCTTTTTTAATTTTGCCCTCTCTCATTGCGCGGTACATCTTGTAAGACGCGTCGCGCGTGTTCGAGGTCAGCATACAGCCGCTCGTGTCGCGGTCGAGCCGGTTCACCGGCCTGAAAACGTAGTTTTTATCGCGATATCTGTACGCGAGCGCGTTGGAGACGGTGTCGAGCCGGTGACCGTGCGACGGATGCGCGGGCATCCCCGGCGGCTTGTTGACGGCGGTTACCCACTCGTCTTCGTACAGCACGTCGATCGGAAGATCGGCGGGGACCGTGTACGGGCTGACGTCTCCGGGAAAATCCTCCACTCTCAGAGAAAGCGTGTCTCCGCGCGAAAGAACGTATCTCACGGTGACGAAAGAACCGTTAACGAGGATCCCGCCTTCCGAGAATTTCAGCTTTTTTATCATCCGTGAGGAATAGCCGAACCTGCCCGCGAGCACTTCCCTCACGGTAAGTCCGGCGAATTCATCGCCGACAATAACATCCAAGACGTATTCCTCCGGGTTCAGTTATTTTCGAGATAACGGAGAAACTGCGAATAAAAACAGAGCATAGCTCCCTGGCCGTATTCGGTGTTCTCGTCGTAGAGTTCGCTGTATGAGCCGAACCCTCCTGAGCCGCCCGACGAACCTCTGACGCATCCGTCATACACGTCGGTGAGTCCCGCTTTCGCGATCGCCTTGATCGTCGCGTCGCTGACGGATGAGGCAAGTCCGGCTTCCTTGGCAAGCAGCACGCCCCACATGATCTTTCCGGTGGCGGAGGTGTCCGACGGCGCGTCCGGCTCGGACAGGGTCCAGCCGAATTTATATTCCGGTTTAAGGCGCTTCATCATGTTTTCGATGAACGTCTCGCACCGGGCGTTGATCTCCTCGTCGCCGCACCAGCGCATGACGCTCCCGATCGCGAGCATAAGATAACCGGTCCCTCTGCCCCAGCCCATCTCGCCGTACAGGGCTCCGCCTTTGTAACCGTGAAAAACGTAATACATTTTCGGAACGACGCCCATTTTAAGATAGTTAGACACCTGAAGGACGGCGATCCTTCTGACCTCTTCGTCGTCGAAAACGGCGGAGTAACGCGCCAAAAACGGCGTCACCATCCCCGTCCCGTCGACGTAGATATCTTCATTGTCGCCTCTGTCGTATTTGATCTCCCCGTATCGGTCTGTGGGTCGGGCAAGGAGCCCCTCGAGGCACTCGTGGGCGAGTTCGGCGTATTTTTCTTCTCCTGTCAGCTCGTAAAGTCCGAGCACGCAGTATCCCGCCAACCCCGCGTCGGTGGAAAGGATCTCCCCCCTGTCGGGGTGATCCATCCACATTTGGATGTAATCCTCGACCACGTCGTACCTGCCCATATCGAGAAGGCCCATGGCAAGAAGCCCTTTTCCCCAGACGTGAAGATCAGGCAGGGGGTAACCGGGTTTGGAAGCGAGATTTTCCATGGCGGAACGAAGCATATACTCCGAGTAATCGGCGATCTGTTCGACGTACGGGAGATAATAGTCCGTATACGTCGTGAATCCCGCCTCGCAAAAACGCATGAAAAGCGCCGCCGCCTGCTCCCTCGTCGCGAATCCGAGGGGGTCGAGCAGATCCTCCTCCACGCCGTTGATGAGGTCCGAGCCCACAGCCCAGCTCAGGGCGTCGACGGCGTATGAGTCAACCGCCTCCCGGTCGGAAAAAGACGTCAGTTCGTCCCTCTCGTCGGTCATCAGTTTTTCTCCCGTACAGTAGCGGAACAACATAGCCGCGATCTGCTCTCTCGTGACGAAGCCGTTCGGGTCGAAGTGAGTTTCAGTCACCCCGTTGACGACCCCCGCGTCTTTCGCCCAAGTCACGGCGTCGGAGAAGAACTCTCCCTCACCGACGTCGGAGAATTCGTTTTTGAAATCTACGGCGGGCTCGCCTTTCAGGCGGTATATGACCGTGACAGCCATCGCGCGGGTCATCGTCCCCTCGGGGTCGAACGTCCCGTCACCGACGCCGTACATGAGACCTCTGTCGCTGACGTATTCCCCAGCCTCGCTGCTCCAGCGGTCCGATTCCACGTCATAGAACCGCGTTCCCTCAGAGTGTGCGTTCACGGCGAAAAGGCAGCTGAGCATAAGCGCCGCCATAATGAAAGAAACAATCCTCATTATGCTTTTCAATCGAGTTTCCGGTAGTAGCTGTAATATGCGACCACCGTTCTCGATCCCTCCTCTCGTTCATTGTCCGGGAAAGTGATCACGACTCCGTCGAGCGACATCAGCTCCCACGCCTTCAGATCGTACACGTTTATCCTGACGTCGAAATCATCGCCCGAGACGACGGATAACACGTCGCCGCGCAGCGCGATCGCGCCGCCCTTTCCGACTATCTGTTCGACGCCGTCGACCTTTTCGGTCACGCATTTGAGCGCGCGCCCGTCGAGATGACGTGCCAAATCCCTTTTATATCTCTTGCTGTCCGGATTTTTCGATTTTGTAAAACTCTTGTTACGCCCCATCTCTTCTGCCCCTGAAATTGCTGTCATACAGCTTTTTGTAGAATCCGCCCTTCTCGATCAGCTCGCGGTGGCTGCCCGTCTCGACGATCCCGCCGTCATTCATGACGACGATGAGGTCGGCGTTCTCGACGGTCGACAGGCGGTGCGCGACGATGAACGCGGTCTTGTTCGCCATGAGCCGGTCGAACGCGTCAGCGATCTTCATCTCAGTCGAGACGTCGATCGACGAGGTCGCCTCGTCGAGGATCAGCATCGGCGGCGCCGCGAGCATGACGCGTGCGACCGAAAGAAGCTGTCTCTGACCTGCGGAGAGCGAGCCTCCCGCCTCGGAGAGTACCGTATCGTACCCGTCGGGCAGTTTCATAATGAACGAATGAGCGCGGACCGATCTTGACGCCTCGACTATCTCCTCGTCCGTCGCGTCCGGCTTCCCGATGGCGATGTTCTCTCTGACCGTCGCCGATCTGATCCAGGTGTCCTGGAGGACCATCCCGAACTGACGTCTGACGTCATGGCGTTTCAGCTTTGTTATATCGTTCCCGTCGAGCGTTATCGTGCCTTCCTGCGGGTCGTAATACCGCATCAGAAGGTTTATCAGGGTCGTTTTGCCGCATCCGGTCGGACCGACGACGGCAACGTGCGAGCCCGCGGGAACGGAAAGCGTGATCCCGTGAAGGAGCGGGCGGTCGGGTCGGTATGAAAAGCCGACTCCCCCGATCTCAACGTCGCCGCGGACGGAGCCGAGCGGGGCTCCCTCGTCGGGCGGCGTCTCGCGCCGCTCGTCGATTACCTCGAACACCCTTCCGGCGCAAGCGATCGCGCCCTGAAGCTCGGAGATCACTCCGGATATCTCGTTGAACGGTTTGGTGTACTGCGACGCGTAGCTGAGGAAGCTCGACAGCACGCCGACGGTGATGCCGCCCGAGAGCGCCGTGAGAGAGCCGATCAGCGCTACGGACGCGTATACGATGCCGTTGACGAGGCGGGTCGACGGGTTGACGAGCGATGAGAAGAACACGGCGCGTACCGTCTTTTTCTCAAACTCCCCGTTGATCCCCGAAAAACGATCCCCGACGTATTCCTCTTTGCCGAACGCCTTGACCGTCTTCTCAGAGGAGATGACCTCCTCGGAAAACGCGCCGAGCTCCTCTCTTACCGCCGCCTGCTCCTTGAAATACCCGTACGTGCGGGACGCGACGAAGCGGGAGACGAAAAGGGACAGCGGAGTGAGGACGGCTACGGCAGCCGCGATCGACGGACGCAGACGGATCATGAACACGAGCGTCGCCGCGACGGTGACGACGCCGCAGAAGAGCTGAGACGTGCCGAGAAGAAGACCGTCGGAGACGGCGTCGACGTCGGCGATAATACGGGTGACGAGCCCGCCGTGCGCCGTTCTGTCGAAATACGCCACGGGGACGCGCTGCAGCGTGCGGAAAGCCGCCCTCCTCATGTCCCGCGTCACGTTATACGTTATCCTCATATTGAACGCCGTCATCAGCCACCCGAAGACCGCGGAACAGACCGTGACGGCGGCGATGATGAGAAGGATCGGAAGGACTCCCTTGCCGTCAGTCTGCCCCGTGCCGACGAGCCGGTCGATCGCGCGTCCTATCAGGACGGGAACGGACATGGAGAGCGTCACGCTCGCGGCGCCGGACAGAAGAGAAGCGACGAGCGAGAACCTGTAGGGACGGATAAACGGGATCATCCGTCTGAGCGTTGCGCGGCGCGCGCCCGGATTCGTCTTTTTCATGACTCATCCTCCGCGCTCTCCGAGCCCGCGGTGCAGATCTCACGGTAGACCGCGCAGGTCCTCACGAGTTCCTCGTGCGTCCCGATCCCCACGGCGCGTCCGTCGTCGAGGACGACGATCAGATCGGCGTCCCTCACGGGGCCCGGACGCTGTGAGACGATGAAGACGGTCGGTTTGAAGTCGAGGGCGGAAAGATTCCGCCTCATCTCCGCGTCGGTCGAATAATCGAGCGCGGACGAACTGTCGTCAAGTATCAGGATCTCAGGGCGGCGAATGACGGCGCGGGCGACGGTAAGGCGCTGACGCTGACCGCCGGAGAGATTTTTGCCGTATTGGGATACGGGCGTGTCGAGCCCGTCGTGAGTGCGGAGAAGATCGTCGATACAGGCGATCCTCATCGCCTCTTTCATTTCCTCCTCCGTCGCGTCGGCGCACCCGAAGAGGAGGTTTTCGCGAACGGTGCCGCGGAAGAGCGACGCCTTCTGCGGAACGACGCCGCAGCGGGCGCGCAGGGAGCGCGCGTCGGTCTTTTTCACGTCGATGCCGTCGATCAGTACCGAACCCGAAAAAACGTCGTAAAACCGCGGTATGAGATCGACGAGCGTGGTCTTGCCGGACCCCGTGCCGCCTATCACTCCGACCGTCTGACCGGGAAAAGTTTTGAAAGAAATTCCGGTCAGCGCCGGCGCGCCCGCGCCGGGATATTTCGCCGTGACGTCCCGGAATTCCACTCTGGGGGCTCCAGGGACCGGGTCCGCGGCGGGGAGCGGCGTCTCGGTGTCCGAGACGGTCTCGACTTTGAGAAAAGCGCCGACTCTGCCCGCGCATGCCCAGGAGCGCGAGAGCATCACGATCAGCCCGGCGAGCTTCAGCATCTCGACGAGCATCTGCGTCATATAGTTGTACAGCGCGATAATCTGCCCTTGCGTCATCGATCCGCCGCCGACCCGTACTTCGCCGGAGCGGAGGATCAGGATGAGGGCGGTGTTGATGATGACGTACGTCAGGGGATTCAGCGCGCCTGATATCCTGCCTGCGATCTTCTGCAGCCGGCTGAGAGATCCGGTCGCTCCGTCGAACGCTTTTACCTCCTCGTCCTCGCGCAGAAAGGCGCGGATGACCCGGACTCCCGTCATATTCTCACGGGCGAGTTCGGTCACGCGATCGAGAGCGCCCTGCGAACGGCGGTACGCCGGGACCCCGGCGAGGACGACCGCGGCGCTCGCCGCGAAGAGGGCGGCGACGGTCGCTGTGAAGATCAGAGCGGATCTCACGTCGATCGTGAAAGCCATGACGACCGAGCCGACTATGATGAAAGGAGAGCGCAGAACGAGGCGAAGGATGATATTGAGTCCGCTCTGCGCCTGCGCGGCGTCGGAATTGAGTCTGTTGATGAGCGTCGGCGCGGTGAGCGCGTCGAGGTCGGAATAAGAAAGGAACTGAACCTTCGAGAATACCGCTTCGCGGAGGCGCGTTCCGAACCCCGCCGACGAACGCGCGGCGAAATACTGCCCCGTGACGGAAAAGCCGAAGCCGACGACGCCGAGCGCCGCCATAAGACAGATCATCCGCACGATGTACGCCGTGTCCTTCGCGGGGATCGCGACGTCGATTACGTTTGCCACTATCAGGGGGATCAAAAGCTCGAGGATCGCCTCGAGAAGCTTGAAAACGGGGGACAGGACCGTCTGTTTACGGTTGCCATTGAGATATTTCAAAAGACCCACGAACGACCGTCCCCCCTTTTTTTCGGAATGACATATCGTCTTTCTCCCGAAGGAAAAAGACGATATGATATAAATTCAGCATTATTGTGCCCCGCGCGGCGGGACGAGGATCATTTGCCGATATCCTCGACCGTGCCGATGAAGAACGGGACTCTGTTTTCCGTATCGATCAGCATATAGATGAACGGACGGGTGAGATAGACTCTCTTCGGCTGAGGACCGCCCGGTCCGACCGAGGTGGCGTATCCCATCTCGACGGCGGTCGCGGCGCCGGCTTTCGTGCCGTTCTCCGCGACGGAGATAAACGTCTTATGAATAACTCTGTTGATATAGATGTTCCCGTCGGGCTCCCAACTTCCGAGTCCGCTGAAATCGGCGAGATCGCGGTCGAACGCTTCGATGATCCCCATCTGACCGAGAACTCCCGACAACTCGGCGTCGTAGTCAGCCTCGAACTTCGGGATCGCGGTCTCGACCGTGACGATCTCAGGGTCTGACAGCATGTTGTGAAGCGTTTCGCCGTTAAGTGAGGAGAGTATTTCCGATACGGTGTGTCCGGGATCCGGGAGGATCGCGGCGAAGGCGTATTTGCCGCCGTAATAATACTTGATCACGCCCTGAGCGCCGGGGCAGCTGAGATACGAGTGCTCGTCGGAGTACATGTACTCGACTTGCTTCGCCGACCCGTCCGCGAGGGTAAAGACTCCTTGTCTGACAGAGCTTTTCAGGTACTCAGAGCCCCATTCCGCCTCGAACGCGAGAGCGTTGATGAGGTACATCGCCGCCTCCTCGGGGATGCGGTCGAGGATCGACGGGATCATGCCGTCGGTCTTTTCGTTGACCCATCCGTTGATATCGCCGAGAGTCTTCTCGTTGAACGGGACTCTTCTCACCTCGGCGGCGTACAGATCCCTCATCGCGGCGAGGAAGGAATCTTTGACGACGAAGCGGTCGTCGTCCCTGATCCACACGGAGTCGGCGACGGAGAGCTTATATTTTTCTCCCTGCGGGAGACCGTTTATATATCTGCCGAGGAAATCGTTGATCTCGGGGACGGACATTCCGAAAGCGGACTCGATCTCTGTGAGCGTGCCGCCCCTCGCGCCGTTCGACGCCATGCCGAGCGCGGCGAGGACGGAGAGCGGAGACACGAGCGAATTCTCGCCGTTTTTCCTGCACTTGTCGAGGAGTTTCACGGCGAATCCCGTGAACTTCTCCGCAGAGTTTGCGAAAGCGTCCGGGAACGAGCCGTCAAACCGTCCGAGGACCGTTGCGACCTGCGCTCTCGTTGCGTCGGAACCGGGGGCGAAAAAGCCGTCTCCCGTGCCGATAAGAACTCCTTTTTCGACCGCCCATCGCACGGCGGGGCGGGCGTAATCCGAGACGGCGTCCGAATCGGAGAACGGAAGAGCGTCATCGTCGTAGTCGCCCGTCTCGCCTCCGCGCAGCGAGGCGATCCTGTAGAAGACGGTCGCGAGCTGTTCGCGGGTCATCGGAGCGTCGGGATCGAAGCGCTTATCTGATACGCCCTTCACGAGTCCGGATTCCGCCGCCCATGCGACCGCGTCGCGGTACCAGTCACCGGTGATATCTTCAAAGCCGGGATCGCTCTCCGGCGTCGGCATACCGGACATTCGCCAGATCACGGTCACGGTCATGGCGCGGGTCATTTCGAGGTCCGGCGCGAAAATACCGCCGGGAAGGCCGACCATAACGCCGTCCTTCGCCACGAATTCAACGCCGGGAATATACCACGCATCGGGATCGAGATCGGAGAACCCGTCGAGAACGGACGACTGTTTCTCCTCCGTTTCGTTCGCGTCCCGGACGCCAACGTAAACTACCTGTCCGTACGCGAAAGACGTAGCCGCGATAGCGAAAACCGGAAGAAGCGCCAGAACAGCGGAAAGAAGTTTTTTGAAAGTCATTTCACTTACCTCGAAGTATATCTGTCTGACCATAATGATACATCAAAACCGGGAAAATGTCAAGCCGCCGTCTTGTCATTTGAGCCGTTTCAGGTTGACAAGATATCTATGATATGGTATACTCCTCTTATATTGAAGTCTCTCGATAAATGTCGAAATCACCCGGGACGGAGGACGGCTATGTATGACGTCAGAATAGACGCGGAACTCTATTTGAATATGATCTCTCTCGGCGCCGCCACGCTTCAGGAACACAGAACGGAGATCAACGATCTCAACGTGTTCCCCATACCGGACGGTGATACCGGCGACAATATGTGCATGACTATGGAAGCGGGGATAGCCTACGCGGGCGGAAGGGACACCCTTACGATCGCGGAGGCGGCGTCTCTCGTTTCCGACGGGATGCTTCTCGGCGCGAGAGGCAACTCGGGCGTCATCCTCTCCCGCATTTTCGCCGGGATAGCAAAAGGACTTAAGGAACACGATACAGCCGACGTGCCGGCGCTCGCCCGCGCTTTCCGCATCGGCTCCGACGAGGCTTATCTCGCCGTTCCGTCGCCCGTCGACGGTACAATCCTCTCGGTATACCGGGACGCGACGGAATACGCCCTCTCCCGGGTCACCGAGCAGACTACGCTCGCCCAATATATGAACGATCTTCTGACGGAGCTGCGCGAGTCTCTGTCACGCACCCCCGATCTTCTCGAAGTACTGAAAGAAGCGGGAGTCGTCGACAGCGGCGGCGCGGGCTTCGTTTATATTTCCGAGGGTATGAAAAAAGCCGTCGACGGACAGACCCCGGGCGACGTCCCCGCGGTCCGTCAGGCGTCTGCGCCGGCTCCGGGACCGGATCTCGACGCCTTCGGTGAAGACAGCGTCCTCGAGTTCGGTTACTGCACGGAGTTCCTTCTCCGCCTTCAGACGGCGAAAACCGATATCCCGTCGTTCGACGTGAACGTCCTGATAAAAGAACTTGAAAAGATCGGCGGAGAATCGATCGTCGCGTTCCGCGAAGGGTCGGTAGTCAAGGTCCACGTCCACACGATGAAGCCGGGCGACGTGCTCGATCTCTGCCAGCGCTGGGGCGAATTCCTGACTCTGAAGATCGAGAATATGTCCCTTCAGCATAACAGCAAAATCGAGAAAAAGCAGACCGCGCCCAAAAAGCCGCGCAAAAAATACGGCATAATCGCGGTGGCGGCGGGCGAGGGGATCAAGAACATCTTCACGGAGCTCGGCGTCGACCGGGTGATCGACGGCGGAAGACTGATGAACCCGTCCGCGCGCGATTTCGTCGAGGCGTTCGACGAGGTCAACGCCGATACGGTCTTCGTCTTCCCGAACAACTCCAACGTTTTTCTCACCGCGACGCAGGCGGCTTCGCTTTACGGCAAATGCCGCGCGGTGATCCTCCCGACGAAGACGATCGGCGAAGGATACGCGAGCGTTTCGATGATCGATCTGTCGGGCGACGACCCCGACGGGATCGAAGCGGAGATGAAGGAGATAATCGACGGCGTGCGTACCGGAACGGTGTCGCGGGCGTCGAAGGACGTAATGCGCGACGGAATACGGATATGCAGCGGTGACTACATAGGATTCTCAGACGGCGTCGTCCTTACGGATGAGAAGACACGCCGGGAGGCGGCGATCGCCCTTTGCGACGGTATGGAAGCCGGGAATTTCGACATCCTGCTTCTGATCGCGGGCGAGGACGCGGACGACGCGGACAGCGGAGCGCTGTGCGCCGAGCTCTCGAAAAGGTATCCGCAGACCGAGGTCATCACGGTCCGGGGCGATCAGCCGATCTACGATTATCTGATAGTTTTACAGTAAAATCAGCCTGCCCGGAAATGGGGCGGAACGGAGGAATATATGCTCAGACTGTTTACAGACACAGACACGGACATTACGCCGAAAATGGCGGAGGAATACGGATACTCGCTGATCAGTATGCCGTACAGCATCGACGGAAAATCAGTCTATCCGTACGTCGATTTTGAAGAATTCGACGCTCACGCGTTTTACGACCTGCTGAGAGCGGGAGCGCTCCCGAACACGTCCGCGATCAGCGAAGAGGCGTACAGACGCTATTTCGAGCCGGTTTTCGAGGCGGGGGACGATATCCTCTACGTCCATTTTTCAAGAGCGATGTCGGCGACTTTCGACGCGATGGACAAAGCAGTCGCGGCGCTCCTTGAAAAGTACCCGGACAGAAAGTTCCACGAGGTCGATACGAAGGGCATAACCATCGTGTCTCTCAACATCGTGCTTGCAGTCGGCGAAATGTATAAAAACGGAGCCGACGCGCAGCAGATCCTCGACTGGGCGAAAGAAGAAGTCGATCACTACGCGGTCTATTTCTTCGCTGACGATCTTCGTTTCTTCAAGCACTCCGGCCGCGTTTCCGGTCTTGCCGGGACCATGGGCACGCTCCTCGGCGTCCGCCCGATCATCCATATGAATTCCGAGGGCAAGATGGTCAGCGTCGGCAAGGAAAAGGGACGCGCCAAAGCGGTCGCAAGACTCGTCTCGACCGTTGAAGAACTCGGCGAGGAGCTGAAGGATCACCGCATCATCGTCGCGCACACGGACTCACCCGACATCGTCGCGGAGCTCGCGGACAAACTGAGGGCCCGTTTCGGCGACGATCTCGATATTCTCACCGTCGACGTCAACCCTACCGCCGGATCACACTGCGGACCGAATACGGTCGGCGTTAGCTTTTACGCAAAGCACAGATAAATCCGGAAGGGAGCGTCCGTCATGGTGGAGATCAGGGAGATAAAGACCCGTAAAGAACAGCTTGAATTCCTGAAGTTCCCGCTTGAAATGTACCGCGGAAACGACAATTTCGTCCCCCCGCTCCGGGGAGACGAAAAGAAGATATTCCGTTCAGACTACGTATATTCCGACACGTGCGACTCCGTCTTTTTCGGCGCATACCGCGACGGGAAGATGGTCGGAAGGATCAACGGGATCATCCAGCGCGCATCGAACGAAAAGCGCGGCGAGCGGAGAGCGCGATTCACGCGCTTCGACTCGATAGACGATCCGGAAGTGTCCCGCGCACTCTTCGGAGCCGTTGAAAAATGGGCGGCGGAGCACGGAATGGATACGGTATGCGGCCCGCTCGGGTATTCGGACCTTGAACGCGAGGGGCTTCTCGTCGAGGGATTCGACGAGCTTTCAACGTTTGAGGAGCAATATAACGCGGAATACTACGGAGCCCTCGTCGAGGACGCCGGATACGAAAAAGAGGTCGACTGGCTCGAGAGCAAGATATACCCTCCCGAGGAGGACGACGGGACTCTCGACCGGATGGCAGATTTCATTCTCAAAAGATACGATCTGCACAGAGGAGAGGCGAAAAGCGTCAACGACTTCATAAAGAAGTACGCGGACGGCCTTTTCGAGGTGCTTGACCGCGGATACGAAAACCTGTACGGGACCGTCCCGTTTTCGGACAGGATGAAGAAGATGATGATATCGAATTTCCGTCTCATCATCGACCTGAAACGGGTCGCGGTGATCCTCGACCGCGAGGGACGCGTCGTCTGTCTGGGCGTCAGCTTCCCTTCCATCGCGAGAGCGGTGCAGAAATCAGACGGAAAGCTCACTCCGGCGGCGATCTTCCGGATACTGAGGGCGCTGAAAAAGCCGGAGATCATCGACCTCGGTCTCGTCGCGGTCGATCCCGAATACATGAACCGGGGCATCAGCGCGGTCATCTCCGCGGGTCTGCTCAAAATGCTGAAAGAGGACGGGATCAAATACGCGGAGACGAACCTCAACCTTGAAAACAACCACGCGATCCTGAATCAGTGGAAGCGTTTCCGCTCCGTGCGCCACAAGAGGCGCAGAGCTTACGTCAAGAAGATCGGAGCCGATGAGTCATGAAAGTCCTTATCGACTGCCTCGGCGGGGACAGATCCCCTGAGGCGAACGTCACGGGGGCGCTCGAGGCGCTCAAAGTATTTCCCGACCTATCCGTCGTCCTGATCGGCGACGAGGGGGTCCTTAACAAGCTGACAGGCGGCCCGTCCGACCGCATCGGGATCGTCCACGCACCCGGCGTGATAACGGGCGAGGACAAACCGACGGACGCCATCCGGCTGAAAAAAGACAGTTCCATGATCGCCGGGATCCGCCTTCTCCGCGAGGGGAACGCGGACGCGCTCGTATCGTGCGGCGCGACAGGCGCGCTCGTCGCGGCAGCGACGCTCCGTATCGGCAGGATACGCGGCATCAGGCGCCCCGCCTTCTGCCCCGTCCTTCCGACGATGGACGGCGGTACGGTGGGTATCTGCGACAGCGGTGCCAACACCGATGTGACCGCAGAAATGCTCCTTCAGTACGGTCTCATGGGGACGGAGTACATGAAGTGCGTCCTCGGCAAGGAAAACCCGAGAGTTGCTCTTCTCAACGTCGGGACCGAGGCGGGAAAAGGCGACGACCTGAGGCGCGAAGCGTATTCGCTCCTCGAGCAGGCGGAGGGCATAAACTTCGTCGGCAACATGGAGAGCCGCGAGCTCCTTTCCGGCAAATACGACGTCGTAGTATGCGACGGCTTTTCCGGCAACGTCCTCGTCAAATCGGTTGAGGGGACGGCGCTCGAGCTTCTCAAGAAGCTGAAACGCGACATATACTCGAAAGTAAGATATAAGATAGGCGCCTTCATAATGAAAGACATGTTCGCGAAGGAGAAAGCCTTCATGAACTATCAGAATTACGGCGGAAGCGTGCTTATCGGCACGGAGAAGACCGTGATA
>JAEEGL013608030.1_pt1 | contig 13490 bp, 11 predicted proteins | sample 9134231 | NCBI WGS metagenome assembly JAEEGL01 (sample SAMN16246548, study PRJNA631951) | gut metagenome | biome: gut microbiome; feature: rumen; material: fiber-attached | host: Bos | place: Iran: Karaj | collected 2018-10
AAAATACGGCCACGAAAAAGTGGTGCAGATCGTGACTTTCGGTACCCTGCAGGCCAAGGGCGTGATCCGTGATGTGGGACGTGCCATGGAACTGCCCTACAGCCAGTGCGATGCGCTGGCCAAGATGGTGCCGGGGGAGCTGGGGATGACGCTGGCGAAGGCGCTGGATATGAACCCGGATCTGAAGAAACTCTATGACACGGATGAGACGACCAAGAACCTGCTGGATATGTGCATGCAGCTGGAAGGTCTGCCGCGGCATACTTCGATGCACGCAGCCGGTGTGGTGATCTGTCCCGAGGCGGCGGATGAATTCGTACCCTTAAACGGCGGCACGGACAGCCCGGTCACGACGCAGTTTACCATGGTGACCTTAGAGCGCCTGGGACTGCTCAAGATGGACTTCCTGGGACTGCGCAACCTCGAGGTGATCCAGAACGCGATACAGAATATTGAAGATTCGCAGGGGAAGAAGATCGACTTTAATGTCATCGGCTATGACGATCCGAAGATCTATGCTTATATCAGCACCGGTAAGTGCGAAGGCGTGTTCCAGCTGGAGAGCGCCGGTATGAAGAACTTCATGAAGGAACTCAAACCGGGATGCTTAGAAGACGTTATCGCCGGTATTTCCCTGTACCGTCCGGGACCGATGGATATGATCCCGCAGTACATCGTGCGCAAGGAGCATCCGGAGCAGATCCGTTATGCATGCAGGGAACTGGAGCCGATCCTGGCACCGACCTACGGCTGCATCGTCTACCAGGAACAGGTCATGCAGATCGTGCGGGAACTGGCGGGCTATACGCTGGGACGTTCCGATAACGTGCGCCGCGCGATGAGCAAGAAGAAGCAGTCGGTGATGGAGTACGAGCGGGGCATCTTTATCCACGGCAATGCGCAGGAGATCGAGGATGCAAAGTTAAAAGGCCTGCCGGAAGAGAAGTGGCCGAAGGTTGTGCCGGGCTGTGTGCGCAACGGCATCCCGGCGGATGTGGCGGCAGAAGTCTTTGATATGATGATCGACTTTGCAAAGTACGGCTTCAATAAGTCACATGCGGCATGCTATGCGGTGGTGGCTTATCAGACGGCATACCTGAAATACTATTACCCGGTGGAGTATATGGCGGCGCTGATGACCTCCGTGATGGAAAAATCCGAGAAGGTGGCGGAGTACAACCTGATCGCCAGACAGATGGGCATCCGTTTGCTCCCGCCGGATGTGAATGAAGGAAATGTAGGCTTTACCGTAAGCGCGGACGGCGGCATCCGCTATGCCTTAACGGCGATCCGCGGCATCGGACGCAACGTGGTGGCGGGACTGGTGGAAGAGCGTAACGCCCACGGGCAATTCAAGAGCCTGCGGGATTTTGTGACCCGTCTGGCGGATGGGGAACTCAACAAGCGTCAGGTGGAAAATCTGATCAAGGCCGGTGCCTTAGACTGCTTCGGTGCGACGAGAAAACAGATGATGAGCGTTTACCAGCAGCTGATGGACTCGGTGCAGAGCGGCAAGAAGAACAGTATCGCCGGGCAGATGAGCCTCTTTGATATGGTGGACGAAGAGGAAAAGGACGAACTGGAAGTAAAGATGCCGGTGGGGCTGGGCGAGTATTCCAAAGAGATGCGCTTAGGCTTTGAAAAGGAGATGCTGGGCGTCTACATCAGCGGTCATCCCCTGGAGGAGTACCGCGGACTGTGGGATAAGGTGATCACGCATAAGACCTCGGACCTGATGGTAGAGGAGAGTGAGGAGGACGGCGTGACGCAGGCGGCAGCCGTAGGCAACGGGGAACGTGCGACCCTGGGGGGCATCATCCAGAACATCAAGATCAAGTATACCAAGACCAAGGGCGAGGCTATGGCCTTTCTTACCCTGGAGGATATGGTGGGGCAGATCGAAGTGATCGTTTTCCCGAAGGTCTACCGCCAGTTCCAGCAGCTGCTGGTGGAAGACCGCAAGGTGATGATCAGCGGACGTGTGGATGCGGAGGAAGAACGCAACAGTAAACTGCTGGCGGATAATATCGTTGACTTTGAGGCAATCCCGCGGACGCTGTGGCTGCAGTTTGCCAATGCGGAGGAGAAGGATGCGCGGATGGCGCAGCTTACTCCGATCCTGGAAGCATCGGACGGAAGGGACAGTGTGAAGCTCTACTGCGCGGATACCAAAGCGGTGGAGACGCTGCCGGCCAATAAATGCGTGGAGATCGGGGAAGCATTGCTTTCGCAGTTATCGGAAGTTATGGGAGAAGCAAACATCCGCGTGACGTATAAAGCGAAATAGAAGTAACTGTCAGAACTCGGCGGTTCTTCCGATTACAAGAAAAATTTGTTGAAAAACGAAGAGCTTTCCTATAAAATATTGTTTTGATGTAAACGTCAGAATGGAGGCAGGACATTATGCCAAAAGCAAAGGAAAAAACAGTAAAGACCATTGGTGTGCTGACCAGCGGAGGCGACTCTCCGGGGATGAATGCGGCGATCCGTGCCGTGGTGCGCAAAGCGATCGCAAACGGCCTGAACGTCAAGGGCATCAAGAAAGGCTACCAGGGTCTTCTGAATGAAGAGATCATAGATATGAACCGCCGCTCGGTATCGGAGATCATCGGCCTGGGCGGTACGATCCTGGGTACGGCAAGATGTGCGGAATTCCGTACCGAGGAAGGTGTGAAGAAAGGTGCAGAGGTGTGCCGCAAGCACGGCATCGACGGCATCGTGGTGATCGGCGGCGACGGTTCCTACCGCGGCGCGCAGAAACTGTCCCACGAGGGCATCAACACCATCGGCTTGCCGGGTACCATCGATCTGGATATCGCCTGCACGGACTATACGATCGGCTTTGATACCGCCATCAATACGGCGATGGAAGCCATCGATAAGGTAAGGGATACATCATCTTCCCACGAGCGCTGCTCCATCATCGAGGTTATGGGACGCGGCGCCGGCTATATCGCATTGTGGTGCGGCGTGGCCAACGGCGCGGAAGATATCCTGCTCCCGGAGAAGTACGATTACAACGAGCAGAACATCATCAACCATATCATCGAGAACCGCAAGGTCGGCAAGAAGCATCATATCATCATCAATGCGGAAGGCATCGGGCATTCCACTTCTATGGCAAGACGTATCGAAGCGGCAACCGGTATGGAGACCAGAGCAACGATCCTGGGATACATGCAGCGCGGCGGTTCCCCTTCCTGTAAGGACCGCTACTACGCATCGATCATGGGCGCGATAGCAGCAGACCTGCTGACGGAAGGCAAGACCAACCGGGTGGTGGCCCAGAAGCATGGCCAGTTCGTGGATTTCGACATCGATGAAGCGCTGGCAATGGAAAAGAGCATTCCGGAATACGAATATGAAGTGAGCAAGATCTTATAATGATCACATCAGTAGCAAATGAAAAAGTAAAGCATATCGTGCAGCTGCGGGACAAAGCGCGGCTGCGAGAAGAGGAGGGCGTGTTCCTGGTGGAGGGAGTGCGCCTTTTTCGGGAAGTGCCCAAGGAGCGCGTGGCGGAATGCTACGTCACGGAGCATGGCGTGGAGCTCTTAGGTTTTGTGCCGGAAGGCGCCGAGATGGTGGCCGATACCGTGATGGCAAAGATGTCAGATGTAAAGACGCCGCAGGGCGTACTGGCACTGGTAAAGCGCAGGGAGCATACATGGGAGGAACTGCTGCAGAATAAGGCACCGCTCCTCTTGATGGCAGAAGACCTGCAGGATCCCGGTAATCTGGGCACGATCTTCCGTACGGCAGAAGCCGCCGGCGTGGACGGTATCATCTTGAGTAAAGGCTGTGCAGATGTGTACCAGCCCAAAGTGGTGCGCTCTACCATGGGCGCCGTCTTAAGGCTTCCGTTCCTGACGGTGGAGTCCATCCCGGAGTGTTTTGATAAGCTGAAGGAAAACGGTGTCACGGTCTATGCGGCGGCACTGACCGGCAAGGCGGTATCGTATACGCAGCCGGATTATACAAAGGGCTGTGCCTTCCTGGTAGGCAATGAGGGCAACGGCTTGAAGGCAGAGACCATTACGGCAGCAGAAGCTTCAGGGCAGGTGGTCATCATCCCGATGGCCGGGGCAACGGAATCGCTCAACGCATCGGTGAGCGCGGCAGTCCTCTTGTACGAGGCCGCCCGCCAGCGCGGCTTCAGCGCCAAGAAGTGCAATCGCTCAATCGACTATTGAATGTAAAAGCAATCCTTGCCTTCCCCTTGAGGGGCGAAAGACAACTGCTTGCCTTCCCGTTGAGGGGCGAAAGACAACTGCTTGCCTTCCCCTTGAGGGGCGAAAGACAACTGCTTGCCTTCCCCTTGAGGGGAAGGTGTCAGCGAAGCTGACGGATGAGGTGTAAATCGACACGGTGCATTATTCTATAAATATAGAAAGGCGGAAACATAAAATGAAGATCGGATTTATCGGACTCGGTAATATGGCAGGCGCTATGATCGGCGGCCTGGTAAAGAACGGTCTCGTGAAGGCAGACGAGATCTATGGCGCAGACGTAAGTGATGTCATGGTAGAGAAACGCGCGAAGGAATTCGGCATCCACACCGGCAAGGATAACACGGCTGTCGTCAAAGAAGCGGATTATCTGGTACTGGCAGTAAAACCGCAGTTTGCGGCAGATGCCATCGCCGGATTTAAGGATGCGCTGCGTAAGGATCAGGTGGTGATCTCCATCATGGCCGGCAAGACCGTGGCATGGCTGGAAGAACATCTGGGCAGCGATATCAAGTGTGTGCGCTGTATGCCCAATACCGCAGCACTGGTAGGGGCAGCGATCACCGCAGCTACTCCGAACAGCAAAGTAACGGAAGAAGAACTGAAAGTCGCACTGCAGATCCTGGAATCCTGCGGCAAGGCCAGCGTGGTATCGGAGCATCTGATGGATGCGGTGGTCGGCGTGAGCGGCTCCGCACCGGCATATGTGTTCATGTTTATTGAAGCAATGGCAGATGCAGCCGTGGAGGAGGGAATGCCCAGAGCGCAGGCTTATGAGTTTGCAGCGCAGGCGGTCTACGGCAGCGCCAAGCTGATGATCGATACCGGCAAGCATCCGGGCGAGCTTAAGGATATGGTATGTTCCCCGGCAGGAACCACCATTGCGGCGGTACGTGTATTAGAGGAAGCCGGATTCCGCGGCGCTGTGATCGATGCTGTGGAAGCAGCGGCAGAGCGCAATAAGGAACTGTGATCCCCAAAGACCGGACAATTTTATGTAAACAATCACCCGCCATTAGCACGCTTTTGGCGGGTTTTTCTGTTTTTTCGGGTAAAATTCCCATTTGCATGTCATTGTAAGGGCTTACATGAATGCCCGGTGGCGGAGAACTAATAAATATCGGTGTTTCACGAGATGCCGTTTTGTTTCACATAATATGGGAAAAAGGGGAGCAAAACGAAAATTTGACAAATGATTTCTTCTGTGCTATTATGCCTTGCAACTTAAATGTAACACTTTTGTAACAAATGCAATATCTTCGTAATATGTTTACATAATATAGAAGCGAACCGTTACAATGTTAACATTGAGGTGAAGGGTATGAAGTCAGGTATCGCAGCAAAGATAGCGGCAATTCCCGTTTTCTCCATACTGCTGTACGGAGCATCCGTACAGGGCAATGCAGCACAGGTCGTAGACCGGCTGGTACTGGAAGAAGCGGCGGCAGGCGCTGCGGAGTATGTAGAATTTAATATCGAGCCGACTCCGGAAGAAGTGGCGGAGATCATCGCGCAGAACAATGCCTGGAAGAATCCGGGGAGCATTGTGATGGCGGACGTATACTCTTCCGTGAATGTGCGTACGGAACCGAGCGAAGACGCAGAACTGGCAGGCAAGCTGTACAAGGACTGCGGCGGCTATATCCTGGAGTACACCGACAGCTGGACCAAGATCGAGTCCGGTAAGCTGGTGGGCTGGGTGCGCAACGATTATCTGATGTTCGGAGATGAAGCACAGGCAAACGCGGAAGAAGTGGGATCCTACCGGGCAACGGTGAACACCACTACGCTGCGGGTACGTACAGAACCTTCCACCGAGGCATCCTGCTCCGGTATGGTAGCGGAAGGCGATGTTTACGAAGTGGTCTCCCAGAAAGACGGCTGGGTAGCGATCGACTTCGAAGGCGATAACGGATACATCAATACGGAATATGCGGATATCTCATTCCATATCGATTATGGTGAGACGATACAGGCTATCCGGGACCGCGAGGAAGCGGAAGCCAGGGCCAAGGCAGAGGCGGCAGCAGCCCAGGCAAGAGCGGCGGCGGCAGCGGCAAAACGGGAATCGGAACGCTATCAGAATTACGGTTCGTATGCGGCAGGCGCTTCGGATGTAGTGCTTCTCGGGGCGCTGATCCAGTGTGAGGCCGGCAACCAGCCGTACGAAGGCAAGGTGGCAGTCGGCGCGGTAGTTATGAACCGTCTGCGCAGCGGGGCTTACCCGAACACCTTATACGGCGTCATCTACGCATCCCACCAGTTCTCACCGGCCGGGTGCGGAGCATTGGACCGCCGGATCGCCAAGGGCGTGGATAATTCTTGCCTGCAGGCGGCGCAGGAAGCCTTAAACGGCTATTCCAACGTGGGTAACGCAACCCACTTCCGAAGAACGGGGGCCCACGACGGTATCGTGATCGCAGGTCACGTGTTCTGGTAAATATAGAAGCGGTAAGCGGGGAGCAGCAGCTCCCCGCTTTTTGCTATAGGAAATTGATATGCAATTTCCTGTAGCGAAAAGCCTGCCGGGGGAAGCCGGCCGCCCCTTGCTTTTCGCGGATGTTTGGGTTATAATGTGTGCATATTTTTTCATAAAGGAGTGACGAGTTATGGATTTGAAGGGCAGAGATTTTTTGACGCTGAAGGACTTTACACCGGAGGAGATCCTCTATCTGGTGGAGCTGGCGGCTGACCTGAAGAAAAAGAAAAAGGCCGGCATCCCCGTAGATACCCTGCGTGGGAAGAACGTAGCGCTCATTTTTGAGAAGACCAGTACCCGAACCCGATGCTCCTTTGAAGTGGCGGCGCATGACCTTGGCATGGGCTGCACCTATCTGGATCCGAAGAGCTCCCAGATCGGCAAGAAGGAGAGCATTGCCGATACCGCAAGAGTGCTGTGCACCATGTTTGACGGCATCGAGTACCGCGGTTACGGACAGGAGATCGTAGAGGAACTGGCAAAATATTCGTCCGTACCGGTATGGAACGGACTGACCAATGAATATCATCCGACGCAGATGCTGGCGGACCTGCTTACCATCCGTGAGCAGTTTGGCGACCAGAAGGGCCTGAAACTGGCATATCTGGGCGATGCGCGTTACAACACGGGCAACTCCCTGATGATCCTGTGCAGCAAGATGGGCATGGATTTTGCCGCAGGCGCGCCGAAGAAGTACCAGCAGGACCCGGAACTGGTGAAGATCTGCGAAGGCTATGCAAAGGAGAGTGGATCGAAGATCCTGATCACCGAAGATGCGGCAGAGGCCGTAGCGGATGCGGACATCGTCTATACCGATGTGTGGGTATCCATGGGCGAGCCGGACGAGATCTGGGAAGAGCGCATCCGCGAACTCTCTCCTTATAAAGTAACGAAGGAACTGATGGCAAAGGCGAAGAAGACGGCGATCTTCCTGCACTGCCTGCCGGCGTTCCATGACTTAAAGACGACTACCGGTAAGGAAAAGGGCGAGCAGTACGGCATCACCGAGATGGAAGTGACGGACGAAGTGTTTGAGAGCGCACAGTCCAAAGTGTTTGAGGAAGCAGAGAACCGTATGCATACCATCAAGGCCGTGATGGCGGCTACGCTCGGGTATTCTACCATATGAAAGCAGAGATCTTAAGGGCGATCCGCAACAGCCAGGAGCATATCTCCGGGCAGGAACTGTGCGAGCGCTTCGGCGTGTCGCGTACAGCAGTCTGGAAAGTGATCAAACAGCTGCAGGCGGAAGGCTATGATATCGAAGCCGTGACCAACAAGGGCTATAAACTGCTCAGTTACCCGGATCTGATCAGTGCATGTGAACTGATGAGCCGTGTGAATACGGAGTGGGCCGGTCGGAAGGTGTACTTCCGCAGGGAACTGACTTCTACCAATGAGTATGCCAAAATCGTGGCGGAGGAAGGTGCCGTGCATGGCGCGCTGGTGGTGGCGGATAAGCAGAATGCAGGCAAGGGCCGCAGAGGCCGTGTCTGGGTATCTCCGGCAGGGCAGAACATTTATATGTCCCTGTTGCTGCGCCCGGATTTTCCGCCTAACAATGCATCCATGCTGACGCTGCTGATGGCGGTGAGTGTGGCGGAGGTGTTGCACCATCTGCATCCGGAACTGCCGGTAGGGATCAAGTGGCCCAACGATGTGCTGATCGGCGATAAGAAGGTGTGCGGGATCCTGACCGAGATGGATGCGGAGCCGGATTACATACACAACGTGATCGTGGGTGTGGGTATCAATGTGAACCAGACGGAGTTTGACGCAGAACTGCAGAAGACAGCCACGTCGCTGAAGCTGGAGAAAGGGATGTCCGTGGACCGCGCGCAGATCATCCTGGGCGTGATGGATTATTTTGAGTATTATTACGGACTGTTTGCCGAGCATCAGGATGTCTCGGATTTTGTCAATATCTATGACAGTTATCTGGTAAACCGCGGCAGGGAAGTGCGTGTGCTGGATCCGAAGGGTGAGTTTACCGGAGTGGCCGAGGGCATCAACGACCGGGGCGAACTGATCGTGAACCTGCCCGGGGGTGGTGCTACGACCGTGTCTTCCGGAGAAGTATCGGTCAGGGGGATCTACGGATATGTCTGAAGAACTGAAGGAAAAGCAGGTACTGTGCGGAGCCAGTGCCTATGAGCAGAAATATTATTTTAATGAGCAGGAGTACGGCAACCTTCCGGAAGCAGTGAAAGAGGAACTGCATATCCTGTGCGTATTGTTTACCGAAGAAGTGGGTGGTGTCTTCACCATCTCTTTTGATGAGGAAGGCGGTGTGCTGCTGCATACCGAAGCGGCAGAGGAGGATTACCTCTACGATGAAGTGTCTGCCGGCCTGATGGTAGGGCAGGTGCGGATGAAGCGTAAGGAACTGTTCGAGACGCTGAGCCTGTATTACAGAGTGTTTGTATTGCATGAAGATATCAAACTGGAGGAATAAACCATGTTACTTACGGTAGATGTAGGAAATACCAATATTACCTTTGGATTGTTTGAGAAGAAGGAACTGCTGTATACCTTCCGACTGATGACGGCGACCCAGCGTACCTCTGACGAGTTCGGCGCAAACATCCTGGGGCTGCTTTTGTATAACGGACTGAAAAAGGAAGAGATCGAAGGCGTGATCATCGCCAGCGTAGTGCCGAACGTGATGCATTCTCTGGTAGGTGCGATCGAGCGCTATGTGGGGCACAAGCCGATGATCGTGGGCCCGGGGCTCAAGACCGGTATCCATATCGTAACGGAGAACCCCAAGGAGATCGGCCCGGACCGTATCGTGGATGCGGTAGGCGCTTATGAGAAGTACGGCGGACCGGTCCTGGTACTGGATTTCGGTACCGCAACGACTTACGACCTGGTCAATGAAAAAGGCGAATTTGTAGCCGGCATCACGGCACCGGGTATCAAGATCAGTGCCAAGGCACTGTGGGAAGATACCGCGAAACTGCCGGAAGTCGAGATCAAGAAGCCGGATTCCATCCTGGCGCAGAATACCGTGACCAGTATGCAGGCAGGTCTTGTATACGGCCAGATCGGCCAGACCGAATACATCGTCAATAAAGTAAAGGAAGAGTCCGGCCTGGACAACATCAAGGTAGTAGCGACCGGCGGTCTGGGCTCCATCATTGCCGACGAGACCGACGTGATCGAGGTCTACGACCGCATGCTCACCCTCGACGGCCTCCGCATGATCTACGAAAAGAATGCCTCAAGAATTTAAACCATTACAGATCGGTGACGTCACCATCGACGTCCCCATCATACTCGCTCCGATGGCCGGAGTAACAGACCTGCCTTTCCGTCTGCTGTGCAAACAGATGGGGGCGGGACTTTTGTGTATGGAGATGGTGAGCGCCAAGGCGATCCATTATAAGAATAAGAATACCGAGAGCCTGATGGCCATCGACGAACGGGAACTGCCGGTCTCTATGCAGCTTTTCGGCTCGGAGCCGGAGCTGATGGCAGAGGTGGCACATAGTATAGAAGAAAGACCGTTTGCCCTGCTGGATCTGAATATGGGCTGCCCGGTGCCGAAGGTCGTGAATAACGGCGAAGGCTCGGCACTGATGAAGGATCCGAAACTGGCAGCAGACATCGTACGTGCGATCTCTACGGCCATTCAGAAGCCGGTGACAGTCAAGATCCGTAAGGGTTTTGACGATGCGCATGTCAATGCGGTGGAACTGGCGAAGCGCCTGGAGAATGCCGGCGCAGCTGCTATCGCGGTGCATGGCAGGACCAGGGAGCAGTACTACAGCGGTAAGGCGGATTGGGATATCATCCGTCAGGTAAAGGAGGCAGTGACCATCCCGGTGATCGCCAACGGGGATATCGACAGTCCCGAGGCGGCAAAGCGCTGCATCGAAGAGACCGGGGCGGATGCCATCATGATCGGCAGAGGCGCCCAGGGCAATCCCTGGATCTTCCGTGAGATCAGGCATTATCTGGAGTGCGGCGAGATGCTGCCGAGTCCCGATGCAGAGGAGATCAAGACCGTGCTGCGCCGTCATGCGCAGCTGCAGATGGAAGTCAAAGGCGAATATATCGGTATGCGGGAGATGCGAAAACATGCCGCGTGGTACCTGGCCGGCTTCCCCCACGCCGCAAGGCTCCGCAAGCAGGCATGCGAGATGGAGAAACTCGACGACCTGGAGCGCCTGATCGAATCCATCGAAACTTGACAGTTGCTGCAGAAAACGGTAAAATTATTTGTTATCGGTGTTGTAACTCGTAAACATCGATAACGAGATGATATCAACATTTCAAGAGAGGAAGGACAAAGAAATGGCGGAGAAAGTACAGATCTCAAAAGAAGGTAAATTACAGTTTGAGGAAGAGCTGCATGAACTGATCTCGGTTCGCAGAAAAGAAGTAGCGCAGAAGATCAAAGTAGCTCGTGAACAGGGTGACCTTTCGGAAAACGCTGAGTACGATGCTGCACGTGATGAGCAGCGTGACATCGAAGCACGTATCGAATATTTGGAAGAACTGCTGAAGAATGCTGAAGTTATCGAGGAAGTAAAGACCGATAAAAATAAGGTACATTTCGGCAGCAAGGTAAAGATCAAGGATGTGGAGCTTGGCGAGGAGTATTCCTACACCATCAAGGGTGCTAAGGAGTCGGATGCACTGGAAGGCAAGATCTCCAATACATCTCCGCTGGGTATGGCGCTGATCGGTCACAAGAAGGGTGATACCATCGAGGTAGAAGCACCGGCCGGAACCATCAAATACGAGATCCTTGAGATCAAGAACTAAGTTTATTACAGGAGAACCACCGTGGGAGAACAGGTAAAGAACGAACAGAACAAACCGCAGGAGCAGGACTTAAACCAGCTCCGTAAAGTACGTCGTGAGAAACTCGCGGCCCTGCAGGAAGCAGGCAAAGATCCTTTTGTGATCACAAAGTACGACCAGACCTATCATACGGATGAAGCAATCCGTGATTATGAGGCGCACGAAAAAGAGATCCTGAAGGACTATGTAGAGAAGGAAGTGCTGCCGGAACCTGCAGAAGGTGCCGACAATGATACCATCGCAGCATACCGCGCTTCGAAGAAAGCAGCGTATGAAGCAAGACGTGCCGTGCTGGATGCATCTCCGATCAACGTATCCATCGCAGGCCGTATGATGTTTAAGCGCGTGATGGGTAAGGCTTCCTTTGCTAATTTCCGTGACCGTAACGGCGACATCCAGGTGTATGTATCCAAGGATGCGCTGGGAGATGATGCTTATGCGGACTTTAAGAAGAGCGATATCGGCGATATCTATGGCGTGAAGGGCTATGTGTTCCGTACGATGACCGGTGAGATCTCGGTTCATGCAACAGAGATGACACTGCTGTCCAAGTCGCTGCAGATCCTGCCGGAGAAGTTCCATGGTCTGACTGATACCGATACCCGTTATCGGCAGCGTTATGTGGATCTGACCATGAACCTGGATTCCCGTGACGTATTTATGAAGCGTTCCAAGATCATCTGGGAGATCCGTAAGTTCCTGGCGGAGAAGGATTTCATGGAAGTGGAGACTCCGATGCTGGTAGCCAATGCCGGCGGTGCGGCAGCCAGACCGTTCATGACGCATTTCAATGCGCTGGATGAGGATCTGAAACTGCGTATTTCTCTGGAACTGTACTTAAAGAGACTGCTGGTCGGCGGGATGGAGCGCGTATTCGAGATCGGCCGCGTGTTCCGTAACGAGGGCGTGGATACCAGACACAATCCGGAATTCACCCTGATGGAGCTGTACCAGGCATATACCGATTATAACGGCATGATGGATCTGACCGAGGAGATGTTCCGCCATCTGGCACAGACGGTACTCGGCACGACCACATTTAAATACGGCGATATCGAACTGGACTTCGGCAAGCCGTTTAGACGTCTGCGTATGGCAGATGCGGTGAAAGAGTACACCGGCATTGACTTTGACGATCCGGCACAGGTACCGGATGATGCGGCAGCCAAGAAGCTGGCAAAGGAAAAGGGCGTAGAATACGAAGAACGTCATAAGAAGGGCGATATCCTGAATCTCTTCTTTGAAGAGTTCTGCGAAGATCATATGGTCCAGCCGACCTTTGTGATGGATCATCCGATCGAGGTATCTCCGCTGACCAAGAAGAAACCGGGCTACGAAGGCCATGTAGAGCGTTTCGAGCTCTTCATCAACGGCTGGGAGATGTGCAACGCTTATTCCGAGCTGAACGACCCGATCGATCAGAGAGAACGTTTCGCAGCGCAGGATGCTAATGCGGCAGCCGGTGACGACGAGGCAGAGCACACCGACGAAGATTTCCTGAATGCACTGGAGATCGGTATGCCGCCTACCGGTGGTATCGGCTATGGCATCGACCGTCTGGTCATGCTGCTGACGAACAGTCCGGCCATCCGCGATGTGCTGCTCTTCCCGACTTTGAAGAGTTTGAGTTAAGAAATGCAGTAAAATCAATGACTTCAGAGGAAAAAATGTGTTAAAATACTCAAACAGTTACTCATTTGGAATTGAAATAGAGTAAATTATAACGTTTCACAACGAATAATCACAAGACACCATTCTTCATTTAAGGATGGTGTTTTTGTTTTGAAGATAAAGGAACAGTTTCCAAAATTTTTTTGCCCTTAATAATGGTGTCAAACCGCACGCTGTGGGCGGAGGAAAATGCGGATTGTTTTCGGAGACTTTGCGGCTGAACCGCGGAATGATTTCGGCGGCCGCAGGATGCTAGCGGCGTAACCGCGGGTTCTCACCGGTTTGTCTGAGCGGCAGAT
>JAEEGL017027162.1_pt1 | contig 13490 bp, 7 predicted proteins | sample 9134231 | NCBI WGS metagenome assembly JAEEGL01 (sample SAMN16246548, study PRJNA631951) | gut metagenome | biome: gut microbiome; feature: rumen; material: fiber-attached | host: Bos | place: Iran: Karaj | collected 2018-10
AAAAATCTAATATTAGGAGTTTGAGCATCAATTCTATCACCATCTTTATTAACGCAAAGACGAAGACCACGGCCTACTTCTTGATGACGTTGTACATCACTTGAAGAATGTTTTAATGTACAAATTTGGAATACATTTGGATTATCCCAACCTTCTCTTAATTCAGAATGTGAGAATATAAATCTTGTAGGTTCTTCAAATGATAATAATCTTTCTTTATCTTTTAAAATTAATTCATATGCTGAAACATCATCGGATTCATCGCTATTTCTTTTTAATGATGAATCAATAGATCTTCCTGTTTTCTTATCAATCGAGAAATAACCATTATGTGTTTTCTCTGTTTCAATTGATTTTAAATACTGCTCATAAGGAGTATTAAAAATGGATGTTCTACTTTGAATTGCTCTTTTGTATTCTTCTTCAAAAATACGACCATATATACCTAATTTTTGATTTCCATCTTCATCATATTCACGATATTTAGCGACTTCATCTATGAAGAATAAAGATAATACTTTAATTCCTTTGGCATACATTTCTTCCTCTTTATCTAAGTGAGAAAGAATAGTTTCTCTTATTTGAATTCTTCTAATATCATTTTCAGATACGTCTCCTGTTGAATTACCAACATTTAATATATCTCCATTTAAGAATGTAACTGTATTATTAATTGGATTAATTTCACTTACAGTAAATCCATCTTTATATTGTTCCATTTCTTTAGAAATATGATATAAATTATCACCAACATCAACCCATCTAGTTTCTCTATTAACTGATCTATTATAATCTATTTCTAGTTCAATCAAAGCTCTAGGAGGTTTATCTGGCGAAATAGCAATCTTTTGAAGATATAGATAACCATTTGTACCCCTTAAATTTTTAACTTGGAATCCCTTAACTTCAATCTTTTTAACTAATTTTTGATTATAAGCATCTAGAGCATCAAGAACATAGACTAAGTTATGTTGATTAGTTAACGTAGCTGAATAATTAACAACAAATAATGGATTAAAATTATGTAATGCTGCTTGAGTAGCATCTCCACCCATTTTTTGAGGTTCATCAAGAATCATAATCGGTCTATTTTTGGCAATAACATCAATTGGTCTTCTTCCTTGGAAATCATCCCTCTGAGAATAAATAATTAAAGATTCGCCTTTTTTACCTTCTTTAAATGATTTATTAAATGCTTGAATATTAATAATCATTACATTGATATTACTGTCTTTTGAAAAATTATCTATTTGTCCTAAATTTGATGAATTATAAATAAAGAATCTAATCTTCTTTCCATATAAATCCATAAAGTGCTCTTGAGTTTGTTCCAAAGACTTCTTAACACCTTCACGAATTGCAATAGATGGAACTACAATAATAAACTTTGACCAACCATATTGTTTGTTCAATTCAAATATAGTACGTGTATAAACATAAGTTTTACCAGTACCTGTTTCCATTTCAACATCTAAAGATACATTACCTAATGTTCTATCTAATGTCTGCGATTCGTGTAGATTAGATTTTACTTGAATTTCTTTAATGTTATTCAATAGACGATCATCAGTAACTCTAATTGAAGCATTAGAAAAACCAATATCATCATCGTCATCATCCAAATTAGTTCTAACAACTAATTTATCATATACATCCATATCAAATAAAGAACCCTTTTTATATCCTTGATTAACAGTTGGTTTTCTAACACCTAAATCTCTTGTATATTGTTCACCATTAATAAAAGGTTGTCCTTTAAATACTTCTACTATGGAATTAACAGCATCTACTTGGTATTGTTGTGTTTTAAATCTAAATTTCATATAGATGCTCCTTTCTTTTATAATACTTTTAATGTTGTGGAAGGAGATATAGATTTGAACAATTGTTCGCAGTTAATATTCGCTGAATCATTTTCAAATACACTATCTCTAAACACTGCATAGATTGGTTTAATCTGTGCTAATTCTTTTATTACATCATTGTTAACATTACTATCAAAGCATGCCACAATGTCATTTTCGTTTACTATGAAATATTTTTTTCCAGATATTTCTTTTTCTTCTATTTTTGCGGATAATTCTATTCCTAATTCTAACATTACTTGGAATAATAAATCTAATGGTGTTCTATCAGATTTAACATTATCTACAGTATTATCAAGCAATGACTGCGTTGTGAAATTTGCATTATAATAAACATCATTCATATTTGAAGAATCTAGTTTTAAAACTCTAAATCCTGTATCTAAAGAAATTTCTTTGTTTTCTGTTGCAAAAATTCCATCTCCAATGTTTGAATTCTTCAATTCTTTCTTGATTAATTCTCCAGATTTTCGTATTCTCTCCTCAGCTATTTCTGGAATAGTCCTGAAACCATTTTTATATGCTTCAGACGAAGAATCGCATTCATATGGTAATTGAACCATAATATATCTTCTATTTCCTCCATCCTCAGAATTTAATTTCATAACGGCATGAGCTGTTGTAGCACTACCACTAAAAAAATCCAAGACCAAACTATCTTTTTTAGTAGTCAATTTCAAAATATCTATCATTAAGTATAATGATTTTGGAAAATCAAATGTTTTAACTCCCATAATGCTATCAAGTAATTTAGTTCCATAAACCATAGCATTATACTTTTTATCTATCCAGTGAGTTTTAATTAATTGTCCCTTATCAACCCTGTATTTTTCGTATATTTTGGGTTTACCCTTTTCTATTTTAGCAACAAACTCACCTTCCTTTAACTTTTGCTCAAAAGTAGATACAATGTATCTCCATGTTCTTTCTTGAGTTTCTGTAACAGGATATGCAACTAAATAGCCTTCTTTCTCAGTTAGACTAATATCACTGCAATCAGGACTAACATAGATAGGATAATAATTTTTAGGATTGTTAACTCTTAAATTTTTATCATACCCGTCACGACCATGATTTTTGGCTATTGCACTTATTAGTTTATATTTTCCCTTTGAATCAGATAAATCATATTCCTTTAGTAATTCTTCATCCAAAATTGCAGGTTCAAACTCAAATTGTGTTTTGTCCTTAGCATAAAAAAGTGCAAATTCGTTTGAAGATGCAAAATATTTTTCTTGATTTCTTCCTTCAGGCTTATGAACAACTGTAACAATACCAATTCTATTATGTTCACCAAAGATTTCATCACAAACCTTTACAATATTAACAAGCTCATTATGATCAATTGCAATAATAATACAGCCATCTTCACTAAGTAAGTCTCTCGCTACTTTTACTCTTGAATACATCATATTAAGCCAATCAGTGTGAAATCTACCATTTGAATCAGAATTTAATGTCATTAAACATCCATCTTCATCCAAGTCATAATTTGCTTTTTTAAAATCTTCCTCAGACATCTCATAATTATTTTTATAAAGAATATCTGCTCCAGCATTATATGGTGGATCAATATATATTGTTTTAACTTGATTTAAATATGTTTCCCTTAACAATTTCAATACATCAAGATTATCTCCCTCAATATAAAGATTCTTTGTTTTATCAAAATCTACTGATTTTTCTTTTATGGGTCTTAATGTTTTATTAATACTACCATTTGATACAACAATTGATTTTCTTTTATCAGGCCAAGTCATTTGATATCTTTCTTGCCTATCATTTATAATCTCATTAGAAAGTTCCTGTTTTAAAATATCAAAATCAATTGCTAATGTTGTCATTCCATCAGCAGAAATTTCAGTTACTGCGTTAGGAAAAAGTTTTTGTATTTCCCTTATATGTTCTTGTACAACATTAGAACTTTTCATTTCTAATTTTTCAGCCATATTAATTTCTCCTATAATACTTTTATAATTGTTGAAGGAGATATTGATTTGAATAATTGTTCACAATTTATATTTGCCGCATCATTTACAAATACACTATCTCTAAATACTGCATAGATTGGTTTAATCTGTGCTAATTCTTTTATTACATCATTGTTAACATTACTATCAAAGCAAGCAACAATGTCGTTTTCATTTACTATGAAATATTTTTTTCCTTGAATTTCTTTTTCTTCTATCTTTGCAGATAATTCTATTCCTAATTCTAACATTACTTGGAATAATAAATCTAATGGTGTTCTATCAGATTTAACATTATCCACTGTACTATCAAATAGTGATTGTGTTGTCGAATTAGCATTATAATAAACATCATTCATATTAGATGAATCTAATTTTAATACTCTAAATCCAAAATCAAATTTACAGTTATGTGAATTATCAGCAAATAGACCTTCGTCTTTATTGTTTTTATTATATTCTTCTAAAATCTTTTTTCCGGCACGACGAATACGTTCTTCCGCCAATGAACAAATTGAATCATATCCTTTTTGTCTAGCAATAGAGCCATCTGAGTTTTCTTGAGGAATCTGTACACAAATATACTTTCTTTCTCCACCATCTTCTACATTTTGTAGCATTACTGCATGAGCTGTAGTTCCCGAACCTGAATAAAAATCAAGAATAATATCCTTTTTATTTGTGCCAATTTGAATTAAATTTTTAATTAAAAAGGATGGTTTAGGTCTCATTTCTGCACCTAACCCCTCTGCATCCAACAAATCTTCTAATTCTTTTGAACCTTTCGTTGTTGTTGCCTCACCATTATCAATAGTATTAGATTTAATAACTTCATTTGGTTCTAAAATATATGACGATGTTGTTACACTACGTTTTTCATTAACAAAAATTTTTATAGAAGGACATGCATCATCATTCTTTCCCCAGTAAATTCTTCCTACCATCTTACCAGTAGGATTAGGAAGTTTATCATTATCTAATCTTAAAAAATCTTCTTGAGAAATATCAAATTGTCTTGTGAACTTAACTCCTGCTGGTGATGTTACAGTATAATAATTCTTATGATTAGGATTGGAAGCTTCTTCTGTACGACTGATACTTCCTGCTTTATAAGGGCCTCTAGGATCGTCATCTGAGTTAGGATACTCATTAACAAAATTAGGTTTCTCAAATGATTTATTTAGCTGTTGAATATTTTTGAAACAAACAACTATATATTCATGATCTTTTCTAAAAGTGGTAGTATTTTTCATTTTACCATCTCGTCCAGCACCACTCTTTCTCCATACCATAACATCAACGTTATTATTTGAAAATATTTCTTTACAAACCTTAATTAAATTATCTATTTCATGATCATCAATAGATATAAACATTACTCCATCATCTGTTAATAAATCTCTAGCAATCTTTAATCTAGGATAAATATTATTTAACCAATTAGTATGATACTTTCCAAGACTATCGACATTTTCTACCATTCTATAGCCATTAAAATACTGCATATCTTTATTTAAAAATTCATCAGCTGAATCCGCAAAATTATCATCATATAGGAAATCACTTCCTGTATTATATGGTGGATCTATAAAAATCATTTTTATTTTATTCAAATATGTTTCTCTTAATAATTTTAATACATCTAAATTATCGCCTTCAACATATAAATTTTTCGTATTATCAAAATCAACAGATTTTTCTTTGTCAGGACGCAAAGTTGCATTAATTTTTGTATTAGCTAACAAAATTGTTTTCTTTTTATCAGGCCAAGTCATTTGATATCTTTCTTGTTTTTCATCAATAACAACATTAGATAATTCTTGTTTTAAAACATCAAAATCTATCTTCTTTACTAATTTACCATTTTCATTTTTAACTTCCTTTATTACATTAGGAAATCTGGATGATATATAATCAATATTCTCTTGGATTATATCTTTTGACATCATACTTAATTTATCTGCCATGTCTAATCCTCTTCTTTCATTAATTCTTGTAATTCTTTTTTATATTGTCTTAAACGTTCATTATATTCAAATTTCTTTTTAGGTTGTGTTTCATATTGGATTGCTTTTTCAGTTTTAGATATTTGAAATTCCAATTTATTGATTTGAGAAACTCTTTTTATATAATTATCAGGATTCTCATTTTTTCTCAAATCAATATTAATCTCATAGTTTAAAAGATATTTATAAACATCTGAAACAGAATTAACTAATGGTAATTCTTGTAAGCTTAATTCCTTAAATGGATGTTTATAATATTTACTAGAGATTTTAACTTTATTACCTATTTCTTTATAAGCAATTTCAGTCATAACGAAGCCATCATATTCACATATAAAATATGTATGTAATCTAATTGTTTTATCTAATTCTTCGATAAATAATTGAGGAATATCATCGACATTTAAAACTAATTTAATGACATATATTTCTTTATAAGTATTATCCTCAACATTAATATTTAACGTTCTTGAATTAATTATATTTTGAAATATAACTTTTTTAATTTTTTTAGCATCTTCTCTAACTTCTTTAGATGCTTTCATTTGTTTTAAGAAATCTGATAATTTATATTCTTTATTAACTAAAGTTTTAGTAGAAAATTCATACATAATTATCTTACCACCACAAATGTTATTAATTCAAAATCATCCAATCCGGAAACTGCATTTCCAAACAATGCATCACTACCTTGATTAAATATTGATGCTAAATCTGATTGTTCTTCTTGATTAACAATTGCTTTAACAGCATCTTTTAATAATTTTGAATACTTATCCATTTTATATCCATCATTTGTTTCTCTATTAATTTGAGCACATAATGATTTTATTGGTTCAATTTGATGTTTGCATGAAGAGCGCAATACATCAAGAACTTGTTTTGAATCTGTATGATTAACTATTACTTCTCCGTTATCCTTTAAATATAAAAGATAATATGGATGAAGTCTGTTTTGCTTTTTGATGTTTATTCCTTCATTTCTATTTCTTAAAACAAATATAGTTCCTTTATAAATATTTTTCTCAATATCTTCTGGTACAACTGCATAAAGACCATTTGGAATATTTTTAGGTTCTCCATGAACTTTGATGTATTGTAACATATCCATTCTAAATTCATTTAAGCCTAAATCAGTTATAGTTATTTGACCATCAACATCTTCTAAATCTTGAAGAGTTCCATCTCTTAATTTTTGAAGTTGTACTGCACGATAATCTAATTCACTTTGTTTTTCTTTTAATATATTGTCATCAGCTGTTGCTGTTGCATCAACTAATACCATTCTATTTTCAACACGTGAATTCAAATTAATATATTCATCAAGTGAAATATTAGGCCAGAAATTAACTAATTGAATTTGGCTATTAATACTTCCGATACGGTCAACACGACCAAAACGTTGAACAATTCTTACAGGATTCCAATGGATATCATAATTAATACAGATATCACAATCTTGTAAGTTTTGACCTTCAGATACACAGTCAGTAGCAATTAATACATCAATATCATATTTATCATTTTGATAAATTTTATCTCTTTCTTTAGATACTGGTGAAAACATAGTTAACAACCTATCAGTATCTTTATCACCAGGTATTGTTGCAGCATTACCTGATGATGAACCTTGGATTCTTGCTGTTTCAAGATTGTATTTTTCTTTAACATACTTTGATATATTTTTATACAAATAATTTGTAGTATCAGCAAATGCAGAGAATATTAATAGTTTTTTATTTCCTTCATTAATTGGATTAACCATCTTATTATCAATCTCGGAAATTAACTTTTGTAATTTTAAGTCTTTATCTGGAGTGATATAACACATAACATCATATAGTGCACCCAATGCATCGATATCATGTTGCAAATCTCTTTTATATCTGATTAAATCCATATCTCTAAAGTCAATTTTAATCTTACCTGCTGTACCATCAGTAATATCGAAATCTTCATCTTCTAATTCATCAATATCAATATTATCTAATTCAACATCTGAATTAATTTGATTTTTCTCGAATTTTTCAATTAAATCCATTGTTTTATCAGAAGCTGATTTAACATTTTGTAAAGTAATTCTAAATGAATCAACACATGACTCAAGACGTTTAAGCATGTTAATTGTCATCAAACGTTGCAACGCTTTTTCACGGTCTTTCTGTCTTAACTTAACTTTACCTTCAATTTCAGTATCGTATAATGCCTCATATTTTGCTCTCTTTGAAGGTTGAATATATTCTGTTGGAGCGTAAACTCCCATAGTAAGATTCATTAATTCTTCATAAATAGCTTTATATCCAATTGAGTCTTTAGGATCTGCTATTTCTGTATAGAATGACTTTGGAGCAAGTCTCTTAGGGAAGCTTCCTATTTCTGATACATCATAATACTTAGTAATATGCTTTCTTGATCTTGCAATTGTTACATTATCCAATAAGATTGAGAAATCAATATCTAATGAATCCATTAATTCTTTAGAATTTCTTCTTTCCTTAGGTAATTTTGTCCAATTGTTATAAGCCATTTGTGCCTGACGCAAAATTTCTGTAACATTTGAAGTTGTATCAAGTTTTTCATTAAATCCATCCGGATCATCACCATAAGCTAAAGCAATTTGATTCTTTAAATCATTAAATCTATTATTTACTGGTGTAGCAGAAAGCATTAATACTTTTGTCTTAACACCGCTTTTAATTACTTTATTTACTAAGAATGAATATCTTGTTTCTCTATCTCTACGAGGAGCATTATTTCTAAAGTTATGTGATTCATCAATTACAACTAAATCATAATTATCCCAGTTGAAATTTCTTAAATCAATACCATTACTATAGCCTCTTGTACGTCCCAAATCAGTATGATATAAAACATCAAATCTAATATGGTCATTATAGAATATATTTGTCTTGGTATTATTTCTATATCTATTCCAGTTATCTCCTAGTTTCTTTGGAGCTAATACTAAAATATTTTTATTTCTAGATGAATAATACTTCATTACTGCTAGTGCAGTGAATGTTTTACCTAAACCTACTGAGTCAGCCAAAATACAACCATTATATTTTTCAAGCTTATTAATGATACCAACTGCGCCATCTTTTTGGAAAGAATAAAGTTTATTCCAAATTAAAGAATCTTGATATCCTGTAAGTTCGTTAGGTAATGTATCTTCAAGCATTGCATCTTGCAAGAATTCAGCAAATATATTATAAAGCGTAACAAAATAGATGAATTCAGGAGAATTCTCTTTATATGCTGTAGAAATGTAATCTACTACTGATTCTGTTACATCTTCCATCTTTTCTTCATCATTCCAAATGTTATTAAATTGATTGAAGAAATATGCAGAAAAGCCAGGATCATCTTGTTTAGTAATTGCCTGGAAATACATATTATTTTGTTCATAACCCAAATCAACAGATGTGAATCCGTTGATTGGTGTATAAGCAACTGTTCTATCACCATTTTCAATATAAATAAAATTAGGTAATCCACCTGATGTAATATTAGATTTAAATCTAACTTTATTTCTAACCCATTCTGCACATTCTCTAGCAATTACTCTTTGAGTTAATTGGTTACGTAATCTTATTTCAAACTCTGTACCATATAAAGAACTTTCACGAAGCTGTTTAGGTATAAAAAATTCTTTAGCTTCTTTTTTGATTGTTCCTTTAATTCCTTCACTAACAAATGTAGGTGAAGGAAATATAAATTCGAGTTCTTTTACAGATTCTAATTCTTTCTTCAATGATTCATAGGCATAAATTGAGAAGAATGAAGCAACAATTTTTACTTTGCTGTTAGGTGTTAATTCTTTGCGAAGGTCATCACCTAATAACTTTGTTTTATTATCAAAAAAATCCATAGGTCTATTCCTCCTCTAAATTAATCTTATTATCATCAAATAATTTCTTTAGTTTTCGTTTTGCTTTAATAGTTGGCTCATGTTTTCCATTCTCCCATCTATTTACCGTTTGAATAGAAACATCTAATAAATCAGCTAATTCATCTTGAGATATTAATAGTTTTTCTCTTAATTCTTTAATTGCTTTAGTATAATTCATATTCACACCTCATCGTTTTTATCAATTAACATCATTATACCAAAATATTAACACTTTTTCTACAAAACAAAAAAATACCATTAGTAAATGGTACTTTAAAAATAATTTTTATAAAAATTAAATACTTAAACTCAATTTTTTAAATTCTTTTTCACAATATTCATAATCATTATTAGTTAATAATTCATATTGTTTATTATCTAATTCTATTTTATTTATAGTGAACTTCTTATATTTTTCTACATCAAAATCAACTTTGGAAACAATAATTTGATTGTCTGAATTTACATTATCAAAAATCATATTGAAAACCATATTCTCATTCTTCTTATCAAAATCTCTATCTGTAGGATTATCGAAAACAAGAGGAAAAAAAGTGCCTTTTTTATTCTCAATACTTTTTACTTTATTAAGTGCCACAAGCCATAAAACTGTCAAAATATGTTTATCACTACAAGTCAATTTTGCATCAATTTTCTCACCATTATATGTCAAAACCGAGATATGATTCTTACTGATTAAATCTTCTATTACCTCACTATAAGTTTTATTTATTCTGTCTGACATTTTATTAAGTGAATCACGCTCTTTTTTTGTCTTTTCAAAATCACCATTTAACTTATCATAATCAACTAATATTTTTGAATACTTCTCACTTATATTATCTCTATATTTTTTTAAGCCAAAATTTTTTATAATACTATCAACATCATTGTTTTTCATACCTATTTCATTTTGAATTGAATTGATTTGCTTTTTTAAATCAGAATATAAAGAATAATTTTTTTCAATATCCCTATTTATTGATTCTAATTCCTCGTTAAATGACAGTAATTGAAAATTAATATTATCATTCATTTTCACTTTTTTGAAAAATACTTCAGTATAATTTGTAATTTCATTTTTACAAAGTGGACAAGAATGTTTGTTTAGAATCTTTTTGCCTTGTTTTTCATTTGCAGATATCGATTCCTTCAATTTTTTTATCTCACTTATAATTAATGATTTTTGATTAGATAAATCAATCAAACACCTCTTACATTTGTCATATTGACTCACTAAATCTGAATATTCTTTTTGATGAAGCTCCAATTCTAATTTTAAACTTTCTAAACTTTCGAATGAAACATTTTCTTCCAAAACTAAAGTATCTAGAATTTTCTTGTATATTTTTTTCTCTTCTTCAGCCATAGCTAATTCAGTTGCACATTTTTGTAACGAAACATTTAATTCATATAGTTTTTTACTATCTATTCCCATATGAGCATGAATAACATCCTTAAAAATGTCATAGTACTGACCAATATTGTTAAAGCTGCTAAAAGAACATCCCTTATATCCTACTTGATCAACAAAATTCAATAAGAAATATGCGAACGGTTGAGCCAAATCATATTCTTTATTCTTATTATTATCCTTTAAAAGAATACTAAAACCAAATAATTTAACATAAAATTCTGATAGTTTTATTCGTTCAGTAGTATTAAAAATAACTTGATTATCTTTATATACATAAAAAACTGAACCATGTCTTAAAATTGAATAAGACTCATTATTAATTGAGAATTTTAAAATGTATATATACTTCCAATTCTTTTCCCAATTTTTACTACTATCAAAAATTGCTTCGGCACCTAAACAATGAAACAAAGATTTTAATATGGTAGACTTCCCTACATAATTTCCAGCTTGTGTATTCTTGGAAGAAACAACATTTATTCCTTTTGTAAATCTCTGATGCTTTGCCAATTTATTTGCTTCATCAATTATTATAATTTCATTAAATATAACATTCATACTTAATCCCCCATTTAGTTACACAAAGCATATATAGCAAATAAATATTTTGAAGAATCAACCATAAACATGAATTTATCAAATTCAAATTCACTCACAAGTTTCTCAACAGCACTTTTTTCATCAAGGTCATAGTATTCATCTTTACTATATGTATCTTTTATTGCATTAATAATTTCTACGATATTATCTGGAATATATCCATTAGAAAAAAATTCAAAATAGTCCTTTTTTATGTCTCTAGATAAACCAAGTGAATAACCTAATAAATCTATTTTATGAACTATCATTTCATATCCAACTATTCTGCTATGTACAATATTCTCGTAATATTCATTCAATAAACAAGTTATATCACTATGGGTTAATCCTTTTTTCTCAATTGTTTTTGACAAAGTTATAGTTTCATCTTCATATGATGCTTTTTCTCGAACTTTGGCAGTAATAGCATCCATAAATAATTGAGCTTTATTAGGTTGACCAGGATATAATTTATCCAAAAATTTCGTTGTACATCCTAATAAAGACAATTGAGGATTTTTTACACAAAGTTCACTAACTAAGTAATATAATGAATCTATTTCAGATTTTCCAGTTGGCCAAATTATTTTATTTTCAATTAATGTGACACTATCTGATTCTAACTCTTTAAAACAAAATTCATCAATAGATTTTAGTGCAACACCTTTATTAGTGTTACCTGTACAATAAGCATTAGAAACTATAAATAATTTATCTACCGAATTATTACATTTTAAATCAACTAATGTTTGAAGTATACTTTTGGGTGAATTTTTTGTTGTTTTCAATAAAGACGGAATAGAATAATTGTTAACTGTGGTTTTTAGCTGATAAAAATCTATCTTATTATCATGTCCTATTTCTATATCACATGCATAATCAAAAATGACAAAATAATCGGATTTTGAAAAATATAATTCATATATTTTACTTATTCCGTATGACATTTCATAAACAAATCTATTTTTCGTTCTTGAGCCAGCAATATCTTTAGTAATTTGCTGATAATCTTTTTCTGAAATCAATTCGTCCACATCCAATCGGTCAAAAACTATTCTAATTATACACTATTTCAAATAATACATGTAGTACTTTTTATAACGTATCTACAAAGTATTAATATTTTTACATCAACAAGAAAATATATTTTAGCAATTATTGATAGAAATCAATGCCGTTTGGACTCGAACTGAATCCCTTTTTTATCCGCCAACAAACCATTTTTAGTGTATAAAGTCCGCGCCACCAAAAGACGCGCCACCAAAATGATATCTAAGAACTGTAAAAACTGCACGAAATAGACGTTTTGTACGAAATATCGCAACAAACTGGACGATTTATAACGCTATAGACAAACAAAACGATATTTTTCATGATTTGCTTGAATCCTAAGGCGTAGGTCACTGGTTAGAATCCAGTCGTGGACGCCAGTTAATCAATTAAGCCACCCAAATTTTGAGTGGCTCTTTTTGTTTTTATGCAAGGACTTTTTTGCTTATTGTTATATATAATAATTATAATCTAGTTTGTTGTTTAAATGTTACATAATTTGCGTAACATACAAATGTTAAACCATCAATATTAATCTTGCCACTAGCATCTATTTTTATATCATTAATATGTATAACATAATCTTGAGGATGTTGAGGGTTTACAGATGTTTCAGCTTCAACCTTACAATAAGCTGCGCATAAAGCTGTAAATATACTACCATTCTCTAAAGACATTGCCTTACCTTTAATTGCAAATCTATATTGATCA
>JAEEGL011621260.1_pt1 | contig 13489 bp, 12 predicted proteins | sample 9134231 | NCBI WGS metagenome assembly JAEEGL01 (sample SAMN16246548, study PRJNA631951) | gut metagenome | biome: gut microbiome; feature: rumen; material: fiber-attached | host: Bos | place: Iran: Karaj | collected 2018-10
ACAGGCATCCGGTTTCATAGAGGCACTCGCCCTGAGCATAGTAAAGGCTGTATCCTTATCAGCGGCTCCGATGAGCAGAAACTAACGGCTCGTTGGCTCGCTGAACAAACGGCTCACGAAGAGATCCGGCTTGAGATTTGCGATGCGTAATAACATTATTAACCTAAACCTTAACAAATTTTCAAAAAATGGCAGAGATTAAACCGATGGCTCTCATTGAGAGCATGAAGAAAAAGGTGTGCGAGCACAGCGATGTGTATTTCCGCACCAACAAACAGACCGGCAAAGTAACGACCGGCAAGTTGTGTAACCCGTCCACGAAGGAACCGTCTGCGGCGCAGGGTGCTGCGAAAGCGCGTTTCACGAAAGTGCAAGCCGCTGTTCGCGCTGTTCTTTCTGACGCAACAGAAAAGGCTAAATTGCAAGCGGAGTTCAAAGCGCAGCACACGTATGGTTCGCTCTTCGGCTATGCGATGCACAAGCTGAACGGGAACTACGACCAGAACGGTGACTTAATCGGCGGTTAATCTTAAAAGTTTCGACGTATGAGCAAGGAACAAATTTTAAAGATTGTCGAGACCATTGTGGTCGCGTTGCTTACGTGCTGCGCCATCGCCCTCGGCATGACGAGTTGCAAGGCCTGGCGAACTATCACGACCACGCAAACGTATGTCACCCAAGATGGGGACAAGAATTCCACGGTAACGTTTACTACCAAGCAGGTAGAGGACTACCAAGGGAAGAAGAAATGAACTCCAGATACAATCTGGAACAATGAACGAAGTATTAAACCTTAACAAAAATTTTTAGAATTATGGCAAAAGTAGAATGGAGTGCCGGTATCGATAGCGTATCCGGTGCATTGAGTAAACCGGGGGCGAACCCGCAACACAGCTGCGAGAAGATGCTGCTCGGCACGCACCGTGTGGCAGCGACGGAGAACCCCAACTGTAACCGCGTGTACCTGCGAAAGAAAGTGAAACGCTCGACGGCTGTGACGTCCAATGAGCTGGATGCACGTACGCGTTTCAGCGAGGTGGCACAAGCGGTGAACACTCGTCGTAAGGACCTGAGTAAGATCAGTCAGGACCAGATTGCCTTCAAGGAGCAGAAGGACACGGCCGGTGGTAAGCGCACGATGAAAGCTTACTTATGGAAGGTTTGTGGAGATGAGTATGATCTCGCTCACCCGCAGGGATAAGCGCAGAGAGCACACAACGGCTGTTAGGTATTTAAAGAAAAATACATAAAAAACGACATTGATAGAAGCAGGGAATCTTAGCCGCTTTGCTATAATCGAAAACGCGGCGTTACGCCTTTCATGAAAACATCTTTACCAGCCATCGACTTGACATCCCGGGCTACACGCCCTTGAGTGTAATTGCTTATTAGTTCGCTTGTGAGCGAGTCTCCCAGACGACCTACTAACCACTTCCACTCGCAAAGTAACTGCCAAATGTCTGCATCGTCGCCTGTCAAAGATAGAAGAAAACGGGTCGAAAACAATTGCTTCTATCAATGTCAAAAATACCCAAAATACACTAGAGGAGTTGTGGCAATCATAACTGCGTGGGTTGAACTGCGCTTGAAATTGAGTCTTTCCCGAGAGGGAGAGGCTCTTTTTTGATGCCAAACGAATGAAAATCTGTGTAATATGAATAAAATTTAATGCAAAAAGTGCTAAAAATGCACATTTTGAATAAAATTTAATGCAAAAATTTGCATGTTTCAAAAAATTATTGTACCTTTGCGGCGGAAATTGGATATAAATAAAATATATGGCTCAGCTTAATGACATAGATTATAATTCGATGAGCGATGATAAATTAGCTCTCTTGCTGGGGGAATTTATCAAACATCACCGTATTGAGCGCAATCTCTCTCAAGATGAGTTAGCGGTAGCTGCCGGTCTGAGTCGGCCGACGATATCTCTTATGGAGCGCGGCAAATCCATGAGCCTGAATAGTATCATTCGGGTGCTGCGCGTGTTGGATGTGCTGTATGTGTTTGACTCGTTGAGAGTGCCACAGCAGTTGAGTCCGCTGGAGATGCTGAAGATACAAGAGAAACAACGTAAACATTCTTCACATTAAAAGGTATGAACATCGTTGCACGCGTGAAAATATGGGAGACAACGGTAGGAGCTGTTACTTGGAGTGAAGAGCAAGGAATGGCTTTCTTTGAATATGACAAGAATTTCGAGAAAGGAGGACTGAACCTTGCTCCGCTGATGATGCCGATGGACGGGACGCACCGAGTGTTCTCATTTCCAGCTTTGCGGCAAAAAGAGGCGAATGAACTGAATGCCTTCAATGGTCTTCCGGGACTATTAGCAGACTCGCTTCCCGATAAATACGGAAATGAATTGATAGATGCATGGTTAGCATCGCAAGGTCGTGCAGCCGGAAGTATGAATCCGGTAGAGAAACTATGTTTCATCGGATCTCGAGCCATGGGCGCTTTGCAGTTTGAACCGGTAGTGGGATTAGAAGATAGCGGTAGTTTCGGTGTGGATATACAGTCGTTGGTAGATGCGGCGTCAAAGATTCTATCGAAACGTCAGGATTTTACAGCGAACATGGAGTCCGGAGAGATGGTTATTCGTCAGATATTGAGTATAGGGACATCCGTAGGAGGTGCGCGTCCTAAGGCAGTAATAGCGTATAATGAGCAGACGGAGGATGTGCGTTCGGGGCAATGTAATGCGGAGCCGGGATATGAGCATTGGTTGATCAAACTGGATGGGGTAAGTGACACGCAATTGGGTAGTTCGACAGGATGGGGACGGGTAGAGTATGCCTATTATCTGATGGCTAAGGAGTGCGGATTAGATATGATGCCATGCATACTGAAAGAGGAGAACGGACGTGCGCATTTCATGACCAAGCGTTATGATCGAGTCGGCGGATCGAAGCGGTTGCATACGCAGTCGATGTGTGCGATGAACCATATGGATTTTAATAACAATCTCAGTTATAGCTACGAGCAGTTATTTCAGATAATGCGTCGTCTCCATCTCACGTATCCGGAAACAGAGCAGATGTTCCGACGAATGGTGTTCAACGCCTATGCACGTAATTGCGATGACCATACGAAGAACCATGCATTTATCATGGATGAGACAGGTAGATGGATATTAGCCCCGGCATATGATATCTGTTATGCGTATAATCCGGAGCATCACTGGGTGAGTAGGCATGCACTGAGTATCAACGGAAAGCGAGAGCATTTCAATACCGAGGATTTTATGACGGTTGCAGGATTGATCAACTGTCGCAAGCCGGAAGCTATCATTAAGGAGGTGCAGGATGCGGTGTCTCATTGGGCAGATTTTGCGGCAGTTGCGGGAGTGAGTGAGGAGATGAAGAGGAAGATAGGAGAGAATATCATGAGGGACGTGACCGAATGAAAGAATGCTGCGAAATAAAGTAATAATCGTACAAAATCAATGAAAAAATGCATTTTATTCCCCATATGCTTGCATATGTGGAATTTTTTATTCAAATTGTAACGTCGGTCCTCCCAACGGGACCCTCCGAAGTTACAGTGCAGCGATGCTGCAAATACCATTTTTTAGCCCAAAATCACTAAAAATACAAGTATTTTATAGATTTTCTGTCAAAAACTTTTATATTTGAATCTTTTTTCGTAACTTTGTGCGCTAAATAGAAATAGGATATGGAAGAGCGACATGATGAAATAGTAATTTACCAATCAGAGGACGGACTTGTAAAGGTAGATGTGCTGTTCGAGAACGAGACGGTATGGCTGACGCAACAACAAATGGCAGTCCTTTTCGGGAAAGCCACTTCGACTATCAATGAGCACATTAAGAATATCTATGAAGAGGGAGAGTTGCAGGAAGAGACCACGACCCACAAATTCGGGATTTCCGAATTTATGCGAAAAGCGCCTATTTACTATAATTTAGATGTCATCATTTCCGTTGGTTATCGTGTAAAGTCGCACCAAGGTACCCAGTTCCGTATATGGGCAACGCAGCGCTTACGGGATTATATCATCAAGGGCGTAGCTCTTAATGATGAGCGGTTCAAACGTGGTAACTCGATGAACTATTTCCGCGACTTGTTAGATCGGATACGCGAGATCCGTTTGTCAGAACGCGTTTTCTATCAACAGATAAAAGACATTTACAAGACAAGCATAGATTACGATCCTTCAGACGAGATAACGCTCAAGTTCTTCAAAGAAGTACAAAATAAGTTGCTATGGGCTGTAAGCGGAAAGACGGCAGCAGAGTTGGTGTACTATCGAGCCAATGCCGCATTGCCGCAAATGGGTTTAACTTCGACTGAGAAGCAGGGTAAAGTACTGAAGTCAGATATTGATGTCGGGAAGAATTATTTGACAGAAGAGGAAGTGGGCTTGTTGAAGTTGATCGTCGAGCAATATTTAGCATTCGCAGAGGCACAAGCCATGGCACATGTCCCGATGTATATGGCTGATTGGGTTGAGCGACTGCGGATGGTTTTAACAATGAACCAGCGTTCGATTCTTGAAGATGCCGGACGAATATCTCATGAGTTGGCAGTGCAAAAGGCTAATGAGGAGTATCAGAAATACCAACATCAGTTGAAGGAAGAGGAGCATTTGCAGAGCCTAAAAGAACTGGAGTCAGACCTTAAAATGCTGGATGGAAAATAATCTCCACCGACCGATGACCGGGAGAAGACCGAGAGACAAACACGACTCGCATACGGGAGAGATACGGGACGATAAGGACTCCCAAAGAGGAGAGACGAGAGTAGAGAGAGGAGAGAAAAATTGATGAAAGACGATTATGCATATAAGAAATTGGTAGTGTATATAAAAGCTGTGGATTTTGTCGCCAATGCGCTTCGCATCGTGAAGGATGATGAATAAATACAAAAAGCACTCGTATAAACGAGTGCTTTTTGTATTGGCTAGTTTGAGTAATAGTCTGCCAGCCACAGACCACCTCGTTCTAACGAGGATCTTGCATTTAGCGTCTTCTTGGTCGCCTTCTACAATACCAGTGTACATTGATGGTTCTTCCACGATAAGTTCTCGTGTGTGAACGAACAAATACTGGTTTGTATAAAGGACAACTGATAACTCTTTTCATGGCTGTCATTAATTTATACCTTGTTATTTTTAAGTCAAGCACTCAATCACTAGTGCTCGTTACCTATAAATAGTCTATATGTCCGAAAACGATCCAAATAGGGACTATTCATAAAGGTTATATACTGAAAATATAGGCTTCTTCAATAGAAAGTCAATACTTGTGTATATTATATTTATCTCAAAATTGAAAAAAGTATGTAATTGTTACTAATATGTTTGCGAGTATGGATTATTTTTAGTATCTTTGCAACCTAAAAGAATAACTAGACATGACACTACAAGAAGCAGTAGAGCAATTAGGTCAATTGGATTTAAGAACAACTCCTATAATGGAGATAAGAAAGTTGTATGAAATCATCGAGGATTTACCAGCTATTATAGCAACTATACCATCGGATATGATTATCACACGAGTGCGACCGGGGAGACATATGGCTTTGAAGGACTTAACCTATCCTCCTGTATCCGTATGTAAGAAAATGCAGCGTTCTTCTCTTGCTGGCGAGAGTGCATTCTATGCGAGTTTGCCAGACGATCAGCACCATTTGGAAAATGGTAGAGCATTAGGATTGAGCGAGACATCCACATTGGCAAGGAAAGGTAAGGAATCTGTTGGAAGAGAATATCTGACTGTTTCGCAATGGGTTACGAAGCAACCATTAAGAGTGATATCCTTTATGACGGATAAAACCTTTGCAAACACCAAGAATCGGAGCACACACATTAAGGAACTGACGAAATTTTTTGCGCAGCAGTATCAGATGCTAACTGATGCGCAGAAGGAAGTTATTCGGATTATAGATGAGGATTTTTGCAAGGTGGTGAAGGATGGAAATATTCACGAATACAAACGAACGGCAATATTGAGCCACGACATGCTATATGATAGCGAATACAACCTCGATGGAATCGTATATGCACCAGTGCAGATGGAGGGACAATTGGGTATCAATGTGATGTTAAAACCAACGAGTGTAGATGAAAAATTGGAGTTGTATAGGGTGATACATTGTAGTTATTATAAAAATGGAGAGCAAAGTTTGATGATGATAGATAAGGGGTATGATAAAAATGGACATTTGCTGTCGAAGATTCCTTTGGAGGAAGAGGAAATTTGTAGAAGAATAGGGATTAGAAGAATAAAGGATTTGCCAATAATCAAGCATTAAAAAAGAGAATATGAGATATATAAATATTGGCACATGTGTCTTTTGCAAAGGGGTGACAATCCCAATCAATGATAAGGCACTGCATGATATAGAAGAATATGGAATGTTCGCATTGATCATTCGAGGCTTTTGGTTCTATTTGGCAGTAGCACCAATGCCGATGACAACATATTTGGCGTATCTTAAACAAGAGAATGATGAGATGGCATCCGGAGCTATCTTTCGAGGGGTGGAGTGGTTGGATGATATTCATCAAATCGATTTTACGTTGAGTAGATTTAGTTGATTTTTGTGCTTTTGAACGACAAAATGAAGAAAAATGAAAGAATTTGGCATATATATTTGTATATGTCAATTTTTTTTTGTAATTTTGTCGTCCAAATTTATTGTGCGTGCGTCTATTTGCGTATGTGCGCGTATGTTGAAGAGAAGAATCCTAGAATATGAAAGCAACATTTAGATCGATGTGCTCCTTTAGTGAGACGATGCCGGATGTTCCGGAGTATTACATTCCACGAGATCAATATCTGGATCATTTCGACAGTCAGTTTGAGTCTGATAAGGTTTTGTGCGTGAAGGGCAAATCTGGCGTTGGTGTGACTACTGTGATGGCATTGTTTGCGCAACGACATGCCGATGAGTGTGCTTCATTCTTCAATACTTCATGGTCTCCGGCAATGCTAAATTTCGGAGCACTCAAAACGAGTATTGTTAAACAACTTAAGTACTATATCGGTGACGATAGTGAAGTTGATATATTACATTCTCTTATACACAAGGTAAACAATACGGCAAGAAAAAACAAAGGTAATGTATATTTTGTTTTTGACGGAATAGATTTACTGCCCAGTGCGTATAAAGATTCGATAAAGCAAATGCTTTCTCAATTATATGGTATCAATAATGCAAAATTCTTGTTCTCGGGGAATATTCAGCAAATAAAGGAATTGGTACCTGATTCTGAAGCCGTAATACAGACAAATGATATATTACCATTCTCCCAAGCGGAGGTTCAAACATACTTTAAAGCAATAGATTCTACTCTCGTGCAAAATCAGGTAGATTTATTGTCAGATATGAGTAAACGAGTGGGAAATAGAGTGCATATTATATCACAAAAGCTTCAATATGAAGGGGTGGAGGTCTTAGAGGATATGTACCTTAATAATGTGGACGATCTATATCAAGCGGATTTTGAATATATATCGGGGAATGATAAGTACGCATTGTTCATGTCGTTATTAACCTATTCGGAATACCCACTGTCTCTTGCGCTTTTACGGGGTTGTTTAGAGTTTGGAGAGGAAGAATTCGGGAATATATTAGAAAGTCTCAAAGTCTATGTCCAAATACAAGATGAAATAGTAGCTTTTAAATCCGATGTTTTTCGAAAATATCTGCAATCTAAGTTGCAAAGAATGAGGCAAAAGGCAGAGTTGCTATTAATCTCTGTTCTTGAAAAAGAGAATGTGGAAGAAGCGTTCTCCTATTTGCCGGCTTTATATGTTCAGCAAAGAAAAAATGATACATTAGTCAAATATCTGACATCAGATAAAGTCCAGCATTTTATTATCAAGACTCAATCACAAGCAGCATTAAATATTCAGAGTGATCTTGGATATCAGGCTTGCACTAATTTTGAGTCTCAAATGCCACATTATTTCCGCTTTGCTATCAACCGGAGTGCATCAAGAGAAATGGAGAAGAACGAGCTGACGGATTCCGAAGTAGAGGCCTTGATGTCGGTGGGTGAATATGAAAAAGCATTTGTTTTGGCGCAAAATGTATTTTTGCACGAGGAACGATTGAAGTGCTTTTTAATAATCGCTCAATATAAGAAAGATCTGCCAGAAGAGACGAGACAAGAGTTATTGACGCAGATAGAGTCTTTGATTAAAATCGTACAATTTGAGCGTATTCCGGATAAGGCTATCGAACTGGCAAAATTATTGCTACCTATAGATTTTGTTCAAGCATTAACTATCATAGATAAGATTGCCAAAGTTTCTAAAAATAAGCATAAGTTAGACCGGTTATATGCGGCTATTTCAGTATCATATAATCAGGAGGTAAAACAGACATCCGATGTTCCGACGAAGGAAGATCTGGCAGAGACAAGAATAGAAAACGATGATTTACGTCAGATGGCTGTTGTGATGAAATCTATCATGCGTGAAAGTACTGTTGAGCAGGTGTTGGAGCAGATGGATAAATTGCCGAATGCCACTAGCAGGTTGTATTTCCTGCATTTCTGGATTCCGGATCATAAGAAAGCTGAGCATATTGAGAAGGCAATTTCTTATGCATTGCAGTTAGCTATAAGTGAATCCAATACTACAATCCCAAAAGTATCTATCATTCGCCGCATTTGCGAGCCACTGCCTCTTGTGTCGTTAGAAAGAATTATAGAGCTTATCAGCATGGTAGATGCAGTGATTACGTCGATCAAATATCCAACCATAGAATATGTGGAATTGCAATTGACAGTAATCAAGGCATTAAAAAAGGTCGATTTAGATAAAGCCGGTGAGCGCGCTCTCAATTTGTATGTAGAAATACAATCGCTCTCAGATAAAGCTATTCAAGCACATGGGAAAGCATTGTTATTGCGAGATTTTGATATTATAGGTTCTCATGAGATGGAGACCTGGATTATGCCTTCTTTCGATTTGCGAAAAGAATTAATAGATGACATGTATGAGCTATTGTCCAAGTCGGCATATCATGTTAAAATGGTGGAAGGCCCTATTAAGGCGCTTGTTTGCGAATTTCCAACATTAGTACATGAGATAATTGAGAAGATGAACACAAGGGAACGTAGATGCCGAGCCTATTTATTGGCGCTGATAGAATATGTTTCAAATATCGAAATGTCAAAATTTTCATGGTCTATATTTGATACTCTATTTAATAAAATTACATACGATCCAAGTGATTTAGAACGACCTTTATGGATATTAGCGTCACGAATTATTGAGGAAGAGGATATGAATGTCGGGACACTTAATATCAAAGCACTATGTTCGAAACTTAAAGTAATAGAACGTCCCTCTGTCAGTTGTAAAATCTTGGCAAATTTCTATGTGTGGATGAGTGCGCATAATGCGGCAGATACTTACCGGAGCAATGTTATAGAAAAACGATTGCATGAGATATGGGAGCAAATCGGTTCTCCGGACTTGAAAACCGAATTAGGGTTTAGGATAGCTCAAATTCTATCTAAGGATCCTTCTAAGGAGCTTGCACGAAAGTATGTCGCGGAGACAACTGAAAAACGAGATAGTATGTTATTCTCTTCCTTATCGTGCGCGGAAACATATTCAGTAAGTCTCAATTTATTAGAACATTCGTTAGGGTTGCTTATCCGCTCAAATCTTAGTGAAGAAGATGATTTGAAAGAGTTGGAAAAACTATTCTCCTATGAAGGTGACGAGGGTGAGCGAATGATTGCAATGTCTCGTATCGCACTTGAGTATTTAGAATCTGGACAGAAAGACAAATTTAGCCGGATAGTTCATTGCGATTTGTCCTCATCATATAAAGATTCGTCCATATACAATTGTAAGCGCGTGATTTATCATATATCCCCGGCATTGTATCTATGTGGTCGAACATTATTCTATGACCGAATAGATCAGTATGATGATTGCTTTAAAAATTCATGTATAGAAAATGTGGCGCGATATATAGAAACGCACTATCCTTATACCGAATATATGGATAGTTCATCAGTAGTGTCACAGCGCGTACTGGAATACGGAGACTACGAATGTTTACTTGATTTAATGGAACATACCACAGACGAATGTTTTATTTTTAACTATATAGATACAATTACCAAGTCTCTCAAAGAAAATCGAGATAGTAAGTTGTCTCTAGAGCAAATAAGTTTGTTTGGCAAAAAACTGTCAAAATTGGTGCAGGACAGATATCCTATGACAAATGGTATACAACATGAAGGATATAAAATTATCTGCAATGCAATGATAGATGGCAATTTGCCGAATAGATCTATCAATACGACAACTATCCGAACAAATATAGATTTGGTACCCAATGTCGCGGATAGATCATTTTTGTATTCTAATATTGCGGGTTATCTCAAAAAGAGAGATCAAAGCGAATCATTTATTAAATCGGCACTTCAAGTGTCAGATGATATAGTAGACATGTTTGATAGGATAAATAGATTAAATAATTGTTTCTTGCAAGCATGTAGAACCAATAAGTCGTTAACTCGACCTATAGCGACAAAGACAATGGGAGCGCTGGTGGCCGACCAAAACGGTACATATCAAGATATGCAGAGATGTATTGATACTATCAGTGAATATGACGATAAGTTGGCAGAAGATGTACTAGAAATGATAGATACAGATCCGGCGCGAGTTCTGTATAAACGAAGATTAAAGGCTAGGTTGGCCTCTTCCAAAAAGATAAAGAATGCAAAAAATGATTTCGAGCAAATTGGGAAATTGTCTGAAGATGAGCAGATTCGTTTCTATGATAAACAGATGGAAGCTCTTGTAAAAGGAACCAGTTTATCTAAAGATTTAGCTAAAACAAAATCTATAGTACACTCAATATACAATTATCCGATAACCGAGATGCAAAGTGCGGTTTTGTATTTCCTTGAAAACTTATATAATGAATATAAAAAAGGTCGCATTTCGTCAGGTGTACTAAGAGATGTACATCATGTATTATTTCAAAATATTCAGATGGTGTTAGCTATAGCGGCCGGAACACAGACGAAATTAGAGAGAATAAATCAAATATTAGCAGAAAGTGTTTCTCTTGAAAATATTATTGGGGTAGGCGAAGGAGAAAAAGGATATAATCGGGTTCTATCATGGTATAAGGAGCATCCGCATAATATTCTACAAATAGTAGATGCTTATTTTAAACCAAATGAGTTACAATTGATTAAGTCAATGATGGATATTAACAATGAATTGCAAGTGTCCATTTTGACTCATCTGGAGAATGATTGTATATTGGCTGATTATCAAGCAGAATGGGATAAGATTTCAACCGAATTACCTGGATCTATAAAGATTGCAACTGTAAGTTTTGCCGATCAACCGGATAAGAGTCCTATTCACGATAGATGGTGGATGTTGTACAATGTTGAAGAAGATGAATATGTCGGATTACGTTCGGCATCACTTTCTACGATGGGGAGCAGGGAAACTGAAATATCCAACATGGATTCAGACAGCATTAGGGATATTAATGAGTTATGGAATAGATATGCAAAAAATAGGCCTTTGAGAGTCAAAGGACGCGGCATACTATATGATGATATAGAGATAGTAAGTCGTTAATATGATGAAATAGTATGAGAAAATAATATAAATGGAGAGCTAAACTAATGCGCTAAATCTGTTAAATTAAATCCTCCAATATGCAGAGGAAATGCAAAAATAACAAATAGAGTAATGGCAAAGTTAATTAATTTAAACACACACACGGATAATCGCGGAAATTTAACCGTGATTGAAAAGGTAATACCGTTCGATATTAAGCGCATTTTCTACATTTATGGCGTAGATGATTCTGTACGCGGAGGGCATCGGCATCATTCGACAGTGCAAGCGGCGATATGTATTCAGGGAGCATGTAAGATACACTGCGATAATAATAGCGAGCAAAACGAGTATGTGTTAGATAAGCCGTATAAGTGCTTAATCCTCGAACCGGAAGACTGGCATACGATGTATGATTTCACACCTGATGCGATATTGATGGTACTGGCATCCACGGAGTTTGATGCAAACGATTATATTTTTGAGCCATACAAACTTGAATAAAACGGCTAAAAATAGAGAGCAATATATCGACTTAGGAGCAGGAATAATGATTCTATGGATGATAATATACCATGCATTTAATTGTGCGTGGGAGATGGATTTGTATTTCTTTGATATATTAGACATCCATGATGCATCTTTAATTCCAGATGGAGCACACGCATTCATTAACGACAAAGGCGATGTCGAGCGCACGAACGTTTGCTTCCTATTTCCTTATTTGCACTTTTTTATGCCCTGGTTTTTTTATAAATCAGGAACTCTATTTAAAAAAAGATCTATTTCAGAGTGGATTAACCGTGATATAAAAAAATTGTTGTTCCCCTTTGTAATATGGTCTATTGTTGGATATGTTTTATGGATCCTGTTTGAGGGAATAAACGGCAATCTATGTTTACATCATATAACTATAGATGTGATGCAAACTTTTATCCATCGTGGTAGTATATTTTTGAATACCCCTTTGTGGTTTTTGTTATCCCTTTTTATTGTGCGCGGTGCAGCTAATGTGATACTCCAAGACAAAGAAAATCAGCGTGAGTTTTATAAATTACTTGCAGTTATATTTCTAGGTTATTTTTTATCTTACATGCTGTATAGATATGGTCAAAATAAATTTCCATTATATTTGGCTAATTGTTCCGCCGGTTTGTCGTTTTATTGTTTGGGGCACCTTTGCTCCAAGTGGGAACGTCAGTGGTGGTTGGCATATCCATGTGCTATATTATACATCTTAGATACACATTTTTATTTTGGTGGAGTCAATATGGTTTTTAATAAATTACTATGGGGTAATTATTTATTATGGATGCCTATCTGTTTATGTGGGATAATCACCATTAACAATATGTGCCGAATAATATGCGACGTGCTACATAATCTCACCCCCCCCCCCTATTCGTATACACCCATTAGAATCAATAGGTCATTACGCGATGCCCATTTATATGACGCATTATCTAATTTGTGCGAGTATTCAAAGGATGTTTTTTTCATTTGAACGCTTGCACGATTTTATGCCCTATACAATATGGATCATATTAATTGGATATATATTGTTTTTACCAATATTATGTTATGGTTGGAAAAAAATAAAAAATGAAAATACTTGATTGTACATTACGAGATGGTGGGTATTACACCAATTGGGACTTTGAGAGCTCGTTGGTGGATACGTACTTGGCTGCTGTGAATCAGTTGCCAATTGATTACATCGAGGTAGGGTATCGGAACTTGCCACAAGATGAATATATGGGTGAATATGGGTATTGCCCAGTTTCGACATTGCTGCACATACGAAAGCAATGCAGCAAGAAGATAGCGGTAATGCTGAATGAGAAGAGCACGAAGGTTGAGGATTTGGGCCAATTGCTGTCACCAATAGAAGGTTTAGTGGAT
>JAEEGL016021160.1_pt1 | contig 13489 bp, 10 predicted proteins | sample 9134231 | NCBI WGS metagenome assembly JAEEGL01 (sample SAMN16246548, study PRJNA631951) | gut metagenome | biome: gut microbiome; feature: rumen; material: fiber-attached | host: Bos | place: Iran: Karaj | collected 2018-10
AAAGAATAATATAAAAATTGAAACTAGATTAGAAATAGCCAGCGCTTCTTTACTAGAAGACTTCGTAGAAATTGGTTTTGGTATTGGTTTAGCTACCAAAGAATTCGTTGAAAGTGAAATAAGAGACCGTGATATCATTTTTATTAAAACTAAACCCGAATTACCACCATCATCATTTGGTATTCTAACATTAAAGAATTCTATTCATAGTTTTGCAACTAACACATTAATTGAAATGATTAGAGAAAATAAAAAGAAATAGTAATCTATTTCTTTTCTTTTTCTATTTCGATACCTAAATGCTTATAAGCTTTTTCCGTTGCTACACGACCTCTAGGAGTTCTTTTAACAAACCCTTCTTGTAATAAATAAGGTTCAACAACATCTTCTATTGTTGTAACTTCTTCACCAATCGAAGTAGCTACAGTTTGAGCTCCAACTGGTCCACCACTAAACTTTTCAATTAAAGCTTCTAAGTATTGTATATCAACTTGATCTAAACCATTCTCATCAACTTTTAATCTCTTTAAAGCTGTTTTTGTTACTTCTTCATCAATACTATCCTGTTCAAATACTAACGCAAAATCTCTAACTCTTTTAAACAATCTGTTAGCAATACGTGGTGTCTTACGACTACGTCTTGCTAATTCTTTAGCAGCATCTTCAGATATTGGCATATTTAAAACTCTACTAGTACGATTAATAATTTGAAATAACTCATCATCTGTATAATAATTCAATTTACTAGTAATACCAAAACGGTCTCTTAAAGGAGCTGATATATCACCTGCTCTAGTAGTAGCTCCTACTAAAGTAAATGGTGGTAAATCAATCTTTAAATTCCTTGATGAACCATCCTGATTAGTAATTACAATATCCAAAACAAAGTCTTCCATTGCAGGATATAATATTTCTTCAATATATCTTGGAATACGATGTATCTCATCAATAAATAATACATCTCCAGGTTCTAAAGTAGATAAAATAGCAGCTAAGTATCCACTCTTTTCAATTGAAGGACCAGAAGCCGTTTTAATATTAGTACCCATCTCATGGGCAATAATATGAGCTAAAGTTGTTTTACCAAGTCCTGGAGGACCATATAAAAGTACATGATCTAGAACTTCATCTCTCATTTTACATGCTTTAATGAATACCCTAAGATTCTCTTTTAAATCTGTTTGACCTACATATTCATCCAAAGATGAAGGTCTAATACTTTGATCAAAAGAATCTAAATCATTCATTTTTTCACCATCAACTATTCTCCCCATAAGCTATCTCCTTTATTTAATTTTATTATAAAACTCTTCCCAAGAATTAACTCTTTCGACATCTTTAATTTTCTTATTATACTGAGTATCCATTAAATAGGCTTTAATTCCATATTCTTGAGCATCATAAACATTCGCTTCATCATTATCAATAAAATAATCTAAACCTAACTCTGATCCAAATCTACCCTTATCTTTAATGTGAAAGAATATTTTATTATATTTAAATCCATTCTTTTTCAACCATTTTTTAGTCATCATTTTCATACGCAATTTGTTTTGTCTTCGTGTAATAAAATATATTTCATTACCCTTATTATAAAGTCTATTAATATATTCTTGAGCACCTTCAATTGGTTCCAATTCTAAAAAATAATTACCAGCTCTAAAGGTTTTCATAAATGTATCAACATCCATGACATTCCAATAAAACATCTCCATAAAAGAATAAGCATTAGGATCTTTAAATCCTTTACCTTTTAATCTTTTCTTATCATATTCTAATGCTGCTTCTATCAATTTCTCATTAGTTTTAGAAATTGTATCATCTATATCTATTCCTATTCTCATACTTACCTCATTAATAGTTTTAATGCATCTTTAACTTGTTGTTCTACTGGTTTAGAGGCATCAATATTAGGTAATATCTTTTTAACATCAGTCTTTTTATATCCTAAACTTTCTAAGACATCCATCAATTCATCTAAACCATCATTAGTAAACAAATCATCATTCTTAACTAATTTACCTTTTAAATCTAAGATAATCTGTCTAGCAACTTTATCACCAACTTTAGGGAATTTAGTTAAATAAAGAACATTTTCTCTTTCAATAGCATCATATACAGCATCAGTAGGACTAGCAAGAATTGGTAATGCTAATTTAGGACCTACTCCTTTAACGTTTATTAATTTAACAAAGAATTCTCTTTCATACTCAGTTCTAAAGCCATATAATGTATATTCTTCTTCCTTAACATTATTATAAATATATACTTTATATTCTTGACCTTCCTTATACACATAAGGATTAGCTACATATACTAAATATCCAATCCCATTATTTTCTAAACTAATATAGTTAGATCCAAAAGAAGTAACTATTCCATTAATATAATTATACATATTTATTCACCCTCTACATCTATTTTAGCATATATTTGTTCGTAATCAAAGTAAAATGAATAGTTTTACCTATTCATTTAAAACAAATATATCCTGATTATTAGTAATCATTTTTTCATTAATAATTTCAAAGACAAAAACATCATTCTCTGAATAATCATACTCTTGATACATATTCGTTAAATAATTACGATAAGTACTTTTGTCGACATTTAATACGATAATATTTCCTTCTCTATCATAAGTTCCATAGAATACTTCATAGTAATGTTCCAAATTATATTTTTTATATATAATAAATGAACTATTACTATTTAATTTAACAAAAGAATCTCCTTCATTAGCTACATATTTACCAATTCCTAAAGAAATACGATTATCTAAAATAGCACCTTTAACACCATCTATTTTTACTAAACTACCTAAATTAGTAATCTCTATTTCACTAGAACTATAAATAACATTTACTAAACCAAAATAAGTATCATTACCATTATCATAAGTTATTGTATGTAACCCACCTAATATATAATCAAAATGGCAATAATTATCAATTATCTTACATTCCTTTTCATCAACAATTAAACTACTATCCTTTTCTACTAATAACTTAACATCTTTTTTTATGCCAAAAGAACTCATTGTTCTATTATTCGTAAAAATAGTTATTTTGTCATAACTGATTTTCTTTCTCTTAAAGAAACTTGTTTTTCCTTCATCTTTAAAAGAAAAACCATCTATTAGAACATTTCTATCATAATAGTAATTGTCAAAGAATTCCTCTTTATTTGAATCTCTATAATACTTATTATATATGTCTTCTAAACTATCTTTTTTAAACATTAAATTAATAGAATAATTATAACTATCTTTATCAATTCCTTTACTATTTACCATATTATTATAAACAAAGTCATATGATCCATTATTAAAATTATTAATATATTTATTAGTTAAATTCTTATCGTAAAAAGAAAAACAATAAACAATATATATTAAAAAAACTACAAAAGTAAAGAGCAATACACTGATTAAAGTTGTAATAAAAAGATGTTTCTTAATCATTGTTATTCCTCCTTATCTTACTAAAAAATTATAACATAAATACCCTAACAAAAAAAGACCATGAAGGTCTTTATACAACACTAAATAGTATAATAGTACTAAGCATTATTAAAACAAATATAATAAACAAAATAGCAATTCTAAAAGGAATAATTCTTAAATCTGTTAAGCAATCCTTTTTTCTCTTTTCATTTATTAAACTTAATTGTAAATTAATACTTTCATTTAGGTTATTACCTAATCGATTAGATTCAGTTAAATCTGTAATAATATTATTAACTAAAATACTAGGAATTCTTTTATTCATATTTAATAATGCTTCATCTAAGCTTTTACCTAAATTAACATTATCCAAAACTAGTTTGAATTCTTTAGTTAATTCATTATCTACAATCTCCAAACTCTTTTCCAAAGCGTTCTTAACACTTTTTCCATTCTTAAATATTATTAAGAATAATGGGAAGAATTCTAAAGCATCTTTTTCTAAAGTCTCCATTCGTTCTAGTATACTTTTATCTAAACAAATATATTCAAATAAAACATACAACAAAATACTAGCGAAAGGAGCCAAGACATAACCATATTTATTAGATATTAATAATAAAATAAATATAATAATTGTTGTTATTAATCTAATATAAATGAAAGCCATTGGCTTAATCTTTATATTAGCTAAATTGATTTTCTTTTCAATTCTCTTATACATTGCATTATTTATTATCATAACTATATCTCCTTACTACCTTATTAATAAGGACAACATATATTATGAAAATGACTACTAAGATAGCAATCAGTAAAACACCTCTACTAGTAGTAATTAATTTCAAATAATTATTATTCATTGAGAATACAACAGCAATCAAGAATATTGGTAATATAAAGAAAACAAATCTAAAGAAGTTATTAAATGTTTTATATGATTTAATTTGTAAATCAAACTTTTCTTCCTCGATGATCTTTGTTTCAATATCAGAGAAAATATCAATTAAATCAGATCCAATCATATTATACAAAGTAAAAGCATGACTAATATCCAAAACACTCTTAATTCCGGTTCTTTTGTACATCCTTAAGAAAGCTTCACCATAACTTAATCCAATCTCAGTATCATCTAAGACCTTCTTAAACTCTTTTCCTATTAATCCTTCTTTTCTATCTATAACATCATTAATAGCTTGTTCAACACTACGATTAGCTTTAAAATCATTGCTCATTATAATAATAGCACCTAATAAATCTTTATTAACTATTCTATAAGAATTACGTCCATTAAATATATAGTAGAAATCTAATATTACATATCCAAGTATTAAAGTAACTAAAACAACTACTATATAAATATGTGCTCTATATAGTAATGAAACAAATAAATATAAGAATAAACTAAATAAACTACATAGTATCTTACTAGCTATAATGTCATATCCATCATCAAATCCTTTAATTAAACGAGCATAATTATTGTACTTTTTAGGTTTAATAAATGGTATTTTCTTTAATAATTTACTAACATTCTTAACCATCTTAAGAATTGGATTATGACGATTAGTTTTAACTCTCAAAGAAAAATCTACTAATCTATTCTTCTTAATTAAATAAACAACATATTTAAAAAGGAAGTAACATAGAAAAATAATAAATATAATGCTACATAACTGTAACACTGAAGCATATTTATCCATCTAATTACCTCCTTTTTATTTTACTTTTTATTACTTTTATTCTTCTTTTTCTTTTTATTATTATTTTGATTATTAGGTGGATTAAAAATATAATCCAAATCATTAATACCTAATAATTTAATCTTTGCTAAAACCTCAGGTTTATAAGGTTGTAAGATAAATTCACCACTTACAGAACCATTCTCATTAATATGAGTGCTTTTAAAACTAAAGATATTCTTTAAAGCATTTTCTGAATCGTTATTATCTACTACTTCAGAAATATCGACAATCTTTCTTTTACCATCTTTCATTCTTGTAATATAAACAATCAAATCAATAGCATTGCCAATATATTCTCTTAAAGCTCCCATCGGAATCTTTAAACCATCCATCAATATCATTGTTTCCAACCTAGATAAAGCATCGCGACTACTATTAGCATGCAATGTCGTTAATGAACCATCATGACCACTATTCATTGCTTGTAATAAGTCAAATGCTTCACTACCTCTTACTTCACCAATAATAATACGATCTGGTCTCATACGAAGACTATTACGAACTAAATCTCTAATGCTAACTTCTTTAACTCCATCATAATTAGCATTTCTTGTTTCTAATGATACGACATGCTTTTGACGAAGATTTAATTCCATTACATCTTCTATTGTAATAATTCTTTCATTATCATCAATATAATTACCTAAAATGTTTAATAAAGTTGTCTTTCCACTACCAGAAGGACCAACTACTAAAATATTTAACTTAGCTTTAACAGCAACTTCTAAGAAAGTTGCCATTTTAGCTGTTAATGTACCATTAGCAATTAAATCGTCCATTGTTACAATGTTCTTTTTAAATTTTCTAATTGTAATAATTGGATTCTTAGATAACGGAGGTATTACAGCATTGATTCTCGAACCATCTTCTAACCTAGCATCAACCATTGGATTATTAACATCAATAGTTTTACCTACTGGTTCAATCAATCTATTAATAGTTCTAATAATATGTTCATCATTAACAAATGAAATACTTTCATCCTTTTCAATATTACCATCTATTTCAATATAAACATCCGAAGGGCTATTAACCATTATCTCAGTAACATTATCATCTTGTAATAATTCATTTAAAGGACCATTACTATTTACTTCATTTTCAATTAGATTAAATAATGAAATTCTTTCACTATTACTTAAATCACGATCAGTAACAATTTCATCAATTTCTAAATTGATTAATTCGGCATCGACATTTGATTTATTTAATCCCTTATCACTCAAGTCCTCTAAAATCTTTTTTCTATATTCATCTAATAGATCTTTATCCTCAAACAAATCATAATCACTAGAAAGACTTGCTTTATGCGCTTTAATATTAAATTCTTCTAATATCTTACTCATCGTCATACGTCCTTTCTAGTAAATCTGTTGCCATTACTACAAATGTCTTATAATCATTTGCCATAACATCAGCAAACTTTCTATCTAAAGAAATAATAGCACCCCTCATAATCATCTTTTCCATATCTCTTAAAAATAAATCACTAGATAAAGAATAATTAATATCATGATTAATAAGCTTTCTTATTTCATATAAACTAAAATATGACTTAAATGGATCTCTACTATTATTTAATAAAACACCATAATTCTTAAATCCAAGATTATCTAAAATACTTAATAAACTTCGCATATTCTTTAGATCAATTGGATCATTAGTAACAAAGAAGGTTATCTCATTAACTGTATCTAATACAGTAAGATTAATATCATTTAAAGCGTGATTAGTATCAACTAAGACTACATCAAAATTAGCTTCTGCCATTTCTATTATATCTTTAACATAACTAGCTTCTACTTTATTAGCATCTCTAGGATCTTTAGGAGCACACAAAATACTTATGTAATTATCAACATTAATTACATAATCATTGAACTCTTTAAAACTACCATTCATTAAATCAAAACATAAAGTATAAATATTCTTATCATTCTTACGATTCAAATAAGCAGCAATACCTCCGCTATATAAATCCATATCAATAATAAGAACTCTTTTCTCTAATTGCTCAAAAATTCCAGCTAAATTAAGAATATTAGTAGTTTTACCTACTCCCCCTTTAGCTGAAAAGAAACACAAACTTTTCCCCTTTTTTATTGCCATAATATCACAAACCTTCATGCTCCTAATTAGAAGCCCCCTACTATATAAAATTATATCATTTTCTTAAGAAGTAAACAATAAAAAAGGTAACTTTCGTTACCTTATTTTTTTATCCATTATTTGATGAAGACCATCTAGCATATAATACTCTATTAGTGCTTGTACCAGCAGCTATGTTAGTTACTTCAGTACCAGTAGAAGCAGCCGTATACCATCCATCAAAAGTATAACCAGTCTTAGTAGGAGTCGGTAATGTTGATAATCCATACTTTTGAACAAAAGTAGTAGCGGCACCACTAGGTAAATCTCCACCATCCAAATGATAAGTTATATTTCTAATAGCACTCCATTCAGCTGTATACGTTTTGCTATCAGTATCAGATGCCGAAATAGCAGAAATATGACTTTGACAAGTAGTACTAGAGTTAGAACACCATCCTATAAATTCATTGTTAGCTTTTGTTGGAATTGGTAAATAAGTACCTATTCCTGCAACATAACTTGAAGGATAACTAGAAGGCATATTACCACCTTTAACATCATATTGAATACTATAAGTGTTCTTTAAATTCCACTTAGCAAATAAAATCACATCATCATTTACAGTAATTGTATCACCTGCATTAACTGCTAACTCAGTACCATTTTCACCAACCAATTTCCAACCGACCCAAGTAACCAAACTAGGATTACCAGGAGCACTTGGTTCATTAGGAACCGTATATGTAGATCCATATGTTTTAGATACGGAAGTTATAACTTGTGTTCCATAAATATTAATAACTGTAACATTATAGCTTTCTTTACTCCATTTGGCAGTATAATTTAAAGTTCCACTCTTGTTGCTAGCAACAGTCATAACTGTAGAAGAGCAATTAGCAGAATTACCTTCACACCATCCATCAAATTTATATCCTGTTTTAGTTGGAGTTGGTAAATTAGTACCTACACCTACAACATAACTAGTAATAGAGCTGTTTAATGTTCCACCATCCAAATTGTAATTAATAGTACCTTTAGATGCAACTGTCCACTTAGCATAAATAATAATATCATTGTTAACAGGAATATCAGAATTAGCATCTACATTACTATTATCATCTGATCTATACCATCCATCAAACTCAAGTAATGATCCACTAGGAGTATTAGGTTCGGCAGGTACATGGCCATTTGATCCATGATTAATATGAGAAATTGAAACCATATTACTACTAGCTTGAGTGTTAACAACAGTAAATGCATGTTGAGCAACAGTCCAACGAGCATAATATGTTTGTTCTCCTGTTGTAGTACTAGAAATATAATTTACTTTATGAGCATTATTTCCTTGTCCATCATACCATCCAACAAATACATAATTATCTTTTGTTGGTACTGGAAGATTAGTACCTACTCCATGAACATATTTTGAAATATAATTAGCTGGCATAACACCACTTGCAAGGTCACTACCATCTGATTCTTTATAAGTAATACTATAAGATATATCGTTATCATAAACAGCAGTTACTGAAATGTTAGAAACATTTCCATTATCAGCGATAATTGGTTGAATAGTTTTACCTGATAAATAAGCCTTACCATTAGTACTATCATTCCAATAAGCAAATCTATCGCCATTAGTATGACTAGTTCCTGTCTTAGCAACACAATTTGTTCCAACAGTACAATTTTGAGTGCCATAAGATGATGGACTATATGTTATAGTATATTGTTTTCCAGTAAACTTAGCATAGAATGCTTTATTACCATTATCAGTAGTTCCTATACTAGTAACAGCATTTCCTGAGAAGTTTGAACTTGTATACCATCCACCAAATGTATAACCAAGTTTAACAGGTGTTGGTAATGTAACGCCTTTGCCAGCAACATATGTACCAGCAGCAGCACCAGTAAATCCACCACCATTTAGATTATATGTAATTGTAAATACTTGAGCCCATCTCGCATATAAAGTTTTGTTTCCACTATCACTTTCAGAAATTGCAGTAACAAGACTACCGCCAGTATCAGAAGTATACCAACCTAGGAATTCATATCCTTCTCTAGTAGGAACAGGTAAGTTAGTTCCAGTTCCACCTACATATTTATTTATAGCGCCAGCAGGCATAGTTCCATCATTAGGTCTATATGTAATTGTATAAGTAACATCAAATGTAAGAACCGCACTAATTGTGAAATCTTTAGCTACACCATTTGCATCATATACAGGTGTAAATTCATCACCAGTACTATAGAATCTACCATTAGTTGTATCTTGCCAATAATTAAATCTATTAAAATAAGTATTTAAACTAGAGCCATCTAAAGCTTCACAAGATTGTCCAACAATACATTCTTGTTTATGATTTTGTAATTGACTATTATTAAAATTATTAGGATATGTAACATAGTACTTATTAGGAGACCACTTAGCAGTATATGTTTTATTACCAGAGTCTGTAGCACTTATAAATTCAACAAATGTTGAACAATCACCACTTGTACCTTCACACCAGCCTTGGAATGAATAACCTTGTTTAGAAGGAGCAACTAAAGTTGCACCAACACTATAAGTATACTCAAGTGGTGAATTAATACTAAATGAACCACCATCTGGATTATAAGTAATACTATAAACATCAGGTTCCCAAACAGCATGTAATGCAATTGTAGAACCATTTGCATGATCTAAAACTGTTCCAACTGAACTACCAGCAGCAACAAAGACATTTGAATCAGGATTAGATGGATCTTCAACCAATTCTTCTCCTGGACTAAGTACTTCTGTACTCCATCCTAAGAAATGATAACCATCTCTAGTAGGCACCTCTTCTAGAGCTTTACAACTACCCCCTACTAAGTCTACATAACTACAAGATGTTTTAATTTCTTCTTCAGGCGTTGCTACACTACCAGAGTTCAAATCGTATACGATACCATAAGTTATTGGTGCATATTGAGAAACAAAATGAGCACCTTTAGAAGTTGGTCCTTCAAAGTTATAGCAACTTGAAGAATTATTTAACTTCCAACAAATAAATTCATAACCTGGCTTAACATGTGCTTCAGGAGGAATTACAGTCTGACCTTCAATAAAGAAAACCTTTTCTTGATGATCACCGAAATCAAAAGTCGCACTTTGGTCAGAGTTTGGTGATGGACAATAAGCATCGTTTAATTTCCTATTATCAACATGTGTAATACATATTATATTTTGTCCATTTGCATCTTTAGTTACATAAGGTTTTTGTTTAGTACCATTATCATCAAATCTTGCATACCAATTTAATACATCATCATATTCTTCTTTTTGGTAAACATTTAAGTATTCCATAGAAGGAACAGATTGATAAGCAACCGCTAGATTTGATTGTGAAACTCTATCAGTTCTACTATATAAATGAGTTCCTGCTACATAATATTCACTAGGAATACATCTTCTACCAGAAGCATCTTTTGCATAATAATCAAAAGGATCAACACCAAGATAGCTACAACTTTCATAAAAGTAATATGAAGTTGCGCTTACTTTAGTGTAAATTAATAAACTAAATATAATAAATAATAAATTAAATACTCTCTTTTTCATATTAATTCACCGCTTCCTTTAAAGCATCTATACAAGTATCGCCACTACAAACCTTAAATCCTGTTTTATCATTAGCATATCTGGTTCTCATGACTTTACCATCAGTAGGTGCACCCGACTTATATTTAACTGTTAATCCACTAGTACTATAAGAAGATACTATCTTCAAATAACACCATGTTTCATCAAGTACTCCAGAGTCATCATTTCTAAATTCACATTGAATCTTATAACTATTATCAGCATAATTCGCTTTTAATGTAATACTTGGTGAAGTATTTTGTAATGTTATTTGTTCTCCTGCTTTATGTGTCTTTCCATTTCCATCAGTAAAATTAGTTAGATGTTTCAATGCAGGAGCTTTAACACTATTGCATACTTTAAATTGATAAGTATAACCTGAAGTTGGTGTAGAATTACTACATCCAGGTGCATCAGTATATACTATAGAATACTTTTGTTGTGTCCATACAGCTTTAATAGTCGTATTCTTAGTTATTACAAATTGACTTAAATTACTATAATTATTAGTTCCATCCGTCCAATGATCAAATCCTCCATCAGATTTAGTAGGACTTGAACATCCTTTTGGATTTTGATTTTCTTCAACAGTTTGTTTAGTCTTACAATTAGATGCTTTACCACCAGCTAAATCAATTGTAACTGTATAAGACTTAACAGTTGATTCCCAAACAGCATAGAATACTGTATCTCTTTTTATAGTAGCATTTTGAATATTAGCTCTAGATGCAGATTTACTAGTACTCCATCCTATAAATTTATATTTTTCTCTTGTAGGTTCTTCAACAACTGGAACTGTTGCTTTTTCGCCACTCTTAACTTCTTGAGGTTCAGGTGTTGTTCCTTTACCACCATTTAAGTTGAATGTAACTTTATAAATAGCATCATCAACTGGTCCAGCATTTGGTACCCATACAGCGTAAAGTGTAACATCACTAGTTATTGCTTCGTCGAAGTAATATGGTTCACCATCTAGTGTCCAACCATCAAATTCAAATCCTTCTTTATATGGATCGGCTGGTCTACTAGGTACTGTACCCTCTTCTACTTGAATAGAAGGTATTTCAGTTCCACCATCGACATTGAATACTACATTAAAGTATACTTTATCTTCACCAGGATTAACTGATCCAGCTTCTTTCCATGAAGCTTTTAATTCAATATCTCCACATACTCCTTGGCTGAAATCATATAACTCATCGCCTAACATCCAACCAACGAATTCATATCCATCTCTTGTTGGATTAGGTGGTTGAGTAACTTTTTCACATTCTGGAACTTCCAGAGCTGCTACCGAGCTACCTCCTTCACTATCGAAAGAAAGTTTAAATACTTTCCCAGGACTGCTTTCTTTAGCAGGATTCAAACAATACAACGCTATAATCACACAACAGAAGATTAATAGCAAAGTATTTAACATAAGCGTTTTAGTTTTGTTTTTGGCCATAATTATCCCTACACTCTCTTTTATACTAACTAAAGTATAACATTTTGCAATCAAAAAGTAAACTTAAAAAACACTAAAATTAATAAAAAAATAACTATCAAAAAATAGTTATTTTCTTTCCAAAATATCTCTTGCAGCAACAAGCCCAGTAGCAGCAGCGGTTACAATATTTCCGGCTTTACCAGCACCATCACCAACAAAATAAATATTATCATCTTGTAATCTAAATTTATGATCAGTTTCGATTTCATTACTAAAGAACTTAATTTCTGGTCCATATAATAATGTATCATCATTAGCTACACCAGGAATAATCTTATTTAAAGTTTCTAAACCTTCTAAAATATTTGTAATTAAACGATGTGGCATAACAAGTGCCAAGTCTCCAGCAACACAATCCTTTAATGTAGGTTCAATAAATCCCTTATTAATACGATGCCATTCGCTTCTTCTTCCTTGTTTTAAATCTTTTAAACTTTGAATAATTGGTTTACCATCTCCTAATACATTAGCAATTCTAGCAATACTTTCACCATATAATCTTGTATTAGTAACTGGTTGTGTTAAATTAACTTTTGAAATAAATGCAAAGTTTGTATTATTACTCTTAACATCTTTTAAAGCATGTCCATTAACACAAATATAACCATAATAGTTTTCTTTTGTTACATAGCCACCAGGATTAGTACAGAAGGTTCTTATTTCATCACCATATGTATCAGTCTTAATGAATATTGTAGGATCATAAATAACATTTGTTATTTCTTCCATTATTTCTTTTCTTACTTCTACTCTAACTCCTATTTCAATACTTTGAGATAAATATGGAATTTGATATTTATCAGCAAGTTCTTGAATCCATTTAGCACCAGTTCTACCAGGAGCTACTACCACATATTTAGCAGTTAAAGTAGTATTCTTGTTTCCTTTTTTATAAGTAACTTCATGTTCTGTTTCATTTATCGTTTTAATATCTACGACATCTGCTCTATCTTCTAAAGTAACACCTTGTTTAACTAAATAATCACAAATCCCTTGAATATATTCAGGTAAATGATCACTACCTAAATGCTTTTGTTTTATAATTAATAGTTTTCCACCTGCAATAGCAACTTTCTTTTTAATTACATTAGCCTCATCCATATTAG
>JAEEGL016382314.1_pt1 | contig 13489 bp, 11 predicted proteins | sample 9134231 | NCBI WGS metagenome assembly JAEEGL01 (sample SAMN16246548, study PRJNA631951) | gut metagenome | biome: gut microbiome; feature: rumen; material: fiber-attached | host: Bos | place: Iran: Karaj | collected 2018-10
CTGATGTCGCGGCCGACCTCATACTTTTCCTCAACCTCAAAACCGCACGAGAAGAGCTTCTCCTCAAGCTCGTCCGGAGTAACGTTTATATCAACATAATCTTTTAACCAACTAAGCGGTACTAACATTTTGTCACCAATCCTTCCATTCCTAGTTTTCAAGTCTCGTCCCGTGAAACTAACTGTGCCTCGGGGTTTTCTGTCTGCTTCCGTGTCCTGACTGTCCCCGCGGAGCGACCTGATTCATTTTTCAGTCTTCCAAGCGCACTCCCGATAAATCTAACACGGGCACTTCCATATATGAGACTTACGTCAGTCGTCTATCTGGGAAAGCACCCTAAGATCAGACTCAAACAACAGCTTTATGTTATTTATTCCGTACTTGAGCATCGCAATACGCTCAATACCGATACCGAAAGCGAAACCGCTGTACACGTCGCTGTCGATGCCGCAGCCCTCAAGCACCTTCTTGTTAACTACGCCTGCGCCGAGTACTTCGATCCAGCCTGTACCCTTGCACAGCCTGCAGCCCTTGCCACCGCACTCGAAGCAGCTTACATCTACTTCGACGGAAGGCTCCGTGAACGGGAAGTAGGAAGGTCTGAGCCTTGTTCTTGTACCTGCGCCGAAGATCTTGGTCACGAACTCGTCGAGCATGCCGTTCAGGTCGCAGAGTGTGATGCCCTTGTCGACAACAAGACCTTCCATCTGGGTGAACATGGGCGAATGAGTTGCGTCATCGTCCGAACGGAACACCTTACCGGGGGAGATGATCTTGATCGGAGGCTTCTTGTTCTCCATGACGTGGATCTGACCTGCCGAGGTCTGAGTACGGAGCAGGAACTCGGGCGAAAGATAGAAAGTGTCCTGCATGTCCCTTGCGGGGTGATCGGCCGGTGTGTTGAGCGCCGTGAAATTGTAGTGATCGGTCTCGATCTCGGTTCCTTCGTAGATCTCAAAGCCCATTGAACCGAAGATATCAACGATCTGATTCCTTACCTGTGTGTTAGGATGGAGATTGCCCTTTGCCTGCTTCTTAGCGGGAAGTGTGACGTCGATCTTCTCGCTGTCATACCTGGCACGCATCTCAGCTTCCTTAAGTTTAGCGTCGAGCTCGTCGAAACGTTCAGCCGCCCAGTTCTTGATCTCATTGACGGCCTTACCGTACTCAGCCTTGAGTTCGTTCGGGATCTTGCCCATTTCACGCATAAGCGTTCCGATCTTACCGGTCTTCGGGTCCATTATCCCCTTCTTGTACTCGTACACGCTTCTGGAGCTTGCGAGTTCCTTGATGTCAGAAAGCACTTCTTCCTTAATGGTCGAGAGCTTCGCTGTCAGTTCGTTAATATCCATGATCGTTCCTCCTGTAAGTAATAAAAAGTCCCTTCAGGAAATCTCCTGAAGGGACGAATCTTTAAATCCGCGGTACCACCCTGTTTCGAACGCTGTACTTTGGTAACCCGAGCTGTTACTTTTGAGGTCACGACCTTACTGCCAACACTCCAAAATACATCATCCGCACTCTGTTGCGCCGTAATGCTGCGCATGCATCCGCTTAACCGGGCCCGATCGTATCATCCTCAAGAAGCACCGCTGCGCCCCTTTAGATTCTTTCCGCCCGTTTTCGCCGGAAGGCTCCGATGCTGAAATTCGTATCCCCGCTTTCTCCGCCGCGCTCTCAGCCCGTGACGCGTCTCTCTGTCGGTAGGTTTCAAAAATACTACTTACACATCTTCATCGCCGAAACTACTCGGTATTATATGTTGCGACAGTAAAATTGTCAATAAGGTTGAACTGCCGGTCTCTCAGCCATCCGACTTCGTCGTTTCGGTTTGCGGCTTCTCTGTCTCTGTCTGCGGCTGTCCTCCCTGTTCTTTTTTCTGTTTTTCCTGTTGTTCCTTTTTCAGTTTCTCCTTATATTGATGCCAAGCCATAAAACTGGGGAATTCTGTCATTGTTTTATTCAGAAGGTGATCCATTATCAGCGAATGATCTACCAAACGCTTCACATAGCGTTCTTGATATTTTTTCGCTTCGTCATCCATTCCCTCGGTCGACGTTAAAGTCTTAAGGCGTTCACCCCAGGCGGCATCCGTTCCCAACATGAACCGTTCTTCCGGTTTCTTTTTTTTGTCGCGGCTTATAAGTGTCTTTAAATGTTGCTGAACACCTTTCAATCTTTCCTGACAGGCAACAATTTCCTCTTTACTGATATAAGGACCGAGAATGTATTTCAGCATATCAGGTTTAAGCTCGAGTACCCTGTCGGCGAACTGTTTATCGACTCCGGCAAGAAATGTTCTGCCCTTTTCATCCTCTATCGGTTTCATCCACCCCGGAGTATGATGATTCCCAAATTGATCCTTCTTAAAAGTTATATCATTATAAGTAAGCAATCCGAAGGCAAGATCATTATCAATCCCGGTTATACTTTGAATGATGATCTTATCGCCTTCCTCTTTTGTCTGAAGAAGATAATTGTTATAGTTACGGTCGACCTGTCCGCAGATAATATCAAAGACCTGCATCGTCTGAAGCTGTTTTAATGCTTTCGGTGTCATCTGTATTGTTTTTCCGAGATATTTCGCATCGCACATATCCGAATAGCCATTGATACCGAACACTTCCTGCATTCTGAGGGCTCTATATTTTTCCCCCTGTACCTCCACGTCAACCGATCTGCTTTCCATTATCATATCGGAAATACCGAAAACATCGGCCAATACGGATGTAGCCTCATTTCTCACATCAAGAACGGAACCGGGAGGAATCTTGGCATCCTTATGTCCTGCCTGATAGAGGACCGCTCTTTTTGATAAATCTCTGGTGAAGGCCAAAAAATAGGATTTGCTCTTGGCCAATTCCACTTCGTACTTCGGCATTAACTCTTCGATCTTCGCCTGCACCTCTTCAAGCTGCTTCTGCGCCTCCTTGTTCTCCGCCTGCTCCTTTATGACCTTCTCCAGCCGGTCTTTGTTTCTCAGCAGCTCTGCCATTTCATCAGAGTACTCACCGCCAAATCTGTAAGTTTCTATACAATCGGCATCCCATTCCATTTTCTTCCATTTTTTTTCGTCCACATTCTTTATCGTGTCCTGATCATAGGTATCGATCCACAGATCCATTCTGTCCATAAGAGCAAGGATTCCCGCGATATCCTCTTTCTTTTTCGCCTTAAGTTCTTCCGGCATATCCTTGTATCGGGTGTTAGCCGGATTGTCGATCTCCCGGAGTGTTTTTTCATATTCTTCTTTCAGCTGTATTTTTAGTGTGGGCACATGATCCGTTGCGGGCATGGTCTCCTGATCTTTCATGTAATACGAGGTCTCTCCGATCAGCCTTGTAACCGTAGAACTTCCCGAAAGTTCCTGTCCCTTCGGTTTCTCTATCTGGTTCTTGGGAATACTGACCAAAGTATGATCCTCGATCATATACTTCCAAGAAAGTAAACCACTTTTTTCGCTTTTTTTGAGATGTCCCGCATTGACATCAAGGTTATGTCTGTCCTCAAGCGCACGGTTATATATCTTCTGTACAAGGTCGAGTCTTGCTTTTCCTTCGTCGGTGCGCGGATTATGGGTTCTCATGTAATCAAGGCACTTTTTGGTCAAAACGTGAAATTCCCGATTTATATCTTTGTAATCAAACATAACGACGCTACTCTCAAGCATTCCGTTCAGAATGTTTAGCGCACTCGTGATTTCCTGCATGCTCTCGGAATTGCTCTTTTTCCACATGACAAAAACACTTCTGTCATAAGTTTTGTTGTTTATCCTCTCCGCCAGTTCTTTATATGACAGCTTGGGCGTGTTTATACCGTGGATTACTTTGGTCTTATCTTCTATTTGCTGCGGCTGCAATTCCTGCTGCAGGGGTGTATGGCTCTGCAGTTCCCGCTGTTCCTCAAGCTGATCATATCTTTGATCCTCCCGATGGATCGGTCCTTGGGACAAATGCTGATTGAGCATGACGGAATCGGAAGTCATGTGGTTAAGATCTTTGTCACTCATTTATAAGCTCTCCCTTCCAAACAGAATGAAGCTTTATGTTCGGGTTCATCGCTCTCAGCGCTGTTTCCGTGTTCGGATTCACCAAAGGGATGTAGACCGGCGTGTCCGAAATACAGAAGCCCGTGAGTTTTCTGCCGAGCGCACCGACCATTTCCAGCGTAGCCTTTACGGGATTACTTCCTATCGCCCGGCAAAGCTTCAGGATCACACCGCCTTCCGGAACGGTATTTGCAAGAAGGATCCCGTCAGTGTTGCTGTCATGATATACGTAACTGATCTGGGGCATCAACGAAAAAACATTGGCTTCGACTGAAATCCCCATCTTATTGAGGTCTTCCTGCGGAAGACTCTGAAGGATCCGCCTCACTTCAGAAACGGACGCTTTTGAGATCGGACAAAGTGAATTGGTTTCCGGTACGGCAAGCAATTTTTCCGTAAAAAGCTCGGAAATCGTGGTTCTCGTAAGAGGCATTGTATCTGTTCTGTCCGTGAAGTCCTGCATATAAAAATATTCTTTAAGTTCTTTTTCATATTCCCCGGTGAGAGCGACCTCGACTCTTTTAATCCCGGAAGTCTCGGTTCTGTCCATCATCTCGGAAAGGAGAGACCAGGCGTTACTCTCCCCCTGCTCTTCTTCGGGAACGCTGATCCACGTGATCCTTGCGGTATCCTTTTCGATCAGCGGTCCGACATAATACTGCAAAAGACCCGAACCGTAGTGTTCGTCACCCATCAGCGAGACCACGCCGAGCGTGTTGAAGCCGGGCTTGTCGATCTGCGCGAGGATATACTTCGCCACAAAATCGTCAAACGCAGGTGCATATTCTTTTGTGATCTCATAAACTAACATGCGAAATCTCCCGGTTTTAATCTTTTTGCTTCTCATTTTCTTTAAACATCATTCTAAGGAAGTCAGATAATCAAGACACTTTTGCTGAAGGGTTTTATATGCCCCTTTTACTGCGTCAAACTGAACATCACCGACCTTCGACGAAAGAATATCCGGCCCTGATATTGAACAAATCTTTGGTCCTTTATATGCCATCTTCATAATTTGAAATATATGATTCGATACATCAACATATACTATTATACGTCCGGGTACGCTCTTTTACTCGAGTCGATATCGCTGCAAACTCAATTATCGTCAAACACAAAAATAATATGGTAAATTATACCACACAACGAATAACACGATAACCCTTTTTTCGTTTCAGGGCAAAGATTTCTCTGTGTTTTCGTTAATTGGGAAACTGCTTCCGATTCCTTGATAAAAAAAGACTTTCTCAAGAAACTTCCGATCCCCGAACACACATTATGCTCCCTTAGGAAAGTTATTCTCTCCTCAGGGAGCATAAGCGTCAATTATATATTTTTCTCAGTTTACAGTCTTTTTCCCTTTTGAAAACTCCGGAATCTGTACCATGATAATTGCAGCGAACATGATAACACATCCGATCGTTTCACGCACGGACATGCTCTCTCCGAGGATCAGCACCCCACCGAGGACGGCAAACACGGATTCGAGACTCATGAGCAGCGATGCGACAGCGGGCTCCGTGTATTTCTGCCCGACCATCTGCAACGTGTAGCCGATCCCTCCCGAAACAAGTCCGCAATAAACGATCGGCGTGACGGCCGTTATGATCTTATCCATACCGGGACCTTCAATGATAAACGCCGCGATCCACGAAACCACGGCAGATGTCAGAAACTGCACTGCAGATAGTTTTAGCGGATCTGCTTTTTTTGTGAACCGGTCGCAGCACATGATATGACCGCTGAAAAGAACTGCACACACAAAAACAAGACCATCACCGAGCGACAGACTGATCCCCTCGGTCATGCACAAAAAATACATTCCGACGAGCCCCATGGCAACCGCTGCCCAAACAAGCCGGCTGCTTCGTTTTTTCAAAATAACAACGTTAAGGATCGGGACGAAAAGAATGTAAAGCGCTGTGATAAAACCTGCTTTCCCTGCTGAGGTGTATACGATGCCCGCTTGCTGAAAGAACGTTGCAAAAGCGAGAAACAAACCGCAGCAGATTCCTCCGACGATCGTGTATCTCCGTTTTCCTTTTTCATCAGGCTTTGTTGCATCATAGTTTTTGTTTGCGGAGTCGATCATTTGTTCCGAAAGATCGGCCTCACGGGACCTTCTTGCACCTGATCGTCTCTTCCCGACAGAAGACAGCACAAGTGAAAGCGTCCCGACCGCAACAGCGGCAAGCGTCATCCTCGACGCGGTAAACGTGATCGGCTCTATATATTCCATTCCCTCGCGCTGGAATGCAAATGCCGTTCCCCAGATGACTGCTGTCAGAAGCAACACGGCACTTCCTATTAATTGTTTCTTTTTCATTTTTTCTTTAGCAGCGATTTTTGCTGCTGTTTCCTTGCCCAAATCTCGACTGTGTACCGGATTTGTTTTAGCAGCGATTTTTGCTGCTGTTTCCGATCATTTTATTCAGTATACAGTCTCGTGATGATTTCTTCCATCGGAAGTTCCTTGATCTCGATATCCGTAAAATCGACCGCTTTTCCGAGCCCCGAAAGGAACTCCTTGACTTCGGTCTTATCAAGGTCAAGCTCGACAGATATCTTTGTTCCGTCATCGTTCTTTGTGACCGGTATCCCGTCGATGGCGTCTCCTTCAAAAGGAGCTGCGAGCGAAATGTCAACGATCTTCTTGTTTCCGAGCAGAAGCTTGAGTTCATGTAGTTTGTCATCAAAGATCTTCTTGCCGTGGTTGATGACGATAACTCTCTCCGCGAGCTCCTCAACATCACCGAGGTCGTGAGTCGTCAGGATAAACGTTACACCCTCCTCATTCATCTTTTTGATCGTTTCCCGAATAGTTGCTTTCGCTATAACATCGAGTCCGATGGTCGGCTCGTCGAGGAACACGACTTCCGGCTTGTGAAGCATTGCCATAACGATCTCGCATTTCATGCGCTCTCCAAGCGACAAAACTCTTGTCGGTTTGTTTATAACATCCGCGATTCCGAAAAGCTCAACCATTTCGGCAAGTCTCTTTTCATACTCGTCATCCGGAATCCCGTAGATCGCCTTATTCATCGCAAAGCTGTCCACGGGGGGAATGTCAAAGATCAGCTGCGATCTCTGTCCGAAAACCGCTCCGATCTTCTTAACATACTTTGCCCTTTCCTTCGCAGGCGAGTATCCCAAAACCTTTACCTCACCCCCCGTCGGGAAAAGAGCACCGCACAGCATCTTTATGGTCGTTGATTTTCCGGCACCGTTCGGTCCGAGCATTCCGACGATCGTTCCTTTCTCAACCTCAAACGATATTCCGTCAACAGCATGTACAAGGACTTTCTCCCTCCTGAAGAAACTCTTAAAGAAGCCCTTCTCGCTGCGCTTGTATGTTTTATATGTTTTTCTCAGGTCTTTTACGCTTATGATTCCCATAATGTTCTTTCCTTTTGCAATTCCGCAATTATTATCCCTGCAACCGTTTTCTTTCTGTTATTTTGAATTCTCAATCCGTGTCCTTCCATTTTCTGTTTTTTTGTGTGAATATAGTCCGGACCCATTTCTCGTTTTCTCATTCCGATATCCCGATAAGTTCATTTTCTTTGGCACTTGTATCGGGATCACCCCCCGACACCCTCATAGCGCTTGATCATACGGTTATATATCCACACTCCGAACATAAGCACAAGCACACAAGGAATAAGTCCCAAAAAGTACAACGGCTCGACTCCTTTTAAGAGCACTTCGGCCGGAAGCGATCCGATCATCCCGGCAGGGATCACAAATGCCATCACGATCCTTAAGCCTTGTCCGAAGATCTGAAGCGGATAATTTCCGAAGTTGCTGACGCTCGATGAGATCTCGTCAAGTCTCGAATTACCGACCCAGATGAAGCTTATGGCCGCCATGATAAGAAAGAGTCCCGCTGCGACAAGTATTCCTCCGATAAAAAGCACTATCGCGCTTAAAACTCCGAGCACTCCCGATACTCCCGTATTTATAAGCGACACCGTAAGCACAACCGCAGATCCGACCACAAGCCCGATCTGGGAAACCGAGAAATTGGTGGTCATGATGTAAAAGAGCGGCGAGATTGGCTTCAAAAGCACAGTCTCAAAGCTTCCTCCCCTGACATGATCCATCGTTGCCCACATCACAGATGACAGGCACATCGATGCGATTCCTCTCGAGAGTGAGAAGATCGACTGAAGTGCCAAAACTTCCCACATCGTCCACCCCGGGAACTCGAGTCCGTTAGCATAAATCACAATCGTAACGAGCGGGAAGAAAATGTTGGAAAGAAGTGTAATAAACGTTGACATGATAAAGTCGGCGCGGTAGGCGGTTGCCTGCGCGATCGAAATCTTAATGCATGTCAGGTATACTTTCAGTTTCAAAGAATTCCTCCATATAATTACTATTCCGGATACATGTGGCGTACTGTTATGCACCTACGGCTGTAAATCTTCGTATTGCGGCTCGGTAGAGTAGTTCGCTGAATCCTATCATGATAACAAGTGCTATACCCTGGAACATGACCGCTTCGGGAACAGAGAGGCCGAAGCCTGCGATATCGGCACCTCCCGTCCAGACCATCGCGGGGATGTAGTTTGTGTACTGGAAGGGCAGGAACATCATGATCCTTCTCACTGCTTCGGGGAAGAAGTTGATGGGGATGAGCGCACCCGAAAGTACATTGGCGAAGAGCTGGTAAACAACTCTGATACCCCCCGCATTCACAAGGAAGAACGCAGTCATTCCGAGTGTGTAATTAACATAGAAGTTCATCAGGAACGTGATCGCAACCGAAAGAATCGTCCATCCGAGGTAGACAGGCCTCATGTCGACGCCGAATAAAAGCCACAAAATAAGAAGACAGGGGATAAATTCGAAGATAAGTCCGAGAACCCTGTGTCCGAGCTTCTGTTCGAGTGCGAATCTCCTGTGATTGATGGGGCGCAGCACGAAGGTGAGAAACTTTCCTGTTCTGATGAGCATCTGCAGGTTCCAGTCAGCGAAGTCCATCGTAAGATATCCGATGAGAGCCGACGCTCCGTAGTACCGCACCATTGCCTCAAAGCTCATCCCGGCGATCATCGCCGCATCGCCGTACACCGCTTTCCAGACAAAATACTGAACGATAAAATATGTAGGTCCGACAAACGCCGATACGAGTGAATGCGTACGGTATGCGGACCACTCTTTATAAGTGGCGAAGGCAACTGCCTTGCCTTCGCCGAAAATGTGTCTTATTTTTTCTAACATATATATTTTCCCAAACTTATGGATTCGGATCCCAAAGTACATTCATTATTCTACAGAAGTAGACTTTAAATGTATAAAAAGATATCCCGTCCTTAAGCTTTACTTGTTAAAACCGATCATTATATCCTTCCCGATGTGCAGCCTCGTCTCGGTGGGGACATCAAATACTTTATTACTTCAGACCCGACCAGATAATGTTCTGTACATTATAAAGCCCTCTCGCATTCCAGGTCTCACCGTCCGTCCACGGTACGAACCATGCCGCAACAAGATTTTCAACGGGATCGCAATCCATCGAGCAGGATCCTGCTCCCTCATGCATGTACGTTCCGTCCGAATACGTCCAGGGAAGGCCCTTTCTCATGTCGAACCCGATACCGTAACCTCTGTCGGGCTCATTGGCACCCCAGCACCTGTCAGGAATGTTAAAGAGCTGATGCGAGGTCATCTTCTCTACCGCTTTTCTTCCGATAATCCTTGTTCCGTTAAAGGTTCCTTTTCCGAGGAGCATTCTGCCGTAGATCGAAATTGAACGTGTGGTTGATGTCATGCCGCCCGCCGTTTTGGGTATGCGATCAAAGATAGCATCACACTCGTCATCCGATTTCGGAATTCTGTGCTCGTTAAGAACGATATTCTTGAATTCCTGATATCTCTCGCCCCTGACATAAGCTTTTTTGATGATCTCTGTAAGTTCATCGAGTTCCATGACATCGGGGAATCCCGTATCAGTCATTCCGAGGGGCTTGGCGATGTTGTTCATGATGTATTCCTCTGCGGGAACACCGCTCACCTTGCGGATAAGTTCTCCGAGAATAGCATACCCGAACGAGCAATATGCCCACTCAGTTCCGACGGGTCTTCTGAGACCTCCCGAAATTCCCGCTGCGATCCAGTCAAAATCATCGACTTTACCGCCGTTTTTCAGGAACAACGCAAAATCTTTATATACATTCTCCCAGTGATTCCTGGGCGCAACCTCGGGGAAGCATCCTCCGTCGGGATAGAGGCCCGATGTGTGCGTAAGCATATGCCAAATGTTTATTCCGTCAAAGGGCGGCTTCGAGAAAGCATCCAGGAACTCGCCCATTCTCTGCTCGAGTCTGATATAACCATCCTCTACGAGTTTCATGATCGCTACCGCAACAAATGTCTTTGTCAGCGATGCGAGATGGAACGGCTGATCCGGCTGCATGAGGACCTTATCATCCACAAAGCTTCCCCCACCGATTGCAGCATTGGCGATGATCTTTCCTTTGTGAGCGATAGTGTACTGCGCTCCGTTGATTACACCCTCATCAATAAGCTTATCGAAATGCTTATGAAGGACCTCAAGCCTTGATGAATCGTACCCGGTCTCTTCCGGCTTGCAGTCGGTTGCTCCAAATCTGACTTCTCTCATGTGTTGTCCTCCTCATCGTTTTTTGATTTACTGTAAACTCTATCACAGCGTACTGATTAAAACAAGTATGTCACTATTTCACTGATCTCAGCCGCCCGAAGAAGCGCTCGTGGGTTCTTTTTCTACAATATCTATTGCAAAGTCTTTAAACGATTCGCGAACTTCCTCAATCGTAGGTGACTCTTCGGTATCACCAACCACACGAGTATACACGGCATTTGAGGGAACCTGTAGTTTTAGCTTACCGTGGTTATGATCGGTTTTCTCAACATAAAGCTTTATAACGACCTGATCGTCCCCGGAGCCTTCTCCCGGATCTCCGGGGGCAGAGATCCTGATATTTCTGATCATGAGCGCTCCGCCCGAGCATACATCTACACGGCCACAGTTGCCACTGGGTTGAGCATATTCAAGTGCAAGTGCTTTTTCGTATCCTTTACTGGCTTCGCTTCCGATAGGTTCTACAGACTCCACTGCGAGCATTCCTCCCTTGTTCACCTTGAGGATCGCATCATTCCTGATGGTCAGTGAGTCCCAGTCGCTTGCGGTGTAATCATTAACTTCGAGTGTTACTCCTCCCAATTCCCAGGGAATTATTTCCCCATCCTGCGACTGCCTTGCGGGCAAAGAGAGATTCTCACCGGTATCAGTCATAAATCTGCTGTTCACGCCGACAATAGCATCACTGTTTGACCATTCAAGGAACCTTACAAGCTGGTGTATGGTGGTGATCGTTACTATATTTTCTCCGTTCTGAAGATCTTCAAGCGAGATAAGCCCATCATTAAAAGGATGCTCTACAACCTCAACTCCATCCGAATCGTTCTGTTCCTTTGTTTTCCTGTAAACCTTCAGCCGGGGTGTCCCCTCTTCTGTATCCTTACCGGTATAACTATATCTCCATATTACGGACTTATCGGGAGATCCATCAATCTTTTCGGTCGTTCTCTCGATCACAAGCATCTGTTGCTCGGGGTCGATCTTTTCCCTGATACTTTCCTTGTCAAGCTCAGTCTCGTCAGAGAAGAATTTGAAATAATACTCATCCTTATTATTACCCATTATAAGCCTTGCATCGGGTCCGCACATTTCTACAATCTGATGTGAGGCACCTTCAGATTGATTGTCTGATAGTCTTACACCAAGATCGCTACTGCCGCTATCCTGAGCATTCGATTCAAACGTACCCATGATCTTTAGTGATCCGTACTCGCTCATGTCCAAAGGAAGATTAGTTACCAGCTTCGAGCCTGCAGGAATACACAGTTCTCCTGTTATCGGTATAGAAGTCTTACCATCGGCATTAAGGATTTCTACGGTTCTATCACTTGCGTACTTTGATTCATTAATTTTCACCTTTGGCGTCCTGCCGGCTTTTTTTGCAGCCGTTATCTCACCTGCTCTTTTGTGATCAAGGTACGCATTAAGCCAGTCGACTTCTGAGTTCTGATAAAAGGAAAAGGGCACGGAAGCCCCGTCTTTTTCAAAATCAGTCACGAACTCTTCGCAGATGATGTTATCTCTGTGCGTAAAATCGACGAAGGAAAAAACAACACCCTCTCCGTAAGCATTACGATCATATTCATAGGAATATCGGTCGATTCCCCTGATATCAGAGAAGCACTTTCCCACATCAAAGACTCCACAAATCTCATCACTCCCTAATCCCTGACCCGAAACAGTTACGGTACCGCCGTTATTCTGAACCGAAACGGCTTTTATAAAGAATTTAATGTCCTTTTTTTTAGATTCATCCCATCGCTTATCCTTGTCGCACCACCATATGAAGGAGCACAGAGGCTCATTGGGATCGTTATAGCCCCGGTCCGCTTTTGCAGTGAACACTAAATTCCCGTACTCAAACTTTGCACCGGCCTTGATGCCGATCATAGCTTCCACGTGCTTATCAATTATTTCGTATGGAAACTTAACATTCTTGGCAGCAACTCTAAGCATACTTCCGTCCGAAACAATGATCTGCGAATCCTTTGAAAGAATGATCTTATAATCCGAGCGCGCATCAAGCTCAACTTTTTTGTTACTGTCTCCGATCAGAAGTGTCACGCCTGTCGGGATGGTGATACTGTCCTCGAGGTCGAGGTCAGAAGTCAGCTTTACAAGCTCCGGTCCTGCGTTCCCACCGGCGCTCTGCTCTTTAGCTTTTTGACCTGCTTTGCTCAGCTTTTCTTTCAGCCCCGCGGTTGTTTCTTTGGGCTCATCCACTACCGGCTTGGTCTCCGTGTCCGGAGTGGTCGTTCCTTCATTTACCGGACCGGAATCCGGAGTGGTCGTTCCTTCGTTTACCGGACCGGGATCCGGAGTGGTCGTTCCTTCGTTTACCGGTCCGGGATCCGGAGTAGTCGTTCCTTCGTTTACCGGTCCGGGATCCGAAGTGGTCGTTTCGTACTCCTTCTTGTCACCCCAAGTTTCATCCGAAGGAGTTCCGAAGATTTCGCCCTCTGTGCTGTCATCGGGTGTGGCTGTTTCGTCCTCCTTCTTGTCACCCCAAGTTTCATCCGAAGGAGTTCCGGAAATTTCGCCCTCTGTGCCGTCATCGGTTTCTTCGGGCTTGCCGACATAGTTATCGGAAGTGAGGTCTTCGCCCTTCTTGACTGTCTGCTCCACGCCGTTGCTGTCGGCGACAGTGACATTCTTGTCGGTGTTGTTTTCGAGCTTAACGCCTGCATCCTCATTCTTAAGCGTTACAGCCGAATTCTCTGCCCCTTTTTCGAGCTGAAGATCAACGTCAGCATAGGCATTAACCTTAACAGGGAGCTCTGACTTCACTGCAGCGCCTGCAGCTTCGGGCTTAA